>ULZK01016969.1_pt1 | contig 14263 bp, 10 predicted proteins | sample 1963021 | NCBI WGS metagenome assembly ULZK01 (sample SAMEA4835887, study PRJEB28245) | human gut metagenome | biome: gut microbiome; material: fecal sample | place: Denmark | collected 2008 | reverse complement strand
AAGTGATTTCATCGCCAATCTTCTCATAATAAGAGATAGTTAAATATCCTCCGTTATAATATTTGTGCGAAAAACCGCAGAAATATTTTACGGAGGTGTCTTTTTATGAAGACAAAACAAACATTTGAAGAACATTTGAGAAAAAGCAATCTTTCGGAAAACACGATCACTTCTTATCTTTGGACGGTAAATTATTATCATTCCCATTACGACGAAGTGAACAAAGAAAATCTTTTGGCTTATAAAGGCTATCTTATGGAATTCTTTAAGCCTAAAACAGTTAATCTGCGTATTCAGGGTATAAACAAATACCTTGAATTTTTAGGCAAGGAAAAGCTGCAATTGAAAGCCGTAAAGGTGCAACAGAAAAATTTCTTGGAAAATGTCATCAGCAATGCCGATTATAATTATCTGAAAAAACAGTTGAAGAAAGGCGGTAATATGGAATGGTACTTTGTTGTTTGGTACTTGGCTGCAACAGGCGCAAGAGTCAGTGAATTGATTCAAATAAAAATAGAGCATATTGAAATCGGTTATTTTGATTTGTACACAAAAGGCGGAAAACTCCGCAGATTATACATACCGAAAAAGTTAAGAACAGAAACTCTTGAATGGCTGGGAGAAAATAACCGTTCCTCCGGCTATTTATTCTTAAACCGATATGGAGACAGAATTACCACTCGCGGAATATCACAGCAACTCAAAAACTATGCCGACAAATACGGACTTGATAAAAAGGTTGTTTATCCGCATTCGTTTAGACATCGTTATGCAAAGAATTTCCTTGAAAAGTATAATGATATTGCATTGCTTGCTGACCTTATGGGTCACGAAAGCATTGAAACCACCCGCATTTATCTCCGACGCACTGCCAGCGAACAGCAAGCACTTGTTGATAAAATAGTCACTTGGTAAGTGAAAAGCCGCCCTCGTGGTGTTGAGGGCGGCTGTGCGTTTATGACAGGTTTTCGGTGATAGATGACAGCGAAGAGAATGCCTTTTCGATTGCAATGACTATTCTCTTTTGTTCTTCTATGGGTGGTAACGACAATATTGCTTTCTTTCCGTCAGTAGTACCGAGACGTGGCATTTTCACACCATAAGAACATTTATTAGCATATCGTAAAAAAGTCGGTGACATAAGAAAATAGCGAGCATACTCGGGAACAATTATTTCAGAAAAATCTAACGGTAAGATTTCGGAGGTACAATAGCCGTCCTCGTCTGCAAGAACAACTTTATTCAAATATGGTCGAAGTTTACTGTATAGTACTTGTCCTTTATGAAAAAGGTGTTTTTTACTCGCAGCATTACGTTCTGATTTCTTAATTTTTTTAAGTACAATGCCAGTATCTTTTTCAATGTCTTCAAGGTCTAAAATCCAAGCGGATTCTGCGATGGATGAGCTATCTACATTGATACAATTTCCATAATCACATATTTCACCAAAGCAACACAACGACCAATTATAGGGCAATTCATCAAAGTGCCAATCATCGAGCGATTCTATCAGTTTATCTGTCCTCAGATAATAAGAGTTATCATCACCTTTGAAGATGACGGATTCCTTCTTGTCACGCTTGATTTTGCCCTGCCTAATCAGTTCTTCTTTTTCAGCTCGTATGCGTTCAAGAAGAACAGAAGCAGGCTCGTCATTTGGGTCCTGCGGAACAAGTTTGCCTCTTATCGCAAGGTCGAGAATTTTGGATTTTGTCGCAGAAACCAATTCAAATAGAGCATTCTTTTGAATTTCAATTGTGTCTGCAATTTGCAATGCACTTTTTATTGAAAAAACAATAAGTTGTTGCTCTTTAACTGGGCAAACAGGTATTAAAGTCCCTAAGATTCGTTCAAGCGCAAGCTTGGGCATAGCAACTTGATGTGTCTTATCCTGAAACTGCTGCTGAACAAGCTCACTCAGCATTACATAGCAAAGAAAAGTCTTATTGATACTAATATTACATACTTTTACAGCGTTTTCAGTTAAATTCATTCCATCAAGGATTTCCGGTACTTCACCAACTACGCCAATCGTTCCAGCAATAGTTACATACAAATCATTTTTGCTGATTGTGTATGATTGAATTTTTGCGAAAACTTCTTCTGTAATATACTTCAATCCAGAAGTATTAATGGTTCTGTTTTTCATATCTGTTACTCTGATATATACATGGTCAGTAACATCATCCGAAAAAGATTCTCCTTTTGGAAGCCTTTTGCCACCTTTTACATTTGCAATATTACGAATTCTGCACCACGCCCATCCTTCCGGCAACTCAAACGGTATTTCATTTTCTATGCATTTCACCGTACCATCGTCAAACTGCTCATAATGTAAATTATCATCACCTTTGAAAATGACGGTATCATTCTTTATGTCTTTGGCTTTCAGTTTTCCGTCTTTAACCATTTGTTGCTTTTCGGCACGAATACGCTCCAACAAAACAGAAGCCGGTTCATCATTCGGGTCTTGAGGTACAAGCTTGCCACGGATAGCCAAATCCAAGATTTTTTGTCGTAATGCTTTGGTATCCATTATTCAAGATTCCTCTCTTTTTTTAATATTAAAGTTTTTGCTTTTTTAAAGCACCACGTTTTAAGCTTTTTGTACAATATGCCAAGAATGATCGTTACAACTACTGCTAAAGATATATATATTACTTTCTGCCATGTCAAATCTGTTTTATTTGAAACACTTGTATAAATTGCTTTGAAAATTTCAATTCCAATAAGTGCTATAATATATGGAACAGCAACACATGTAATAGTCAAAAACCAACCTAATTTATTTATAGACTTTTCAAGTATGCGTTGCTTTTCTTCATTTTCTCGCCTTTCCTTTTCTTCTTTTTCTGCTTGCATAGTTGAAATTTGTTCTTTTAAAGCCTTTATATCTTCTTGATGGCGATTGTGTATTTCTATAGTTTCCTTTTTCATTCTCTCGAGTTCAGCTTTTGTGTCTTGATGTGCCTTGCTTTCATCTCGATATTGTTTTAACGAACGTTCTTCTATATCTTCATAAACCTCTTTATAAGTGTTTGAATTAAAACGAGCATAATCCCCTCGGGTGATATTCATTAACGATTCTCTTACAACAGGATGTGATCTTAAAAACAAAAATTTCTTTTCATCAATATTTTCTGACTTTCGTGCGTCATCCAAAGATTTGATATATAATTCTAACATTTCTTGGCTTGGGTTTAAGAAGTCATAGCAATCTGCCAGCAATCTATTTTTTTGATATTTCACCATTTTCATTGGTTGATTAAGCCACAGAACGGCACCGAAAATATCTACAGAAATACAGGCCGGTATATGCCCTGAATTTGTACTTTGATTACTTTCATATCGCTTACTTACATTTGCAATTGTTGAGTTAGATGTAAGCATGATATGTCCAGATTTCCCAATTGTTGTAGAAACACTCCCCCTACGCTTGCGATATATCATAATAATCGAGCGTATATCCGTGCGAACAGTTTGTTCTTTCTCAGGCAGCAACTCATATCCATTTTCATGATACTTTTCTTTTATCATTTCATAAATTTTTTCTTCATCTTCCTGAAATTGTTGTTCGGTCATGTCATAGTCCGATTTTACAACATTAATTCCATACTCATTAAGTTTTTCTTCAATTTCTCCACAAAATTCAGTTATTTCTTGGTCTGTAAATTCTGAGTCATGGAAAAAACGTGCCACTTTATTTGCTTTTGCCATATCGTACTGTGTACTTGTTGCCCACATAGATGCACGCTCAATAATTCCTTGTATCTCTCTAAAATTATGTTCGAAAACACATATTGAGCATTGAACTGATTTCATTTCTTCTATCAAAGTTTTATATGACTCAATTCTGGATTTTTCATCCATACCAAGTAGAGCAAAAACAATTGGAGAATCCAAATATACATTAAGACCTGTGTAATCAGATTTTTGATCGCCGACATAGAACAATAATTGATTTGTAATATTGCATAACGATAAAGAGGCGATAAATGTATACATATCTGTAGATTCAAGTGCTTCTTTCTTTACAAATGAAAACCACGCATATTCAAACGGATCTAATCCCTGCGAACTATCTGTTGTTGCATTTTGATCAAAAACATAGTCAGTATTATCAATAGCAGATAAAACAAAATCTTGCAGATTTATATTCTCAGTGGAAATATCAAGTTTGGAGCAATATTTGCCAAATGAATCTACTAATTCATTTAAGCGATTGGTAAAATCGGTTTCGTTAAAACGATATTTCTTCATTTCACTTTTTACCGAAACATATTTTCCGTGGTCGCTTATTATTGAGTGATTTTCTAAACCCAAACCCAACACCTGCCTAACAAATGGCAATGGTAACTTTATGCCGTATTTTTCATAAAATTTCTTCGCAACATCTTCATCTTCCACTATGGTGGAATCATTACTCAAAATTATATTTGCAAAAAATGAGAAGTATGTATCAAGAATATTATTTCCTAAATATCCAGCTTTAAACGCAGCATAAAGTTTTGTTACATCTGACATTTTAATTACCCTCTTTCCTCATAGAATTTGATATCCTCATTCTTCAATTGTTCCAATTAAATTTGATAATTCTGAAACCGCAGAAACAATATTATTTGACTTTTCCTTGATTTCTTCAAGAAGTTCGTTAAGAGTACGGTCATCATTGCCGTTGGTGCTCTTAATCCAAGTAATATCAAGGCTTGTTTTATCTCGAGCACATATCTCATCGTATGTGTATCTACGCCATCTGCCGTTCGGGTTTTCTGCGCTGTATGTTTCTTTACGGGCAGTAATGTCCTCCGCATTGTAGCATTTTACAAACTCATCAAAGTGGCTCTCTTTGAGAGGATTGGTTTTACCGAAAGAAGGCATATCGGAACGAAGGTCATAAATCCAAACTTCCTTCGTATTGTTCTTATCGGAAGTTCCACGGGTGAAGAATAACACATTGGTTTTGACACCCTGTGCGTAGAAAATACCTGTAGGTAAGCGGAGAATTGTATGGAGGTTGCATTTTTCCATCAAGTCTTTACGAATACGCTCTCCGTCACCATCTGCAAACAAAACATTGTCAGGTAAAACTACGGCAGCACGAGCATTTCCGTGGGTGTTCAAACTACGGTAAATATGCTGCAAAAAATTCAACTGCTTGTTGCTTGTAGGAAAGGTGAAGTCATCACGGGTAGCACGCTCGCCGCCTTTTTTAGTTCCGAAAGGTGGGTTTGTTAATACAACATCATAGCCTTTCATTTGCTGTCCGAAGTTAGAAAGAGTATCACCCAAATAGATCGGACCGCCTATGTCATGAAGCATTGCATTCATAAGGGCAAGACGGTGAGTATCGTGAACAAGCTCACAGCCCGAAAAAGCTTGTGTGCGTTGAAATTCTTGTTTATCAACAGGCAAATCAAACAAATCATCTGTATGGTCTTTTACATATCTGTCTGCGGCAATCATAAAGCCGAAAGTACCGCAAGCAGGGTCATTGCAACGCTCGCCCGGCTGAGGTGCCACCAATTTTGTCATAACATTTATGAGCACACGGGGTGTAAAATACTGTCCTGCACCTGACTTTTTCTCGGTTGCGTTCTTTTCCAACAATCCTTCATAAAGATTGCCGAGTCCTTCTTCTTTTGCACTGTACCAGTCAAACTGGTCGATAGTGGTAATAATCTTTTCAAGGTTTTTCGGCTCATCAATATTTGTTTGAGCGCCCTGATAGATTTCACGAACACGACCGGTGCAATTCTCGCCAAGGTGCTCCAAAAGCTCTTTATAATAGCGTTTGAGCTCGACACCTTGTCTTTTTATAAGCTCGCTCCAACGATATTTTTCAGGGATTGCTCCCTCGGTATTGGTTTCCTTACACATTTTCAAGAATAAAATATATGTAAGTTCGGTAACATACTGCTGATAGGTAATGCCGTCGTCACGCAGCACATTACATAAATTCCATAGCTTTGATACAATTTCCTGATTGTTCACGCTACATTTCCTCCGTCCTCATAGAGATACTTGTTTAACTCTACTATTATTTCATTAAGTTTGCCGCCGAAACGACGGTCAATTATTGTGAATCCGCCAGCATTTTTGAAAGCGCCGATTTCAAAAGTCTGCTTGTCCAATACAGTTTCTTCAAGCATTACTTTTTCAATTCGATTGAGCCAATCTAATTGCGTTTTGTTAAAGGTGTGGTTTAGTCTCAGCTTTGCAAAAGCATTCTTGACACGGGTTTCGTGGCTAATCAGATTTGACCCAAGCGCCTGTTGGCGGATAAAAGCAATGATGTCCGCAGCGATATCTTGGTTAGTCATTTCTTTCCAAGCCGTGTTCAGTTGATTTTCTGTGAAATTATGCCTATCGAGTTCAAGCTTCAAGCCTTTAAGACTCTCTCTCGTAAGCTCAGATGGCTTTGTACAAACTGTTTTTAAGGCAGCAATCGTATTGAGGTTCGTACTGATAAACTCCTTGAATGATTCCAAATAGTCTTCAGGCTTTTGACCCTCGCCGTAACCCCTTGTGCGTTCAATCACCTCATCGGGATGATTGTCGATTATGACAGGGCGTTTGTGTTGTACCTTATCTCTATCAAGAACAAGGAACGCTTCTTTATTCTTGATAATATCATCTACCAAGCTGCTCATTTCAGTTGAAGAAACAAGCGGAACGCCAACTGTTTCAAGAACATCAGCAGACCTTTTTATATTGTTGTTTCGGATACTTTTTGCAAAGCTATCAATGTCTTGTCCGCCTGTCAGATAAATAAACTGCTCAAGTGTCTTTTCGCTGACATTAGAGCGTTTACGTTGCAATTTTGCAACGATAGTGTCAATTAAGTATGCCTTTTCATCATCTGTTTTCGCAACAGAAAGACCGCTCAGTAAATCCTCAAATGTAGTGCTCGGATTTGTGACAACCGGCTTCATATTGCTGACATCTTGTAAAGATTCATATACGCCGACTGGGTCGTAAATCTCAAAGTTGGTTTTGCCGATAGAAGGGCAAAGTCTTGTCGCACGACCAAGCATTTGTTCAAATAAGATACGGGACTTTATGCGACGCATAAAAACGAGATTTACAATTTCAGGCACATCGATACCTGTGGTAAGCAAATCAACTGTAACAACTACTTTTGGGTTAGATTCGTTTTTAAATCGTTTAATGGCTTCTGAAATTTTCTTTTTGTTTCCGCCGGCAACACTACCGGTAATCTTCATTACAGCGTCGTTATCAACCCCGCCTTCTGAATAAATTTCTTTTAAGATTTTGACAATCAGATCAGCGTGGTTATCATCTACGGCATAGATAAGTGTCTTACCTTTGCCGTCAGGGTTCAGATCCCAAGCAATTTCATTCAAAACAGTTCTGTTGAAAGGTTCGGTTATTACCTCTCTGTTGAAAGAATCAATCTCAAACTTCATATCATCTTCCAAGTCAGCGCTATTCATAACTTCGCCTGTTACAGGATCATATATTGCAAGCTGTTCGCCCTTTTGGTAGTTGATTCCCTCAACACGAAGCTTTGTTTTGATATTATGCGGGGCATCGTGGTCAACCAAGTATCCGTCAATAACAGCTTCACGATATGAATAATTGAAAACAGGTTTACCGAATATTTCGGTGGTATGGAGAGCAGGGGTAGCTGTAAGAGCCACTTTTACTGCATCAAAGTATTCGATAACTGTACGATATTTACTGATATAGTCGTCCTGATTTCGATAGAGCATTTCCGTTTCGCTCATTTCTTTATCAAGAATGTAGCCACGGTGAGCTTCATCTACGACAATCAGATCATAATCGGTAACGGAAGGCATTGTGTCACTTTCCGGATAAAGAATACGCTTTACAAGGCTTTGAACAGTTGCGATGTGTATTTTAGTTTCTTTATCAATTTCTTTTTCATCAAGACCTTTGATGTTATAAATAGAGTCCAAGGTCATCAATTCTTCAATCTTGACTTCTCTGAATACATCTGCTGCCTGCTCACCGAGCGCGGTTCTGTCTACCAAAAACAGTACTCTCTTAAAACGATCGCTTTTAATAAAACGATAAATCATTCCAAGAATTGTTCTTGTTTTACCTGTACCGGTTGCCATTGAAAGCAATACTGTTTGTTTCCCGTCTATAACAGCTTTTTCAGCGGCTTCAATCGCACGAATTTGGTACTCACGCAGATTCAATCCGTCAGGATCACGAAGCAAGTCAAAAGGTGTATTTTGAAGCGTAGCATTTGCACTTGAAATGTCTTTTTCAAGTAGTTCCATAATACCTTGAGGACTTATCCAGCCTTGTAATGCTTTTGGAGCGTTGGAATTGTTTCGCAAGTCAAGAAACCAAATACCCGACTTTGTTTCGATTTGCTTTAAGTATTTTCTGCCGTTGGTTGCAAAGACAAACGGAACCTTATATGAACCCCACTGCTTAATCACATATTCATTGTGCTCAGGCTTAATCAATTGAGCATAATCCTTGCACTGATAGTCAATAACTGACGGAATATCAATATTTGCTTTTTTAGCTTCTACAATGCCGACAAGCTGCAAACCGACAAAAAGAGCATAATCGGCATATCCATTCTTAGATACTTTTGAATCTGTAGGCCATTCTGCTATGGCAAAATTCTTGCCTTTTTGAGGGCGTGTTCCTTTAGAATAGCGAATGTTGTTTGTATCTGCTTCCCAACCGTATTTGCGCAGTTGTTCATCAATGAGATAGCGTGTTTCAGCTTCGGAGAGTTCCATATTTTCAGAAGTGGTTTCGGCTTTTTGAACACGCTCCGTTGTGCTTTTGTTAGATGCTTGCGTGGATACAGATTCTACTTGGTGGGAGAGGGCTGCAATCTTATCTTCTTGTTCTTTTATAATAGCCTCATAATCAGGCAAAACAACTTTCTCAGGCATAACAAAGTCAGCCGGAATATAGCCCCAATCGCCATACACCTCCATAAACCAAGTAGAAAGATTATATGTCATTTGAAGCAAAATTTTTGCATCGTCAACAGAGTCTTCACCGCTATGGACAGCATTATTCCTTGTTTTTCTTATAGCATATAAAATATCGTCTATCTTCTTAGGAATCAAACCTTCACGCTTGAGCAGCCGAATACGGTTAGAGTGGGTATTATCAACTGTCGGTTCGGGAATATGCTCAAAAGCAAATATTTCAAGAATCAGACGCTCTCCAAACATACCAAGCTTATATATGCAAGCATTAGGATCGGAATAAAGATAGTTTTCTGCAGCAGCACCGATTTGTGCCAACGCAGGCCAATATCTTTTCAAATATTCAAAGTTGGATTTCATAAATATCCTCCTTGGTTCCGATAATACATTATTATCGGAAGGTAATAGGTAAAATGTATATTGGATTATTCGTCTAAACTGTAAAACTCATCTAATACATAGGTCTTAACCGGTGTGATGTACAGTTCATATCTTATAACCAGTCTTACTAATTCGTTGCCGTCAATCAGTGTAATGGGTGAGCCTTCTCTTGCGGCAATTCTTGCAGCATTGGTAAATCTACCGTTTGTGATAAATACACCGTAGTCTGCTTGATACTTATTCATAGCACCTAAGAATTGGTTGATTTCCGGTTCGGATACGGGAGCGACATTGTATCGTTTGCATTGGATGACTACTCGTGTAGTTCTGAAATCATTAGCATCAATGTGATATCCGTAACCATCAATACCACCGTCATTGCTGATTTGAACACCTTTTTCAGTGAATTCAACACCCATTCGGTTTAATAACGCTCTTGAAAAAGCTTCAAACTTTTTTGGTGACATTTTAGCAATGGCGGCAAGCAAATTTTCCTTGAAATCGTCTTTGATTTTTTCTTCGGCTTGAGTTTCTTCTTCATTGTCGCTGACATTAACAGTTTTATTCTTTTTGTTGTTTTTGCTGAGTTCTTCCCAATGCTTCTTGGATGGCTCAATAATTTCTTTTTGAACATCAAGCTTATCAACATCAAGATATAATCCTTTTTCTGTTAATGTAACAGGAGATGAATCTGTGTATGTCAACAAGTCATTAAAATACAAATCTTTAATCGCAAAATTAAACTTGAAATTAAACTCTTTATATGTGTTGCCGGTTTGCTTTGATTTCTTTTCAAGCACAGAATATTCAGCAATTTGGTCATCCATATCTGCAATGCGTTCTTTGATTTCAGAACGCTCTAATTGACCGCCTGCTTCCTGTAATACTTTCAAGATAGGTTTAATCAAATATGCGATTTTACCTTCTGAAGATAAAGTCTTTAAATTCATAATCAATACCTCAATTCTTATATGTTAAACCAAAACTTCCCATTTGCCGTCAACTCTACGGATAGATTACATCTCTTTCAAAGAGTCAATAATGTTGTTTATGCTTCTGACGGACTTTCCTGTTTGTTCTACAAGCTCGGCCTGCTTAACAGATGGGTTCTTTTTTATTAAATCTAACACGGCAATTTCTTCCAAAGTGCCAATTTGGCACTTTGGGACTGTATAGTGGCACTTTGGAGTTTTACAATTCCTCCGTTTTAAAGGCTGTAAATCCTTCATAGTAATAACTTTGGTCTATGCTTTTCATATAGACCTCACGGCTGTTGATTTCGTCCGTAAGCGCACCTTTCAGCAACACTTTGATTTCCACATCTTTAATCGGACTGCGCTCCATAGCAAGGAGATAATATTCTTTATCAACCTTGCTCCAATCGACAACCTTGCCGATTTCGTTCTTTAAGATATGGTCGAGCCAAATGCGGGTGCTGCGACCGTTTCCCTCACGGAAAGGGTGGGCAATGTTCATCTCAACATACTTTTCGATTATCTCATTAAAGGTCGATTGCGGCATTTTATCAATGTTATCAAGAGCTGCTTGCAAATAGATAAGCGGCGCAAAGCGAAAATTTCCTTTTGCAAGGTTGACTGTGCGGATTTCGCCGGCAAAGTCAAAAACATCTTCGAACATATACTTGTGGATTGCCTGCAATGTATCGAATTTGCCTGCCAGAAAGGAATCAAGAAGTTTGTTATCAAATAATTGTGCAGCTTTCTTTTTGCTGATTCGTTCTTCACGGGCAAGGTCGGCTGAATCGGTAATGTTTAATCTGTTCTCTAATGTCATTTTATTTGCCATTATGATTCGGCCGTGATATTTTCTATTGCGTACAGCGGCAGATTCAAAAGCCAATCTTCCTTCTTATAATCAGCCATTGAAGTACGAACAGACAATTCAGGTTCAAACCTCTCTCGATAGGTTTTGAGACTCTTTGCTCTCAGGTTCGTTTCGGCTTTTACTTCAATAGGAACAATCTGTTCACCGGTATCAACGACAAAATCAATTTCGCAAGAGCCTCTGTCATTGGTGTAATAGTAAACGCCTAAATCTTCAATCGTTTTTAATTGCTGGCAAACATATTGTTCGGTCAAAGCTCCTTTGAATTCAACGAAAAGGTCATCGCCGTCAAGAAGTGTACGCTGACGAAGACCTGTCATACATCCGAGGAGTCCAACATCGACTATGAAAAGTTTGAATGCTTTCAAATCCTCATAAGCTTTCAACGGAATGCCTGCCGCATTCACACGACTGACCTTGTGCACAAGCCCGCAATCTGAAAGCCACATAATCGCAGTTTCATATTCTCTTGCTCTGCCGCCTTCACGGACAAGACCATAAATAAACTTCTTATTTTCTCTTGCGAGTTGCGATGGAATACTGTTCCAAAGCATACGGATTTTCGGGACAATCTCGTTCGGTGCGTGTTTTGAGAAGTCTTGTTCGTATGCCGCAAGGATTCTTTTTTGAATCGCACGAACCTCATTGAAATCTTTACTTTCGGCAAAACTTTGAACTGCTTCCGGCATACCGCCGACAAAATAGTAGTGTTTCAATGCGTCAATATATGTTTGCTTAAAGCTTGTGATCATTTCATAATCCTGCTTTTTCAAAAGCTCTGCAAAGCGTTCGTTGCCGGTTGCCATTAAAAACTCACTGAAAGAGAGAGGATAGAGCTTTAAGAAATCGACCTTGCCGACAGGGAATGAGGTGCCCTGATGTAAAGCAATTCCCAAAAGAGAACCGGCGCATACAATGTGATACTGTGGGGCGTTCTCATAAAAATATTTAAGGGAAGCAAGTGCTCTCGGAACTTCTTGAACCTCGTCAAAAATCAGCAGGGTGTTTTCAGGATTGATTTTGCGTCCGGCATACAATTCCAGTCCCATAATCAGGCGGTCTGTATCCAAGTCTGCTGAAAACAAATCCGCCATTCTTGAATTGGAATCGAAGTTGATATATACAGTATCCGCATAAGCTTGTTTACCGAACTCCTTCATCAGCCAAGTCTTGCCGACCTGTCTTGCACCTTCAATAATCAACGGCTTGCGGCGCTTACTGTTTTTCCATTTATATAATTTTTCAATAGCAATTCGGTACATACTGCACCTCCATATTATAAATCAGTATTAGTATATCACTATATGCCAAAAAATGCAACGATTATTTGAGTAATAAGTCCGTTTTTTACAGCGAACTTAGTGAAAATGCTCTTGCTTTATTAATTATGTTATTCTAAAGTATCATCTCAAAGTTCCAAAGTATCAATTTGATACTTTGGGATAGCTATGAAAAATAAAAAATCAGTGCCAACGATGAATCAATTTCAAAGTAAGCACTGATTTTAACTATATAAGCAGATAATATGGCTTATTCGTTATAATTGCCTATATATGACTTCGTTATTTACTATCTCCGTTGCTCGATTACGAATATTGTTCATTTGCCGCACCCACACCATTGGGTCGGCGGCTTTGAGTTGTTCAGTCACAGCTTCCTTTTCGGCGTATTCTTTTACCAGCCGGAGAAAAAGTTGTTGCGCCTGTTCTTCGATGTCTGCAAGATACGAATCAAGTTTGCCGGATGTGAGTAAATTATAGTACAGCACCTTATGATGTTGTTTCAAATATCGTTTGTGCCTTAATGCCCACACACCGACATTCCCCGGTTCTTTTTCCGCCGGTAATGATAAGTCCGGCAAGAGATAGTCGCCGGTCTGTGTATAAGTACCGCCGAGTTGTTCAAATAATGTTTCAGTCATAGTAAAACCTCCTTTGCGCTTATATTGTACAAAGGAGGCGAATAAAAGTCGAATGTGCGAATTATGAATTTGCAAATCTGCCAGTGCCAAAAATTACAGCGAAACATTTTCAATTTGTGCCATTTTTTACAGCGAACATAGCGAATATTCACTCTTATGTTTTTAATTCTCGCATCACTTGCCAACGGGGGAATTCTTGAAGTACCCTGATATGCCAATCGGATTTTCGGGTGATTGTGCGAAAGTATTTCGAGCAGCAGAATTCTATCAAGTAAACTTTCGGAATGTGATTCATATTGTTCCTCTTGAACGCTTTAAGATGTCCTTTCCTGCACCAATCATTTATTGACGTTGTGCCGTAACCGATTACTTTTGAAACTTCGTTCGCAGTCAGCACATCGGGATATTGCGTAAAAAGTTCCGTGTAATACAGCTTCATATTTTCAAGAGTCTGTTCGGGTACTTCGGTGCTCATTTTGACGGTATAATTCCCCTTGTACCACCCTGCCGGTGCGGAATAGGATTCGGGGAATACTTTTCTCTTTTCAAGATATGTAATAACATCGGCCTTTTTGATTTTGTAACAGCGAGTTTTCTTGCCCGTGTATTCGCACGGTATCTTGCCGCTGCGAAGCAGATACAAAGCCGTTGATTTGCTGATGTGGCAGATTTGATAGAGTTGGTCTTTGGTAATAATATCTGGAATCGAATCCCAGTTGATTGCGGTTTCATTCATAACAATACACCTCGTAAATATTTTAGTCGGTGCGGGTTTTTCCTGTGTATTGCCGTTGTTGATGTGTTTATTCTGTTCTTTCCGCAGTTCTTTCCAAAATAGTGCCTGTTCTTTCCAAAAACAGCGAAAATGCCGTTATTCGAACTTTCCTGTATTTATCGGGATTTTAGCAGCGCAACCGCCAAAAAATCCTTTAATATCAAGCTTTTCGGCGAATACAAAGCCGCCCGAAACAGCCTTCAAAAATCGCTAAACTGCCATTAACCCATAAAACTCGAAATCAGTTAGGGAGCAATCCCCCGCGAGTTCGAATCTCGCCGTCTCCGCCATAAAAAAGCAGGTGCACTTTTGTGCACCTGTTTTTTATATAATGCGAGATTCGAAAAGGGCAATGCGAAGCATAGAAACAGTCCGGGGGACTGTTTCGGTGCC
>ULZK01000360.1_pt1 | contig 14687 bp, 15 predicted proteins | sample 1963021 | NCBI WGS metagenome assembly ULZK01 (sample SAMEA4835887, study PRJEB28245) | human gut metagenome | biome: gut microbiome; material: fecal sample | place: Denmark | collected 2008 | reverse complement strand
ATCCAGTAAGGGGGCTGGTCCAAATAGATTTTTTCCTTTCCTTTTCCAGTTTCATAGTAAATTCTCATTTTGAAACCTCCCTTACCATTCTTCCAAGCTCCCGTTCTTTAAACATAAACTTAAATTCTTCCATGCGGTCATTTACAACATCAGCCACCGCTTTTCCGATTATCTTCGCTTCTCTCTCCGACAATCTATTATTATCGTCTGCAATTGCATGCTGTACATTGATATTTTGGCTTGTTATCTGCCTCGTAACACGATTTGTGTTCATTGCCATGACTTCATGCATACGTTCTGTAATAGCGGACATGTCCATAGATTCTAAGGCAATTCTGGAAAGATTTTCAGATGTTCTCTGTACTTGCTTTTCTTCTCCCTCTATACCCTGTTCAAAGCCTTGTCCGAAATATTTACCCAATTTTCTTGTTTCTCTTGATGGGGAATGGATATTAAGTGTACTTTTTATAGCAGACAATGCCTGACTTGCTAAACTAGCTGCAGCATTTACGGCAGCTCGAATCGCATTTGTTACACCACCGCCAAAGCCAGAGCCGAAATCATACCCTGCTGATTTAGCGCTCACAGAACGCATTCCGTAGCGCCCTTCTGCATTATCTGCAAGATTTTTTCCTTCTTTTCTTGCTGAATCTGTTTTTTCGCCAATACCGCCAGTATATTCAGAGCCAATTTTTCTTCCAGTACTTCTGGTATCAGCAGTCCCCATTCCACTATTTGCTGTATTGGACAATTCTCTAGAAGTAGAATCAACAGCACTTTTATTACTTCCAAGTCCGCTGTTGTATTCAGAGCTTTTCTTTGCTCCGGTTCCCTTTGTGTTAGCGCTACCAAGAAGTTGATTCGAAGTATTTGCAATCTCCTTTGAGGTTGCTTCTATGTTGCCTTTGTTGCTCTGAATGCCATTGTTGTATTCTTTTGTTTTCCGGCTTCCTGTACTTTCTGTGTCAGCACTTCCCAGATTAAGATTTACAGAATCCGATATTCCTTTAGAGGTTGCATCTACTGTTCCCTTTTGGCCTATCATACCTCCTGTTAAAAAAGTAATGATGTTAGAGCCAATTTGTTTCGCGCCCTCAAGAATTCCTCCGTTTGTCAATGATGTTAAGAATGTCTGAATTACATTGCTTCCGGTTGTTGATAATTCTTCCTGTCCTTCTTGCAATCCCTCTTGCGCTCCTGGCCAGACTTGAGAAAAGATAGCTTTTACAGCTCTAGAAGGAGAATGGACTTCCAAAGCATTTTTTAAGCTTTCAAGAAAAGCTTCTACACCGTCTTCTGCTGGATTTTTTAAGTCTTCGAATCCTTCAAGCCCTTCTAATGCACCATACCAAGCCTGAGACCATACTGCTTTTGTCTCTTCATCCAAGCCATTAAATCCATCCACAAAACTTCTTAATGCGCCTTTAGATTCTTCGCTTAATTTGCCATCCAAATCAGCTTGAGCTAAAGCAGACACCATAGCCGCACTTGCTTCTGGTCCTATCTCCTCAATTCCTTGTGCAATACCTCCTGGTAGTTTGCTAAACTCTGCAATGGAGCTTGCCGCTGTATCTGCCATTTCTTTATATATACTATCTCCAACTTCTACAGCACCCGTTTGAGCAATTTTCATTGTCTCAACATACTCTTCCGCCTGTTTATACATCTCTTCTCTCGCGTTCTTAGAAGACGATAATATTTCTTCGTTATATCCCTTGTAAGATGTAATTAGAGCAGACATTGCAGTTTCAATTTTAGCAGTCTCTCCAGTGGCCATAGCATCCACTAACGCATTGTAATTATTAACTTCTGTCGCTAAATTACCCATAGAAGTTCTTGCATTATCTAAAGTTTTATTTGCTTCTTCCTGAGCGGCTTTTGCTTCTTCTACTTTTTTCTTTGCCTTATCCCAATCAGCAGAAAATCCAGATACTGTAGTAGAATTAGATGCGATAGCAGCCATGTATCTTTCATGCGCGGCTTTTGCTTCTTCTGTTGCTGCTTTCACTTTTTTATCCGCTTCACTAGCGGCATCTGACGCATCTTTATATTTGTTTAATGCTTCTACTGTCTTATCGTAAGCATTAGCCATTTCACCCTGCATAGAGTTTAATAGAGCCTCTGCTTTCTTTTGAACGATAACTTCTTTTATTTTATCTATCGTTTCCTGATAATTCTGTATTACTCCATCTGTGAGTTCTATTTCCATCCCTAAAGCATCGGCTAACAATCCTGTAATAACTTTTGCTTCATCTTCATGCCCTTTTTTTACATTTCCTTTTTCATCTGTGATTTCCTGCAATTTAGAGACTAAGCTACTATATTTATCATATTCTCTGTCGATTGCTTGAACATTTTTTTCTCTTGCAGCACTTTCTTCCTCTAAACTTTTTGTAAATTCATCGCAAGAATTTAGTGCTTCTTTCTGGGCTTCTGTTAATTTATAGGATTCATCTGTAGCTTTCTTCTGGGTAAGTGCATAAACACCTACACCAGCCGCCAATGCCCCGACTGCCGTAATCACCAATCCTATGGGATTTGCATTCATAACCGCATTCCATGCAGTCTGCGCGGCTGTTGCAAGAGTAATTTTACCAGTCAATAAGCCAATGACCGTCTGTCCTGCTGTTAATGTTGCATTGGATTTAATCCCGGATTCCATTGCAATTAACTGAGCCGCATTAAACACATCTACTGCATCCGAAGCCGCTTTCCATGCCTTTGTTCCTTTGCTGAGCACGCTACTTGTTTCTTTTACTACTTTATATCCCTTAAATGCTGTAAAAGCGGCTGCTGCAGATGCCGCAAGCACATCCAGATTTTCTGCTGCAAAGTCCAATCCTTTTGTTAAAGGAGGCAATGCTTTTTCTGCAAGATTTCCCGCCGCTTCTACCAGATTGTCAAAAGTAGTAACAAGTGTTTTCCCCGCCTTTTTTAACCCTCCGGAATTTAAAGAATCTGAGATAACATCAATAGCCTCATCTACCGGGCGTTCCAGTTCATCAGGAAGTAAATCAGCCAATCCGCCTGCTAAAGTCTCTGCAATATCACCAGCTGCGCCTAACAGTTTTTTTCTGTTATCCACAACCCCGTTTGTAAACGATTGTATAAAATCAATAGCAACGTCTACCATATCAGGGGCGTGTTCTGCTGCCTTCACAGCCAGATTTGCAAATTCATCACCAGCCGCATCAATAGCAGCTTCCATTCCACCATCCTGAAAAGCTTTTGTGATGTTATTAATACTTTCTGTTGCAGATTCAGCAGTATCTTTCAAACTCCCAGATACCTCTTCATAAAAAACAATACCCAGACTTTCTGCGGAACCTCCAAGTTCATCTATAGCACCTTTTAAGTTATCCCTCATGGTATCAGCAGCCTTTTTGGCGCTTCCATCGCAATTCTCGTAGGATTTCGTTAAATCTGCAAGACTTCCCTGTCCCTCATTAATCAGAGCCAGCATACCGGATAATGCTTCTTGTCCGTACAGAGTTACCAGATAGTTATTCTTCTGTTCATCTGTCATGCCACTAAATGCGCCTTCAAGCATACCTACCTGCTCGCTCAAGGACTTCATTTTTCCGTTGGAATCATAGAAGGAAATTCCTAATTCTTCCATAGCATCTCGCATATCATCCGTAGGCTTGGATAGACGGGAGATTGCACCTCTTAACGTAGTTCCCGCTTGGGAACCCTTGATACCAGCATTCGCCATAATACCAATAGCTGCCGCTGTTTCCTCAAAGCTAATACCTGCTGCCCTGGCAAGAGGCGCCACGTATTTCATTGCTTCTCCGGTATCGGATACTGCTGCGTTCGTGCGGTTTGCATTTTCTGCCAGCACGTCCGCTACATGCCCTGCTTCTTCTGCTTCCAGACCGAAGCCTCTTAATGTAGATGCTGCAATCTCAGAACTGTTAGCTAAATCTTCACCAGAGGCCGCCGCCATATCCAAAAGCCCTGGCATGGCTTCCATGATTTCATTCGTTGTAAATCCGGCAGCCGCCAGATTCTCCATACCTTCTGCCGCCTGACTGGCAGAGAAGGAAGTATCTGCGCCAAGCTGAATTGCCTGGTCTTTTAACTTTTCAAATTCTGTCCCAGTCGCTCCTGAGATAGCCTTTACACGGGACATTTGTGCTTCAAAATCTGAACCGGCTTTTACAGCCGCAATGCCAATTCCTTCAAGTGCAACTGCTGTTCCGGTAATGGTTGTTGCGGCTGTTTTTAAGCCTTTAGTAGTCAAACTTCCAAGTTTCGAAATTCCTTTCTCTATCCCGGAAGAATCCAGATCTGTCTCAATAACCACTTTTCCATCTGCCATTTACTCACCACCTCTTAATAGCTCTGTAATATCTTCGCCTTTCATAAGAGCTTCCTCAATCTTTTTCAGTACCTCATCTTCCTGCTTGCTGTATTTTCTGTCTAAACCATAATATTGCTGCATAGCCTTATAAAAAGACCGCTCTTCCTTAGATAGGTGTTTAGAAGATGTGTCCCTTGTCCTGTACTCAATCACTTTAGAAAGACGGGTTCCTTCTCCCAGATTTTCCAGAAGAATCATGAAGCGCCACCAGTGCATTTCTGTGGTCTGCAAATCAATGCCATACTGTTGCTGGAATCCTGCGTAAATAAGCTCTGCATCTTTTTCAAAGTCAAATGGCTGTTTATCATTAATTCCCGCAATCTTTCTTGGAAAAATCTTCTTTTCCTTTTCTCTTCCACAGGAGAAGAACCAAAACATCTTTTCCACATGTTCTTCCGTGTAATGCCTGCAGTTCTTATAAAATGTTTCCAGGATTTTTAATAATTCCCCTTCTGTGATTTCATTCCGGCATTGTTCTATCATTTCATTGCAGGACAGGATAGTGCGGAAATCCCAGCCTATGGAACAACATTTTCCCTGTATTTCCAGTTCTTTTGGAAATTTCTCCATTAGTACATTCACGTTATCACCTCAGACTGGAAAGAATCTCCTCATACTCATTCTGCTGCCGGATTTGTTCATGTACTAACTGCCTGTAGGCTCTCATGCATAACAACACATTGTTTCCAGCTCCACAGATTTCTTCTCCCATTCCTTTGCCAAACACATGGTCAAATAATCCCTTCACCTTCCGACACAGATAAACGGATTTCTCACGCTCTGTCCCATCTGGCATATCGGATTTAATTGTTTTCATTTTCTCCAATTCCTGAAAATACCGATTTTTTAGTTCTTCGGTATCCGCATCAAATAATTCAAATTCTAACTCTACTCCGTTAATTTTCATGTCGCTCCTCCTTCTCTTGCCTTTTTGCTGCTCCCATGTTAGTCAAGGCGTTTTTAACAGGTGGAATTACTCCACCTTTATTGTAAAAGCCTTCGTCTTGGTATCGAAAGTTCCCATTTCCCAATCAGAAACAGCCAGAAGATTACCAGAGCCCTGCATTTCTCCATCGTTATCAGAGAATTCGGATACTTCTACAGCAACCTTTCTTCTTTTTGCTTCATAGCTTCCTTCTGCTTCTGCCACCGGTTTTTCCAGGTAAACCAACACATAGTAAGTTTCTGCTTCTGCACCTGTCTTCTCGTTTTCTCCAATACCGGCAATAAATTCAATGGCCTTTTCAGAGCGAATCAGGTCAAATTCTAACGGCGCAGTCCATTCGTAAGAGCCAATGGTTTGTGTTGCGGATTTCTGGTTTACATAGCGTTTAGAAGACGTCTGTGCGGATGGGGAATCATCCAACTGTGTTACTCCAAAACCAAGAAGCTCATACTGTGCTTGGCTTGCCCCTCCAGATACATCCAGATATCCTGGGTGCTGCCAGCGTCCCACAACTCCTTTCTGTTGGTTTTCTGCAAAAAGCTGTAAATTCATTTTTCTCATTCTCTCTACCTCCGTTTATAATAAACAAATTGACATTGTATCCTGTACTGGCACTTATTTTCCTGTGCCGCATATAAATAACCATCTGTGGTTGCCCTGACGGATTTACTTTCCAGTTTCCCAGATAACTGTGGAAGCGTTCCTTTTTCTGTGCATTCCTCTAACCAGTCTGCGAATTTTTCATAAAACTCTGATGTATCCTGGTTCTCCTCTGGTCCGTACCATTCCCTGGAACACAGCGAAAACACATATTGTCGAATGGTATCACCATTGGTATAGCGCTTCAAAATTGGTTCTGCCGGAGTACTTTCGATACTATATGCAGTTGCATCTTCTTCCAGGTTATCAAAGTCCACCTTAGGAAACATGCTTTCAAAATCCTGTAAAAACGGGCATGTCTTAATAAAGTCCGTAATTTTCCCTGCAATACTCATTTTGCTTTCCCTCCACAGAACTTTGAAGTTGCCTGTACAATCTCTTTCCTGCGGTCAGCCCAACATCTTTCTGTCCAATGGCTTCCGGCCTGTGGGTGCTTTGTTCTGTTCTTTCCCTTGTTCTCATAATATTGCCGCCTTGCATAAGGAGCGTTATAGGTAATCGTACCTGGTGTTTCTGTTACAGAGCCATTCGACAGATACCCGGATAAGAATGGTACATAAGGCGTAGATAATCGCCTTACTTCGTGAGTAAAGAACCTCTGGCCTTTCCCGTTTTTATTCAGATTTCTCTTTAAAAGAATTTTGTCTGTAGGGTCTATCTGCAGTTTAATCTTTGCCATTTAGGAACCACCACCTATCCGTATGTGCTTAGAAGAACCAAAAAAGTTCTCAGAATGGCTGAGTACTTTCCCAACCGTTCCTGAGAACTCTTTTTTTATTTCTTCAATTCCTCTTACCGTTCCTTTATTCCATTTTCCGACCAGAAAAAAATCCCCATTCTGCACAGTCCAGTAGCCTTTTGGATTTGCAAGTTCCTTAAAATCATTTTCTGGTATCCATTGTCTGCATTCCTCATATGGAATCCTGATTTTATACTCATCTGCACTGGACAACCCGCGCTCCCCAACACTGCTTTTCTGATTTGTATGGAACCAGGCATGCGATATTACATGAGGAACATAAATTATTTTCTTTTCTTCCCGATTTGGGAAACGGTTAAAAATCGTAATCACTGCATTTGTGAGCATTGCAATTCACCCCCGCATATAAAAGTCCAGTGCCAGAGAGGTATCGTCTAATTACAGCATAAACTTTTGTTTGCAAAGAATTTGTGGCGATTTTTCCAGCCTCAGCTTCTGTGGCATATGTTACAGAATATCCATCTGTATTCTCAGATTGCACCTCTCTGCCACCGTGTTCCGCCTTTCTGCAGTCTTCCTGATAAATTAATTCTGCTACTTCACATAGGCACATCTTAATAAGTTCCATTGCCTCTTCCTTTGGCTCCTGGTGCATAAGATTTTTCAGGTAGGTATTTGCTTTCAAAACCGGTTGTTTCAATTCCAAATCATCCGGAATGACCTTTCCGCCATATTCATTTACATAAAAATCAAACGTCACCTTTATCATTCTTTTTCACCCTTGCCTTTCTCTTGCTTCCTCCGGTAGGTAAGGCAGTATTGCCGGAGGGGATTACTCCCCCGCCTTTAATACCGCAAATGGGCAGCGTTTTGCTTTGTCTGGCTGCAAGGAATTAATCGGATTCGGAATCTCCCAGCCAAGACGCATAACTGCTCTTAACGCTACCATATCCTGCTGCATAAGGTTGTAAGCAATGCTTCCATCTGTATTCTGCACAATACCCTCTGTAAACAGTTTAAAGGTAATATCCTGACGGATAGAATAAGTTAGCTGAGAAAAGTCCCCGGAAATCATCAGAGCTTTTGATTTGTCAAACGCACCGTTATTCGGGAAGTTCATCGGAGAACCATCCAAGCTATAGGTAGTTCCGTTCTGCATATCAGATTTAAAGATCGGCTGTCCTGTACTGTCTTTTAATCCTCTCAATTTTGCTCTCATGGAAATATCTGCCATATGTCCGGTTACGAAGAAGCCCGATTCTTCTACTTTAGCAATCACGCCATCCACGCCCATGATTTTGTCATACAGAGGGTCGCTTGCGCCTAAAGTTACTACACTTCCTGCTTTGGTTGCAGTAGTAACCAGGCCGTCACGCCAAGTAGAAGGTTTGTTTACATCAAAGATAACCGCACCATCGATTACTTTTCCAAACGCTTCCTCTACCCTTGGTCTTACTTCTCCCCAAATGTCATATTCGGAATCATCCAGAACAGCCTCCGGAATTGGAATAATTACCGCAATTTCCTCCGCAGTAATAAATTTCTTGTCCCATGCCATTTTGGTTGTCTGCTTCTGTCCAGTATCACCATTTACGAAATATGCCATTGGTAGCATGTCCAGAACCGGCATTTTATAGGTTTTGCTGGACATGTTCGGAAGTCTCCGACCTCTTGAGAGTACAGCAGACTGTGTCACCACACCCTGGATAATCTCTCTTGCTCTTTCCTCTGGAATCAGTGTGTCAGCACCGCTTCTGTCAATTAATTTTGCATCATTTTCAAATAATCTAAGATTCATTCTGTTTCTGTTCATCTTTTACCTCCCTGCAGCTCTTCTGATTGCTGCATTAATAGAATCGTTTCCTTTTTCTGTTCCTTCCGCCCCTCCGGTCTGTACTCCTGTACTTACTACCCGGTATGACTGCCCCGTAAACCGTGGATTTTCCTTCAAGAATTTCTCAGCAGCTTTCTTGAAATCGGTCTTTTCATCCACCATTTTGGAGATTTTAAACATGACATAGTCCATGTCGTCTGCCTTAACTCCCTTAGAAGTAAGTACCTTTTCCTGTTCCATCTGTTCTACTTTTTTCAGGGCATTATCTCTTTCCTGCTGCAACTGTTCTGTATTCGGCTGGTTTGCCGCACGCTGTGTTTTAAAATCAGAAATAGCCTGGGTAACCTCTGCCTCCGTCATTCCCTGACTGCGGAAGAAATTAGCAAGTGCTGTTCTTTCTGACCTTTCCACCCTTGCGTTTGCGATTTCTTCCAGTTGCTCATAGGTATACGTTCCGGTTCCATGTGCACCGGAAGCACTCCCAGCGGTATTCTGGCCGCCATTTCCAGTCCCGGTATTTCCACTCTGTGTATTTACAGAGCCAGCTCCTGCACCGTCTTCAAAAAGCTGTAAATTCATCCTGTACTTCATTCTTTCTACCTCCGTTTCGCCTCGACAGGCTCCCTGAGCTTTTTACGTCTTCACGTTTTGGACACAAAAATAAGACGCTTCACCCCGCGTCCCAAAGGGAGATTATGGATCACCGCCTTTCTAGCCTCTGGCAATCTTTACGCAATCTGGATACTGACTTGCAATATCCTCAAAAGCAATCTCCATAGCCTGGAACAGGGCATTGCCGCAATGCTTATCCGATACATTCTGTATTTCCAGATGCCCATCACTGACCGTTACATCTGCCCACCCACGTTCTTCCGCAAAGTTCGCTACCATCTGACTGATAGCAGAAATTCCATGGCATGCTACCGGGTTCTCTGCGTGACCATCAATAATTAATCCACGATCTACATAAGTTATTACAGTCATTGTTTTTCTCCTTTCTTGATATCACTACGGAGCTACCCGGCCAAGCCCGTCCATATAGACGCGCTCCGTTTGCTCTGGAAGCCCAATTATTTTAGAAAATTTCTGGTACTGGTGCAAAGAGTTCAAATATCTTGCTTTCGCAGCTATAATATCATTTTTATCTGCTTTTCCTTGCTGCAGTTGTTTCGCATAAGCTCTTTGCGCCCGCATCTTTGTTTCCATTTTTCTCTGGGTCTGTTCTGCCTGGTACTGGGTGTATTCTTTACCCTGGTATTGTTTTGTCTGCTTTTCCCTTCTCTCCAACTTCTGCAATTGTTCTGGTGTATAAGTACGGATAGAATATCCCGGAACAAAAGCCAGATAACTATGTCGGCAGTTCCAGCCACAAAGCCCATCACCATCGCCCAAGTGGCATATTGATTTTAACTCTTCATAAGTGTACACATTCCCTCCCCACCAGTGAGAAGGTCGGTGTCCTGCGTGCCATGTGACTTCGTATGTGTCCGTTTTGAGGTCTTTTGCTATCATTTCGTTAATTTGTGCGCTGAGTTGTGAAATGCCCGTCATAACAGCCCTACGGACTGCCACAGGCACCCGATTGCTGTACCCAGACTTCCCATAATCAATAGAGCGGATTCCAGAAGCAGTCATTTCCTTTACAACTCTATGGAGTACTGTATTATAATCAAAAGCACCTGTTACAATATCCAGACAAGCTCTGTCCAGATATATTTGATAATATTCTGCCAGAGGTGTAAATACTGCTTTTCCATTAATGTTGACAGTCATTCCCAAGGACTGTGTAATATTCTTCAGCTCACTGTGCGTCTGATTTATAATGGCCTGAGACCACTGCTTCACCTGCTCATTCTCTTCCATGGGAATAAAATTTCCGTTTATCTGCTCATAAGCATCTTTATAGCGGACGTACTCCCAATCACACACTTTATCATATAGCCCCCATATTTCTGGATAACTTATTTCCAGTAAACGTTTCAGTTCCTGTTCGATAAACTCTGTACTATTTCCAAGCACCAACAGCTTATTGATTTGATAATCCGCTGTACTGGTAATCTTTCCTGTTTTTCGGATTCTTCTCACAATATCCGAAAAAACCCTGTCTTGCAGTTCGTAAAACTTTTTTTCTAGTTGAAGAGGAAGGCTTCCTTTTTCTTCCGGTGTCATGATATCATTCCTCCTCAGGATCCGGGTCTATTGTTTCCTGAACAACATGCTTAGCTGCTTCCTCTTCGGTCTCTCCGTACCATTTTGCCCGGTACTCCACTAACGGAAGCGCGCCCATGCTTACATCTAATCTGTCGCTCTGACGTTCTGCCTGCTTGTCTTCAATAATCGAATCATCAAAATCAATCACAATCTCCGCTTCTGGATTCACCGGTTCTCCAAGCACTGCACCAAGCCTTGCTATAATTTGAATTAATTCCTTTAGTACAGATTCTAAGATAATTTCATGCTTACTGATACTTCGGAACATATCAGAGTTTTCAGAAACTACCTGTGTGGCTGTCTGTATACTTCCGTTTTCAAATTTATAATGATTCTGTCCAAACCCACATTTCATAGAAAGCATGTTGAGATTATCATTAATTCCCTTCTCGTGCGCATCCGCACGCACTTCCATGTTGATTTCTACAATAGCCTTTCCTTTTTCCATAGATTCTTCTGGAAGCTGGTAAAATACTACATCGTTCGGATCAAAGGCAGGATTTCCTAAGATATCTGTCCCCAACATTTCCGGGGCTACAAAAATTCGTTTCTTCCCAAGCACAAATTCATTGATGTAGGAATCATATACTGTATCAAGCCCCTGCAGTATATCTATGCTATTAGCAAAGATGGCAACGCCCATGGGATTGTTCTTCTCATAATTGTTTGTGATGTTGAGCCGATCTATAACAAACTGGCGTTTCTCTGTCCCTGTTTCCATTTTGGGCGAAAGGTTCTCAAATCCCTTTAGTTCCTTCCAGTCTTCCACAGGAACTTCTTTTCCAGCTCCATTCGTGCATTCCACTACATGATTTTCGATAACATACAATCCATTTTCTAGCAGATGCATTTGTATATGTGCATATTTCTTTGTTCCGATTATTTTATAAAAGGTAAAAGCACACTCTGTAATGTATCCATTACACCAAGATAGTGGGTAAATATCAGATGCAGAAACATAATTAATCTTTACTTTTCCACCATCCACAATTTCCCCTGATTCCTCATTCACCCGTATTTTATCCAGGTAAGGAACATATGCAACGGTTCCAGTATAGGCCTTTCTTTCCTGGTAATCATTTCCCAGTACAGAAAAATTGTTATCTTCCAGTACTTCCATAACGAAAGCGCTTGTATTTTCATCATTGATAGTAATCTGCACGCGCTCATTCAATAATAAATCGGCTATATCCTCAGATAGCTTCTTCGCCATTCCAAGGCTTAGCCTTTTGCAAGTAATATGTTCTTTTCCGTTGTATACCCTGTAACTGTGAAACTTTCTCACTTTCGCCCGATACCAGCTCTCCCATGCACTAACCAATGTATAGAACCCGGAGTTTACGGTATCATATCCTGCCTTATTAAGGTATTTAATTATATTCATGCTTCATCCTCCCGTTCTCCTGCTGGCAGGAAATATTTTAATTTGCTCCATAGTCCCATGACCAGATATCTCAATGCATCCATGGCGTGGTCTTTTATTTTAACAGGCACTTCTTTTCCTTTGTCTAACAGGTTCTTGTCATATTCATACAGACCAAATTCTTCAATTAGCTTCTCTTGCGCAGGATTCACTGTCAAAATATGATATGTCAGACACTTTTGTACTCTGGAAATCCCAAGCGCTACTGTGTTATCTGCATCCTTGATTGAGACTTGGTACATCCGATCTGCTGCAGCGCGCTTTATTTCTTCTGCTAATCCTTTTGCGGATGGGTCTATATAAACATAGAAAATGTTGCATGCGTATTCTTCGTATAGAGAATCTGTCATTTGAATAAAGTCCATTGCATACTCAGACGGTGCTTTTTGTTTTCCTTCATCTCTCCCTGAATAGTAATACTCCGCAAGCCCCTCTATTTTTCTGTTGTAAATATCTAAACCAAAGCATTGATATGTGGTAGCATTCTGCTGCCCATAGTCCACGCCTATACCAATTAATTGATAATGCTTCTGTGAAGGCCGCTCTTTGTGTTTGTCTGAAAACATGTAGTAAATAAGCTCATCAACCCCAGTGCTAAGCCCTAGCCATACCCAGTTGTATTGCTTTTCGTCTAAACACTTCATCATTTCAGCAGATTCTACCAGGTCCTTTCCTAGCCATTCCACAGGCACATCCCTATAATCTGTATGTATGTGAACACAGTCTGGACGCTTCTCCATTTTCTTGCACCACTCTACGATGGGAGCATTGGGATTCTTTGGCGGGTTGTATAGGTATATCATTTGAAAACCTGCTGCATTCCCCCTGATAAAAGTAGCCTCTATATTCTGCAGTTCGTCTTCACCTTCTCCATCTTCAAAAAACTCTGTCAACTCATCCAGGACAACTAACTTTATCGGCTTATCTTCATCAATAATTCCCTTCGTATCATCTATGCCGTCAGATCCAGAAAAATAAATGGTAGCCCCTGTTTTTTTGTAAGTAATTTCCATAGGAGATTTTGTAATATTAAAGGCCGTTTTCTTAATTTTTAGCCTGCCAATTCCTCTGAGCATTTCTTTGTAGACAGTTTTCCTTAGTTTGTTATGATGTTTTCTGAGCACCACAACAGAACCATTTGCATCTGAAACAATCTGATAGTCTGCCCGCACTGCTGCAAAGCTGGATTTTGTTCCAGCACGCCCAGAGGTTAGGATAATGTGACGAATACTTTTATCGTTAAAAATCTTATAATATTTCGGTATGATAATATCTGAAATTCTAACTTCCTGGCACATCATTTATAATCATCACCCCATCCTCTTCTTCCTGTTGCGTGTTGCTCTTCTGTTTCATCATTTCAATTCTTGCCCTTTGCTCTTCTGTAGCCATATCCCAGTTTTTATGCAGCATTTCATCATATTGCTTAATAAGGGAACGAAGTTCTCCCTGGGCTCTTGCCTGAGCTTTTAAGAATTCATTCTGTTTATCCCACGCCTGCTGCACTTCCCATTTTTCTCCCATGATTTTTCCTGTTTTCTCTTCCACTTTTTCAACTGTTTTGTCTTCCTGGTCTTTTACATAGGCAATCTTCTGTGCCCGGATAATGGCCGCATAAGCAAGCTGTATCTGGTGCCAGAGAAGGTCTAATGGGTCTGCTTCTTCTATGGCAGAAAAAATCTCCCTGGTTTCATCCGGGAGATACTTTGAAAAGAATCCATATTTTTCTGCGTTTTTATTTCCTGGCGGTCCTGTTCCCCCATGTCCTGCTGCATTTTTATTCCCTGGCTGACCGCCTTTTTTTCTTTCCGAACGTTCGCTTTTTTTATCCGAACGTTCGCTATCCCATTTATGTGTGCTTTTCCATCTTCGGACTGTCCCTTCCGGAAGGTTTAGTTGACTTGCAATCTCAACTAACTTCAAACCTTTTAGGAACATTTCCTTTGCTTTTTCTATCCTTTCATCTGGTTTTCGTGGCAATCACCTCACCTTCCTTTTCGTTTCGTTTTGTAAGTGGACCCTCTGGGGTTCGAACCCAGGGCTGCCCGGTTATGAGCCGGGTACTCTAACCATCTGAGTTAAGGGTCCATAAAAAAGGCACCTGACTGCTGCCAGATGCCTTATGTGCTGAAAGTGTTTGCCACAGTCAGCTGGGCTACTATTATTCTCGCAAAATTGGAAAGCCAGGAATCGAACCTGGGACATATAGATTAAAAATCTACCACTCTACCAACTGAGCTACTTTCCAAACTTGCAACCCACATGCGCCGTTATACCGGTTGCCTGATGGTTTCTGAGGGTACCTGTCTCATTTTGTTATGGCAGTAACATGACCATGAAGTAGACTGCCTCTTACCGGCACTGTACAATAAAATACCTTTATATAAAAAAGAGGATTGACGGTCTCTATGCTTTTCCCTGCAAAGGCGTTACCGTCTGAGCCTGATACAGCGGAAGGGTTTGACCCCTTAGCGCCGTTCCTGGGATTGGTCTCGTCAATCCTACTGCCTCTTAACCGCCAATATTTATGCTTTTGGATAACACATG
>ULZK01015554.1_pt1 | contig 14695 bp, 8 predicted proteins | sample 1963021 | NCBI WGS metagenome assembly ULZK01 (sample SAMEA4835887, study PRJEB28245) | human gut metagenome | biome: gut microbiome; material: fecal sample | place: Denmark | collected 2008 | reverse complement strand
ACCGCCGTGGCCACCGCGGCTCTGGCACTGCCCGTTCACACCATCTCCTGGTATTTCACCGCGGATTGGGGTATTCCGGTGCCGTTGCTCAATGATGTGCCGTTCTCCGCTTCCGGGCTGGCGCTGGGCGGTTTCATGGCCATCGGCTGGCTGGTCACTGTGTTCGCCCCACAGTCGATGATGATTCGGCTGGGGGGCGGCGTACTGCGCGGGCTCAAACACAGTCGCCCGGCGGGCGCGCCATCCACCGAAGTGGGTGGGGCTCCACCTGCTCCAGTGGCGCCGGCGCCCAAGGGCGGCGGGCGCGGCACCGTGCTGTTCACCATATGGGCCATCATCACCGTGGCCTTGTGCGCGATGCCGATTCTGGGCATGCCGATCAACTGGATGCCGTTCGCCTAGAGCGGGGCGGAATCTCACACATCAGCCATCCGCACACATGGCCGTTGTGTATCCGATACGTTCGTTCCGTCACACTTTTACAGGGAATTCACCTCAGATCAGCTCTGGGCGCAGTCCTCCTCAGGCCCGGTCATTATGATGGGGCCCAAACATTGAAGCGATTGCAAGGGGATAGCTATGTCAGATCCGAAGCGTCAGGCCAAGCGTGCCACACGCGCTGAGCGCCGAGCGGCCGAGGAGGCCGCCCAGCAGGCACGGGCCGAGCAGGCAGCCAAGGAGCGTAAGCAGCAGACCATCATCGGCTGCATTGTGGTGGCCATTATTGTGGTGCTGGTGGCCATCGCTGGATTCGCCGTGTACAAGGCTATGCGGCCGTCCAACACCAGCAGCAGCAGTAGCCAGCAAAGCAACATGACCGTGGACGAGGCCTATAGCAAGCTCAAGAAAGTCAGTACCCAGCCGGCTAACGCCGACGACAAGGCCGGCTTCGTAATCTCCAACAAAGGGTATGGCCAGAAAGCCGAGGGGGCTCCCACCGTATCCATCTACATGGAACCGCTGTGCCCCGGCTGCGCCTCGGTGAACCGCCAACTCGACCCGACGCTCGTCAAGCTGATGAACGCAGGCCAGCTCAACATCGATTTGCACTTCCTCAATTTCCAGAACAACAAGAGCTCCGACAACTACTCCAACCGCGTGTTCAACGGTGCCATCTACATTGCCGAGCATGATGACGATCCCGACCACCTCATGAGCTACCTCTCCAACATCTACGCTGAGGATTTCCAGCCGGGCGAATTGTCCAATTACGAGCCGGTAAACAACGCCAAGCTGGAGAAGCAGGCCGTCAAGGCCGGCGTGAGCGAGGATGTGGCCGCCGCGGCGTTCAGCGGCAAGAACGAATACCTCGACTGGCTCACCGCCTCCAACAACTACACGATCCTGCGCCCCGAACTGTTCAACAGCTCCGGCGCCTTCTCCTCCCCCACACTCACCATCAACGGCGAATACTGGGATCTGAAGCAGCTCACGCTGGCGGACACGAATATGGTGGACGGCTTCCTCAAGTCCATTGGGCTGGATGCTGACCAGGTAGGCGTGGAAGGCAAAATGCCATCCATCGGTGCCAGCGGAAAGCCGATTTCGGTCGCCTCCTGATGCTGCGTGGCCGAATAAGTTGACGCCGCGACATATGCAATACCGCCTGCGGCTCGGCTTAAATTGACCACTCGGGAAGTACCGGTATACTAGTCATTTGTTCGCAACGATTTACGCGTTAAGAACAATCGCCTCTTTAGCTCAGATGGCCAGAGCGGCCGCCTTGTAAGCGGCAGGTCGTCGGTTCGATCCCGACAAGAGGCTCGACGCGTAGAAAAGTGGCGTATTATATGATACGTAGACTTTTCTACGCATATAATTCTTACCTTGGGTAAGTACTCCAGGAGCCTTCCCCCAACTATGGGCTTCCTGGAATGAGGGCGGAGCGTCCCCCAACCAGCTCCGCGCCTTCAGGGGGGCGGGAACATCCCCTTCTCTCCCGCCCCCTTTTTCTTTTCTTTTTTTGAGCTCAGAACAATCTGACGAGCAGGAATGGTGACGGTGGCCGGTGAAACCGCAGTATGGGCCGGAACAACCGTTACGATGGGTGGCGTAATCGTTCATCCAGCAGGAAGAGTATGGCAATGGCACGGCGTTGGACCCCGCAGCGGTTTGTTACACTGCGTCGCATCCGCGTAATCGCCTGTATCGCGGCGACCAGTATCGCGCTGGCTGGATCATTCGCGTTCACCGCGCGTAAATCCGTAGCCCTGAACATCAACGGGCAAACCACCCAAGTCACCACATATGCGATGACGGCCACCCGTCTTCTGGAGGAACAAGGGGTGGATATCAAGACCCACGATATCGTCACTACCTCGTCCGGCGACCAACTCGCCAATCATGCCGTGGTCACCGTACAGTCCGCCTACCAGACCACTATCAACATCGACGGCACGTCCGTTCCCTTCTGGACCGTGGCCACCAGTGCCGACCAGTTGCTGGGATTTTTCGAGGAAAACCAGAACAACGCCACAAAAATCACCGTCGACATCGACAATGTGTACAACCAGCTCACCGGCGGACTGGTCATCAATCAGGATGGCCCGGTCACCGTCATTGCGGACGGCAAGACTTCCGTGGCCCCCAACGGCAAACTGCCCGCGGCCTCCATTCTTGACTCCAAAGGCATCGTGCTGAACAAAGAGGACCGTGTGAGCGTCGAAAAGGACGGCGATACCACTATCCTGCGCGTACGGCGCGTGACGCATGGCGAGGAAACGCGCACAGCCGTAGTGCCATACTCCACACAAACCATCATCGACTCCAATCTTCCTGAAGGCCAGTCGGAGATCCGCCAGCAAGGCGTCAATGGCGAGAAAACCCAGGTGTATAACGTCACGTATGTCGATGGCGTGGCCGAATCGGAGACGCTGAAATCCGAAACCGTCACCACGATGGCCATCGACCAGATCATCGCCGTAGGCGCCGCCAAGTCTGATACCGATAAAGGTTCCGACAAAAAATCCGACTCCGCCGATAACGGCAAGGCCGATTCCGGTTCCAACAATCAGCACGAGTCGTCCGGTAACAATGCCAACAACACAGGCGACAAGAACAACAGCAGCTCTGGCAACAACACGAACACCGATACCAACAACAATGCCGGCAACACCGGCAACACCGGTAACTCCGGCAACACTGGCAATTCCGGTAACACCGGCGGCGGTACGAACAACAATTCCGGCTCTTCCGGCTCCGATTCAGGAACAACCACCACGCCCTCCGGCCGCCTGTGGCACGCCACCGTAGCCCAGGCTCAGGCCTATGCCGCCGGTGCCGCCGCGCAGCGCGGGTGGACAGGCAACGACTGGGATTGTCTGGTCAAACTATGGACCCGCGAGTCCAGTTGGCTGTGGTATGCCGAAAACGCGAGCTCCGGTGCCTACGGCATTCCTCAGTCGCTACCAGCAGACAAAATGGCTGCGTTCGGTGCCAATTACCGTGACGATGCCGCCGTACAGATCGATTGGGGTCTGTGGTACATCGCACAAGCCTACGGCAGCCCGTCCAAGGCATGGCAACATTCCGAACAAGTCGGTTGGTACTGATCGGTTACGAAGCCCACAAGGAACACACGCTTATGAACGACACCATTCCCGCCACTGGTCACCTGTTAGGTGCCGCCGATATCCGTCGTATCGCGGCCGATGCCGGCATCAGCCCCACCAAGAAATTCGGGCAGAACTTCGTCATCGACCCCGGCACGGTCCGTCGTATCGTACGCGAGGCGGGAGTGACCGCTGCCGATCATGTCATGGAAGTCGGCCCCGGCCTGGGATCGTTGACGCTGGCGATTTTGGAAACCGGCGCCACCATGACCGCAGTCGAAATCGATCCGCCGCTGGCCGAACGACTGCCGGGCACAGTCGCCGAATTCATGCCCGAAGCCACGTCACGACTCACCGTCGTCAATCGGGATGCCTTAACCGTCACCCCGGAGAACGTGCCTGATTTCAGCGATGACGCATCGTTTACGCTGGTCGCCAATCTGCCGTACAACGTGGCCACGCCGATTCTGCTCACGCTGTTGGAGCGTTTCGACAACCTCGGCTCGTTCTTGGTGATGGTGCAAAAAGAGGTGGCCGACAGACTCGCCGCCAAGCCCGGTTCCAAGATCTACGGCACGCCGAGCGTGAAGCTCGCCTGGTATGGCACCGCCGAACGGGTGGGCACCATCGGCCGCAATGTGTTCTGGCCGGCTCCCAATGTGGATTCCGCGCTCGTCAAATTCACCCGGTATCAGGCCGATGACCCGGCTGCCCCGGGAACTGCGAACAGCACAGACGACGGCACACAACGGGAACTCGTATTTCGTCTGATCGATGCGGCATTCGGTCAGCGTCGCAAGACCCTGCACGCGGCATTGAAGACCATTGCGCCCTCCGAGGCATTCTCCATCGCCGGCATCGATCCGACCCGTCGAGGAGAGACGCTCACCATCGCCGAATTCACCGCTCTGGCCAAGGCCATCGAATCGTGTGGAGATGGAGATGAGGCACAATGAGTCCGGTAATCTCACATCCACGCTCAGCCGCTGCCCGACATCAGTCCGATGAGCTCTCCCCCATCACCATTACGGTGGATTGCCCGGCGAAAACCAATCTCACCTTGGAAGTGGGACCTGCTCACGACGAATGGGGCGGACGCCACGAACTGGACACCATCTACTGCGCAATCGGCGTATACGACACCGTCACCGCAACCGCCAAGCAACCCGGAGCAGGATTCTCTCTGGAGCTCGAAGGCGCTTATTTGGGCGACTTGGCCTCCTCACGCAGCGACATGCGCCGCAACCATGCGGTACTGGCCCTCTTCGCCATGGCCCAGGCGGCCGAGCGCGAGCCGGATGTGGCGTTGACCATCACCAAGCGCATTCCCGTGGGTGCCGGACTAGGCGGCGGTTCAGCCGACGCCGCGGCGACCATGCTGGCGGTCAATCGTCTCTGGGAGCTGAACTGGCCCATAGAGCGCCTGCGCACCATTGCTGCCACGTTGGGCGCGGACATGCCGTTCTGCCTGACCGGTGGCCTTGCATACGGCACCGGTTTCGGCGAACGCATCACGGATATCGCCCCCGGCAGCCGCGATGAGCTGGCGCTGATAGAACAGGGATTCAGCGGCGAAGTATTGGTCGGCGCATACCAGTCGCAACTCAGCACTCCTGAGGTCTACCACACCTTTGACATCGTGGGAGCCGCAGAAGGCGACCGCAATCATCTGCAGGCTGCGGCAATCAGCCTGCATCCCCGCAGCGGGCAGGCCATCGACGCCGCCACGCAGGCGGGTGCCAGCCATGCATTCGTCTCCGGATCCGGCCCCTCAGTGGTCGCTTTCGCCGCCGACGAGGCAGCGGCACAACACATTATCGAGGTGTGGCGCGATACAGCTGTGGTCGATCGTATTATTCGAGCCAAATCTCCCGAACACCCCAATATCAGCGTCAGACAGTGACGCTAAGGTAGCAACCAGCCACCCGACCCATGAAAGAAGTCCACCGATGACGTATCAGGTTGATGAACGTGAAGCCCGCAAGGCGTACGTGCGCCGCCGCCAGACCATCGTCTTTTCCATCAGCGGCGCGGTATTGGCAGTAGTGCTGGTCATAGCCCTACTGTTCAATTTCCACGTTTTCGGCCTCGGCGAAGTGGAGACTCCGGCCAGCCAGCCGAATTACGGCAACGCGGCGCCATGCGCGGTCAAGGACAGCAGCGGCAAAGCGCAATACGTGTCCAACGCTTCGGTCGGCATTCGCGTGATGAACGGCACCTCTCACGGCCAATTCGCCAAGGCCGTGGGTGAAGCTTTGGCCAATCGTGGATTCAGCGTGCAGAAAATCGATAACTATTCCAGCACCGACGTTGAACGCACCACCATCTACTTCGGCAAGAACGCCATTAATCAGGCGTATACGCTGATCGGCAATTTCACCGACGCCACCATGATCATGACGGCTCGCGAGGATCAGCTCATCGATGTGGTCATCGGCGCCACGTTCAACGATCTGCAGGACACCAACTCCTCCCCGCAATCCGGTAAGACCATCACCAATATCGAGGGTTGCAAGGCCGCCGATAGCATGACCAAGCTGCCCGCCGACACCAAACACGACGCATACACGGCGCAGTAAGGCGCATACAGCTTCATCTTCGCGAAAAACCGTACGCTGACACGTATTCAGCGTACGGTTTTTTGGTATCGGACTAGTATCGGACTACTGAATCTCGGCGTACCAGCGCTTGAGTTCTTCGACGGCCACATCGTGGTCCACCGGACCGTTATCCAAGCGGTATTCCAGCATGTGCTTGTAGGCGCGGCCGATCATCGGGCCGGGCTCCAAGCCCAGCAACTCCATAATTTCGTTGCCGTCCAGATCCGGGCGGATCGCGTCGAAGTCCTCTTTCTTCTTGAGTTCGCGGACGCGCTCCTCCATCTCATCCATGGCCTGGGAGAAGATCATCGCCTTGCGTTTGTTTTGTGTGGTGGCATCCGCACGCGTGAGCCTGTTCAGCCGCTCATAGAGGTGCCCGGCATCCTTGACATACCGGCGTACGGCCGAATCGGTCCACGGCTCGTCCACATAGCCGTGGAAGCGCAGGTGCATATTCACCAGTTCTGAGACGTCCTCGACCAGATGGTGGTCAAAACGCAGCGCCTTCAAACGCTTGCGGGTCATTTTGGCACCCACCGCGTCATGGTGGTGGAAGCTCACCTTGCCGCCCGGCTCGAACCGGCGGGTCTTCGGCTTGCCGATATCGTGCATCACGGCGGCCAAGCGCAGCGTCAGGTCGGGGGCGGGCACCGGGCCGTCCGGGCCGGTTTCCAGGGCGATAGCACGTTCGAGCACAATCATCGTGTGCTCGAAGACGTCCTTGTGGCGGTGGTGTTCGTCGATCTGCAATTGCAGGGCCGGAATTTCCGGGAAGACGATGTCCGCAAGACCGGATTCGACCAACGCCTCAAGGCCGGCGCGCGGACGGTCGGAGAGCAGCAGTTTGGTCAGTTCGTCGCGCACACGCTCGGCGGATACGATGTCGATGCGGTCGCGCATCGAGGTAATCGCCTCGGCTGCGTCCGGCGCGATACGGAAGCCCAGCTGGGCCACGAATCGCACGGCGCGCATCATACGCAACGGATCGTCGTCAAAGGACTGTCGCGGGTCCACCGGCGTGCGCAACACGCCCTTGGACAGATCACTGGCACCACCGAACGGGTCCACGAATTGCAGGTCAGGCACGCGCAGGGCCATCGCGTTGACGGTGAAGTCGCGGCGGGACAGGTCGCCCTCAAGCGTGTCGCCATAATTGACCTCGGGCTTACGCGAGTCCGGATCGTACGTGTCGGAGCGATAGGTGGTGACCTCCACCTTGACCTCGGTGCCGTCCGGGCGGCGGCGCATGGCACCCAGCGTGCCGAACTTGCGCCCCATGTCCCAGAAGCCGTCATGCCCCCACCGGCGCAGTATCGGCTCGAACTGCTCAGGCCGTGCGGATGAGCAGAAGTCCAAATCGTGGCTCTTTCTATGGAGCAGCAAATCCCTGACCGGGCCGCCGACCAATGCCAGCTCGTAACCCTGTTCGGCGAACAGTCGACCAAGTTCGATGGCTTCAGGCCATACTTCGAAATCCAATGGGCACCTTCCCGCGTGCGACGTTTTTCTGCCCTACCAGCATACCGTTACCCCACCTGCACACGGGGTTGAGTAAGGTGGAGAATATGATTACGCCCGCCGACCTTGCCCGCATGCTGGGGCAAACACCAGATTCGGCGGATAGCCATACCCAAGACCACCTGCTGTATACGTCCGAAACTCCGCATCATTCCGCCGATTCGGGCGATTCTTCCGATGTCGGCGGCACCGCGAGCCACTCCACCAATCAGGCCGTTCATCAAGACGAAGTAGACGCAGTACCGACTGCGCAACATTCCGGTGTGCCTGGCACACCCGCAACGCCCGCCACACCCGAACCATCCGAATCCGAAATATCGGACGCCGCCAGCGACATGCCCGCACCGAAGCCGATGATGCCCACACCGGCCACCGTCTTCGGCATGCATGCCACCGTCACCATCGCCACTACCAGCGGCACTATCGAGGGGCAGGCTGATGGTATCGCCGGCGAGGCCGGTGCCGAGACGATTGCCGAGGTCGAGCCGATTATCGCCACGGCACAAACGTCCGTAACCATCGTCACGAACGATCCCGCGGCGACCGCTCACGCGGCCGTAGATGCTGCCGTTGCGGTCGCCAAGGCCGCCGCCGCGCACACCACAGCGATACCGACTCCGCGCGACGTGCTGATGCCGCCTGCGGCACGTACCGCACCGGCCGCAACGCCGGTCACCATGCCGGTCTCAGCGCCGTCTGCAGCACCAGTGAGGCCCGCAACGTCAGCGCATCCCACGCCGGCCACGGTCTTCGGCCGGCACCCGTCCGGAGATGTTGCCTCGCCGGAACCGGCAGTGCCGGTAGAACCGGTGACACCATCCGGCCCGACTCCGGCCATGATGCCGCAACGCCGTACGTCGGACGGTCCGACCACATTCGCTTCACTGGATGCCCAGGAACTGCCGGTCGTACGCGAATATTCGGCAGGCGGTCTGATTTTCGATGACCAGAACCGCGTGGCCATTATCGCCCGTCATTCCCGCTCCGGCCATCTCGAATGGTGCTTGCCGAAGGGGCATATCGAAAAAGGCGAGACCCCGCAGCAGACCGCTGTGCGCGAAGTGCATGAAGAGACCGGCATCCTGGGCGAGGTGATCGATTCCATCGCCACCATCGACTACTGGTTCACCGGTACCACGCAGCGCGTGCATAAGCTGGTCCATCACTTCGCGCTCAAACAGACCGGCGGCGAATTGACGGTGGAAGGAGACCCGGATCATGAGGCGGAAGACGCCATCTGGGTGCGTTTTGAAGATTTGGATGGCGTGTTGAGCTATCCCAACGAACGCAAAATCGCGTGGCTCTACGCCAGGAAGAAGAACAGGCAGGCAAACGAGTGAACCTACCCGGAGTCTTACGACATTGCACACGTCTGGCACACGCACTGGCGGCTGGCGTCGCCGTTGTGGCGATGCTGGCCGCTCCATTGACCGTCTACGCGAACGATACGACGGACACGACTGATTCATCCGATACGACGGACGCAACGGGCAATCAGACCGAGAATCAGCCCAAGCAGAGCATTGCCATCACGCAAAGCACCCCCATCGTCACCTCCAAATCGGGCTATCGTGTCACCGCGGTCATCAGCAATACGGACAGCACGGCCACGTCAAGCGGCACACTGCACCTGACCACCAATGCGTTGTTCACCTTTGTCTCGCGCACCGATATTCAGAATTGGGCCGAGAACAACGCCCCCATCCCAACCCCCAACGAGTTGGGTTCCGTTGACGTGCCATCGATTCCCGCCGGCGGCACTGCCACCGTCACCATCGAGGTGAACGCCAATCAGCAGACCCTTGCCTCCATAGGGAGTTGGGGACCGAAACCGCTGATGCTGTCGTATATCGTTGGCAATCAGATACTCGCCGATTTGCCGAGTTTTCTGACCCGATCTTCGGATGGGCTCAACACCGCGACAACACCGGCCATGAACCTGACCGTGGCCATGCCCTACACCGCCAGCGGCTGGCAGGTCGATAATAAGGCCATCAGCAATCGCATTGCCGAAACCACCACTTCCTCGACATCAACATCGTCCAAGTCCAACAGCACGGACAAGGCCGACAAGTCCGATAACGCCGACGCCAGCAACGCGGCCAAAGCCACTGATACGCAAGCCATATCCTTATCCGAACAGGATGCCGATACCGCGCGATCCCTTGGGCAGACATTCGCCAAGCACCGCTCGCTGCAAGTGATCGCGGATCCTCTGTATTGGCGTCAGTCCGCAGTGCAACCGTCCATTGCCGGCATCATGCAGCCCGCCGACTTCGACATCACCGCCTATACCGCACTGGACGATACCGCGGCCTACGAAAAGGCCGGCATCACCACTGAGCAGTGGAACGCCAAGCAGGCGGCCGCATGGTATGCCGACGGAGGCGACTCCGAAACACCCTCCGCGTACGCATGGCAGGGCAACAACTGTTGGACGTTGGATGCGCTGACCGCAGCACGCGAGCAGGGCTATGACACGGTGATTGCCGATGCCTCTTTCGATGCCGACCAGACTGAAGCCGTACACACAGGCACCTACGTGGTGCATACGCCTGCCGGCGATGTCACCGTGCTGAAGGAGCAATCGACCTTGGGCATGCTGGCCAAGGGCCAAGCCACCAGCACGGACGCGCAGGCCGAGTCCAGCGATGCCGGTCGGTTGGCCCGACTGGTCGCTCAGAGCGCGTTCTACCAGATGGAACAGCCCTATACATCCCGATACCTGCTTATGACGTTCTCCCGCACCACGGAGGCCAGCTGGATCGATCAGGTGATGAGCGCCTTCGAGCAGGCGTCTTGGTTGAATCTGACGGACCTGAAGACCATGGCCAAGGCCGATCCGTACAATGTCAGCGATTCGGTCAATCCCGACAAGGCCGATGATGCCAACACCGCCAATACCCGGTCGGCATTGAGACAGTTGGCCGACAGCCGGCATGACATCATGCGCATGGCCACCTCCATATTGAGGAACGAGATTGATTCCGACGAGGTCTCGTCGTTGGACCCGCAGGCCCTGGCCCGGCAGGACGCCAATGACACCGCCTCGCATAGCAACGATCCGACGCAATGGATTGGCTCTTTACTGGCGCTGCATGACGATATGGCGCTGCGGTCCATGTCTGGCTCCCCCCAGCCGACAGCCACGCGAAAAGCCATGGTCAAAGCCGCGAAAACACTGGCCAGCGATCTTCTGAACGGCGTACGCATCAACCCATCGGAATCGGTATCCGTGTTCAGCGAATCCGCGAAAATGCCAATCACCGTCAGCAATGACCTTCCCTACGCCGTCAGCGTGCAGGTCAACTCACTGACTGACTCCATGCAGATCGTCACCTCGCGAACCGCTGACATCGATATTCCCGCGCATAGCGACGCTCAGGTGACCTTCACCATCCGCGTTTCCACTTCCGGCTCATCGACGGCCCATGTGTCGTTGACCGACCGGGAAGGCAACAGCTTCGGCAACACGCAGGACACCGCGATCACCAGTGTTATGCGCATCAGTGATGCCAGCGGCTTCATTATCATCGGCTTCGCCGTGCTACTGGGCATTATCGGCCTGTGGCGGCAGTTCCATCGGAAGAAGGACCCTGACGAATGAGTTCAAGCGTAGGTCGTAATTCCCTGATCATGGCCACGGGAACCGCTGCTTCCCGTGTGACCGGTCAGCTCCGCACGATTCTTCTCGCTGCGGCCATCGGCACCACCGGATTGGCGGCCAACGCCTATCAGGCCGGTTCCATGATTCCCCAATCCGTGTTCACGCTGGTGTCCGGCGGCATCTTCAACGCCGTGCTGGTGCCCCAGATCGTGCGCACGTTGAAAGAAAAAGACGCCCAAGAACGACTGAATCGCCTGATTACGTTGGCCATCGGCATCCTATTGGCCCTGACCGTGGTGATGGCGGCGGCCAGCCCTCTGCTTGCCCGCCTGTACGTGGGTAGCGACGATCACCAGATGATAGCCCTGACCACCTCGTTCACCCTGTGGTGCATGCCTCAGGTGTTCTTCTACGGCCTGTATACGGTATTGGGTCAGATCCTGGCCGCCAAAGACCATTTCCTCACGTATGCGTGGAGCTCAACCGGTGCCAACATTATTAGTTGCGCCGGTTTTACTGGCTTTATTCTGCTGTTCAGCAAGGCCAATGAACAGCCCCTCGAATTCTGGACCGCCGACAAAATCGCGCTTACCGCAGGCACCTGGACTTTGGGCGTGGCCTTCCAAGCGCTGATACTGTTCCTGCCGCTGGCCCGTATCGGGTTCAAGTACAAACCCAGCTTCGGGCTTGGCGGCTTTGGACTCAGGTCTATGGGTCCCGTGGCGTTAGGCTCTTTGGGCGTGGTGATCACCAGTGAGATCTGCGGCATTATCCTTACCCGTATCGCCACATCCGCACCGCAGCGCGCCCACGAACTGACGGGTGCCAGCCTGTTCAGCGTGGCAGGCAACGCGACCTATCAGAATGCGTACACACTGTTCATCCTGCCCTATTCGCTCATCGCCGTATCGGTATCCACGGCTATGTTCCCCAAAATCTCCCGTTCCATCGCAGCTGCGAATCTGGATGAGGCACGGCACGACCTGGTCAGCGCACTGAATAATGTGGGCCTGCTCATCATGTTCTTCGCCGCCGCCATGGTCGTGTTCCCCGAACCGATCATCCGTGCATTGCTTCCGTCCGTCTCGATGGACGAGACTATGTTGATCTCCTATGCGCTTATCGCCTTGTCTATGGGCATTCCATTGGGGTCGGCGTTCCTGCTGATCCAGCGCACGTTCTACGCCTTTGAGGACGGCCTTCACCCCTTCCTGTCCGCGGTGATGCAGTATGGATTCACCTCAATATTCATGATCATCGGCATGATGGTACTTCCCCCTGAGCATTGGGTACTCGGCATCGCCTGCTCGGTGACCCTCGGTGGATTACTGGCGTTGCCGCTGACGTTGATGATGTTGCGCCGCAAGTTCGAAGGCAATCTTGGCGGTCGGGAGATCACGAGGACATATGCCAAGGCCATTGTGGCGGCACTGGCTTCCGGAGTTGTGGTCTGGCTGATCAAACGACCGGTAGTCGCACTGCTCGGCGCGGATATTCGACCAGTAGGCGGGCACATGAGCTGGTGGTCTGCGCTGGCCATCTGCGTGGTGCTCACCATTGTGCTGGCCGTAGTATATGTGGCTGTGTTGTGGGTGGTACACACCCCGGAACTCATCAGCGCCTATCACTCGATACTGGCCCGTCTACACAAGACTCCGGCCAGTGAGGACGTTGCTGTGACAGCCCAGCCGGAAAAAAGTCGACGCTACGTAAATCAATCCTGAGACGGAGCCCGTCAAGGATAGCCCCGCACGTAGAATATCTAAGACCAATCTCGAACACCAATCACACGGAGCCGAACGCACTATGAAACCGCAACTCGGAGACACGATTCTCAACCGATACACCTTGGTATCATCGTTGCGTGAGGAGCCTGGCATTCAGGCATGGAAAGCCAACGACCGTGTGCTGGCAAAGGATTGCCAGCTGTTCATCATTACCGATCGCAGCGCTTTCGCCGCAATCGATGAGCTCGCTGGTCGCATCGCCGCCACTCGCCCTGATCGTGTGATTCCCATACTGAAATACCGTATGGAATCCGACGTACTTCTCATTGTCATGCCGGTGGATAGCGGCCAATGCCTGACTGACTACATGGTAGATACCGCCAAGCCGCTCAGCTACAGCGCCATCCGGTCGATTATCGGAGAATGCGCCGACGTGCTGCGCGAGGTCATTGCGGATACTCCCAGCGGCATCGTCATCACAACCGACACCGTTCGAGTGACTACCTCCGGTGTGCAAATTGCCGATGCACCATGTGCCACGATGCTGGCCGATACGTCCGCTACCGATCTGCGTACGGACGGTCCTGAACGGTATGCGATTCGCCAGCTTGCGGCATTACTCTATACCCTGCTGACACGCACGCCAAGCCAAGCGACACCCACATTCAATCTGCGTGCCTTGCCGCAAGACACCCCTGGCGAATTCCGCGTGATTTGCAAGCGTGGATTGGCCTTGAGCGAGCCCGACGATCATACGTTGCCAATGGCTGCCCTTGTAGAACTCGACGCCTTGTTGGGTAATTGGAAGCCGCTCTCTGAACTGAGCGATGCTGATATTGCTTTGCCGAGCGTGGAAAGCGATTGCTCGATTACCAAGGCGATACTGAAGCCTGCCAACGAGACTGATATCGTGCCTATTCCCAGCACGTTGATTAACAGCAGCAGTCTTCCGGAATTGTCTATTACCCCTTCCCTGCCGGTTCAGACGGCCGCCGTCCCCGCTCCGCACGCGATGTCACCGGTTCCTCTGCCTGATGGGTCCAGTACTGCTGACGGTAACCAGTCTCAGTCTGATGCCCGCCGTCTGTTTGACTTCAACCTTTCTGACGCCTGGGAGCACGAAAATCTTTCCGGTGAAGGCACCGGTGACTGGTACAGCGAAATGAATCCGGCCCCCATCGGCGGTCCGGGTGATAATACTCGGTTGACAGTGCCTATTGTTACCGGCGGTATTCCCGATGCCACCGTGGGAGAGACAACCAGTCGTATTCCCGTGTTCGACGCCAGCGGCCGTGCTGTGGCTCCTGGTGAGGAATCGCTGCGTGCCTTGGAAGAGGAGCAGGCCCGCATTGCCGAAGTAAGCGCCATTCCTCCGAGCTTCACACCGAAGGATGTGCCGGATGACGAGGTTGACAGCAAGCTGCCCGATGAACATCTGTTCGGCAAACTGTCGACCAAGGTCGTTGCCATCATTGTGGCTCTGATATTGGTAGTGGCAGCGGCTGTTTGGGCAGTGCATGCGTTCCGATCCTCCGGAGACAATCCTGCCGATGCTTCCAGCAACTCCAGTGAAGGTGACTGGCCTGATATCAATGCTGACGCTGTGCCATTTGGTGGCAGCGAGAACGCGACGAACGGTGGCACCACTGACGATTCTTCAAAATCGAGTGATGCCACTCAGAGCGAATCCAA
>ULZK01000407.1_pt1 | contig 15556 bp, 9 predicted proteins | sample 1963021 | NCBI WGS metagenome assembly ULZK01 (sample SAMEA4835887, study PRJEB28245) | human gut metagenome | biome: gut microbiome; material: fecal sample | place: Denmark | collected 2008 | reverse complement strand
TGGGTGATACCAACTTCTCTCACTTCATTTAGCATCGGATCATAAATGGCACAGCGGATGCACCATACAAACAATGGTTCCGGTGTATTGGGAGCTAGCCATACAAGGCGGGGCAGATCGTTTTGTATATCGTCATAACGTTCTATCTGTGAATACATTTCCACCAGTAGCGGATGCGGGTCATACGAGTGATAATTCACTCTCTCATCATACTTTCCTTTGTTGACGATGTGGATGTTCTCTCCTTCCGGAACATTGAAACTAAGGGTTGAAGATGTCCAGTTGACCACTTTGTTGTGATAATCAGTATATGAATGAGGCGTTTGGAAAGTCCACCATGAGAAGTTTCCCGTCAGAAATTCGCGTGAGCTTTTGCTATAAGAGAAATCTTTAAATTCAGTATAAACCGTCTCCGGTGATTTGATCAATCCTGCTGTCATCCACCATGAAGGGTGGGCGAAGGGAGCTTGTGGAACTGCATCTTTTGCTCCCATCAAGAAGGAAAACAAATTTTGGTATTCCCCTTCCAATTCCTGAAGGACAGTCGGAAGGTCTTGCGAGGGATAATCATTCAATGCCATCCTCGACAGGGCTATCTGCATATCCATATCGTCCGGCTCGGCATTGGCCTGCTGATATTGTCCGAGTCTTTTTATCAGAACTATGGGGTCAATAAATGCAGGCGTATGCGTAGGAGTGGATAGCATGGGAAGTCGGTTCTCGTTGCTTTCCAAAAGGTCTAATGTCCGGCACAGTAATTGTTTGTGAATAGGTAATTCCGTTCTTTTATTACTCTTCTGGCGGATGGTTATTTTCTGCAGATTGCGATATCTCCACTGACCTTTCTGAAGTTCGTCTTTCTGCACCATTTTCTCGTGCAGGGTGCTCAGTTCTTTTGCTTCTATGGGGAAACGCTTGATTAATAGTTTTGCATAGTCGATAAGGAACGTTGCCATCATAGAATCCAATATTCCGTTGCGTGAACTTCCGCCATTGATAAGTAACTTATAGGCACGTTGAAGAACAGGTGTCCATTGGGTGATATGTTTCGCTTCCAGTTGCTCATTCCATTCTACCAACGCATTCAGGAAAAGGTCGAAGTGGTATAGCTCATTGGAATCTAGTATTTGGCTGGCCAGAAATAGCAGGTCTTCGATGGAAGTAATTTCCTGTATCCGGTTGTCTTCCCGAAGGATGGGTGGCATCGGTTCATAGTCGAAGGAGGCGACATTTGCCTGCTCGTCAAGAGTAGTCAGCAAGACTTTATCGGTAGATAAAGCATCTGAAACATTGTCTTTCAGATAAGCTGCCAACTCTTTTTTAGTGCTGGTCAGCATTGTTTCTGCATAAGCAGAGAGTGCTTCTTTCAATGTGGGCGACTCTGTTTCTCCAAATGTTTGAATCAGTTTCACTATCTTGTTCTGAGTAGATTCGTCGCGACTCATCAACCCTTGTGTGGCAGCGCAACAGATGGCATCATGATATTCTTTTTTCTCTTTCGCCAGTTTGCTGAGAACTCCCAGCGTGTTTTGATGGACAGCTTTTACGTCCGAAGCGAAGAGGACAGTGGTCTGATCCAGAAAATCATCTGTCAGGAACCGTGGATGGCTGCACAGATTCTTCAGAAGACCGAGGATGATATTGATCGGACGGCTATGGGGAGAAGATAGTGCGGCAAACATTTCCGGCTGCAATGTCAGTTGTTCTTCAACGCTGGGATTGAGTGCCGTAAACATACCGGCAAACCAGCTGCACAGGTTCTTGTTGAAGTTCCGGTTGATTGCCAGCAAAGACTCTTTCAGTACACGCATACGGTCTAACTTTCCGTTCTCGGTGAAGTGCTGGAATGTATAATAAGGATATCCTTTGGCCGGATTGGCGTGCCAGTTTTGCCCGCAGTCATATTCAAACAAATACCAGATGTGCTCGTTGATTGTAATATCCCGCTTTTCTAATACGGGGGTAGTGTGGATATAGTTAACCAGATAACCTGCTATCGTCTGCGGAGAGGGGGAAACGGTGAGAATACCCCTTTCTATCCAGTCCATCAATATCTCGTAGTCCATATTGTAGAAGCCTCCGAACTCCTTACCTTCACCTTCAACGAAATAACTGTCCAGCCACGTGGGAATATGCCATGCGGCTATCTCGTTCAGATGCGCTGTGTTTATCCCCCATTCGTGTTTGCGAAATTCCTTGAGGGGAAATATCACAAGGGCGGCAAGATCAATAATGTGATGCTGGCCCGACGTGGCACGCGTACCATATGTCCTTTCTTCCAGCTGGACAAACTTATTATAGTATTCTTCCAACCGGCTGAGGCAAGGGATGAGGCTCTTCCGCTCCTCCTGTGTCAGTTTCTGCAGAAAAGGAATGATCTTCTGCCCTTGCTCTTTTTCTACTATCTCGGTAAGCTGTGTTTCTAGTGCAGTCATGGTTATAATTTTGATTGAAGGATATATGATAACAATATCCGTGTTTATAAATTAGTCTACTTTAAATCAATTAAGATCACCTGAAATGATAAAAAACTGATACCAAGCAATATTACCTATTACTTATCACCTTTTTAATGCAGTAACTACTTTTTTCAGATTAGCATTCTTTTTCCACATTTCCAGGCGCTCACGGACTTTGTCGTCCGTTACGCAATGGCCGTTCACGCGCAGCACTTCCGCGTAGAGTTCGAGTAACTGTTTTTGTCCGGTGACCGGATTGTCGGGCAATCCGCCGATCAATACAGTGAGTAACTCTTCCAGTTGTTGATTGTGAAAGGCGCTTCGTTTGTATATGCTTTCATACACTTCTGTGGTGAAGCGTTTTAGCGGAACAATGCCCATATTGATAATTCGTGCTACTATTTCTCCTAGCCGGTGATTGTCTATTCTGTTGTTAGCGATGCCTTCCACCCATAGCTCCGCAGCGTATGAACGGACGGTTTTGTCAACAAAAAGCAGGCCTCCGCCCAGCAACAGTAAACTCATCTCCCGAAGCGGACAGTGAAAAGACAATAACATACGTAAAGCATTGGCTATACTGCGTTTGCTCTCTTCCTGCGGTGAACCGAAATCCATGTAGCAGTTAATGATTTGTGCAACCAGTGGTTCCGGTTGGTTGGGGAAGAAGCTGAACAGACGTTCCATATAGTCGGAATCGCCTATATTGTATCTGCTGTTGATGACCAGATGTTCTTGCCAAAGCTGGTGGCTGTTGTGTTCTGCATACTCATGCCACTTGTAGAAATCGAGCTGGAGCAGACGTGTATCTGCTGCATATTGATTTTCTTTCTGTGCCGGTTCTTTCCAGCCATAATTTCCTGTCAGGTAGTTGTGGGGCAGCGTGTTGCAGGAGAAGTTTTTGAATGCTTCAAATTCTGTATCCGGCTCTTTCACCAGTCCGGCTGCAAGCCAGGCAGATGGATGATTGTACGGTGGTTCGGGCTGCGTCTCTTTATCTAATAAAAAGAGACAAAGATGCAGATATTCATTATTTAATAATTGTCGGGCGACAGCAATGGCTTCTTCCTTGTCTTCTAGAGCGCAGCGTGCTATGGCCAGCTGAAAGTCCCATGAACAAGGCTTTACATTCGCTTCCTGATAAACGGCGAGCCGTCGTATAAGTTCGGTGCTCTGGATGTATACCGGGATATGTGTCGGAGTAGAGAGTAAAGGTAATGAGTCGCCTTTTTGGATTTTACGGATTACTTCCAGCCACAATTGTTTGATAGGTTCAAAACAGGTTCTATTGCTGTAAGTTGGCTGCCAGTCTGCAAGACGCTTGAAAGCACGTTCGTCGTAGGCTCCTCTGTTTGCGTCTATTCCTTTAAGTCTTTCTTCCAGGCGGGTAAAGAGCTTACTTAGGAATCCTTGGTTGGCAGTGTCTTTTTGTGTCCATAAACGTTGATATTCCAGCAGGAAAGTGGCAAGAAAGTTCTCGTATACCGCCCAACTATTGATAATGATGTTGGCTGCCCGTTGGAATACAGGCTCCATCCGGCTGAAATCTTCTTCATCCAACTGAGGATGGAAGGCGATGAGGGCGGCAATCGCTGTGTCTGTTTCCCAACTTTCATTCATGTCGAACAGGCGGCTGAGCTGGAACAGAAAATCCTCTTTATTGGCAGGAAACGGGATGCGGTTGTCTTTCCGACAAATACGAACCTTTTCTTGGAAGGTTGTTTCGGGAAGGCCGGCTTCTTCCGCAGGCTGCTTCATGAAAGAAACAAGTATATCCTGTACGCTCTGGAACATCTCGGATTGGTAAGATAGCAATGTCTCTTGCAATGTAGAAGAGGATGCGTCTCCGTATTTTGATATAAAGCTGGCAGCTTTCTTTTGCAGGCTTTCATCTTTCTTTAGGAATAGTTGGCAGAGTGGGATGCAACATGCTTCTTTCATTTCGGGGTGCCCGGTAACGATCTGCTCAAAAATGGAATAAATAGTGAGCAATGAGTTTTTGGGGCTGGAAAAGAAAAGAGTAGTCGCACGCTCGATAAACTCCTGATAGTGGAACCCGCCTTCGGAGGCAATCTTTTTTAGTTGTTGTAACATCACATTCACCGGTTTGGTGTATGGAGAGGTGAACACTTGCATGATTTCCTCTTGCAGGGATATGAGTTCTTCCGCCCTTGGCTGCAATTCTTCAAAGAGTCCGGCAAACCAATTTACCATGTCTTTTTTAAAACTTCGGTTGAAGGTGGAAAGTGTTGCTCGCAGAAGCTGGTTTCTGTCCAGATGTCCGTCGAGCGAGAAACGATAGAAAGCGGCGCTAAAGCTTTCATCCCGTGAGGTGGTCCCTTCTTTATAGGCTGTTTGGGCACGGTCATTATGATAACCAATGGATGATTCCTGTTCGAAAAGATACCAAATGTGTTCTTTTAGGGTGATTTCTCTTTTTAACAGTAAATCGCTGTTAAAAGTGTCTTTCCCTTTAGGAAGGGAAGATCTGATACAGATGTAACCGGGCAATATTTGTGCGATACGTTTTGGAGAGAGTTCTTGCATATAGCCCATATCTATCAGCTGCATGAGCTGTTCGTAGGATATATTGAAATTCAAGTAACTTTCCGCATCATTTATATACTCTGCCAGCCAACTGGGAGTATAAAGAGAAAGCAATTTGCAAAGTAAGTTGAAGTTTATGTGGTATCCCAGGTCCATTTCTCGTTTGTTGCCACATACGAACTGTACGGCACCCAGAAAGCGTGCCCGGTGATGATCGCAAAAAGTTTCACTAAACTTGCCTTTTATCCATTGCAGTTCCCGAATAGTGGGCAGGAGTTTTCTCCGTTCTTTCACTGAAAGTTCTAACAACCTTTTGATAAAAGGTATCAATATCTTTTCTTCTTTCTCCGGAGTATCCACATAAGTTTTGGATAATTTCTCCAACTCGCGTTTCAGTTCTTCCATTGTACAAGTTTCTTTACTGCTAAAATATGTTTGCAGGCTCCCCGTTCTCCCTGATTGCCGCTAAACCAGGTACAGGTGCAACGTTCTTTTTCACTTTCCCTGTCCAAAATAACCGTATGTCTTACTCCTCCGCTCCCAGCGACACGTGCTTCTGTCCGGTTTCCGTCATTTGATATAATTTCCACTTTCTCTTCTTCCAATAGCTTCTCGGCAGCCATCATACGCGGATTGAGACTCAGGATGCGCTCTGTCTTAAAAGGCAGGCGACGATAAAAGAAACTATTCTCATCCAAGTCGAATCCCAGTAACCCCATAGCTGCCAGTCGTGCGGATAGAGAATCCACCTTATCGAGATCAATGTGCTCCTCAATAGCGAAAAGAGTGGGGTTGAACTGCTGGTTGGCGTAACTGTATTTATCCATCGCTTCTATCCATTTCTCCGGTACGTCTTCAAGCAGAGCGTCCAATGTCGCACCTTCTCCTGAGAATCCGCGCCAACATTCCCTCGACAGGGAAAGGCTGAAACGAACCGGACCGAAATAGAGTTGCCAGATGGTCGATTGCATTGTCGGATGAACAAAGACTCTCAGCTCGTCGGCAAATGGCAACAGGGGTTCGAGCAGGCGCAGACGATGTACTCCTCCGATACAAACGGCATTCAGACTTTTCACCGGTGAAAAGGCCGGTTTTTGTCCGCGCATCACCAAATAATAGTCACATTTCACGGTTCCTTTGGGGAGTGTCTGAAAGAGTTGCAAAGTCTGTATGCGATTGAAAGAATACATCCGTTCGGCAACAGACTGGTAAATCTGTACCGTGGTCAGCCCCTTTATCCATTTTACGGGCAGCGGTACTTTGCGTTCTATTACTTTTTCACCTTTATTGTAAAGCCCTACCTCCTTAGGTCCGACTGACATCACTACTTTTTCTTGTTTGCTGATGCTTCCCAATGCAGAAATCATACCGGCATTGAAGTCAACATTCGTTGTTCCGTTCTCCAGAAACTCTCCGTCGTGTCCATCGGGCAGTACGTCGACTCTGGCATATACGCCTGCACAATTCGAAAATCCTTCGAAGCGTAAACGTTCATTTCCTGCCGTCACAATCGGGTCTTTCAGCATGGAAAGCTGGGCAGGAGTCAGATTAAAACTGGATTGTACTACGTTGGACAACGCAATGAGGCAGCGTGCCGTCATATAAGGTTGTGTTAGCTTCCCCCAAAAGAAACAGGGAGCTTCTTTCTTTTCTATTTCACTGTATTTTGCCAGAAATAATTCGTCCTGATCAGACGAACGTTGTAAGACAGACGGAGCAGCGTATTGATATGAAATAGTATCGGTCATAGATAAATATATAAGTGCTTGTTGGACATTTCCCAAATATAGAAATTAAATCTCAGAATGGAAAGTTGTTGAGTAGTTTACTCTGTTTGTGATGCTGGGATTGTGATTTTATAAAGTGAAATATTTTAGGTTGTTTGCTTCGCTTTTGCGTTTTGAATGCGAAAGTCAGTGTTTGCTTTTATGGATTGTTTTTTGTTTCAGTATAAATGATTGTTTGCTGTATATTGCTGATAAATAAAGAATTATTCGATTATTAAAAATTATTCTTAATAGTTTTAGATAGATCTTTATATCTAAATAAATTATTTTTTATAACTACAATTATATAGCTTTTTTATATGTAATGGAGAAATAATATTTTTGCGGTGAAATATTACTTTCACATTAGAGAGAACTAATAAGTGTTATGAAATATAGATTAAGAAAAGGAAGCTGTTTGTGAAAATCGCTCCAATATTGTTTGTTTTGTTTGTGTTATCCCATTTTGGTGCCAAGAGTGGTTTTCAAAATGGGATTTTTTTTGGCTGATTAAAAAGTCGGTAGTATCTTAAATCTCCTCCTTCGGGAAGGAGGAGTACCCGTAGGGGGAGGTGGTAGGTGAATACGCAATTCTTTTATTCATAGTAAATTAGAGATAACCTTGTTTACCTACCACCCCGGCTTTCAGCCACCCCTCCTTCCCGAAGGAGGGGAATTGGAGATACTATTGCCTTTTTAGACCCCCAAATTGATGATACTATTGACTTTTTAGTCAGTCCCTATCTAGTTTTTTTTTAATGATGCCCGTTTTATTTACCTCTTCCGTATCTTTAAAATCATAATCTTGTGGGAACTAGTATATTCTCATATACTTTGGGCATGGAATAAATTCTCTGAAAGGAGGCAAAAATTAGAGGAAGCAATAGATTCGGTTCCGATACCGGATATAAAAAAAGGTTGTAACAACTTGTGTTACAACCTTTTTTTGTGGACCAGCCTGGGCTTGAACCAGGGACCTCCAGATTATGAGTCTTTTCGAGTAATATTTCATAAAATTCCGTGTAATATAAATGTGTTGATTTACAGTATCTAATGTATTTGGCAGTTTGCAGAGAAATACATACATTTGCAGTAGTTTGCTCCCGAAAAGGTCACCTCAAGGTCACCGAAACGAGTAAAGTTTGGCTTATAAATTAACGTATTATGAAGAAAGAAGGAATTGATAAGGTCACCGAAATGGTGAATAAGGAGGTAAAAACCATTTCAAGAGGTGAAAAATGCCTTGCTAAATTCACAGCTTCTAATGGCAATGTATATGGCTCGTTGACTCTTGACATACGAAAAGCAGGAGATTATTCGCAACCGCTTCCTGTTGCCGTGCGTGTATGTCATGCCGGACAGAAAGTCTTTCTTCGTTTGGGCAAAACATACACTATGGAAGAATGGTTGACCTTGTGCGAATACGAGAAAAGTGGCCGTCGTGTTCAACTGACAGAGAGAAACGACATGAAAAATCTAATGGACAGGGTGGAACTTATCGCCAATCAACTTATCGCAGAAAACAACTTCTCTCTTCGCAAGCTGCAAGACAGATTTCAGGGTAAAAAAGATGATGACAGCACCATTATTACAGTGTGGGATTCATACATTCAATCTAAGACCAATGAGGGCAAGGCTGGTTCAGCCCGTTGTAGCAAAGATGTTCGTAACCGCTTTGTGAAAGACTTGGGGACGGATATAGCATTTGCTGACATTAACAGGGAGTTCGTCTTGAAGTGGGTAAAGATTATGAGGAAAAATGGACTGAGTACCACGACCATTGCCATCGCACTTCGTAGCTTCAGAACAATCATCAATATGTGTATCTCAAATGGTTTGATGAAAGGTGATACCAAGGAAATGTTCAAGGACACAGGTTACAATAAATCCCAAAGCCGCAAGCATGAGTTTCTTGATGTGGCTACCATGCGTAAACTTTATGACTTCTGGAAAGCAGGTGAGGCAAAAGACAAGGATGGGAACGAGTTGTTTCTTGGGCGAGAAAAGCATGCTATATTTCGCGACCTTGGATTATTCCTCTTTATGTATTTAGGCGATGGGCAAAATCTTGCTGATACTCTCCGTTTGACTTATGATGAACTATACTATGCCAGTCATGGCAAACAGTTACGTTTTCTTCGTCATAAGACCCGGGAACGAAACGAGAGTGCCAGTGAGGTAATATTTCCTGTTACACCTGAGATACAAGAGATACTCAACCGATATGGTAATGCTCCAAAACTTGGGCGAAGGGTATTTCCCATAATGAGCGAACTTATTACCCCTGAACAGGAGATATGGGTTATTCAACGTTATAATAGATATATACGTGAGCACATGGCAAAAGTCGCTAAACTCATAGGACTGGAACAAACACCATCACCAACATGGGCAAGACATAGCTTTGCTACCAATCTCAATAATTCTGGTGTTGTACCTTATAAATACATAAGTGACAGCATGGGGCATAGTGGTGGCGGTGACATCACTTCTAACTATATAGGTGCTTATCCTCTTGCGAAGATGTTGGAGTATAATTATTATTTGCTTAATGAGAAGCCTAAAGAGACTGCTCCAGTTGTAGATAAAAAAGCTTTATTGGAGATGTTGAAAGGCTTGAGCGAAGAGGAGAGGATGGAGTTGATAGTTGATTTATCTAACTGATGTAACCTTTACCGCAAGAATACCAAGCAAAACACCGCAAAAATACGGAACAATTCGCCACAAAAGTACCAAGTAAAATACCGCAAAAATACCAAGTGAACAATCGTATTTCAAATAAAATCAGTATCTTTGTACTAAAAATAGAGCAACCGTCATGAAATATTTATCAAGAGTCGCTGATAAAATGCTTCAAGAACGCTTGGAAACATTTGGAGCAGTACTAATAGAAGGTCCAAAATGGACTGGAAAAACAACCACAGCGGAACAACAAGCCAAGAGCGTAATCAAGTTGCAAGACCCAGATAAAGCGGAAGAGTATCTTACCACAGCAGCCACTAAGCCATCTTTATTATTAAAAGGAGAGCAACCGAAGTTGATAGATGAGTGGCAAGATGCCCCGATGATTTGGGATGCTGTACGTACAGCTGTCGATAATACAGGAGGTAAGCCTGGACAATTTATTCTGACGGGAAGCAACACCGTGGATAAAACAAAGATTCGGCATACTGGTACAGGGCGCATTACACGAATGAAGATTTACCCGATGAGTTTATGGGAATCTTTGGAATCATCAGGAGAAGTTTCTATTCAGGAACTTTTCAATAATCCTGATTACGATATTGATGGTGCATCAAGTAAATTAGATATTCCAGGATTGATTCTGACTGCCTGTCGAGGAGGCTGGCCTGCCACATTGCAGATGCCACCAAAAGCAAGCATGTTCATCGCCAAGGATTATGTAAATAGCGTTTGCGAGAATGATATTTCGGCTGTAGATAACAAACAGCGAAATCCGAAAATTGCTCGACAAATCATGAAGTCGTATGCCCGAAATATCAGTACACTAGCCAAGAAAAGCAATATCCTTGCAGATGTCACTGCGTCAGAAGACATCAGTTTGTCCATGAACACCTTTGATGATTATATTGCTGCCTTGGAAAAATTGTTCGTTATCCAAGATATTGATGCGTGGTGTCCCGCTATCCGTAGTAAGACAGCCATCCGTAGCTCTCCCAAGCGTTGCTTCGTTGACCCTTCTATTGCTGTAGCTGCTATGAATGTCAATGCAGAAGCATTAGAGACTCAGCTCAAAACCTTTGGCTTCATATTTGAACAGATGTGCATCAGAGACCTAAAGGCATATACAGCTGATTTCAATAGTCGTATTTCCTATTATAGAGATAGATATGGTCTGGAAGCTGATTTGGTGTTACATCTGGAAGATGGGCGTTACGCCTTGATAGAATGCAAACTTGGTAGCCGTGAAATAGATGACGGTGCAAAACATCTACTGGAACTCAAAAGGTTGATACAGGAACACAATAAGACGGAGAAGCAGGTGCCTATTCGGGAGCCAGACTTGCTTATTGTGATTACGGGTGGAACAATGGCATACTCTCGTCCTGATGGAGTTAAAGTGATTCCTTTGGCATGTCTCAAAGATTAACCATTTAGCAAAACTGTTTATATGGATGATGATATGAAGGAACTTCACCATGATAACTATCCCAGTCAATCGGAAATGCAGGAATGGCTTGAAGCGAATCGAGAAATCTATACAGACTTTAAGAGTAAGATTCAATCAATCTTAAAGAACCTGTTGTGCGATAACTACAGTAAACAGATAGATGATGAGACAAACAAGTTACAAAGCATAATCCTGGAGATAATGACCACAGAAGAAGGGGTTACTACCGATGAGTTGATTGACAAATTCTCCAATGCCATAAAAGATGGGAATGTGTCTGCCTGCTGCTTGTATTGCTATTTGGAATTGGACAATGGGTTTAAGGAAATAGAATATGCCATGAGCAAATTTGAGCAATCAGAGGATGCAAAATACATTAAAGAAGGCATTCATGCCTATTGGGAGGATAAGAAACGTGAAACTCAAGAAGCAGTTAACAAGGATTTGAATTTGCTCAGCCTGCGTCGCTGGCACTATGAACACCCCGGAGACTATCAAGAATTTACAAATCTTTTTGCCAAAGCATACGAAGGTGATATGACTTTCATTCTTAAAGGCATGTCTTACTTGGTAGAAATGCTGTCTCTCAATGGGATTAAGGGCATTACAGAATTACTTGAAAGCCTTTGTCCTGGGACTGAAAGCTACAATAAAGCTCAATTTGGAAGCAATTACCAGCAAGTCCATGAGAAACTGACAGCCTTGTTTGCTTCTACATTTAATCAAGAGGCAACGAAACAAAAACTCCTGCATAACAATCCTTTCATGTGTAGTGCGTTCTACTGGATGATATTTGACGATGGTTTTGTGAAGATGGGAGATTTACTCTCCAAAACAATGATGGGAGAAAACTCGTCTGTCTGGCAGAAAGGTTTTGGTGGGCAATTTATACGCTCTTTAATGCTTACCAGTTTTGACAAAGCAGCTTATACCAAAGGGGCATGGAAAGCTATGGGTAAAAATGGTGCGGCAAAAGAGGTGGTCAGTTCCACCTTACAGGCCTCTAAAGGTCGCCGTGGACGCAAGCAAGTCTGTGTCCTGCTTGAAGAAATGCTTATACAACCTTATGCGGAACTTCTTACCAATGGGATAGAAACAATACTCACCGAATGGATGGAAACGAATGCTACAGACTCCGTTCTTGCCTATATTTTTGCTGCGTTGACTAATGGCGGTTTGCTTAATGACTCTTACAATTACCGAACTTTTCATACTGCCATTTTGGAGAGGTTCCCATCCCTTGGATTCAAATTTGGTTTTGATTGGGCAGAAGCCCTTTATTGTGCCATTATCAATGAACATGGCGACTATGATCATAATTTGAACTTATCAGAAAAAACTATTCAAACAGGAAGGGAACAAGCGAAGTTGATGGGCATAAGACTGCGTACCTTGCTTTCCCCCAATGTATATTGATTCTATCATAAACGCTTGATTAGTTAAAAAGAAACGCTATCCTGTTAAAAGCACCTCGGCAGAAATCGACACGATTTTTACCGAGGTGCTTTCTTTGTGTTCTATAATAATTTCGCGGCATAATCATCTAAACAACATATTATGCAAGGAAATTTTATCATGTTACAGAAGGATGACCTCAAGCAGGTTGTTTCTGAATTAGTAGAAGAACTGATTGGGAAAAAGTCTCAAACTGACTTGACACCAGAAGAGAGTGACGAATACTATACGCGCGACCAAGTATGCGAACGGCTCCACATCACCTACACCACTTTGTGGCGTATGCAGAAAGAGGGTACAATCATCGTTCACAAGTTAGGTGGACGCAACCTTTACTCAAAAAGGGAGATTACTTCACTTGTGAAATCGAAAGTGCAGGGTTCTGGCTGTAGTGAATTGAATGTATAATCCCAAGAGGAACAATATGGAAGAATTATATATTCGGGTAGGTACTACAATATATAAGGTAGTGCAGCAACCTTTGGTTGATGGTACAACTATCACTCGCCGGATTCAATGGAGCTTTGGCACTATCCGGCAGGACTATGGGAAGAACAACATTCCTCCCATCACAAAGTATAATGGCTTTTGTACGGTGCCGAGTCATATTAACTATCAAAAAGAGGTTGCAGGTTTCTATAACCTTTACGAGCCGATAACCCATATTCCTGTGGAGGGCGATTTCAAGCATATCCGCTCGCTGGTGGAACACATTTTTGGTGAGCAGTATGAGTTGGGAATGGACTATCTTCAACTGCTATACCTAAAGCCCACGCAGAAGCTGCCGATACTTCTGTTGGTTTCGGAAGAACGGAATACAGGCAAGAGTACATTCCTGAACTTCTTGAAAGCATTGTTTCAGGATAATGTTACTTTCAATACGAATGAGGACTTTCGTAGTCAGTTCAATGCCGATTGGGCAGGCAAACTGATGATAGTTGTGGATGAAGTGCTGCTCAACCGCCGTGAGGATAGCGAACGGTTGAAGAATCTTAGCACAGCCCATTCCTATAAAATGGAATCCAAAGGGAAAGACCGTTATGAAGTGCAGTTCTTCGCTAAGTTCGTGCTGTGTTCTAATAACGAGAATTTCCCCGTTTACATTGAGCCGGAGGAAACACGTTATTGGGTGAGAAAGGTTCGCAGATTGGAAAAGGATGATACTTCGTTTCTACAGAAATTGAAAAACGAAATCCCAGCATTTTTGCACTATCTGTTGCATCGTGACTTGACAACCAAAGAAGAAAGTCGAATGTGGTTTTCGCCGTCACTCATACGCACGGAAGCATTGGAGAAAATCATCCGCTGCAACCGGAGCCGCATAGAACTTGACATGGCTGAACTACTGCTCGACATCATGGACTACATGCTGGTGGATGTGGTGGATTTCTGCATCAACGACCTATTGGCGTTGTTCAACTATTCAATGGTAAGGGTGGAACGCCATCAGGCAAGGAATGTTCTGCAACAGTGTTGGAAACTGGAGCCTGCGCCCAATGCGTTGTCTTATTCCACTTACCAAATATCCGTGTTGCCGGGACAGAAGTATTCCTTATCACCCAAGAAAGTCGGTCGCTTTTACACCGTCACCCGAGAAATTCTGAAAGGCTACCGTTGAGTTTGTTGAATTTGATGAAATATAGGGAGAAACGTATGAACAAGGCTTATATGATTCAACAATAGCATCAACAATTTTCAACAGAAATTGCTGGTCAAAAAAGAAAAGTAGAATCTTAAACCGTTGGATGCGATTTTTATTTTCCCTTTTGTCGGTACTCTCTCAACAAAGTCAACAAAATCAACGAGAAATAAACAATCACAAGACTTCTAAAATAACAGTCACATGAAGAAAGAAGATTTGATACCAATTATCGCACAGCGCAATCCGCTCTTGGCGGATGCGGTCGGCAAAATGGTCGGCTACATTCAAGACAGGTGGGCAGCACCGTACCCCTCAAAGGAACAGACGGAAGCGGTCAATGCCTACCTCCGTTCAGTCCATGCTGACGGTGACGGCACGATGAGCGAGAACAATATTGCACACCGCAGGATTGCCACGCAGAAGATAACCATCAATGCCATCCGTGTGCTTGACCATGACCAGCTCGACCGTTTGCAGGATGTGCTGAACCGCATCGCTGCGGACAAGGAATACCATATGCCGGAACACGGGTATGGCATGGGCAGGTAGCTGACCAGTGTAACACCTATAAACATCATAGACTATGTGCAAGAACGAACAGAGCATACATTACTGCACCATCCTTTCCGCCGGACAGTGGGATTTCCTTTTGGACGGCAAAGCCGCCATCGACAGGCAGAAGTGCCTGTACAGGCTGATGACCGTAGCCGTGCGGACAAAGACCACCCTCCGTATCAAGGGCGTTGAGATTGCCTTGGAGGTGGGACAGGCGGCAGCTTCCGATGTGGAACTGGCAGAGTACATGGGCTGCAACCGCAAGACCATCGGAAAGCTCATCGACAGTTTCAACAGGCTCGGTATGCTGACCACCCGAACCAACAACCGAACATCCATACACACCCTGCATTTTCTTACGGGGTGGTATGTGGATGGTGTCCTGCTGACCAATCCCCATTATGTCAAGCCTGCGGCAGTTTCCAAAGGACAGGCAGACAGAGTGCGGACACCACACTCTAATGATGCGCCGTTGGAGGATAAGCCGTGTACCTTGTCGGACGGTTGCCAATACCCAAGACAGGAAGCGGACAGCATGTCAGGCGGAGCAGCCGCCCTTTCTTCTTCCCTATGTTCGCCTGTGGTTTCCGACTGTTCGGATGACAGAGCGGATGCGGAGGATGAAGCCGACAATTCCTATGCTGGAAACAGCAGCAACGGGTAGCAAGGCATAACCCAGTAGGAAGCCCGAAAGAAGCGCAGGACGGCACGATTGGCGGCGTGGATGACCCGACATAGGCAGGAGGGACTGACGGGCGCACAGCGCAGGATTTCAGCGGTACTCCATTGGTGGGCGTGACTGACTGGGCTTGCCCAGATATAGCCCACTATAACTTCTCCGCTGCGCTCCGAAGTTGTGGGCTCTCCCGAGGGGCTTAGGACGCTGCCCTAAGAACCCGGCAAGGACTTTCAGCCCTGTGCAACCCGACCAAAGAGTGCCCCCCTCTTTGGAAACTCCGCTTAGTGGCTTCCACCCCTAAGAACCCGGAGCAGGAAGTGACCC
>ULZK01033931.1_pt1 | contig 16304 bp, 13 predicted proteins | sample 1963021 | NCBI WGS metagenome assembly ULZK01 (sample SAMEA4835887, study PRJEB28245) | human gut metagenome | biome: gut microbiome; material: fecal sample | place: Denmark | collected 2008 | reverse complement strand
GAAGAGGCAGTGTTTAATTTGCTGGATAACAATCACATCATTTTTAACTCTGTCAGTTTTGTGGATTATCGGAAGTACCACTCCAACAAGCGGAGCTATCATTTCATCCGCCGCACCAGCGACAGATTGTGCAAGGAATACGGCCTGTCCGTGATCGTGCAGGGGCAGGACAAAGGAAAGAGCTACATTGAGCATACCGCAGAGAAAGCGGGAACCAGCTATAAGGCGAAATTGAAAGCCGCCATTGACCGGCTCATTCCCCAGGTGTCCGATTTTGAGGAACTGCTGAAACGGTTGGAGGTGGAGGGATACGAGATCAAGCGGGGCAAGTATATTTCCTGCAGAGCCACGGGACAGGAACGCTTTACCCGTTTGAAAACTCTGGGTATGGATTACACGGAGGAAGCCGTCACCTCCAGGATTGCCGGAGGCCCCCGTCCGTCTAAGCAGCCGAAGTTAGGCGATCAGAAGATCAGTCTGCTCATTGACATACAGAACAATCTCAAAGCCCAGGAAAGTTCCGGGTACGCACACTGGGCGAAGATCAACAATCTAAAGGAGGCTGCCCGCACTTTCAACTTTATCACGGAACACGGTATTACCCACTATGAACAGTTGCAGGGAAAAGTTGATGAAGTGATGGCCGAGCAGGACCGGCTTCTGTCCTCTATTAAAGAAAAGGAACATCGGATAGGCGAGATCGGTCTGCTGATAAAGCATGTCTCCGCCTATCGGGAAAACAGACCAATCTATGAGCGGTACAGGAAATCTTCCGACAAGGAAAAATTTCTGAGAGGACAGGAAAGCCAGATCATCCTCTTTGAGAGTGCTGCCAAAGCCCTCAAACAGATGGGCGTTCAAAAGTTACCGGATATTGCCGCCCTAAAAAAAGAGATGGACTCCCTCACCGCAGAGAAACAGCAGGAGTATGGAACTTATCAAAAGATCAAAGTTCAGGCAAAGGAACTGGATACCATCAAGAGAAATGTGGACCAGCTTTTATCTGTTCCATCAAAGGAAGAACGAGAGAAGAATCAGGAACGGGGATAGAGGTATACATGGCTTGTCTTGAAAAGCTATGATATAATTTGTATGATACTTAGATTTGAGATTGAGGTTAGGTTATTTATGGCAAATAGAGAAAACTGTGTTTATTGTGGAAAACCAATAACGAAACGAAGTCGGGAACACATTATCCAAAATGCGATAGGTGGGTTATACGAGTCAGAGGACATCTGTTGTCCAGATTGTAATAACTACATAAGCAAATATATTGATGTTCCATTTACCAAAATATTCAATGCAATTATTAGTAGAATTGAAAATTTTACTAAAACGAATAATAAGAAATCGAAACCTGTTTATACAGGAAAAGCGGCTTACGGCGGTAAGGTATATGATGTTTCAATGAAGGCTGGAAAAGTAATATCCTGCCCAGAATTAAGCAAGGAATTAAAATGTGATATATCCAAATTAAATTTTGAAATTCTTGCTTATGATTTTCCCATTGATAATATCCCTTTTACAAAGGGACTATCGAAAATTGCCTTTAACTTTGCTTTAGATAAAGGAATAAGTTTAGATATTTTGAAAGAAGGATTAAAAACAAAAGTTACTGAAAATGGAATTGAAGATATTTCCTTTAAGTATCCTGTCATACCATTTGTACCACTAAATCCTATGGATAAGCATATCGAATTGAACACAAGTATGGAACTGTATCATAATCTAATTTTATTTAGTCAAGGAGAAATGCTTTGGTGCTACATTGACCTGTTTAATACATTCCAATATTATGTGCTTTTGAGCGATAAATGGGATAAAAGTATTTCTGTCCATGAGACCTATTTGCAGCTACTACAAAAATTAAATAGATCAGTTCCTGAACTATACATTAGGAAGCCTAAACATATTTTGACTTATGCAATGTTTTACAATGTAGAGCCAAGCACAGATTTGGAGATATTCAAAAAGAGAGTAGCGGAAGCAATCAAAAAAGAGTCTCTTAAAAAAAGTATGGCAGATGTTATATCTGCGAAAATGGTAGATAAATATTTGACCCCAGAGTTATTGACCCAAACTGATACAGAAGAAAGGGATTTCTATTTGAAAAGTCTGTTGCTCTATTCCAATGAGGATGATAGCTTAAATGAAAAACATTTTAGAACCGTAACTTTAACAGGAAATGATTTGGAGATAACTTCATATCCCTTGTTGATAAATTTGCTGGTTCTTAATGGTGAACTTGATGTACGAAGATATACCTATGAAAAATTTAATCGGCTGAATAAATTTTTGACAGGTTTTGATAAAATAGAGAATGTTATGGATGAATAGAGATATTAGCACCGTGGAAATGTGCATAACAGACCATTCCACCGATGGAAAACGCATTCACAGCACATGGAAAAGCCGGGGCTTTCCCACATCCTGTAAACGCCGTTTCCCACAGCTCCATAGTACGGCCAGTTATACACATTTCCACAGCGCCTACGACTGCGAACATCCATCCTTTCTTTCCTGCCTGGATAAAAGAGAATAAGAGCATAAAAAATAGGGAGTACAGCCACCACCACGCAAGCGGTAACTGTACTCCGTTTTTGTGTCTGGAAAAGTGGCGAAAATCGACACTTTTTCCTATCCTTTTTAGCCATAGTAAGGCAGAGGGTAAATCCTATTGCCTATGTATTTTAAGCCTCACAGAGCCGAAAAATCCTCTGTTTTCAACCCTTTTCCCGCCTCTTTTTTGTCCTATCTGTCTGGTAGAGAGGACAGGCAACAATTCCGGCTCGGAAACTCTGCTTGCAGCTATGGATACATTTTCGGCAGATTTTGTTGTACTGCCGTCTGCCGTTCTCCCCAAGAAAGAAGCTCCATTCCTGTTTCCACTTTTTACTTCGGCTCATAGTTCCGGCCCATCCTTTCCGGGCTTGCCGATCTCAGGGGGCTTTCGTTCGGCACATTCCTTTTTGGCCTGGGAGAGCTGTCCCAGGACAGAGGGTTTATCCATTCCCGGCTCCTTATCCTTTGCCCGCTCCCCGTTGTTGATGATACCGTCGATCATACCGTAGTCGTCCTCTACCTGGACCTCCGCATTTTTCAGAGGGTTCTCCAGACTTGTGAGATCGAGCAGGAAATTTTCACGATCATCCACGGTCAGATCAGGGAGGGCTTTTACCAGATCGACCACCGCCGCCTGGACAAGGGGGCTATCCTTAAAGTGTTCTATCAGGCAGAGGGTATCCAGATCAAGACGCTTTCCCTGTACCAGGGGATACTCCATACCGCTGTACATGCTGCCATCCTCCAGGGTGAAGCCGATACCTTTTATGCCGTGAAGCCGGTCTGCCGGGATTGCCTGGTATGTGGTGACCGCCTCCTGCAGAGTCAGGTTGTTATGGTATTCTCCCAAAGAGGGAAACTCCATACACTCCGCTGTATAAAAGGTGATCTGCCCCATATCTAGCTCCGCCTTTTCAGGCTGCTGTTCCAAAAACTCCGGCACCTCCTTGTATCCAAAGCGGTCACAGAAATGGGCTGTCTCTTTCCCATATTCCTGCAGGACTACCACATCCGATACAGAAAGGCTGTGCCCCCGGAAGTTATCCGGGCGGTGGATATTGAGGTCAGTATAAATGCTTTCCAGGTTCTCCCCAGGGGAGAACGAGGCAGCGTAGACCGCCTCATAGTTGGCCCGGTCAACGGAAAGACCGGCAGCCTCCAGATACTCTCTGCCCTCAAAGCGGTATGGGTGAAGTTCCTCCCCCTCTTTTAGCTGGTACACGGTGTAGGTGCTGATACCATATTCCTTTTCGTAGTCGGTGAGCCGCCCGATCAGCGGAGCCGTTTCCTCTTGGAGGTCCATTTCCCGGCTCATATTGAGAAGCCCGGTTTTGATAAGGGAAGTATTTCCATCCAGGAGGGCGTCAGCGATCGCCTCTCTTTGTACCTGCTCTTTGGGGAACGCCTGCTCATAATCGGCACTGTATCCCCGGAAATGTAAATCCAGATCGAGGGCAAGTTCCGTTGATACATCCAGGCGGTCAAGGTCAGGCTCCAGTTCCTCAGGGGAGACCATCACACGATATTCCTCCGGGATATTCTCACGGTTTCCGTCATAATATTCCTCAAAGTGGCTTTGATTGTCATATACATAACCGTAATCGGTGAAAGCTCCCGCGTCTCCCAGGGCAATATCACGCCCGTATGCCTCATAGTCAATATAGTTCTGCAGGTACTCCGGCACCTGCATGGTCCCCAGTTCGTCAATGTAATACCGGCCCAGATCGTCGTAGTCGTCAATGCCGGGGTACACATCATATTTATCAAGGTTGTCAGTCAGGTTGATAAGGTCTTTTAAGCTGTCGGTGTAGTCGCTAATCTCCATAGCGGCCTGGAAGTGTTCATATTCCGACTCGCTTAGTTCCTCCAGTTTGGAAGCCAAGTAGTTGAGCTCATCCAGGTTCTCATATTCCCCCAAGAGGTTATAGAGCCCATCTACATAGCAGTCATAGTCCGTGATGAACCATTCCTCATAGGGATTGCCGAAATCATCCGCAGAGCCAATGCCGATACGCTCAAACACTTCCTGCAGCTTTTCCGGGGTAGTAGGGAACTTTACCCATTCCCCCACAAGCTCGCCCTCGTTGTACTTTCCCAGGTTTGTGATAAATGCTGCAAACGGAAATTCGCTGTCATGGCTGTATCCCATATAATTGCACCTCCTTACAGTTCCGGCCCGTGTTTGTCTGCCTTTGGCGGTAGCATCTCACGGGCGGCACATTCTTTCTTTGCCTGTTTCAAAAAATCCTTGACGGAGGGTTTGACCTCTTTGTCCTGTTTCACCATAGGCTTTTCCCGCTCCCATTCATCCCCGGATAAGAGGACATACCCCTTATCCGTGAAAAATCCGTTGTCCGTTTCCCGCACCTTGCGCCCAAATGCCTCCGGGTCAATGCCGGCTTTCCACGCCTCCGGCATTTCCACCATGCCGCTCTCATAGAGCTGGTAGCACCCCAGGGCCTCATCACTGTTCATCCCTGGAATGAGGATGAAATAATCAAAATTGTGGGGATACTCTTTGAACTGCTCAAAGTCTGTCAGCCGCAGGGGTGTTTCCTGAACAGCCAGCAGCTTGTTAAATTCATGGTCGGGCAGATCGGAAAGTTCCTGTGCCAGCATTGCCAGATCATCCACATGAGCGTACATGGGGAGAGCCAGCCTAAGCCCCGGTACATCCGAGACATAATCATCAAAGAAATACATATCCGGTGTAGCAGAGATCGGCAGTCCAATCTCTGTAAAGGCAGCGGTGATTTCCTCTGCATTTGCCGGGAAATAGAGCCAGGTTCCGGCATTGTCACGTTCTCCGCTGTCATAGGCAGCCGTGTTGGTGATATACGCCTCGAAAATATAATCAGAGGAATTATCCTGCATTAGCGGCCTCCTTTCCCTTTGGTGAACTCGGTCTTAAAGTTGATATACTTCCCGCCTGTATCCTCCATCACGATCACCGCGTCGTAGGTGGTATCTTTCTTTTCGGAATAGAGCCCCTTGACTTTGGTTTTCCCTTTAGAGAGCAGATCGGCGGCCATCTTCTTTGTCAGCTCTTTTTTGCGGGAAGTCCAGAAACGGTCATTCTTCCACAGAACAAAGCCGCAGCCCCGGTCTCCGCAGTAAAAATTCTTCTTTCCCTCAAAGACCAGCTGGCCGCAGCGGGGACAGACACCCACAGACTCTTTCTGCGGGGCAAACAACTTTTGCTTGTCCTCGGAGATATGGGAGTAGCGGGCGATCAGTTCTTTTGCCATGCTTTCAATCCCCTCCATGAATGTTTCCGGGGAAAGTTTTCCCTTTGCCACTAAGGACAGCTTATTTTCCCAGTCAGCAGTGAGCTGGGGCGAGGTCAGGACCTCCGGGAGGACCGTTACCAGATTGATACCGTTCCTGGTAGGGATAAGGTTCTTGCCCTTACGCTCTATAAAACCGGAGGACACCAGCTTTTCAATGATGGAGGCTCTGGTAGCAGGTGTGCCAAGCCCTTTCCGCTCCACATCATCCGGCATATCCTCTGTCCCTGCGTGCTCCATAGCAGACAGCAGGGTATCCTCCGTATAAGGTTTGGGCGGCGTGGTGAAATGCTCCGTTACCGTGGCGGCCACATGGTCGAATATCTGCCCCTGGGAGAGTGCCGGGAGAGTTGCCACATCTTCCAGATCATCCTCTGGTTTCCCTTTCAGAGAGGAACGGAATAGCCGTTCGATCTCTTTCCATCCCTGAGAAACAACTTCTTTGCCTTTGGCAGTAAAGGTATGCTCCCCACAGGTGAACACCGCCGAAACGGTCTCATATACATGGGGTGCTGCCAATGCACAAAGAAGTTTGCAACAGACCAGGATAAACAGGTTCCGCTCCCCGGTAGGGAGTAAGGATACCTCCTGCTTTGCCAGCTCCAAAGTAGGGATGATGGCGTGGTGGTCGGATACATCCTTATCGGAGATCACCGCCGCCACATCAGGAGTAAATCCACCAACGGCGGAAAACAGGGGCAGCCCTGCAGCCAGTCCGGCAACCGCAGAAACATTCTCCGCCATATCCCCGGTGAGATACCGGCTGTCCGTCCTCGGATAGGTCAGCAGCTTTTTCTCATAGAGCGCCTGGGCGTAGTCCAGGGTCTCTTTGGCGGTAAACCCAAAGAGGCGGTTGGCCTCTCTCTGTAAGGTGGTGAGGTCATAAAGTTTTGGCGGTTTTACCGTCTTTTTCTCCCGTTCCAGGGAGACACAAACGGCCTGCCCGTTCTGGCAAGCCGTCTGCACGGATACCGCTTTTTTTTTTCGTTCACCCTGTCGCTTACTGCCTCCAGGCCATTAAGGGAAAGGCGTACATGGTAGTATTTCTTTTTCTGAAAGAGCATGATCTTTCCGTCACGCTCTGCCAGCATTGCCAGGGTAGGTGTCTGTACCCGTCCCACATTCAGGGTTTTATGGTAGAGGACCGAAAAAAGACGGGTGGCGTTAATACCGATCAGCCAGTCCGCCTTAGAACGGCACAGGGCCGAATGGTACAGCGGTTCATAGCGGCTGCCCGGTTCCAGGTGGGAAAAGCCCTCCCGGATAGCCGTATCCTCCATAGAGGAAATCCAGAGCCGCCAGACAGGTTTTGTGCAGCCGGCCATTTCCACCGCCAGACGGAAGATTAGTTCTCCCTCACGCCCGGCATCACAGCCGTTCACCAGCTCCGTCACGTCCGGGCGGTCCATCAGGGACTTTACGATGGAAAACTGCTTTTCCTTTCCTGGGGATACCACATGCTGCCAGACTTCCGGCAGGATAGGCAGGTCCTCATAGTTCCATTTCTTGTAGCGTTCCTCGTAGGCTCCCGCCTCTGCCAGGGATACCAGGTGTCCGATACACCAGGTCACCAGATAACCGTTTCCCTCCAGGTATCCGTCTTTTTTATTCTTTGCACCCAGGGCAGCGGCATAAGCCGCCGCTACGCTGGGTTTTTCAGCGATAATCAGTTTCATACGCTTTCATCCTCCTTTGGTGTGTCGTCCAGATACTCAACCTCGGTATCTTCATATTCGTCCTCAAAGTCATATTCCCCCAGATCGTCATTTCCTTTGGTGGAGGACTTATCCTTTACGAACTTGAAGTAATAGAACGCACCGCCTCCGCCAATCAGAAGCAGGGGCAGGAGGATGAGGGCAGGGGTAAGCCCTCCTTTTTCTTCGGGTTCCTCCTTAGGTTCTTCGGCTGCCGGTTCCTTGCCTACACAGCCGGAACGGTCATTCTTGCAGACTTCACAGTCCATCTTCACACTGCCGGCCTCGCATTTTTCCGCACAGGTGCAGACCGCCGGTGCTGTCTGCGGTTTTTTGCCCTCGGTGAGAGCCAGCAGGTCTGCCTCATCCACCTGGTTCAAAAAGTGGACCGTATTCTTTCCATCTGCTGCCCGGTCAATGATAATGTAAAAGGTATTGCCGCTTTTGCTGGTAACGGTGATAAACTGTTTATCCTCACTGCCAGCCGACTCTATATCATCTACCAGGGACAGGTTGCCCTCCGGGGTGAGAGGGACAGGCTCCAGCGGGGGTTCCGTTTCCGGCGGAGGTGTTTCTGCAGGCGGGGTTTCCACCGCCTCTCCGCCACCGGCGTAGGCGGTCACAGAAAAAGCCGTCATGGAGAACATAACGGCTGCCAGTACCAGGAACTTCCTGAAAAATCTCTTATTCTTCATCTTCGGTTTCCTCCGTATCCCCGGAGTAATCCCCCTCCGGCAGGGTGATCTCACCGCTTGCATAGGCTTTCAGGAAAGCAGACAGCTCTCCACGGTCCATCTTGACTGCCTTAACCATGCGGACAATCTCCAGGTTTTCTTCCTCGGCGATCTTCTGCTCCAGGTCACGGACCTTTTTCTGCAGTTCGCCGATCTTAGCTTTCGCCTTTTCAATCTCACTTCTGTATTTCTCAATCGTCGCCATAAAATATCATCCTTTCTGAAATTTGTTACCAGTTCATCAGGCCGTAGCCGTGGATATACTGGCTGGTAAGAGGGTAGCTCTTAATCTTGCAGGCGTCGCCGCTGTTACCCTCAACGGTATAAACATTGGTTCCGTCTGTTCCGATTACAAGGCCCACATGGTCGGAACCGCCGCCGTCCCAGTCGAAAAAGATCACATCACCGGGGGCTACATCTGTGTAGTTGCCTGCCGCCCATTGCCCGTGTTCCTTGAACCAGGGAACGCCCTGGGAGGCACAGGCAGCGAACCTCGGCTCGCTGTATCCTGCCTGGTTGATACACCAGGAAACAAAACAGGCACACCATTCCACACGGCTGTCAAATCCATACCAGGACCAGTAAGGCTGTCCGCCTACATTTCCCACCTGGGCTTTTGCCAGATCAATGATTTCCTGATTGCCTGGACGGGTGCCGTTTACAAACTCCACGCCGCTTAGATCGGTGGATGGGCTGGTGTCGAAAGAACCGCCGCCAAAGAGCAGGGGCATATTTCCGCTGGTGTCTCGGTAGGCCCGGTACAGTTCAAGCTGTTCTGCGGTGAGGGTTTCCTCTGCCACATGAAAAAGGCCGTGGTTTTTTAAGGTCACGGTCATAATGTAGTAGGTATAAGGGACTTCCACCTCGTAGGTATCGGTATGGGTATTCCCATCCTCATCCGTCCAGGTGTCGGTCCTCGTTTCGGTGCGGTAGCGGGTTTCCTCCGTTTCCGTTTCGGTAAGTTCATACTGCAGTTCAAAAACTGTTTGGAGCTGCCCTTGTGCAGACGCCGGGGTGTAGGCCCCGCCAAAGTAAGCGGAAAGATAAGCCGCCAATTCGTGAGGGTCATGGTGGATACCGTCCAGATCAAAACGGTACTCGTCATAACCGAGGTTCAGACTTTCGTAATTGTCAAGCTCATGCTGCAAATCCTGTTCCATAGCGGTGTAAGCCGCCTCCACCTCTTTCATATCCTGTTCTTCTGATGGGTAAGAGGTGGCGGTGACAGCACCCAGGCCGCCGATCACCATATTGGTGCAGGAGGAAATACCGCCGGCCAGGGCCAGGATAAGAAGCCCGATCGCCAGGACCAGGAGCGCCCCTTTCCAATGCCTTGCAATAAAACGGGCTCCTTTTTCTCCTGCTTGGGCGGTTTTCTTTGTAGCGGTGCCTGCCGCCTGCTCGGTTTTTCCGGCTGCTTTGCCAGCGCTTTTCACATCCTTAGCGTAATTATGTTTGATCTTCTGTTTCTGCAGGAACCGGGAGAGCGGGTTGGAGGAAAGGTTTGGGTTCTCCGACAGGGCCTTGTGATATTGGAAATTCACATTGGCCTTATGGAGTGCCCGTTCCGCTTTGGCAGCCTCCCGGTAGGGTTTCAGACGGTGGTTGCGGAGGGCGGTCTTTGCCATGCCGGAACTTTTGGAAAGAGCACGCTCACCGGTCCGCTCGATACTATGCCCGGCCTCCACACCGGAATTTTCTTTTTCCACTTCATGGATTTTGCCGTGGGCTTTGCCCGCCACCATGCGGCCCGCCAGGGAAGCTGGACGGGAAACAGGGTTTGTCTTTGCGACTTCCGACATGGGCTTTTCCACTTCCTCAAAACGGAGTTTCGTTTTGCCCTTGCCCTTTGCCTCATCATAGAGCCGTTCACGGGTCAGCTTTTTCTTCTTTGGGATACGCTCCCTGGCAGCCTCCGCTTTATCTGCCGCCTGTTCCGCTTTGCGGATATAGCGTTCCAGTTCCGGCATGGCACGATCTTCCTCGGTAAAGTGAAGCCGCCCGGAAAAATCCGCCTCCTTTTCTTTGCCACTGATATTTTCGCTTTTGCCCGTGGTCTGGTTTTCCTCCACCGCACCCTCACGGGTGATCTTCTGGGTCACCTTGTCACGGGGCTTATACTGTTTCATGTTCCATCACCTCCCAGATACAATGTTCTTTACACCTGCCGGTCAGTATCTCCGCCATAAAGTGAAAGATAGGATACGCCTGGGGAGGGCAGACCGCATTCCCCAGGGTCTTTAAGCGGAGTGCCCGGTCTTTGGTCTGCTCCGTTATGCGGGGCACTCCCTCCGGCTCCCTGTTCCAGAGGACAGCTCCGTCCATCCTTTCGGGAAGCCCATAAGCCATTCCACCCAGTCCGGGTTTAAGGCCGCCTTGTCCGAGAGGGGATTTTCCTGGAAGATCACCTGGGCTGCCAGGTTCCCGTTCTTCTTTTTCGGGTCGTAGGCAGATGGTTTCAGGGTAGAGCGGAACCCGTCCGAGGCTACCGGCGTCAGGTAGAACACCGCAGCCGACAGGGGCAGGCTCCAGATCGCCCCGCTTTTGTTCTTCTTTCGGAAAATCCCATTGTCCGACAGGTACACATCCAGGCTTTGGGCGTCCTTTACAGTTCCCTTGTCGGAGGCAAGGGGCGTGGGAAACATCAGCCGCGATGATAAAAGTTCGCTGGCGCTCATGCCATGCGCCGACGCCGCAAGCCGGAAATACGAATGGGAGAACAGCGTATCCCGCTTTTGCCAGGTCAAAAATCGTTTTGTCGAGCCCCATATTGATGAAGCCAGCAACATTTTCCCCAAGCACGAAACGGGGCTTAAGTTCTGTAATAACCCGGCACATCTCCGGCCATAAGTAGCGTTCATCCTCAAAGCCTTTCTGTTTTCCTGCGGTGGAGAAAGGCTGGCAGGGGAAGCCCCCGGAGATGACCGTGACGGTTTCAAGTCCTGTTTTTTCAAAAAATGCCTCCTTTGTTAAAGTGGTTATATCCCTGAATTTCGGAACATCCGGCCAGTGCTTTTCTAAAACGGCGTAGGGATAATCCGCCCATTCACACTGGCAGACCGTTTTAAAGCCGGCAGCCTCCGCCGCCAGGTCTAGGCCGCCGATACCGGAGAACAGGCTTAAATGGGTCAATTTAGTTGTAGATATAGTTTCACCTCCTAATTTTGGGCATAAGAAAAGCGCCGCTGATATAGCGCCGCTTTACATACTATTTCTTATTCCTTTTTCTATATAGGCTAATAGAAAACTCAACTGATGAAAAGAAGTATTCATATTATCAATAGCATATTCTATGCCTTTTATGAGATCTTCCTCCGAGTACTTTGATAACAAGAAATGAAGTATTCCTTTATCAATTTTTCTATTTTCGCCTCTTTGAGATTTTTCATAACTTTCTTTTAATAATTTGTTTCGTTGAATTTTTCTTTTTGCATTTTCTTCAAGTCGCTGTTTTTTTGTTAATCCAAGTTTATCTCCTTCTTTTTTGGAAATTTTTTTTAGTTCTTTTTTAATTTTTTTTGACCATGTATTATGAACTTTTTTGAATAGGGTATTGGATTCACGTATATATTTCTGCAATCTTGCTTTTTCAAGAACTATTCCTAATTCAGAACTTATTGGATTATCAACTGATTTTGAAGTCAACATCCCTTGAATCTTAACATATGGACTCATGGAAACGGTATCCCAGGAATTATTTTCAAATAAAACAGATTTAAAATTACATCTGTTAAATAGAATATCTTGAAAGATACAATTCTTAAATGTGACATCTTCGAACAATCCTTGAAGAAATTCAAAGCCTTTGAAAGTACAATTTTCAAACAAACAATTCTCGAATTTCATTTGTGAAAATATAGTTTGTTCAAATCTGCAATTTTTGAATATGACTAATTTATTATGTGTATTTGAAAAATCCTTTCTGCTATAGTTCCTATCTACTAGCTCAGTCCCCTGGTAACTGAAAACTTTATTATAATATCGTTTTTTATCAAGTTTGTATTGTTTATATATTTTGCTACTCATCTATTTACCCCTGGCAATCGGGTGATTATTTCATTGATAACACAAATGATTAAGAATACAATAAAGGAACTGCAAGTTAAAATGTTCGCTAGATTATTCATAATAACCACCACCTCTGCCAAATTACTTTTTAGCCCGCAATATCCGTCCGTAGACTATAATTTCCAGTTGGTCACCCAACTGCAGGGGCCGGGCAAATTTTATTATACTTGATCATATTTTATTTTTCAAGTTTGAACAAATTAAAATATGATATGCTTGTTTTAAAGTTTTGCTAGTAGATAGTAATTTACTAACTGTCCACTTCCTCCGGCTTTGTCGTCATAATGCGGTACAGCTCCGTATCCTGCGGGAACCGGTCCACGAAAGGTAAGATCACATTTCCGTAGAAGATCAGTCCCTCGCCAGGTCCCGAATGGGTCACATAGGAGAGCTGCTGCGGGGAGATACCCAGTTTCTTTGCAAGGATTTCCCGGTCGCCGGCTGCCTGGTTTAACATATACACAAAGTCCGAGTTCTCAAAAATGTTCTCGATCTCACGGCTTGCCAGCAAATCCTTAATGTTCTGGGTGATACCCGTGGGGATACCGCCCCATTTACGAAAGCGTTTCCAAATCTCCACGGAGTAGGCGGCGGTCTGTTCCTCCTTTAAGAGCAGATGGAACTCGTCACAGTAGAACCAGGTGTTGGCGTGCAGTTCCCGGTTTTCGGTGACTCTGCCCCAGACCTGATCCTGGATGATGAGTATACCCAGCTTTTTAAGCTGTTTCCCCAGTTCCTTAATGTCAAAGCACACAAGACGGTTCTGAATATCCACGTTGGTACGGTGGTTGAAAATGTTAAGGCTGCCTGTCACATAGAGCTCCAGGGCGGCGGCGATACGGGCAGCCTCCAGCTCCGGCTGTCTCTGGATTTCCTCATAGAGATCGCCGAGGACAGGCATATTTTCCGGTCTGGGGTCAGCCAGATACCCGCGGTACACGGTGGTAACGGCCCGGTCAATGATGGTCTTTTCAATGGGCTGCAATCCATCCTTGCCGCCCACGATCAGCTCGCATAGGGAAAGGATGAAGTCGCTCTTTAAGGCCAAGGGGCTTTCATCCTCGGAGTAGTTCAGGTTCAAATCCATAGGGTTCACAAAGTCTTTGCTTGTAGGGGAAATCTTTACCACCTGCCCGCCCAGACGGTTCACAAGCGGAGCGTATTCTGCCTCCGGGTCGCAGATGATGATGGTATCTTTCTTACTCGCCACCAGGAATACATTGGTGATCTCCCTCTTTGCGGAGAAGGACTTGCCGCTGCCCGGTGTACCCAAGATAAGGCCGTTGGGATTTTTAAGCTGCTTTCTGTCTGCCATAATCATGTTGCCGGAAAGGGCATTGAGCCCGTAGTACAACGCCTCGCCACCCTGAAAAAGTTCCTGAGTGGTGAACGGCACGAAGATGGCGGTGCTAGAAGTGGTGAGGCTCCGCTTGATATTTACCTGGTTCAGTCCCAAAGGGAGAGAGGACATAAGCCCCTGTTCCTGGCAGAAATCAAGGCGGGTCAGGGCACAGTTATATTTCTGAGCCACGCCCGCCGACTGGAATACATTGTTTTCAAGTTTCTGTCTGGTATCCGCAAAGTTCACCACTAGGAATGTGAGCAGGAACATCCTTTCATTTCTGCTCTGCAGGTCACGGAGAAGATTTTTTGCCTCGCCGCCATAGATGGCAAGATCAGAGGGGATGATGTCCATGTCATAACCTGCCCGGACCGCTTTTTTCTGTTCGGCGATCTTCATGGCGTCCAGATCGGTGATCTTGCGCTTGATGGTCTTTATGGCCTCGTTGTGGTCGATACTGCGAATATGCAGCGTCACCATGAGGCCGTCCTGTGCCTCCATGAAATCCGCCAGCATACGGTCATTGAGTTCCGGCGCCAGGATTTGCAGGAAAGAGACCGCACCCAGTTTCTTCCCCATGCGGAACATTCTTGTGTTTCCAAACTGGAATGAGGACGGGGCGATATAATCCTTGACAGAGAGGCCGGTCTTAGGAAGCCAGTCCCATTCAAAAGAGAACGGCTCCCCGTCCGGGTGCATGAGTCCGTGAAGGACCTGCAGGCGTTCTTTGCCGTTTAGCGGTTTTGCCGACGCACCGATCACCTTAAAGAGATTGAGTACATCCGTCTCAATCCGGGAGAGCCTTGCCCTGGCCGCCTTTAAGTCCTCTGCCTCGATGGTGAGGGTCAGATATTTGCGTTTCACCAGGCCGTTGTTGCCGCGGGCGAGCTGGTTCTTTAACATGAGGGCATATTCCTTTCGGATACTGTCAAAGCTGTCCCCCTGGTCGCTGATCTCGATGGAGCGTTCAAATTCCTCCCGGCCCACATACTGGCTCACAAGGGAGAGCTGTACCCCCACTGAGGCGTCAAAGTAGTTATACAGATCGCACAGGTTTTCAAAGGTGGCTGTCTTATCATCCGCCTGGGCGAGCTGGTAATTTATATCGTCAAATGCAAGACTTTTGGAATAGGATTTGCCCGGCAGCTTACAGATACCGTCCAGGTACATCACCTCAAAAGGGATAGTGTCCTGGGCGGTGTGGGGTTTTCCATCCCCCTTAGCCTGCCGGATAGCCTTATCCACGGCCTTTTTTTCTCTGGCGGTGAGCTTTACTTTTCCCACCGTATTTTCTGTTTTGGACAATCCGTTTCACCTCCATTTCCAGATCACGCTGCCTTGCCAGGGACTCGTAGAAGTTGTTGGTCTGATAGGGGCGGTTCTTCGGGCGGATGAATTTTGTTTCGATCATCTGCTTTAAGATCACCTCTAAAGGCTGTCCGTTTTTCTCATACATGGCAAGCAGAAAGAACGGCAGCATAACCATCATCATGCACAGGGTCGCCGTGGAGTTCCCGGCAGGTTCTTTGAGTAAAAAGAAAAGCGGCACTCCTAAAAGCACCGTCGGGGTAAAGCAGACAAGCTGCCTTTTCGTCAGTCCGAAAAATACCTTTGTCTTGATTTTAGAAAGGTCTTTCGGTACGGTCACATAAGCCAATCAGCATACACCTCCTTTAATGGGCGCTGAAAATGCCCTTTGCCATGCTGCCAGTCTTAAAGAGGGTAAAGCATAAGAGGACCGTGTATCCCATGCAGCCCCAGATGGCAGAGGATATGTTGTCGGCGGTGGAAATCTCCTGGATGAGGACCGCATAGATGCCGACGCATATCATAATGAGAAACGCCTGGAACCCTAAGGCAATCAGAGATTTTAAGTAGTTCTGCCCCACGCCGGACCATTCCCGGTTGCTCATGGTAGCAAAGGGGATAGGCCCCACGGAGGTCACAAGGTAAATCTCGATCATACGGCCATAGACCACCAGGAAGATACAGATGGAGAGGATATTCATGGTGAGCCCCACCACTATGCTCTGGAACCACAGCCCTAAAAGAGGTCCTAAGTCCATGGCCTCAAGCTGGGCCTCCATATCGGGAATAGCGGCGGAGAGGTCAATGTTGGTAGAGCCGCTGATGATACCACCGCTCTGGCTTACCACGTTCTGGGCCACATCAAAGATCGCCATAACGATATTCCAGGTGTTGGTGACTAAGAACACGGCCACAAAGGTTTTGAATATCCACTTGAAGAAAATCCATGTGTCTACATCATGCAGGTTGTTCTTCTCGATCACAAGCTGAATGAGTTCGTAGCACATCACAAAGGTTAAAATGATACCGGCTATGGGGATAATGACTGTTTCAGACAGAGACCGGATGAGGTTGAAAACGCCGCCGTTCCATGCCGACGGCGTCATGCCAACCTCCCCGGCAATCTCGTCCACTTTGGTATTTACCGTGTCAAACATCCCCGACAGGTTACCGAGTATCCCACTGATGAGCAGCTCTTTGAGCCACTCCGCCAGCTTGTCGAGTATGCTTTGCATAGGTTATCCCTCCGTCATTATCCGAACAGGCCGGAAAGCAGCGGTACAAGGGTCATGCCGATCAGGGCAACGCC
>ULZK01024240.1_pt1 | contig 16338 bp, 10 predicted proteins | sample 1963021 | NCBI WGS metagenome assembly ULZK01 (sample SAMEA4835887, study PRJEB28245) | human gut metagenome | biome: gut microbiome; material: fecal sample | place: Denmark | collected 2008 | reverse complement strand
ACTCGGCTTGTCAAGAACTTTTTTCAATCTTTTTTGATTTACTTTTCAGTTCTTTTCGACAGCTTTGATAGAATATCATATATTCTATACTTTGTCAACAACTTTTTTCATTTTCTAAAAATTTATTGTTGCTATCCAATGTTATCTAGTCAAAAATTTAAATTGTCTTTTCTTTCTCAACAACAACTTGTATAGAATAGCACATCGAACATTGTATGTCAACTGTTTTTTTATTTTTTTCAAAAGTGTAGTCTTTTCCTTAAGCATATGCTATACTCCTTTTATAGGATTCCTCTGTAGAACTGGAGGAAATATGAAAAAACGAAAAACATTACAGGATTTGACGATTAAGGACAACTTTCTTTTCGGCGCAGTTATGTGTGTGGAGGAAAATTGCAAGGGATTTCTTGAAATGGTGCTTGGTTTCTCTATTGCGCAGGTAGTTGTAAGCAAGGAAAAGAGTATTGTCTACCATCCGGAGTACAAAGGTGTCCGTCTGGATATCTATGCAGAAGACGAAAATCGTACGCATTACAATGTAGAAATGCAGGTGAAGAAAAAGACAGCTTTAGGAAAACGCAGCCGCTACTACCACAGCCAGATGGTAATGGAGGCGCTGGCAAGCGGAGAGGATTATGAAACCCTGCCGGATACCTTTGTGATTTTTGTCTGCGATTTTGATCCCTTTGGAGAGCATCTGTACTGTTATACCTTTTGGAATGAATGCAAGGAGAATAAAAATGCGAAGCTTGACGATGGAAGTTACACCATTTTTTTGAGTACCAAAGGAGAAAATGAAGAGGAAGTTCCAGTAGAGCTTGTCAGATTCCTGAAATTTGCAACGGCTGATTTAGAAGAAAGTGAAGAGGACTTTCAGGACGAACTGGTGAAACAGTTCCAGGAGACCATTCACAACATCAAAACAGACCGCGAGATGGGAGAGCGCTATATGATTTTTGAAGAAATGCTACGGGAAGAAAAACAAGAAGGTCGGCTTGAAGGCAGACTGGAGGGGAGAATAGAAGCAACCCGGGAAGATGTTTTTGAACTCCTGGAAGATTTAGGAGAAATACCAAACAGGCTTCGCGACAAAATGGAAGCTCTGGAGGAACTTGGAGATTTGAAGTTTCTATTTAAACTGGCCGCAAAAGCAGATTCGATGCAAAACTTTGTGAAAGATGCAGAGAAGTATTTGCAAACAAAAGAAAAACAAGAATAAAGTCGGTAGTAACTCTGTACTGCCGAGGCACATCTGTCCCAATGCCATCTAAGGCATTGGGTGTCATAAAACTCTTGCTCTTAAGAACATCTTACTGATTCAGTAAAAATTCACTAAATAAATGAACAGGGGAATCCTATATCTCTTCTATTGTCAAATTTATTAACACCATTCAAGGTTCACACACACTGGATAATGATCTGACAGCCACACATTTCCTTCCTTATCTTCCCATTTTTCCACTGTGGTACATTTTAATTTTTCTACATTTTCCTTTTCAGAGTTATGAAGATACACATAGTCAATAGATTCTTCTACTTCTTCCGGCAAAAAGCCATGAAAGGTCACTCCAATTCCCTTTGTAAGATTTACATAATCTGATTCTCTTTCTATTTTCTGGATTTCCCATGCACCTGGCTCCGCATTAAAATCTCCTGCCAGAATCACCGGAATATCTGGAAGCAAAAGTTCTCCTTCTGCCTTTTTCAATATTTGATTCACCCCCAGTCTCCTGGCTTCTGCTCCCAGGTGATCCAAGTGCACATTCATAAGCCGAAAAACTTTCTTCTCCTGTAAATCCTCTAACACTACCTCCGTACAAACTCTTGGACATTCAGACTGCTCCCGGTACCTGCTCCCCGGCACAAATGGAGTTTCTGATAGCCAGAACGTGTCCATGGAAATAAGGTTCCATTTTTCTTTCCTATAAGCAACAGACATCTGTTCATTGTCCAATTCTTTGCTTCTGCCACATCCGACCACATAATAATCCTCTAATTCTTCCTTGAGCCACACCGCGACATGAGGCAGAACCTCCTGAAAACAGATTACATCCGGCTTTTCACATAATATTTTTTGCTTAATAAATGATTTTCTAAACTGAAAGCAATTCTCTCCATCCTGTCCGTAATCACAACGTATGTTAAATGTCACTAACTTCATGCCATATTTCTCCTTATTGTAATCTTATGTGAATTTTTAATCCATTTCTAAAATATCATTACGGTAATGATTTTTAAAGTCTTTCTTTTTTAATGTCACATTCTAATACTTTCATACTACATTTTGTATGATATCTGTAAGAAAAATAATCCACCTTATAGCATGTCGCATAACTTTGATTTTTGCTACAATAATAATTAGAAACTTTTATGTAACATGTAATTCTCTTACAGGAGGTGTATTTTATGAGCAACCAGGCAAACGCAACTTTATCCGAAGGACAAAAACTTTTTAAAGAAAGGCTGAATCGTGTAGAAACAGCTATCCATTTAGGGGAACCGGACAAAGTACCCGTATTTACTTTTTTCTCTTCTTATATACAGCGTGCATATAACTCTAACTACTCAGATATTTTTTATAACTTTGAAGCCGCAGGTGAAGCTGCCCTTAAGTTCCACCAAGATTATCCTCAATTGGACATTGCATTAACCCCTCAGTTTGTCAGTGGAAAGGCCAACGAAATTGCAGGAGCTACTATGGTTGACTGGCCAGGACGTCCAGGCACCAGAGTGAGTCCGTTCAGTTCCCATCAAATTATCGAACGCGAACTCATGATGCAAGAAGAATATTCAGAAATGCTCAATGATTTCTCCGGCTTTATGCTCCGAAAATATGTGCCAAGAGCTTTTTCTAACCTAAAAGGAACCTCCATGCTAAATCTCATTCCTACTGTTGTAACCAACACAAGTATTTTAGCACCCTTTTCTTCCCAAGAAGCCCAGGACACTTTCCAGAAACTGGCGCAAATTGGTGCTGAAAACGAAAAAGCTGCGGCTGCCACAGCAAAATACAGCAATCTTCTGGCAGACATGGGATTTCCTCCAATGATGACCGGAATTTCTGAAGCTCCATATGATATTTTAGGTGACTATTTCCGTGGAACTATGGGAATTTTTGAAGATATGACAGATCCTGATATGGAAGATTATGTAGAACATGCCTGCTATATGTTTGCTGAACAGCAAATCCAGTCCTTGCAATATTTCCGCTTTGCAGATATGCCAGTAAAAAGAGTTTTCTTCCCATTACATAAAGCCATGGACGGTTTTATGAGTGACAGTCAGTATGAGCGCTTTTACTGGAAGCCATTAAAGAAAATTATTCTTGCACTTATTGATATGAATGTCACTCCGTATATTTATACAGAAGGCCCATATCACACCAGGCTGCATCATTTAACAGATGTACCTATAGGAAAGGTATTTTATCACTTTGAAGACGTAGATATGGCAGAGGCAAAACGTATTCTTGGAAATACTGCTGCAATCTGCGGAAATCTTTCTATTAGTCGAATGGAATTTGGTAAAAAAGAAGACATTGCAGAAGATGTGAAGCGGCTTCTGGATGTCTGCGCTCCAGGAGGCGGCTATCTGTTTGATTTCAATGGTTCTCTGGAAAACTGCAAGCCAGAAAATCTGGAAATCATGTTTGAAACCTTGGATAAATACGGAAAATATTAGAGAAAAGGGGCCGACGGTCCCTTTTTATTTATTATGCATATTCTGATATTTCTTCGGAGAACATCCGACTTGTTTTGTAAAAGATCTGGAAAAATTTGAGTAGTTATTAAATCCAGACATAAGACACACATCAGTAAGAGGATAGCCTTCCAAAAGATACTTTTGAGCTAGGCTAATTCTTTTATATAAAACATATTGAGAAATTGTTAAGCCCGTAACCCCCTTAAAGCATCTACTTATATATGTTCCATTATGAAAAAAAGTAGCCGAAAGATCTGAAAGAGTAATTTCTTCCGCCAAATGTTCTTCAATATACATCATTGTGTCCTGTATCAATCTTGGCATTACATCAGGCGGATTGGAAAAACCACTGTTTTGCGATGCCCGATATAAACGGTTCGTCTTTACCAAAATCTGTAAAAGATAAGAAATTCCTAGCAAATCATTGCCATAAGACGTATCTCTAAGTGCATCCTTCAAATGGCTAAACTGTAAATGGAGAAATTGCAAATCTTGCGCATTAAGCTGAATAAAATTATCCTCCGCCTTTATTCTGTCACTAAAACAAAGCGATAAATCTGTATCATATGTTGATAAATTTTCAAAAAACGGTTTTCTAACATTCAAAACCATCCTTTCATATGCAGTGTCTCCTATAAGTTCTGCGCGATGGTATTCTTCTGGATTTATCAAAATAAGACTTCCTCTGGTTAGACGATATGAATGTTGTTCAATATAATAATTCACATCTCCGTTCAAAAGAATAAATATCTCATATCCATCATGCCTGTGGTAATGTGGAAACACTGCCACTTCATCCTTTATCTTGCAAACAATATCACAAGTCAATTCCTCAAAAAATCGCTTCATACAGTTACATATTCCCCCGTCCTTGATGCCTCATAAATTGCAAACATTAAGCGATTACTCATATCTGTATTTTCTAACTCAATCTTACAACTCTTTTCGCTTTCTATTGCTTCATAAAATTCTTGTATTGCTCTCTTATGTCCATTTCCCCAATATTTTTTTCCAAAAGCCTCCTCCATATTTCCAAATTCCATTCTCTCCTTTGTACCATCTGGGTAAATAATAGTCAATTCAGGGTCTTCAATACGTAGCGTCATATGTTGACAAACCACTTCGATGATAGGCGTACTATCTTCACAATAAGATGTGGTGGCATAAAAATTACCACTCCGCTCCCCCTCTTTTGTCTGGTATGTAATATAGGCTTCCACCGTATCTTCCACTTCTACAACACCTTTTAAATGATGGTTTTTCATTTCTGCCTCTACCCCAACTGGTTTCCCCATAAGTTCTGTTAACAAATCCAAAGTATGAACAGCCTGGTTTATCAAACATCCACCTCCAGCCATAGCAAGATTACTGCGCCATTTACTACAGGTATAATAATTCTCTCTACGCTCCCATGTAACAAATGCTCTTCCACCCAGAATACTTCCAGCATTACCACTCTCAATAAGTTCTTTTGCTTTTTGTACACAATCATTATAACGATTCTGATAACTAATTCCAAGGTATTGTTTCGATTTTTGCACAGCTTGCTTTAATTCTCGATATTCTCCCAAAGAGAGGGCCGCTGGTTTCTCCTGATATACATGAATTCCACGTTCCAACGCTATTTTTGCCATAGGCACATGAAGATAATGAGGCGTGCATATATGCAGAACATCCATTTTTTCCTTATCCAACATTTCCTCTAATGTTCCATAAGAATTTCCCCCATACTGTTTTGCAAATTCCTCTGCCCGCTCTTTTTGACAGTCTGCAAATCCTACTATTTCATGCCCTTCCAGAGCAGCAATACTCTCTGCATGAACCTTTGCAATTTCTCCACATCCTACAATTGCACTCCTCATACCTTACACGTCTCCTTTTCTACTTTAAACTTTACGAAAACATGCTCACTTCAACTTTTGCGCCTGCATTTCTGCCTTTACACTTAACTCCGCCGCTTTAAATGCATGTTCCTGTGTCATAGCATTTTCCGTTCTGTTGATGCAGTCTAAAATCAATTGGCCAAAATACGGATATCCCACTTTTCCGGTTACTTCATAATGGAATTCCCCTTCTCCATTTACCAGAAATACATGATTAGAAGATTCTTTTTCTTCTCCAATATTAATATACTTCCTAAGTTCAATATATCCATCTGTTCCCAAAATAAAGGTTCTTCCATCCCCCCATGTTCTCAATCCATCCGGAGTAAACCAATCTACTCTGAAATACTGTGTGGCTCCATTATCTCCCACAAGCATAGCGTCTCCAAAATCTTCTAATTCTGGATATTCTGGATGTGCATAATTTCCTACCTGGCTTCTTACCACTGTAGCATCTTTCACTCCAGCATAAAACAGGAATTGTTCAATTTGATGACTACCAATATCACAAAGAATACCTCCATATTTTTCTTTTTCAAAAAACCATGCCGGGCGCGCTCCTGCACTTAAACGGTGAGGTCCTGTCCCCATTACCTGAATTACCTTTCCAATAGCCCCTTGCTCAATCAACTGCCCAGCATAAACTGCAGACTCTACATGAATTCGTTCACTATAGTAAACCATGTATTTTTTACCTGTTTTTTTCACCATCTCTTTTGCTGCGTATAACTGTTCCAGAGTAGTCAGTGGTGCTTTATCTGTAAAATAATCTTTTCCCGATTCCATGACCTTTAATCCAAGAGCACATCTTTCACTTGTCACTGCTGCACTTGCAACCAACTGTACCTGTGAATCATTTAAAACCGCTTCTTCTGTTTCCGCTGGTTTTGCCTGAGGAAAGGCCTCGCAGAACTTTTTCACTTTTTCTGGATCCGGATCATAAACCCACTTTAATGTTGCACCTGCCTCTACCAAACCATTACACATCCCGTAAATATGTCCATGATCCAACGCAACTGCTGCAATCACAAACTCTCCATCTTTTACTACAGGGCTTGGTTTTCCCTTTGGTGCATAATTCATTCCTTCTCTTTGACTCATAGCTTCACTTTCCCCTCTCTATTTCTTATAATTTCCTACTGAAATTTCACCCACTTCAAAATTTTCAACACTCTCTTTTTTCTCATAAAAATGTACTGCATGTTTCTGAAAGCCTTCCACTGTATAATACTCATCCTCAGGTTCAATGGGCAGCGTCACTGTTTTCTTTTCAAAACCAGCCTTATAAATAGCAGTAATCAATTCCACTGTATTTCTTCCCTCAAATCCCGTAATCATAGGACGTTTACCATTCTCCAGAGCTGTCAGCACATTATCAATCTCTCCTGTATGCCCTTCATACTGCAAATCATCCAAGCTATCATAATATTCGTTTAATTTTGTGATTAGTTCTCCATTATGCTCTTTTACAGGAAAGCCATTAGGCTGTGTTACTTCTGCTGCGCAAGACCAAGGCGCTGCAATTTTCGCATCTTCACATTGTAAAACAATACCTTGTTCTTCTCCATGATGCACCACAGAACTTGTGACTTCCCCTACAGACCCATCTCTATAACGAAGAGCCGCAAAAGAAATATCTTCCACTTCTGAATTGTCATGCATAACATTAGCCAACATAGAAGTCACTTCAACAGGCAATTCTCCCTGCATCCAGTTAATCATATCAATATGATGCACAGCATGGTTCAAAGTAGGACCTCCACCTTCTTTCTCCCATGTTCCTCGCCACCACAAGTCATAATAGCAATGCCCTCTCCACCATAAAGAATTCACATGAGCACATCTCAATTTTCCTGCCAATCCACTATCTAACATTTTTTTTAGCTTATAGATACTGTTTCTGAAACGATTTTGCGCAATACATCCCATAACCACCTTGTTTCTTCTTTCTGCTTCCAGCATTTGATCACATTCTTTTAAACTTGGTGCCATAGGTTTCTCAACCAATACATTTTTTCCCGCATTCATACAGTTGATTGCGATTTCTCCATGTGAAGAAGGAGGTGTACAAATATGTACAAGGTCAATTTTTATACCGGATGCTAACATTTTTTCATGAGCATCAAATGTCTGAACATCCTTTAATTCATATTTCTGTACCAACTCCTTTGCCTTCTCTTCATAAATATCGCACATAGCCACAATCTTACATCTCTCAGGAAAAGTCAACAACCCCTGAATATGCGCATTTGAAATATTCCCTGTTCCAACAATTGCCACATTTATCATCCTTGTTTCCTCCTTAGTCCACGATTATAAAGCCATTATATCCCTATCGCTTTGCTCCCTCTACCAATTTCTATACTTGTTTTTTGCGCAAAAAGACCTTTTCATTTGTGTTTAACGCAATTTTTATCTGCATTTGTATTGTTTTTTTACATATTTTTTCGCGCAAATTATTTATATGTCATTTTCATTGTTTTTAGAAAAAGGAAAGTGTTCTTTAAGCATCTGTAGCATTAATGAACGCTTTCCTTTTAGCAAACATATTATAGCTGGAAGTATTTTATCTTTCTTTTTTATTCTCCATATAATTCATTATAATATTCTGTGCGTTCCTCAATAATTGTCTTGATTCCAGCATCTTCCGCTGCTTTCATAAAAGCATCATAATTCTTGTCAAAATTACTCTCTGATTCTGTTACACATTTTACAACCCATTCTGTACATACCAAAGACAAATCAGTATTAATGTCCGGTGCAGATGGAGATGTATAAACAGACTCCTGTATACAAGTTCCTACCATGGCATTTTCATAATTATCAGTAACATACTGTTCATATCCAACATTTTCCTTTGCTGTACATGCATTAAAGTCTTCCACTGTAGCAAAATACCCCTGATTTCCTGTTAAGAAAATATCGGTACGTAACCAGTCTTTGTCTGTCGCATTATAGGCCGCATCTTTAACAACCGGAACATTATTCTCATCTAATTCATAATGCTCTCCTTCAAATCCATGGTACAAGACATATCCACCCTCTTTTGTACACATCCAATCCAAATAGGTCATACAAGCTTCTACTGTTTCCGCATCTGCTGTTTTGGGACAAAATGCAACTAATCCACCTGGGCTGTAATTTGCTGTATACTGCTGTCCATCGTTGACATTCTTTAAAGTTGGAATAGAAACAATATCAGCATTAGGATTGTTTTCCTGCAATGTCTTTAATAGGTTTCCACGCAGAATATCTACACTGTAATTTACATTACTTTCAAAAAATCCTGTAGCACCACTTACAATATCGCTATTATATGTATCAGTGGTCATAGAATAGTATTCCCCGTCCATTAAGCCTGCATTGTAACATTTATTTACAAAGCGAAGATACTCACGATATCCCGGATCATAGTAATAGTCATAGCCGCTGGCAATATCTAATTCCTTCTTATCACCACCCAGTTGAGAAAATGCCAATGACATACTGTTTCTAAAACACACTCTATTTGTAGCATCATTCAAGCCAAAGAAATAAAGTCCAATAGCATCTTTTCTTCCTTCTGGATTATTTTTCACAAATTGTGTTGCTACTTCAAACAATTCATCTGGTGTAGTCGGCACTTCCAAATTCAGTGCATCCAGCCAATCCTTGCGGATAAACAAATTTGTTTCTGCTGTTGTAGCACGTTTCGCAACAATACCATATAAGCTCCCTTCTGATGTCCTTGCAAGATCCAATACATCTTCTCCAATATAAGATTTTAAATTCTTTGCCTGATCCTCCCCATCAATAAATTCCGAAAGATCCCATGTTCCGCCCTGATTAAAATAGTTCTCCGCATGAGAATAAGTATAAGTAAGTGTAAGATCAGGAGCTGTCTGTGATGACATCATGGTCTGCATTTTCGTTACCTCATCCGCCCTTGGAACCCCTACAAATTCCACATTAATACCCACTTTATTCATCTGCTCATTAACATATTCCACCCACCGGTTATCCGTTAATGTACTACCTTTTGGTGCATTACTTCGATCAAAAAGCTCTACTGTTATGGTAACATCGTCAAACTTTTTATCTCCATAGGTTGTCTGATATTCACCCCCTCCTTTTGATTTTTCTCCACCACTTTCTTTTTTTCCTGAGCCACCGCATCCCGCCAGCGTTCCTATTACCATTACTGTGGAAAGCATCAATGCTGTGATTTTTCTAATTTTCATATGTATTTTCCTCCTTATATTGATTTCTTATCATCCTTTTACTGAACCCAGCATAACCCCTTTTACAAAATATTTTTGCAACCATGGATATACAACCAAAATCGGAAGTGTTGAAACTGCCACACAGGCCATCTTAAGTGACTGTGTCATTACTTTTGTTCCAACAGCTTCTCCCGCACTATTAAGTTCATCTGCAAACAGCAAACTCCTTAAGCGGAGCTGAAGTGTATATTTATCTGGTGACTGAATATACAACAGTGCATCAAAATATCCATTCCAGTATTGAACCGCATAAAACAATCCAATAGTTGCTATAATGGGTACTGATAACGGCAGAATAATCTTAACTAAAATTTGCATGTCAGACGCACCGTCAATTTTCGCTGCCTCCTCCAAACTTTCCGGAAGCTGACGAAAAAATGTCCTCATAACAATAAAGTTAAACACATTGATAGCTTGAGGAATCACAAGTGCTGTCAATGAATCGTACATACCCAGACCTTTTACTACCATAAATGTAGGAATAATTCCTCCATTGAAGTACATTGTAAACAGGATAATGCTAGATAAAACTTTTCTTCCCGGCAAATCATTTCTGGAAAGTCCATATGCCGCAAAAACCGTGAGAATTAATCCAATAAAGGTTCCTACCAGTGTAATAATAATCGTAACATTCATTGAAATCCATATTTGAGCTTTATGTAAAATTTCTTTATATGCATCTAAATTAAAATCAATAGGAAAGAATGTCACCTTACCAGATAACACTGCGTTATATCCACTAAATGAATAGGCCAACACATTCAAAAATGGATATAAACATATAAACCCTATAAGAACCAATGTTGTATATAATACAACTGTTCCAACTGTAATTTTTTCTTTTTTTTTCGTCATTGTCTTTTCTTTTACCATTGCCGCCCTCCTCTAAATAATTCCATCTTCACCAATTGCCTTAGCAAATTTATCAGCTACCAATAGGATTATAATATTGACTACTGATTGGAAGAGGCCAATCGCAGTGGAATCACTATAATGGGCATTTTCAATACCAAGTCTATAGACATATGTACTAATAACTTCTGATACCCCAGACACTTTATCATTACCTAACAGCAAGGGTGCATCTAAGCCAATAGTCATCATCTTAGACACCTGAAGAATCAACATAGTAACAACAACTGATTTAATAGATGGAAGAGTAATATAAATAAGTCTTTGAAACTTTGTGGCACCATCCAAGTAGGCTGCTTCATACAAAGACTCATCTACATTTGTAAGTGCTGCCAAATAAATAATAGTACCCCATCCAATTTCTTTCCAAACGTTACATATAACGTAAGTAAAAATCCACCAAACATCACTACTCAGAAATGGTATGCTTTCTGCTCCTACTGAATTTAGCAAAAGATTAATAGTTCCATCTCTTTGCGCAAACATATTCGTTGCAATTCCTGCTACAACTACCCAAGAAACAAAATGTGGCAAATACAAAATAGATTGTGTTATTTTCTTAAATCTTGCGTTCATCACTTCGTTTAGCATCAATGCCACAATAATCGTTAAAGGAAATGTTACTGCCAGAGTTAAAATGTTTAAAACCAGTGTATTTTTTACTGCTGACCAAAAATTAGGATTATGAAAGATTCTATTAAATACTTCAAATCCTACCCACTCGCTTCCAAACACTCCCTGAAAAACATTGTAGTCCTGAAATGACATAACAATTCCATACATTGGTACATATTTGAAAATAATATAATATGCAAGAACTGGCACCAACATCAAATAAATCCAGCGATGCTTCCATATTACTTTCATATTAACGTGGTAAGTTTTTCTTTTCACTTTTTGTTTTTGTACCATATTCACCCTCCTTCTCTTTTTAATTTTGCACATTTTTCCCATCTATTTTTGTATATCTATTGTGTATTTATTATAACTTTTCATTTTTACTTGCTCTACCAAATTTTATACTTATTTTTTGCGTAAAATGACTTTCTATATATACCTAACGCAATATTTATCTATATTTCACATATTTTTCCACATATTTTCGTATATATCGAAATAATATTGCGCATTTTGCTTTCTAATATTCAAAAATTATTGCGTACTATTTTTGCATATAATTAACGTTGATTTTCGTTCTTTTTTAGTCATTTTGTGACTTTTAACAATATAATATTTTTATGGAAGAAATTCATCATATATCCCGTGACAAATTTCCTATTTCTGCATATTAAAAAGCCAAAAGAAATCCTCATACCTCCAGATTTCTTTTGGCTTTTCTACCTCTGGAACAAATCAGTCCAATAGCACCTTACTGCCTTTTCCTCTTACAAATCAGCAGCACTCCTCCTGACACTGCAAGCAGCCCCAGAAGCATCACCACATGACTTTCATCTCCAGTCTGGACACCCTGGTTCCCCGCTGGTTTTCCTGTTGTGGTATTGTTGCCATTATTATTTACATTTGTTCCCGGCACCTGTGTCTGTGCCTTTTTAATTTTTACTACTGCTTCATCGGATTTCTTTGCATCTGCTTTAGAAACCACTTTTACCTTCACTTCTCCTGCTGTTTCTGCCTTGCTGACATATAAAGTTCCCTTTTCATCTATATAGGTATCTTCATGATGTTTTCCTACAAGCTCCCAGGAAACTTCTTTGGAAAATTCTCCTTTTCCCTTCACCTCAACTGTAAACTGTTTTGATTCCCCAGCTTTTACTTCTGCTTTCTCCGGTACGATTTCTACAGCTTCTATTTCCCAGCCTGAAGCATCCGGATTTTCTGGTTGCTGTGGCTTTTCAGGTTCTTCAGGTGTTGGCGGCTGCGGCTCTTCCTTTGTTTTTACAGTAATCCCCTGAGCAGCCTCTTTGGTAATGCCCTCATATGTATAGCTGATAATAATTTCTTTATCACCTGCTTTTAGCGGTTCCTCACTGTAGCTGATTTCTCCGGTTACATCCTTTGTGGTTCCATCACTGAATTTGGCCTCTACTTCCATTCCTTTTGGATTGAAAGTCTCTCCTTCTGTATAGGTTGTCTTTTCCGGTGCTTTCTGAATGGATATACCTTCTAACAGCACAGTCTGCGGTGGTTCTGGTTTTTCTGGCTCCTTGCTCTGATACTCAGCCGCTCCAATATCCGGTTTTCCTTTTGCAAGGCTTCCTCCGAAGAAGTCCTGGTCATAGGTTACGCCTGCTACCTGTGGGAAATTATTGCCCATAATGCAGTCAATACTTGCATAGTTCTGTGCCTTTGCTTCTTCAAAAAGCTCCCTTGGAGAATGATTTCTGCCATCTACCAGTTTGTTTCCGCCAAAATGCTTCCATGCCTCATCTACAGTAAGCCCTTTATCAATGAGTACGGAATCTTCCTGTAATTTATAACCGTCCAGCAATCCTGAGCTTCCTGTTACAGCATCTTTGCCTTCATGGGCTTCCGGAGCGCTTCCTAAATCTGCGATTCCCAAATCATCTGCCTGCAAAGGCTTGGCATCTGCCTCAAAAGCGCTCATACCTCCTGTATAGGCATTGTTATAAATTTTCATGTGTTCCTGAACCAAACCAGCTCCCTTGGCATCACCGCCATAGGCTTTCTGTCCCTGAGGATAGCTAAACACATTGTTAAATGCAAATCCATCATTTACGCCTACACCGGCTCCTGTATTAGACAGGAAAAATACACCTTTGTCTAAAACCTGGTCTGAATAAATGGTATTGTTATAAATCATAGTTCCTTTAGGAAGCCCCTGTGCAAATTCAAAGGTTTTATCCCTGTCATTCTGGCTGATATTGTAGCGGACTGTTGCTCCTGTATGTGGATAGCCACCCATAATCAGCATGAAACCGCCTTCATTGTTATGACTATAGTTATACTGCATAACAGAATTGGAAGAGGCATGATCGCAGTCAAGTCCCTGTCCATCTGTTGTTCCGTGGGTTTCATAAGCCTCATTGTACTGCAGCACTGTATTTGCCGCCTCAAAGGGCCATATTCCTACATTATATCCTGTATTCTGGAAACGACAGTCTTTTGCAAGATTGTGTTCAATCAAAGCTCCGTCTGTATCGCGGACAGTAATACCATCTCCGCCAATATATTCCATATAGTTTCCTTCTACTACCACATTGGTAGATGGATACCAGTGAACCGGCACGCCCGGATCATTCTTTTCCCACTGGTTACACCACTGGGAGCTTACCAGCTTAATGGCAGAACGGTCTACCCGTTCAAAAGTACAGCCGGAAATACTGATGTTGTCATATTTACTTGGCACACCTGTCAACTGTCCATTCTGAATGTCCGCCTTTACATCAAAGAATACACCGCCATTCCACTTTAAATTAATGTTTCCATTAATGTCATGGATATAGCAATCTTCAATAGCAATTCCGGAGGCTGTTCCAAAGTTACGGATAGACACATTAACTGCCCGCAGGGCTTTTTTTGTATTATTGCTTTCATTCAGCCCAAATTTCGTGTTGTACTGGGTATCCAGGTTGGTAATCTCCAGATTCCGAATTTCTACATATTCCTGGTTATAAAGTGATACTACGTTTTCTACCTCACCGTTTCCTTCCAGTCTTGGAAGCGCTCCTTTTCCATAAGCACTGACTTCAATAGGATTTCCTTTTGCTCCCATTCCCTGAAAGGCAAGCTGCTGTCCTGTGAACACACTTCCCCGCTTCAAAAGAATTTTATCTCCCGGCACAAAGGTTCCGTACTCTTTCACTTTATCCAAAGTCTTCCAGGCAGTTTTTTCTGAGGTTCCTTCTGCGTCATTGTCTCCATTTTCAGAATCCACGTAAAAGGTTTTTCCCTCTCTTACCTTATCTGTTTCAAAAACAGCCTTTACCACCAGTTTTTCAAAATCTCCTGCCGGCATCACAAAGGTTCCGTCTTTTACTTCAACATTTTCTATCTGATACTCTTTTAAGCGGTATCCTGCCTTTGCTGTTGCAGTCAGGGTCACTTTTTGCCCTTCCTCTGCCTCTGTTACATCACTGGTAGCTGTTCCTGTCTTATGTTCCTTGTCTTCTTTTCCTTCAAATATAGAAACAACCTCAACTGGTTTTTTCTCACAAATCTGCTCTACCAGAAGATTGTCAAAAGCTGCCGGAGCGCCTGCTGTCATATTAATTAATTGTACTGCCGGCTGCATTTCTGACCAGTTCCCATTATCGGTATAGCTGAACATTTCTTTGTTGTCTATGAAAAGTTTCATTTCTGAGCCTTTTACTTCAATGACAACATGAGCAAATTTATCTGTCATTTGAAAGCCGCTTTTTTTCAATTCTTCATTTTTGCCATTGTGCAATTTTCGCAGCATAGCGCTTCCCTGTGAATTAATTGCAACTACATAACGGGAATCAAAGCTCTCTCCACCACGAAAAGCAATCTGTATGGTTCCGGATTCACCTGTCATTCTTCTGGCATCTACAGAAATACGATAGCCTTTATTTCCGCTAATCTTAGTCCAGTCCACCTCTGGTTTATAGGCATTGCTGGAACTTCCATCGGCAACCTCTACCACCAGTTCTCCATCCTGTGTGCGGATACCATCTGGCTGTGTTCCTAAATCCCCGCCAAAATCTTCAAAGAATAATTCATCTTTTCCGGGAACTCTTGTTTTAAAATATGCCCTTACTGTTATATTCGGAAATTTTTCATTTAACTGAAACCTGTTGTTTTCAATAGGAACTAAATTGTCGGTACTGGTTTCGTATTTCTCAAACACATATCCGTGGTTTGCCTTTGGCGTTAAGGTTACATAATCTCCGCTATATCCGGAAAGCTTGTCTGCAGTCAAAGTACCGCCCTTGTGCTCTGCATCCAAAACTCCGTCCGTGTAAGTTTCCAGCGTAACCTTGCATTCTTTCCCACTTGGCTGTTCATTGGTGGTAACACGTAAGTTTGCCACCGCAAAATCCTGTGCCGGATACTGACCTGCAAAAAGCAGTTTTCCTTTTTCCATTTTTCCTATTTCATCATGGGTAGCCGTGATAATTTCCTGTTCATCCAGCCATGCTGTAATAGTATTGTCCTGAACTTCTACTGTCAGCTTATGTGTTCCCTCTGAAACTGTTACTTCTGCTTCCCCATACCCAGTATTTACTGTATTTCCTGTTACTCTCTCCAGAAACACCTTGTTATGTGGAAAGTCAAAGCGAAGCTGCAATCTTTGTCCTTCAAAACCGTCCTCTGCCTTAAATCCAATTTTCGCATTACAGTTTGTATTTCCGGATCCGATTACCAAATCTGTCTGAATCAAAAAGTTCTGCGCTGCAATCATTCCATTGGATATCATGGCATTGTTAGGACCAGCACCTTTAATCACCGCCTGTCCGCCGCCTATTTTCACTGCGTCAGGCTTATTTACCTTCCATCCGCCGGCATCCTGAAAATCATCCTCCAGCAGCACGCGCGTACCTGCCTGAGGCACCTGCCGTCCCGGTTCTTCCGGTTCTGCAGTCTCTTCTTCCGCTGGTTCCTGTGGCGCTTCTTCTGTCTGTTCCTGTGGTTGTTCC
>ULZK01012125.1_pt1 | contig 16887 bp, 14 predicted proteins | sample 1963021 | NCBI WGS metagenome assembly ULZK01 (sample SAMEA4835887, study PRJEB28245) | human gut metagenome | biome: gut microbiome; material: fecal sample | place: Denmark | collected 2008 | reverse complement strand
TTCAGAGAATATGAAATATGATTATCTGATAGTAGGCGCAGGATTGTTCGGCGCTGTTTTTGCATGCGAAGCAAGGAAAAGAGGTAAGAAATGCCTTGTTATTGATAAAAGAGAACACATTGCAGGCAATATATATTGCCAGGAAATAGAAGGAATTCAGGTTCATAAATACGGTGCTCATATTTTTCATACTTCGGATAAGGAAATCTGGGAGTATATGAACCAGTTTGCGGAGTTTAATCACTATATTAATTCACCCATAGCTGTTTATAAAGATGAATTATATAATCTGCCTTTTAACATGAATACGTTTAGTAAGATGTGGGGTATCCGAACACCGCAAGAAGCACAGGAGATTATCAAGGATCAGATAGAAGAATTACATATTACAGAACCAAAAAATTTGGAAGAACAGGCACTGATGCTTGCAGGAAGAGATGTGTACGAAAAATTAATCAAAGGATACACAGAGAAGCAATGGGGACGTCCCTGCACGGAGCTTCCAGCCTTTATTATCAAAAGACTTCCGTTCCGTTTTACTTATGATAATAATTATTTCAATGACAAATACCAGGGAATTCCTGAAGGCGGATATACGAAGATTATTGAAAAAATGTTAGAGGGTATTGAAGTCAGAACAAATACAGATTACTTTGAATTTAGAAAAACACAAGGGGATATTGCGGCTAAAACTGTGTTTACCGGTATGATTGACGAATATTTCCAGTATGCCCTGGGGGTGCTGGAATATCGTACCGTGCGGTTTGAGACAGAAGTGCTGGATATGGAAAACTATCAGGGAAATGCTGTGGTTAATTATACAGACAGGGAAGTTCCTTATACCAGAATCATAGAGCATAAACACTTTGAATTTGGAAAACAGAAGAAAACGGTGATTTCCAGAGAATATTCCACAGAGTGGGAAAAAGGAATGGAGCCATATTATCCCGTCAATGACGAAAAAAACACAGGATTATATCAGAAATATAGAGAATTAGCAGAAAAAGAAAAAAATGTCATTTTCGGCGGCAGGCTGGGCAGCTACCAATATTATGATATGGATAAAGTGGTGAGAGCGGCTCTGGATGCAGTGGAAAGAGAGTGTTCCTAAAATTGTGCAAAATGTGTCTTGAAAGAAATGATACATAATAGTAAAATATAAGTATTTGTGACAAAAGTATGGAAAGAAGGACAAAGGAAAAATATGGAAAGACAAAATAAAGAGCAGGAACGGTTACTGGATTTACAGTGGGTGAGAAGGGCATTGCTTCTGGCTTTATTTGACATTGCGATTATAATATCTTCTTCATTGCTTGCTTTGATGGCTCGCTTTGACTTTTCTTATGCTGCTATTGAAGCACCTTATTTATCTCATTTATATCATTATTTACCGATTCACATTATCATAACTTTGATTATTTTTTATCTATGCAGAATGTACCACAGCCTTTGGAAATTTGTGGGTGTGCATGAGTTGGGATATATGTTGGTTGCTAATGCAATTGCATTTGTAGTGCAAATTGCAGGCATGTACCTGATGCAATATCCTATGCCTAGGAGTTATTATTTCTTCCAGATCTTACTACAGACTGTGATGGTCATTGGATTGCGTTTTTCTTACCGTTTTCTCCGTCATTTAAAAGAGGTGAAGAACCAAACTTTTACAGGAAGAAATAAGTGGAAAAACGTCATGGTGATTGGTGCTGGTGAAGCCGGTAAAGTTATTATTAAAGAAATTGTAGATAGTAAATTATTAACTATGAGAGTTTGCTGTGTGGTGGATGATGATCGTAATAAGGCAGGACGTTATATTGACGGAGTGCCTATTGTTGGAAACCGTTCTACAATTTTGAAAAATGTGGAAAAATATCATATTGATATGATTATTTTAGCCATTCCTTCTGCATCGCTGGAAGAAAAGAAGGATATCCTGGAAATCTGTAAGATGTCAGGTTGCGAGTTGAAGACCTTACCAGGTATGTACCAGCTTATTGATGGAGAATTGAATGTGAGTAAGCTCAGAGATGTAGAAATCACAGACTTGTTGGGAAGAGAACCGATCAAGGTAAATCTGGATGAAATTATGGGCTATGTAAAGGGACAGGTTGTCATGGTTACCGGTGGTGGTGGATCCGTCGGAAGTGAACTCTGCCGTCAGATTGCAGCTTATGAACCAAAACAGTTGATTATCTTTGATATTTATGAAAATAATGCCTATGAAATCCAGCAGGAGCTGAAACGTCATTATCCAGAATTAAATCTGGAAGTTTTGATTGGTTCTGTGAGAAATACCCATCGTATGGAAACCGTATTTGCAACCTATCATCCTGATATTGTGTACCATGCAGCAGCACACAAGCACGTGCCATTGATGGAGGATAGTCCCAATGAAGCCATTAAAAACAATGTCTTTGGTACTTACAAGACTGCGAAAGCAGCCAGTGAGAACGGAGTAAAACGTTTTGTCCTGATTTCTACAGACAAGGCCGTAAACCCCACGAATATTATGGGAGCTTCCAAACGTTTGTGTGAAATGATTGTTCAGAGCTTTAATAAAATATCAGATACAGAGTTTGTAGCAGTGCGTTTCGGAAATGTACTGGGAAGTAACGGAAGTGTCATTCCTCTGTTTAAGAAACAGATTGCAGAGGGCGGTCCAGTAACCGTTACAGATAAAAATATCATCCGCTATTTCATGACCATTCCAGAAGCAGTTTCTCTGGTGCTTCAAGCGGGAGCATATGCAAAGGGTGGAGAAATCTTTGTTCTGGAAATGGGCGCACCGGTAAAAATCGATGACATGGCAAGAAATCTTATCCGTCTGTCTGGATACACTCCAGACGTTGACATTAAGATTGAGTACACAGGACTCCGCCCGGGAGAAAAGCTGTATGAAGAGTTGCTCATGGCAGAAGAAGGTATGAAGGATACTGCAAATAAGCTGATACATATTGGAAAACCAATTGAAATGAATGAGGATGAATTCTTTGCTCAGTTGGCAGAATTAAAAGATGCTTGTTATCAGGATGACGAACATATCAAAGAAAAGGTTGCACAGATGGTTCCGACCTATAAAATGGAGTAATAAATAGAGAAAGCCTATCATAATAATGATAGAGAAAGGTGTATAGATGTATCAAAAATATATAAAAAGAGGAATTGATTTTTTATTATCATTGCTTGGTTTAGTAATATTGAGCCCTGTTTTTCTTTTTCTTTGTGTGTGGATTAAGCTAGATAGCAAAGGTCCAGTTCTTTTTAAACAAAAGAGAGTAGGAAAAAATAAAGTTTATTTTTCAATCTTAAAGTTTAGGACGATGTACATTGATACACCAAAGGATATGCCGACACATATGTTGTCTAACCCGGAACGGTATATAACAAAAGCTGGAAGATTTTTAAGAAAAACATCTTTAGATGAATTACCTCAGATTATTAATATATTAAAGGGAGAGATGGCGGTTATAGGGCCAAGACCAGCATTGTGGAATCAGGAAGATTTAATTGCAGAGAGAGATAAATACGGTGCAAATGATGTAAGACCAGGCTTGACAGGATGGGCTCAAATTAATGGGAGGGATGAGCTTGAAATAGACGTGAAAGCTCAATTAGATGGCGAGTATGTTAGAAGAATGTCTTTGTTGTTTGATATAAAATGTTTTATAGGCACCATATGTTCGGTTTTGAAATCAGATGGAGTTGTGGAAGGTGGCACAGGCGAGTTAAGCGAGAATAAAAAACAGGAGAACTATTGACACTATTTAAAAGTGGAAGTGTCAAGATATAAAGTGGGCATGAAAAAATACATGCAGCGGGACTGTGTACGTATATTTTTAGTGGGCAGGTAAAGAGTTATATTTTGACATTCATAATTTAGAGACTTTTTATATATAACAATGATTAGGTTACTAGAAGTGAAAATTATTTTATATGTAGCTGCCTTGGGAATAACTGTTAAATGGCAAAATGATTTCAGACTAGTAGATTTAAAATTTGTGAAGGCTTTCAATAATTATAAATTACACTATGAGAGGATTGAGATATTATATCTAAATTTTTGGTGCATATGGAATTGAATAAGAAAAAGAACACTAGCTTTTACATTAAAGATATTTTGCTATATACTACGAAATATGTCCTTTTTAAATAATAAAGATAGGAAGAAAATTATTTTGGAGATTATTCAAACATCGATAAATAGGAAATTTTGGAATATTATAGGAAGGTGTTATTACATATGAAATCAAACCCCAAGATACTATTGGTAGCAAATGTTGCTAAAGAACATGTATTAAAATTTCATGTTCCCACAATAAAGATGTTAAGAGAGAATGGATGGTATGTAGATGTTGCTTGTGCAGGGGAAGAGATGATTCCTTACTGCAATCAACAGTTTCAGATGTCATATAAACGTACGCCATTTACATTAAAAACATTTGTAGGAATACGAGAATTGACAAAAATAATTAATAGAGGAGAATATGATATTATTTATTGTCATACTCCAGTTGGAGGAATGGTTGCTAGAATAGCAGCAAGAAAAGCAAGAAAAAAGGGATGTAAAGTTATCTATTTTGTTCATGGCTATCATTTTTATTGCGGTGCACCAAAACAAAATTGGATAATTTATTACTCGATAGAAAAAGTTCTTGCTAAAATGACAGATTCCATTATTCTAATAAATCAAGAAGATTATGAACTTGCAAAGGCTAAATTTAAAAAGTGTAAGGTGTATTTATTGAATGGAATAGGTGTAGATTTAAAACGTTTAGAAGTGAGTAGGGAAAACAAACCTCTGATAAGAAGTGATTATAGAAAAGAAATGAATATACCGAACAATGCTATTGTGTTAATATATCTTGCAGAATTAATTAAAAATAAAAATCAAATTTTTTTGATGGATGTTTTGAAAGAGACATTACGTAGAAATGAAAATATATTTTTAGTGCTTGCAGGTATTGATCATAGCAATGGGGAAGTGATGAAATATGCAGAAAAGTTGGGGGTAAGTTCACATGTAAGGTTTCTGGGGTGGCGAGATGATATATCTAATTTATATACGATGTCTGATATTTGTACCGCAACTAGTATTCGAGAAGGGTTTGGATTAAACCTTGTAGAAGCTATGGTATGTGGGGTTCCTATAGTTGCAACAAAAAATAGAGGACATGAAACAATAATTAAAGATGGTGAAAATGGTTTTTTAGTTTCGCAAGGTGATGTGGAGATGTTTACAAAACGGGTTTTACAATTAATAGAAGATGAAAAATTAAGAAGTAAAATGATAGAAAATGGACTATTGGCTTCTCAAATATATAGTAGCGAAGTAATATTGAAAAATATTAGAAATATACTAAAAGAACACATAAAATAGTTGTTTAATATAATATCTAGAGAGACTAGATATTAATAGTCAAATTTAAAATTAAATTTTTGAATGAACTGCTGCAGAAATGCATTTCAGATACATTTGAACATTGAAAACTGCATGATAAATAAAGTGTCGTCACTGGCACTCGATAAGGAGAGATTTATAGAAAAAATTAAGCAGGTTTTGAGGTATGCTTGTCTTGAGTTTGACATTGTGTAAATGTCTTATACAAGTTTCCTTTGTAGTCTAGGATAAAACAATATTATAATGTTTGCTTTTGCCCCTGTTCGTTTCTTTGTAAGGGAGATTTTGAAAGCAATAGCCTAATCTGAAAAACGTATTTTGGAGAACTATAGAGTACATATCGTAAATACCGAGAACAGTACTTTTTCGTATAGGAGTGAAAAAATTCAATTATCCAGACTGACATATAGACGACGTACATGCATATGCAAGTGTCTTATTATCAGAAGCTAGATGGCTGAAATTTCCAATATTGTCGAGAATAATTGTTCGCATACGATAACTAACATCTAGAATGTAAAATTAGGTGATTGGATTTAGTATATAATTCACTTAATATATGTTTCAATTTCATCAATCTAAGATGTTGCTTCCCGAGTAACTTTTATGGTATGTTATAGTTCCAAATACTTTACAGGCATATGGGAAACAATAGAGTTTCCGATAGCTTCATGAAATGAAACGGAGGTGTTTTTATGATATCTATCCTTAATGTTTTTATACAGGAGATTTGACAGCCTTGTGAGATGTGCCGAAACAACTTGCATCAGCAGATAAAGTTTTGATAATAAAGCATAAACAGATTACACATGAAGTGTTGGAACAAGCTTTTCCAGTTGAGGAAAAAGAATATACGCAAGCCTGGAAATAGAAGTTTTGAGCTTTACCCGTTGGCTTACTTTATTTAGATGGATAACGAGTAAGTGACATTATTTATTTGTTGTGGTATCATATGTCAGAGTAGAACTTTAAATTTACAGCAGATATAATTTACAGAAGCGAATGTACGGACATCAATTTTATCCACTTTTGTCTTTCTAAGGTTTAGACTTTTTTATAAAGAGTGGTATGTAACGAATTGATAACGTAGATTAGCAAGCCTTTATAAAAAAAGGAACCAGAAGGTTGTAACTGTAGTGACTAGTGACGTCTTGTTCTACTTTTATTTTTGTTAAATTATCTGAAACAATGAAGTAAGGTTTAAAAAGGTTCATTGTTGTTAGGGATGGTAAATGACTTGAATAAATCTTCACTCTTTGAGATAGTAATAAAATAATCTTACTTTTTTGTTGCGGCATCAGTTCAAACATATATCATGCAAGTTTTCTTTATATCGATACTTGATATTGTTTAGAACCCTGGTACTCTTTGCGATTGCAACCTTGCTCTAAATAGACAGTCATGCGGTATCTAACTGATTAATAAATATACAAAGGGATTATGGTTGCATCTTTTCTAAAAACATCTAGTGGGGGAAGAGAAAGCAATACATAGTATCTCTAATAGTATAGAATACAGACCTTGGAGAGGGTCTATAAACACTACTACTATAATAATACGAGGAAAAGTATAGAAAAAACTATACGAATAAAAAAATGGAACAACCAAAAGTTTCTATAATTATGGGAATTTACAATTGTGAAAATACGTTGGAAAAAGCAATTGAATCAATTTTAAAACAAAGTTATTTAAATTGGGAACTTATTATGTGCGATGATGGTTCTTGCGATGAGACATATCGTGTAGCAAAGCGTTATGCAGAAAAATATCACAATATCATTGTGATTAAGAATGAAAAAAATTGTAAGTTAGCATATTCTCTTAATCACTGTTTGAAATATGCGACGGGAAAATATATCGCAAGGATGGATGCAGATGATGAGTCCATGGAAAAACGAATAGCAACTCAAGTAGAATTTCTTGAAAGACATCCGGAATATGATGTTGTTGGGACTGCCATACAGATAAAGAATGGAAATGTGTTGTCATATGTACGAAGGTATCCAGAATTTCCTATGCGACAAAAGGTTTGGAGAACAGTTCCACATGCACATCCAACTATTGTAATAAAAAAAAGTGTTATAGAGAGCTTACATGGATATAGGTCTTGTAAAGAAACAATGCGTGCTGAGGATTTGGATTTATGGTTTCGGTTTAAGATGAAAGGCTATAATAGTTATAATATTCAAGAACCATTATATTTATATCAGGAAAGTAAGGAAGATTATAAAAAGAGGACTGTTAGTGCTGCGATACAAACGTCAAAGATACTTTTAAAATATTATCGAGAAATGAAAGTTCCTAAAAAATATTGGTATTTAATATTTAAGCCAGTAATTGCTGCACTCATGCCAGTTAGCTTTATGGAAAAGTATCACAAAAAATATTATAAAGTCTAGTAAGAAAAGTAATATATAATTATAGAAGTTTTATTTAGATAAAGGTTATTTTTATTGAAATAAGTTTATAAAGAAAGCTTATGACATGTTGAAGAGGTATCAATAAAATCCAAAGAGTTATATATCAGGTTAAAAAAAGAAGTTTGAAACAAGTTAGTAGAGAACTGCTAGCGTTAGCGGGCATAGCAAGCGAACAATCAAAAAAGTGGTTTTGAAAAAAGTAAATATAGACACAACACCTAATCTGGTAACAGGAACAGAAAATTTTGAGAATATAGTATATCATTGCTTCAGAAGATTAAGTGCCTTTGATGGGTCAATATTTTTGTTTCATTCAAAGGACATGATTCAAGAAAGGCCTCTGGCGTATGTGATTTTAAATCGGTAAGTATGTGTCAGGTAGTGGTCAGGATTATATGACAGATGGTAATGATAGATTTTTTATGACTACGGTATGCTTTTATACTTCGATAACGGTTAGCAAACTCAGGATGTTTTTTAGATTTAACAAAAGAATTTGAAACGCACATCAAAACTGATTTAAAATAAGAACCAGCATGGGAAAATTCTAGAGAATTTGATTTTTGATTGCTTTGATTATTGAAAGGACAACATCCAGCCCATATAACGAAGTTTTTAGCTATGAGAAAGACAGAAATAGAAACTCCGATTTCAGATAGCAGTTAATAGGTTCTTGTTGAATTCCGCAATGGTTCGTGTAAGATTAAGAATTTTTACGTGTTTATTACTGAGATAAAAAATTCTGCTTTATTGATGTGATTACTGCTTGTTCTATAGAAATAGGGCCATCAACTACAGCTTGTATTTCATTCATAGGAGTTTTACAGCCGTTATGCATAAAGAAATGCTACATCAAAAGTCTCATCAGAGTGTTGTAAAATCTGTTCCGTGATAGAACGAGATGATTCATCGAATATATCTGTAAAGACATTGTTGAGTTTATAGTTGATTCTGTAAGGGAATTGTGAGTACAGTTCTTCTCGCCAGTAATCATACAAATGGATTTGAAGCGGTATCTTACAGAAGTTCTTAATTTACGGATGTCAGTAGATGAAATAAAGGAAGGCTTAACCATTCCACACATATATAAATCAAAAATCCAGTTGGCATCCTTACGATTTGTTGTATTACCTTTTTATGAATTGTTATATGGGAGTGAGAAAGAGTAACCCAAATATTATTTTTCTTCAGGATGTTGAAGACATGGAGATAATACTTGGCAGTAGATTCCATATAGATATTGTTACAATTATATTTTGAAAGTTAATATTAGAAGGAAGACAGATTAGAAAAGCGAAAGTTAGCAAACATGTTTCATGATGCATTGGGATTTTTCGTAGAGAGGTGAATTATAAAAATGAAAGAAATAAAAATACTTCAAGTTATAGGTGGATTAAATCGTGGTGGAGCAGAAACCATGTTGATGAATATATATCGAAAAATTAATAGAAAAAAATTTAGATTTATATTTTTAATATATGTATCAGATGAGACAAAAGCAGATTATGAAGAAGAAATTTTGGGAAATAATGATACAATAATAAAATTAGATAGAAATAGAGTAAAAAATCCGATTCTGTTTTATCATGATTTGAGTGATTTAATGAAAAATGAGAAGTATGATTGTGTTCATGCACATACACTATTTAATTCTGGAATAGTAATGTATGTAGCATACAAGAATCATATTCCAACGAGAATTACACATTCTCATAGTAGTGGAAATATGAAAAAAAATACTATAATTAATAGAAGTTATTTTAAATTTGCAAAATATTTGATATCTAAATACAGTACAAATTATATTGCCTGCGATATTAATTCAGGGAAATATTTGTTTGGAAATCAATTTTCCGGACCAATATTGCATAATGGGATAGACCTACAGCGTTTTTGTTTTGGGACAAAAGAAAAAGATAGTATATATCAGAATATTTTAGATGACGAGTATATAAATATGGCAATCATAGGTTCGTTTTATGAAGTGAAAAATCATATGTTTTTGATTCCCATGGCTAAAAGATTGAAAGAAAAAGGGATTAAATTTAGAATTTATTTTGCTGGTAGGGGACCGTTAAAAGCCGTTTTAGAAAAAGAAATTAAAGAACAAGAATTAGAACAGGAAATGATATTTTTGGGCATTATAAATAAGATAGATGAATTTTTGCAATATATTGATATTGTTTTGATGCCTTCATTATATGAAGGGGTTCCAGTTTCTTTGATTGAAGCACAGGCAGCAGGGGTTCCAGCCATTATTTCTAATAATATTGCGAGAGATGTTGATATGGATTTAGGACTATTATATTTTTTAAAGATAGATTCAAATGAGGAGTGGATTGAAACTATTTTAAAATTAAACAAGAAAAAGAAAGAGTTGTTGCCGGGAAAAATTTATGATACATTAACTGATAAAGGATATAGTGTGGAAAGGAATATAGATTTGGTTTGTGATATTTATGAAAGTAATCAAATTTATTAGTGATAGAAATGTGATTGATAAATTAAAGAGGTGACAGCACTATGAGAAAAAGTATCCTAAGAAAGATTACAAATAAAGACAATCAGAAATTAATTTTTTGTACAATATTGTTGTTTTTATTTCCGATTGTTTTGATGCCATATTTAATATATAAAGTAGTTTCTGAAGAAAATAAAAAAAGAAGATGTATTTTTCTGGCTTTTTTTTGTTGTACAATGGGATTTTTGGCATATCATACGGTGCCATTGGAATCGGATGATTTAAGTCGTCATTATGAGAATATGAGAATACTACAATATACAAATATTGTAGATTCCTTTCAATCGTCATATCCATTAGTATATCTAAATACAATTATCATGTATATTTGTGCAAAATTAGGAAAATATCAATTATATCCTATGATTTATATTACGATAGGATATGGTTTGATTTTATACATATATACAAAAATGCTTGAGAAAAAGAAAATATCTAAATTTGAAAAAATAATTATTTTTCTATTTATTTTTTTTGCTGTGAATTGTAGAGATTTTATAAGTGGACTAAGAAATTATTTTAGTTTTATTGTATGTATGTACTTAATAGTGAGAGAAAAAGTGTTTAATTATAAAAAAATATATACATATATTGGAATTTTATGTGTTTCGTTTATTCATACATCAGCAATAGCTTTTTTAGTTTGGGAATTTATCAGCGATACTTTTAAAAAAGGTACTTTAAAAAAAATAATTCTCGTTTCTATTTTTTTTACATTGCCAGTATTGTTTCTTGTTTCGAAAGGTATGATTCCGTTTGTACCTCAGACTATAATAAATAAACTCGATATGTATATAAATAGTGCAAAGGTTATTAATTTCAATGTATATTTTTATCAAATAGGAATTGTACTGCTAATGGTTTTCTGTCATATAATTAATCGAAGACAAAACATGATGAAATTTACAGAAATAAATAATTTTTTAGACTATTATTTGGTTTTTATGCTTTCTATTATTCCGATTATGACGTTTTTGTCCCGTTTTGTTTCTTTTTTAGTAGCAATAAGCCCAGTGATTTTTGTTCAAACATATTTACAGATTGATAAAAATAAAAAATGGAGAACTGGATTTACAGGTGTATTAATTTGCTTTAGCTTAGCGGGGATATTAATGTTGTTAGCATCGGTAAGAGCATATCCATGGAATTTTGATTTAGATAATATATTGATATGGTGGTTATAAGAGAGTTATGGAGAAAATAGCAGTTATTATTCCGGTATATAATGTAGAGAAATATTTGGAAAGGTGTTTGGAGAGTATTATTCATCAAACATATAATGAATTGGAAATAATTTGTATTAATGATGGTTCTACAGATAATTCGTTGAAAATCTGCGAAAAAATGAAACATATAGATAATAGAATTAGAATTATAACACAGGAGAATAAAGGTCTTGCTGCAGTAAGAAATAGAGGAGTACAAGAAGCCTTAAGTGATTATATTAGTTTTGTTGATAGTGATGATTTTATTGATAATGACTATATAGAAAAATTATACAAATGTCTAATTCAGAGTAATACAGATATTTCTGTGGCAAATGTCAAATATGAAAATATAGAACAAGAAAGATATTTGTTGGACGAAGAATTTAAAGAGAAAAAGATTTTAAATAGAGAACAAGCAATGTGTGAATTTTTGAATCCAGGTGGTGGATTAGGGAATTATATTGTGAATAAACTGTATAAAAAAAGTGTTTTTAATGAAATTAAATTTCCAGAAAATAAACTTTTTGAAGATGCGTATACTATGTTTAGAATCTTGAATAATGCAAATTATGTTTCAGTTGAAATGAATACAAATTATCACTATTGTATAAGAAAGGATAGTATTACAGGAAGTTATGAGGAGGGCTTTACAAATTATGATTTGTTAAGTGCAAATTTAGAAAAAGCACATTTTGTATGTAACAAGTTTCCTAAATTATCGAATCTCGTTTTTCATCAATACTTTACTGCATTTCTGTGGATTACAAATAAAAGTGCAGTTAAGCAGATTGATAATGATACGTTACTGTTATCATATTTAAAAGATTTAAAAGATTTAAAAAAAAAGTATAAAATAAAATTATACAGTTTAAAGGAAAAAATTGCATTTTTGCTAATAAGTATAGATTTAAGTCTGTATAAAAAAATATATAAATTATTAAAAGGAGATATGTGATTATTAATATAATCGTATAAATGTGAATATGATACCTAAAATTATTCATTATTGTTGGTTTGGCGGAAAAAAAATGCCAAAATCTGCTGAAAGATGCATTGAATCTTGGAAAAAATATTGTCCAGATTATGAAATAAGACGATGGGATGAAACAAATTTTAATTTCAATGAAAATTTGTTTGTCAGGCAAGCTTATTTAAATAAAAAGTACGCTTTTGTATCTGATTTTGCACGTTTTAAGGTTTTACAGAATATAGGAGGAATTTATTTAGATACAGATGTTGAATTAATCAAACCTTTGGATGAGTTATTAAGTAATAGAGCATTTATGGGATTTGAAAAAATAGAAGATAGAATTACAGGAGTGGCACCTGGGCTTATTATTGGAGCAGAGCCACAAAAAGAATTTGTTGTTGATATGATAAATTTATATAATAATCTAGAATTTTGTAATATTTATCATGAGCGTACGGCTAAATCAGTTGTTGAATATATGACAGAGTATTTAGTTGACAGGGGTTGCAAGTTAAACAATCAACAACAAGAAGTCGATGGAATTATTATATATCCTTCTCAATATTTTTGTCCTAAAGATTATGAGAGTGGACAAATAAATATTTCAGAAGAAACGTATAGTATTCACCATTATGATAGTAGTTGGTGGAATCCTAAGGCTATTTATTTAAGAAAACTTACTGAAAAATATGGTTATAAAAGAGGACTTTTTATTTATAGAATGACTTGGATATTCAATTTGAAATTGTTGTGGAGAATTGTTCATGAGAAATAATAAGCAATTGGTTATAAATCTAGCTGCTAATATTGTGAGTTTTGGAGTTACATTTGGAATTAGCTTTTTCCTCTCCCCTTATGTTATAAGTAATGTTGGAAAAGAAGCCCATGGTTTTGTCTCTCTCGCCAATGATTTTGTGAATTATATTGCTTTATTTACAATCGCTTTGAATTCTATGGCAAGTAGATTTATTACTATCAAAATACATAAAAAAGAAATTGAAGACGCAACATATTATTTTAATTCATTGTTTATCGGGAATATTTTTATATCAATATTATTAATTGTCCCGTCAGTTTTAGGGGTGTTATATTTAGATTCTTTTTTGAATATTAGTGATAAAATTGTGTATGATGTTAAAATTTTATTTGCATTGTCATTTACAACATTTTTATTAAGCTTGATTAGTTCTACATTTAGTGTAGCACCATTTGTAAAGAATAGATTAGATTTAGCATCTATTCGAGATATAGAAGCTAGTTTAGTCAAAGCGTTTATTATTTTAGTTCTATTTTATTTTTTTGATGTGCATGTGTTTTTTGTTGGAATTGCTGGTTTTGGATATACACTTATTCAATTGAAAAAAAATATAAGCTATACAAAAACATTGCTACCTGAGATAAAAATAGGGCTAACATATTTTAGGCTAAAATATGTTTTTGAAATGATTTCTGCAGGTGCATGGAATGTTTTGACGAAAATTAGTTCTATTTTATCATCAGAACTTAGTTTGCTTATTTCCAATATTGCTATAGGCGATAGTGCCATGGGAATTATTGCGGTCGCAAAAACATTTCCGAATGTATTGTTGCAGTTGATGGGAGTGCTTGCTTCTGTTTTTGCACCAGAATTTACAATTAGTTATGCAAAACATAATTATAATATATTAAATAAACAAATACAGTCATCAATGAAAATTATGGGTATGATTATTGGAATTCCGATGACGCTGCTTATTGGATTGGGATATTTTTTGTTTAAATTGTGGGTTCCGACTGTGGATACAAAAATAGTATATATCATGGCTTTGGTATATGGGTTTGGATTTATATTTGCAGGACCGGTTGAACCATTGTATAACGTTTTTGTTGCAACTAATAAAATAAAAATTCCTTCATTGTATGCATTGGTTGCAGGGATATTGAATATTCTGATGGTTACAGTTGGATTAAATTGTACAGAGAGTAAATTTGTTAAAATGGTAATAATTTTAGGAAGTAGTACTTTTTTTACAATTATACGAACAACTATATTTATTCCAATTTATGCAGCACACTGTTTAGGCTTTAAGAAAGTTGCTTTTTATCCTCAAATATTTAAATCGATTTTTTCAGTAGGAATTATGTCGATAGTATTAATAGTGTTGCAAAAATATATGGTGATTACTACATGGTCTCAACTAATTGTAATTTCAAGTATTTTAGCAAGTGTTCAATTCATGTTCAATTTTATTCTTTTTTTTAATAGACGGGAAAGAAAAGAAATCATAAAGAAATTTATAAGTTATCTTGATAGGTAATTCAAAAAAATAGAAAGGAAAAGTTTGTTAAATAACAGATATATGTAAATAAAATGATTGAAAATAAACAAGATTATATTGAATATCTTAAATTTGATAAAATAGCTCTTCGATTAGAACAGAAAAAAATCTGCATTCCATATGTTGATACAATTTATTTTTATCAAAAATTAATGAGAAAGACGGAATATTATATGAATTGTCGAAAAGATTTTTTGGGCAGAATATATGCAGATATATTAAAATTAATGTTTTTAAGAAAATCGCAAAAGCTAGGTTTTTCTATTGGATTAAATGTATTTGGACCGGGCTTGTCTATTGGACATTATGGACAAATCGTAGTTAATAGGAATGCTAAAGTTGGGAAGAATTGTAGAATACATGAAGGCGTAACAATAGGAGCAACTAATGGAGAAAGTGAGGCTCCAATTTTAGGCGATAATGTATTTATTGCATCTGGTGCTAAGATTATTGGGAATATAAAAATCGCAAGTAATGTTGCTATAGGGGCTAATGCAGTTGTGGTGAAGGATATAACGGAAGAAGGGATTACAGTAGGTGGTGTTCCCGCAAAAAAAATAAGTAATAATAGCTCAGAATTGAATCTTGTTAAAGCAGTACCATAATAAAAGGAGAAAAATTTTATGATAAGTTTTATTATTCCGGTATATAATGCAGAAAATATGATAGATAGATGTATATCTTCTATAATAAATCAGACTACAGATGAAAACTATGAAATTATTGTAGTTGATGATGGATCTGTAGATGGCACTGTTACTAGAGTAAAAAAATATATCAAAGAACATCCGCAGATTCATTTAGTAGAAAAAAGTAATGGAGGGGTTTCATCTGCTAGAAATGTAGGAATTCAAAATGCTAAAGGAGAATACCTTATATTTTGTGATGCTGATGATAGTTTGTCAGATGATTTTTTTGAAAGGATCAAAGGATATTCATTATATGATTTAACTGTTTTTGGCTATAGTTATGTCGTGAAAAGTAAGAAAATTCCAGTGATAGGAAAAGAAATAGAGACATTTGATATAGAAAAAGTGTTTTTATCCTTATATGAAACCAGACTTTTTAATCCAGTATGGAATAAAATTTATAAAAAGACTTTAATTACAGATATGTTTGAAGAGTATTTTACAGTAGGAGAAGATTTATTGTTTAATATAGAATATTTAAGGAATATTTCAAGTATAAATATTATTTCTTTGCCTTTATATAATTATACGGTTACAGTAGGTTCTATAACACAAAGTTATAAAGAAAACTATACGGAGAATTTTAGTGACTGCTTTAATAGATTAAAAAGTTTTAAAAGAGAAATAGGGAATATTGTATGTACATTAATAGAAAAGGATTATATTGATAATATAGTAGGAACTATAAGTTTATTAGTCAATTTCTCCAGATATGACTATAAAAATAAAATTAGAGAAATGCGAAAAATTGCAAAAGAAGTTGAACGAAACAAAATAAATTACTATGATAGTTCTAAATATAATAAGATTATAATGCTATTATTATATCAACATAATTTTTGGGGGATAGTTGTCCTTGTGAAAACAAAAAGTATAATTAAAGCCATAGTGAAAAAGTAAGCGCATAGTTTCGGAACAGATCCTTAGCTTTTGGCTCAAATGCTCCGCATTGTGAAGGAGTTGGAATGTTAGGGGATATCACAGCCGCCGATGAAATCTATATCGTAACAGGCAGAACGGATATGCGGAAATCCATTGACGGGCTGTGTGCTATTGTAGAGGATCAACTCCATATGGATCCAAGGCGAAGCGCCCTGTATCTTTTCTGTGGAAAACGTTGTGACAGGATCAAAGCTTTGCTCTGGGAATCTGACGGATTTGTGCTGCTGTATAAACGTATGGAAGTCCAGGGAAGATTCCGCTGGCCCAGAAATCAGTTGGAAGTAAAACAACTGACCTGGCAGCAATTCGACTGGCTCATGTCCGGGCTTGAAATCGAACAACCAAAGGCATTCAAACCTACGGAATGATCGTGTAAAACCTCTATGCCAACCAACAGAAACGGAGGGGGTTCTACACCCTATAT
>ULZK01017377.1_pt1 | contig 17857 bp, 9 predicted proteins | sample 1963021 | NCBI WGS metagenome assembly ULZK01 (sample SAMEA4835887, study PRJEB28245) | human gut metagenome | biome: gut microbiome; material: fecal sample | place: Denmark | collected 2008 | reverse complement strand
TCGGAAAGAGTGACACATGTGATTTATGTTTTTATTATTAACTTTAAATTCTTATATTATGCAAAAGTACAAAATGCCAATCAGCAGGCTACGGATGATGGTTTGTCTGATAGGAATGTTACTTCCGATGTGCATGTTCGCACAGCAAATTACAGTACAAGGTGTAGTGAAAGACCAGACCGGTGAAACGGTTATTGGCGCCAGTGTAATGGAAAAAGGAACCACAAATGGGACAATAACCGGTATTGACGGTGATTTCTCTTTGAACATGTCTCCGAACGGTACTCTTGTCGTTTCATTTGTAGGCTATAAGACTCAAGAGGTGCAGGTGAAGGGACAGAAACAGCTTCAGGTAGTTTTGTCTGAAGATGCCGAAATGCTGGATGAAGTGGTGGTGATAGGGTATGGCACCATGAAGAAAAGCGACCTTACAGGAGCAGTGTCCTCCATCGGTAACAAGGATATCAAGGATTCCCCCGTATCCAATTTGGGACAAGCCATCCAGGGAAAAATCTCAGGTGTGCAGATTGTAGATGCCGGTAAACCGGGAGACAATGTATCCATCAAGATTCGTGGTTTGGGTTCTATCAACAACTGCGACCCGCTGGTCGTGATTGACGGAGTGCCTACCGACTTGGGCTTGTCTTCCTTAAATATGGCCGATGTGGAACGTTTGGATGTATTGAAGGATGCTTCGGCCACAGCCATCTACGGTTCCCGGGGAGCTAATGGAGTTGTGATGATTACCACCAAACGCGGTACGGAAGGAAAAGGAAAACTTGCTGTATCTGCCAATTACTCTTTCCAGAATGCTACGAACGTACCTTCTTTATTGAACGCGGCGCAGTATGCCGAGTTGAGTAATGACATGATGGTGAACAGTGGACGCAATCCTAATCCGGAATGGGCCAATCCTTCTGAATTGGGTGCAGGTACCGACTGGATGGATGAATTGCTCCGTACGGGTGTGATGCAGAACTATACGGTAAGTTATTCCGGCGGTAACGAGAAATCCCATTATTATGTGTCCGGTGGTTTTCTGGATCAGTCCGGTATCGTGAAGAGTGTGAATTACCGTCGCTTCACATTCCAGTCCAACAGTGATGCGCAAGTCTTGAAATGGTTGAAGTTCTCCAGTAACATTACGTTCAGTGCCGATACGAAGAAGTCGGGCAGCTATAATATAGGTGATGCGCTGAAAGCGCTCCCCATTTATCCGGTGAAGAATGAAGATGGCAGTTGGAGTGGTCCTGATGGTAACTCGGAATGGTATGGCAGCACGCGCAACCCCATTGGACCGACGGAACTGAACAAGAGTCAGACTGATGGATATAACTTCCTGGCCAACTTGACGGCAGAACTTACTTTTACCAAATGGCTTAAGTTTAAAAGTACTTTCGGCTACGATGCCAAATTCTGGTTCATAGACAACTTTACCCCCAAGTATAACTGGAAACCCACTCCCACAGAGGAGACTTCACGTTATAAGAGCGATAACAAGTCGTTCACTTATTTGTGGGACAACTATTTCCTATTCGACCATACTTTTGCAGAAAAACATCGTGTGGGATTGATGGCCGGTATGTCTGCCCAATGGAACACCAACGACTACCTGAATGCGCAGAAGAATGTGTTTATGTTCGACAATGTGCACGAAATGGATAATGGCGAGGAAATGTATGCCATCGGTGGAAACGAGACAGAGTGGGCATTGCTCTCTTACATGGCACGTGTCAACTACTCTTACGAAGACCGCTATTTGCTGACTGCAACCATTCGTCGTGACGGTTCCAGCCGTTTCGGTAAGAAACATCGCTGGGGTACTTTCCCTTCCGTATCTGTGGCATGGCGTGCCTCTCAGGAAAAGTGGTTTCCAAAAAACGACTATATCAATGACTTGAAAGTGCGTGCGGGATACGGTGTGACCGGTAGCCAGGCAAGTGTTGGAAACTACAGCTATCTGGCATCCTACAATACCAGTGTATATCCTTTCGGCATTTCGAGCGGCAATCAGACAGCGCTGGTTTCTTCTACTCTCGCCAACCCGTATATCCATTGGGAAGAGGTGGCACAAACCAACATCGGTTTTGATGCCTCACTGTTCAATTCACGCGTTATGTTCTCGTTCGATGCTTATCTGAAGGAGACGAGAGACATGCTGGTAAAGGCGTCTATCCCCATCACATCGGGATTTGAAGATACTACAACCACGTATACCAATGCCGGAAAAGTACGTAATCAAGGTATTGAAATGAGTCTGCATACCATCAATCTTACCGGTGAACTGGGATGGGAAACGAACCTGACCGCCACTTACAACAAGAATAAAATTAAGGATTTGAACAGCGACGTTCCTTATTACATTAACCAAATCAATAACTCCTATGTAACGATGCTGGCAAAGGACTATCCCATTAATGTCTTCTACGGCTATGTTACGGACGGAATCTTCCAGAACCAGTCTGAAGTGAATACACATGCCGTGCAGCCGGGAGCTGAGCCGGGTGATATCCGTTTCAGGGATTTGAACAACGATGGTGTCATCAATGATAGTGACCGTACCGTCATCGGTAACCCGAACCCAAGTTGGCTGTTCTCTATGAACAATAGCCTTTCCTATAAGGGTTTCGAACTTTCTGTTTTCTTACAAGGTATAGCCGGAAATAAGATATACAATGCCAACAATATCGACAATACCGGTATGGCAGCTGCCTATAACCAGACTACCGACGTACTGAAGCGTTGGCAAGGAGAGGGGACCAGCAATTCGATGCCGCGTGCCGTGTTCGGCGACCCCAATCAGAATACACGCGTGTCAGACCGCTTTGTGGAGAATGGTTCTTATCTGCGTTTGAAGAATATCACACTCTCATACACTTTCCCGAAGCAGTGGTTACAGAAAGCCCAGATTGAGAATGCACGCCTTTCCCTATCTTGTGAGAATGTGGCTACCATCACCGGATATTCCGGTTTCGACCCTGAAGTGGGTATTAACGGAATAGACCAGAACCGTTACCCCATTTCCCGTACGTTCAGCTTAGGATTAAACTTTAACTTTTAATGATTGACTCGGATATGAAAAAGATAACAAATTTACTATATATGCTGGCAGTATTGCTGCTGGCTTCCTGCAGCGACTTTCTGGACAAGTCTCCTAAAAATACGGTTGACCCGGAAACGACGGTGACCGATGATGTGGCCATTGCTCTGACCAATGCCTGCTATCGCACCCTTCAGTCTTCCAATATGTACAACCAGCGTATCTGGACACTGGATATTGTGGCGGGTAACAGTTTGGTGGGTGCCGGTGGCGGTACCGACGGCCTTGAAACGATACAAGCTTCTAACTTCATAACGCAGAGCGACAATGGCATGGCATTGTACATGTGGCGTTCTCCCTGGGTGGGGATAGGACAATGCAACATTGTGTTGAATAGTCTTCTGGAGGCTGAAGCTGTGTCAGAGAGAATCAAGAACCGCTGTCTGGGAGAGGCTTATTTTCTCCGTGCACATTATTACTATGTATTGGTACGTCTGTACGGTGGTGTTCCACTGCGTTTGGCTCCTTATAATCCGGGAGAACCGACAGACATTGCACGCGCTACAGTCGAAGAGACTTATGCCCAGATAATTTCCGATTGTAAGAATGCGGTTGACCTGCTTCCTGCCAAGTCTTCTTACGACGACGAGAACGTGGGACGTGCCTGCAAAGATGCAGCTTTGGCCATGTTGGCAGATATTTATCTGACGCTGGCTCCTAATCATACGGAATATTATCAGGAGGTGTCTGATTTGTGTGATGAGATAACAAATTTGGGGTATGACCTTTCTTCCTGCAAGTATGAGGATAATTTCGATGCATTGGTCAATAACGGGCCGGAATCTTTGTTCGAGGTCCAGTATTCGGGCAATACGGAATATGATTTTTGGGGAAACAATCCGCAGTCTTCCTGGCTTTCTACTTTCATGGGTCCCCGTAATTCGGACTTTGTTGCCGGCAGTTATGGCTGGAACCAGCCTACAAAAGAATTTGTGGGTCAATATGAGAGCGGTGACAAACGTAAGGATTTGACCGTGCTTTATGCCGGATGTCCGGATTTTGACGGTAAGGCTTACAAAAGCTCTTATTCCAATACGGGATACAATGTACGCAAGTTTCTGGTGTCGAAAACGGTTTCTCCGGAATACAATACCAATCCTGCCAACTTCGTGATTTATCGTTATGCGGACGTCCTGCTGAAGAAGGCCGAAGCTTTGAATGAAATGGGACGCCCTGACCAGGCTGCCGTGCCTTTGAATATTGTACGTAAGCGTGCCGGACTGCCGGAGGTTTCGGGCTTGTCACAGGAAACCATGCGTGAAAAGATTATCCATGAGCGCCGCATGGAACTAGCTTTCGAAGGGCATCGCTGGTTCGACATGATTCGTGTCAACAATGGAGAGTATGCCATTAAATTCCTGCATTCCATTGGAAAGAGCAACGTGAACAAGAACCGCTTGCTGTTCCCTATTCCGCAGACGGAGATGGATGCTAATACCTTAATGGTGCAGAACCCGGGTTATTAATTAATTTAATCAGAAGAATATGAAGAAATATATTTCACACCTTGTATTTGCCTTACTGGGCTGTGCAGCCTTATCTGCTTGTGTAGATGATGATTACATGGAATTGGATAAAGGACAGAATGAACTTGTACTGACGGCCAGCAAGACGGAAGTTGTTTTGAATGAGCAGGCACATGCCGATGATGCCCTGGAGCTTTCCTGGACTACGGGAACCAATTATGGGACGGGTAATAAAATTTCCTATACGCTGGAATTGACCAAGACCGGCAGTGATTTTGCAGATTCTTATGTAGCTGTGGAGAATGCCGTACAAGAATACTCATGGAAAAAGAGCGTGGAGGAATTGAATGACATCCTACGCAACCATTTTGGGGCAACTGCCGGGGAGAACATTTCGTTGGAAGCGCGCTTGACAGCTACTGTAACAGAACGGGACGAAAAACAGGTGTCTACCACTGCTTTCAGTGTTACAGCCTATAAACCGCTCACATCCACCCTTTATCTGATAGGTAGTGCCACTCCGGGCGGCTGGAGTGCCGATGATGCGACAGAGATGACCCGCAAGGACAATGGTATCTTTACATGGACGGGCCGGCTTGTGGCCGGTGAGTTTAAGTTCATCACGACCTTAGGCTCATTCCTGCCCTCTTACAACAAAGGAACAGATGGATTGCTGGTTCTTCGTAGCAGTGATGACCAGCCGGATGAACCTTTTGTTGTCGAAGAAGACCATAATTACATCGTCGAAGCCAATCTGTTTACCGGTGTTCTTACATTGACCCAGACAGAGACGTTGGCACCTGCCTACGACCAGCTTTATTTTGTGGGTAACGCTACGGATTGGGGATTCGTGAAGATGAAACAAGATGTGCTCGATCCATACTTGTTCCGCTTCGGCAAGTTCTTTGAAGTGGGCAAAGGAGGGGAATTCAAGTTCGGAACCTCCGATGGAAGTTGGGAGAACATGTATAAGGCCAAGAATGCCGATGCTGCTTATACCGATACAGAAGTGGTGTTTGTGAAAGGGTTCGACCCGGACAATAAATGGGTGCTGAAAGACGGGGAATGCGGCAAGGCCTACAAGATTTGCATGGATATCCGTAGTGGTAAGGAACGCATGATGATGAGCGAATTTACTCCGTATGAGATGATTTATATGGTAGGTGATGCTACTCCGGCCGGTTGGACGATTGGTGATGCTACGCCGATGCAGACAACGGATAATCCGTATGTGTTTACTTGGAAAGGTACGCTGAATGCCGGTGAGTTGAAATTTACTTGTGATAAGCAGGAAGATTGGAATGGAGCTTGGTTCATGCCGGCTGTAGCAGACAAACAGCCTGCAGGAGAAACAGAACCGATGCTTTTCCTTGATAAATCAGACGAAGCGTTCAAAGCGCAATATCTGGACGTGATGGTAGGCGGCATCGACCAGAAGTGGAAGATTACGACAGCAGGTTCCTATCTGATTACTTTGAATCAGCTGGAAGAGACAATTTCAATCGTGAAACAATAGGTATCTACAATAGATGAAGAAGATAGTTTATACAACAATGGTAGCCTTGCTGCTGGTTGCATGCAGCAAGGAGAGTGATGATACCGGTAGCGGTACCGGTGGAGGCGGAGAGAGTGGAGGGGTTACGGAAGTAACCCCAGTCACCTCGGACTTGACGGTCAATCTCACTACCGACAAGGCATGTTACCGGCCGGGCGAGAGTGTTTCTTTTACAGCTGACGCCCTTCCTGCCGGAGCTAAAATCCGCTACCGGACAATGGACAAGGTTGTATCGGAGCAGGCTGCTGTCGGTACTACTTGGACTTGGACTGCTCCGGCAACCGATTATACCGGTTATCTGGTGGATGTATACCGTACAAAAGAGAATGGAACAGAGGTTATTCTTGGTACTATTGCCGTAGATGTATCCAGTGACTGGACACGTTTTCCACGTTATGGTTTCGTTGCCACTTTTGATGCTTCGAAAAAGGTGGATGGAGTGATAGAGAAGGAGATGGCTTTCCTGAACCGTTGCCACATTAACGGGGTACAGTTTCAGGATTGGCACAACAAGCATCATTGGCCGTTGGGCGGTACGCGTGAGCATCTGGACGAGGTCTATAAGGACATTGCTAACCGGGAGGTCTATACCGAGGTAGTGAAGAAGTATATCTCTACACAACACAGCCTGGGCATGAAGTCCATGTTCTACAATCTATGTTTCGGAGCTTTGGACGATGCCGTTTCCGACGGGGTAAAGGAAGAATGGTACATATTCAAGAACACGGGACGCATGGATAAGGATTCGCATGACTTGCCCTCCAGTTGGAAAAGTAATATCTTCCTGCTCAATCCCGCCAATACGGAATGGCAGGCATATATTGCCCAGAGAAACGATGATGTTTATGCCAATCTGGACTTTGACGGTTATCAGATAGACCAACTGGGAAACCGGGGTGACCGCTATGACTATGATGGCAATAAGGTAAATCTGCCTAAGGGATATGCCTCGTTCATCGAAGCCATGAAACAGAAGCATCCGGACAAGCGTTTGGTGATGAATGCCGTCTCCAGCTATGGAGCTTCCCAGATAGCTGGTACGGGTAAAGTGGATTTCCTTTATAATGAAGTATGGGGCGATGAGGCAGGCTTCAAGGATCTGCACACCATTATCAAAGCGAACGACCAGTATGGCAACCATGCCTTGAAAACGGTGTTTGCCGCATATATGAACTATGACAAGGCAGGTAGCAGTACCGGTGAGTTCAATACACCGGGTGTGCTGCTGACGGATGCTGTGATATTTGCTTTGGGAGGCTCTCATTTGGAATTGGGTGACCACATGCTATGCCGCGAGTACTTTCCAAGCACGGCTTTGCAGATGAACGATGTACTGAAAACAGCCATGATTCGTTATTATGACTTTATGACGGCTTATCAGAACCTGCTTCGTGATAAAGATACGGAGGCGGAGATTTCCGTTTCTCTGAACTGTACGGATGCTGCGCGGAATCTTTCTCTGAATGCATGGCCGCCGCAGAAGTCTGCCATCACTGTATATGCCAAGAATGTAAATGGCAGGCAAGTCATTCATCTGCTCAACTTCCTCAATGCGGATAACTTAAGCTGGAGGGATTTGAACGGAACAATGCCCGAACCGCGTCTGGTGTCCGACGTGCCGTTGAAGATGAATGTTTCCGGTAAAGTGAACAAGATATGGGTTGCATCGCCCGATTTCCATGCCGGTGCTTCGCAGGAACTGTCATTCGAACAGAAGGACGGCACGGTTACCTTTATCTTGCCCTTGCTGAAGTACTGGAGCATGCTTGTGATGGAATAAGAGTATCCAATAAAGGAACAAACAGATTATAGTAATGAAGAAATATATATTTTTATTTTTTGCCGTCTGTGCATTTTCAGTATATGCGAATGCACAGAACCGCACCGGAGACTGCACTTCCTATACCAGTGACGACCGGAGTGTGACCTTCTATTTAAATGACAGTTCTGCCATACAATTACGTCTGTGTAGCCAGTCTACGGTACGTATATGGTTTTCTCCCGACGGTAGTTTCCAGCGGAATAATCCTTCCTTTGCCGTCGTCAATGAGGACCTGGAGGATGTCGGTACCGTCCATGTGGACGAACAGAATGCCTGCTACGAGATTTTTACCCCTAAACTCCGTATCCGGGTAAACAAGTCTCCGTTTAACTTACAGATATTCGACAAGTATCAGAAACTGCTGTTCAGTGATTATGCCGATAAGGGGCATATCAGTAACGGGCAGCGCAAATTGGAATACAAGACCCTCCGTCGTGACGAACACTTCTTCGGCTTGGGAGAAAAGACCGGCAAGCTGGACCGTCGCGGCGAAGCCTACAAGATGTGGAACAGTGACAAGCCTTGTTATAGTGCCGTTGAGGACCCGCTCTACAAGAGTATTCCGTTCTTTATGAGCAGTTATCGTTATGGTATTTTCCTGGACAATACGTATAAAACCGAATTTAAGTTTGGTACGGAAAGCCGCGATTACTACAGTTTCGAGGCTCCTGGGGGAGAGATGATTTATTATTTCATCTTCGGGAAGGATTATAAGGAAATCATGAAACAATATGTCGACCTAACGGGAAAACCCATAATGCCTCCTAAATGGGCATTGGGCTTTGCACAATGCCGGGGACTGCTGACGAGCGAGAAATTGTCTTATGAAATAGCTGAAGGCTATCGTAAGCGTGGAATTCCTTGTGATGTTATTTACCAGGACATAGGCTGGACACAGTATTTGCAGGATTTTGAGTGGCGGAAAGGGAACTACGAGAATCCGAAAAAGATGCTTGCAGACCTCAAGGATATGGGCTTCAAGGTGGTGGTTTCGCAAGATCCGGTCATTTCACAAGCCAATAAGCGGCAATGGGAGGAAGCCGATAGGTTAGGGTATCTGGTAAAGGACTCCACCAACGGCAGGAGTTATGACATGCCCTGGCCCTGGGGTGGTAATTGTGGAGTAGTGGACTTCACCCTTCCTGCTGTGGCAGACTGGTGGGGAGCTTATCAGCAGAAGCCCATTGATGATGGCATTGCCGGTTTCTGGACTGATATGGGTGAACCTGCCTGGAGCAATGAGGAGCAGACGGAACGCCTGGTGATGAAACACCATTTGGGCATGCATGATGAGATTCACAATGTTTATGGTCTTACGTGGGATAAGGTGGTGAAGGAGCAGTTTGAAAAACGGAATCCTAACCGTCGCGTATTTCAGATGACACGTGCCGCTTTTGCGGGCTTGCAACGCTATACTTTCGGCTGGACCGGTGACTGTGGAAACGGTGATGACGTGACGCAGGGCTGGGGACAGATGGCCAATCAGATTCCGGTACTGTTGTCTGCCGGTTTGGGAATTATTCCTTTTACTACTTGTGACATTACCGGTTATTGCGGAGATATAGAGAATTATCCTGCGATGGCTGAACTTTATACGCGGTGGATACAGATGGGCGCTTTCAATCCCCTGAGCCGCATTCATCATGAGGGCAACGTGGCTGTGGAGCCGTGGCTGTTCGGCGAAGAGGCCGAGAAGAATGCCAAGGCAGCCATCGAATTGAAGTATCGTCTTTTGCCTTATATCTATACGTATGCCCGCGAAGCACACGAAACGGGGTTGCCTCTCATGCGACCGATGTTTCTGGAATATCCGGCAGATATGGAAACGTTCTCTACGGATGCCCAGTTCATGTTTGGCAGCGAACTGCTGGTTGCTCCGGTGGTAAAGAAAGGAGCGCGAAACAAGAATGTGTATCTTCCTGAAGGAACTTGGATTGACTACAACAACAAACACACAGCATATAGCGGTGAGCAATGGATGACGGTGGATGCTCCCCTCAATACTATTCCTATGTTTGTAAAGCAGGGAAGTATCATGCCTCAAATGCCGGTCATGAACTATACGGATGAGAAACCGGTCTATCCGGTTACGTTTGAGATATTTCCTGCTGCAGCGGGCAGTGAAACTACCTTCTCGCTTTATGAAGATGCAGGAACTGATTTAGGATATTTGCGTGGAGAGTTCATGCGCACTCCTATTACTTGCCAGACTACCGACACAGGCTATACGCTGAAAGTAGGTACACGAACCGGTGAGAAATATAGCTTACCCGGTCAACGAAACCTGATGTTCTGCATCTATACGGAACAGATGCCGAAAACAGCTTTGCTGGACGGTCAGAAAATCAAGAAAACGAATGTCGGAAAGCTGGAAGAAAATCGGGAGACAGAGTTTACGATAACTGCCTGGTGTCCTGACAAGAAGCTGGGGACTTGCCTGCTGAGGTTGCCGGATGATGGAAAGGAACATATCATTGAGTTTATCTATTAACACAAAAAACATATCATTATTATGAAGAAATTTGTACTTAGCGCGGCTTTGCTTTTTTCTGCCCTGGCGGGGAATGCTGAAGGCATTTCATCCCCTTCGGGCATGGTGAAGCTGGATTTTGAACTGACAAAAGACGGGAGACCAGCCTATCAGGTGGATTATAAAGGGGCTCCTGTCATCAATCCCAGTACGTTGGGATTGGAACTGAAAGGAGCTACCAGCCTGATGGATGGTTTCAAAGTAGTAAGGACTTCTACTTCCACTTTCGATGAAACCTGGCAACCGGTGTGGGGGGAAACAAAAGATATCCGCAACCACTACAACGAATTGCTGGTAGAACTTGAACAACCGTCTACCACTCGTTTTATGAATATCCGTTTTCGGGTATATGATGACGGCGTGGGATTCCGTTATGAGTTTCCGCAACAGAAGAATCTGGTTTATTTTGTGATAAAGGAAGAGCATTCCCGGTTTGCCATGACCGGCGACCATACTGCCTGGTGGATTCCGGGAGATTATGATACCCAGGAATATGATTACACGGAGTCCAAACTCTCTGAAATCCGTGGACTGCTGCAGGGAGCTGTGAGTGACAATGCATCACAAACTGTCTTTTCGCCGACGGGTGTCCAGACTTCCATACAGCTTAAAACAGCTGATGGAGTGTACCTTAACCTGCACGAGGCAGCCTTGGTGGACTACTCTTGCATGCATCTCAACCTGGATGACAAGAACCTCGTTTTTGAATCCTGGCTGACTCCGGATGCTCAAGGAAATAAAGGGTATATGCAGTCTCCCTGCCATACTCCCTGGCGTACGGTCATAGTCAGTGATGATGCCCGCGAGATACTGGCCTCCAATTTGATTCTCAATCTGAATGAGCCTTGCAAGTATGACGATACCTCCTGGATTAAGCCGGTGAAATATGTCGGCGTATGGTGGGAAATGATTGCAGGGGGAAAGCCCTGGGCATATACTTTTGACCTCCCTTCTGTGAAACTGGATGATACGGACTATTCCAAGGTGAAACCGAACGGCATTCATCCGGCCAACACGGCTAATGTGAAGAAGTACATAGACTTTGCTGCCGAACACGGTTTTGACCAGGTATTGGTGGAGGGTTGGAATACGGGTTGGGAAGACTGGTTCGGTAATTCCAAGGATTATGTTTTCGATTTCGTGACTCCTTATCCCGATTTTGACATCAAGTATCTGAATGAATATGCCCATTCCAAGGGCGTCCGTCTGATGATGCACCATGAAACATCGGCTTCCGTCCGTAACTATGAGCGGCACATGGAAGCTGCCTACCGTCTGATGAATAAATATGGATATAATTCGGTAAAGAGTGGCTACGTAGGCAATATGATTCCCCGTGGCGAGCATCACTATGGACAATGGATGAACAACCATTACCTATACGCCGTGACCGAAGCTGCCAAACACAAGATAATGGTCAATGCCCATGAAGCGGTACGTCCGACCGGTTTATGCCGTACCTATCCCAATCTGATAGGCAATGAATCTGCCCGAGGCACGGAGTACGAGGCTTTTGCCGGTAACAAGCCCTTCCACACAACGGTACTTCCGTTTACCCGTTTGCAGGGTGGTCCGATGGACTATACGCCCGGTATCTTTGAAATGGACATCAATAAGTTGAATCCGAACAGCCATACGCATGCCAATACTACCTTGACGCGTCAGCTGGCACTTTATGTCACTATGTACAGCCCTCTACAAATGGCTGCCGACCTTCCTGAGAATTATGAGCGTTTCATGGACGCTTTCCAGTTCATCAAAGATGTGGCTGTGGATTGGGACGACAGCCGCTATCTGGAAGCTGAGCCGGGACGTTACATCACTGTTGCCCGTAAGGCAAAAGGTACGAATGACTGGTTTATCGGTTGCACCAGCAGTGAGCACGGACATGCTTCAACTCTGAAACTGGACTTCCTGGATGCAGACAAGCAGTATATTGCAACCGTCTATGCCGATGCAAAAGATGCCGATTATAAAACAAATCCGCAAGCTTATGTTATCCGTAAAGGTATCGTTTCTCCCAAAACGGTCTTGAAACTGAAAGCTGCTTCCGGTGGTGGCTATGCCATCAGCATCATGGAGGTGAAAGATAAATCTGTATTGAAGGGACTGAAGAGGCTTTCCGGGAATATCTGATTTACGGGCATAAAAAAGGAGTACCGCTGTACTCCAACCTTTGTTAACCTTAAATCTAATACTATGAAAAACACATTGCAAAGATACGGATTTTTGACAAATCTGCAAATTATCCAACTAAAAAAGTATGTTTTATAACACTTATTAGCCGTTTATTCCTTTGCTTCTATTTTTGTTAACAAAAAGGATGCGAATGTGTCAAAAGCACATGAAGACTTTTATAATGTTATAATATTAGGCGCGGATTACGCGGAATAATGCGGATTCAATAAACTGAATCCGTAAAATCTGCGTTATCCGCACCTAAAATAAAGCGTTAAAGAAGGTTTTGACATATTCCCCTTACCCTTTTACTTCCTGATACATAAATCTTTTAATGCTCTTCTTTGCCGTTTTCTCGAACTCCTCGAAGTGTATCTTGACTTTTGTTATCTGGCAGTAGGCCGGTAATTGCAGATTCAATTCATTCCGATTGTCCTCCATAACCTTTTCGATGTCCGATTGTTCCATACCATGGGCGAATGCATCGTCAAAATCCGGATAGATAAGAGCCACGAGCTTGTCTTTCTGCAATACGATCAGTGATTCGGACACATAGGGCATGTTGTTCAGTTTGCTTTCAATCTCCTCGGGGTAGATGTTCTGACCACTGGCTGTGAGCAACATGTTTTTGCTGCGTCCGCGGACAGTGACATATCCTTCGGTATCCATCGTTGCAAGGTCGCCGGTGTGCAGCCAGCCGTTTACATCGATGATTTGGGAAGTCGCTTCGGCATTTTTGTAATAGCCCAGCATCAGATTGGCACCTTTACAGATTATTTCTCCTGCCACGTTCTGAGGGTCGGGAGAGTCTATCTTTACTTCCATGCGGGTGGTTGCCTTGCCACAAGAGGCCAGTTTCAATGTTTCCCAGCGGCTGGAACAAATGATGGGGCCGCATTCCGTCATTCCGTATGCAATGGTATAGGGGAAGCCTATCTGCTTCAGGAAGCGTTCCACTTCGGCATTGAACGGTGCTCCTCCGATGATTATTTCATCGAAATTACTGCCGAATACTTCCATTGCCTTTTTGCGCATGTCAGCCTTGATTTTATCGTTGACAATGGGCATCCGCAATAGCAGCTTGCCTATTTTATTGTCTATCCGGGGCAGGATATCCTTCTTGATAATCTTTTCTACGATGAGCGGTACACACGAAATGACCCGTGGCCTGATTTCGGAGAATGACTGTGCAATAATCTTGGGAGACGGCATACGGGTAAGGAAATACAGATGGGCGCCTGCGGAAAAACCGTATAGAAAATCGTACACCATACCAAATACATGTCCCAGAGGCAGCATGGATACAATATGGTCGCCCGGACGTACGGGGAGCATCTCATGGCAATATGCAACATTGGACCAAAGGCTGCGATAGGGGAGCATGACCCCTTTGGAATATCCCGTGGTGCCCGAAGTATAGTTTATGACAGCCAGTTCTTCGGGTGATTCCTCCTTGCGGTAGCTGATATGCTCGGGGCGGAAATTCTTGGGGAAACGTGTGCCATAGAGGACGTTGCGATGCTCGAAAGCCTCCATCAGCTGCTCGTTGCGGCAAACTACCGGAGTGAAGTCCGTCAGCAGTACGATACCCATCAGCAGGGGCATTGCCTCTTCATTGAGGTTTTCCCATGCCCGGTCGCCGACAAACAGCAGCTTGGCTTCGGAATGATTGACGATGTTGTGGATATTGTCGGCCTTGAACTCATGCAGAATGGGAACAATGACAGCTCCATAGGTAACTGTAGCCAGAAAAGCGACTGCCCAATGTGCACTGTTACGTCCGCAAACGGCAATCTTGTCACCGGGCCTAATGCCGGCGCTTTCCAATACGATATGGAATTTGGCTATTTTCCGTGCTACATCTTTGTATTGCAGTGTAATTCCTTTGTAGTCTGTCAGGGCGTTGCGATCCCAGTTTTTAATAATGCTTTGTTCTATATAATCGATGAACCCTTGTTCTTGTTCCATTCAGCTGTTGCACACTTTAGTTAAAACTGCGCAAAGATAGGTCTTATAGTGATGCAAAGCAAATAGTTTCCACTTTTTTCTTGCCCTGAAACGGATAGAAACTTATCTGTAATTCTTATTCCTTGCTATTTTCCGAAATAAGAAGCAGCTTGTCACCGGCATGAAGTTTTAATGTTCCGTTCGGAATGAGGTACTCATCGCCACGTTTTACAATCATCACCAGTGTGCCTTTGGGCAGGTTCATGTCTTTCAGGGTGTCTGCCTGCTCCAGCATTTCTTGTGTAATGGTCATGTCGTGCAGGTTGGAGTCAATCTCTTCGGGCAGTTCAACTCCGAAATCATTTCCGGTCTTTTCCAGCGGGGTGGAGAGGCCAAGCAGCCGGGCTACCCAGGAGACTGTGGTACCCTGGATGACCAGTGAGACGATGGTTATGAAAAATACGATGTTGAAGATGACATGGGCGCCGGGCACATTAGCCACCACGGGATAGGTGGCAAAGATAATGGGTACTGCGCCACGTAATCCTACCCACGATACGAATAGCCGTGACTTGAGGGTGATTCTCTTGCCAAAAGGCAGCAGGCAGAGAAAAACACTGAGAGGACGTCCCACGACAATCATGAAGACGCCGATGAGCAATGCCACGACTGCAACTTCCAGCATCTCATGGGGGTTGACAAGCAGACCGAGGCAGAGGAACATGATGATTTGGAAAAGCCAGGTCAGTCCGTCCATAAAAGTATAAATCTCTTTCCGGTGCATGATTTTGTTATTGCCTACCATCATTCCGGCGATATACACGGCCAGGTAACCGTTGCCTTTCAGCAGGTCGGTGATGGAGAAGGTGAAGAATACAAAGGACAGCAACAGGATAGGATAGAGTGCCTGGTTGTCTATATTCAGCCGGTTCAGCATAAGGATGGCCAGCTTTCCGAGGAAATAACCGGTTGCGGCACCGACAATGAACTGTATGGCAAAAGAGCCCAATATCTGGGGAACTCCCATTCCGGAGGACTGGATGAATTGAATCAGCACGATTGTCAGCATATATGCCATCGGGTCGTTACTACCGCTTTCCAGTTCCAGCATGGGGCGCAGATTATGCTTCAGGTTCATTTTTTGTGAACGCAGAATGGCGAATACAGAGGCTGAGTCGGTAGATGACATGGTGGATGCAAGCAAAAGGGAGGTTATCAATGGCAGGTGGATGTTGGTCCAGCTCATGCCGGACAGCCACCAGATAAATAATCCGGTAAAGAGGGCCGTGAGCAGCACTCCTGCAGTTGACAAAACAATGCCGGGAGTCAATATGGGCTTTATCTCCGTAAACTTGGTGTCCATGCCACCGGAGAACAGAATGATGCTGAGTGCAACCATGCCGATGAACTGTGCTTCCTTGGCGTTGTGGAACTGCAATCCCAATCCGTCACTGCCGAACAGCATACCGACGACAAGGAAAAGCAATAACGCAGGTACTCCGAAACGGTAGCCGGTCTTGCCGACAATGATGCTGACGAAAAGTAATATGGAACCTATAAGTAGTATGTTTCCTGCTGTAAATATCATAAATTCTATGCTATATAGTTTGAAATGTGATGTTTCTTATGTCTAATAGTACAAAGATATGCAATGTGTTTAACAAATACAAATCTAAAATAGTTCAATTGAATTTTAAAATAAAGGTGGTTTCTTTACCAGGCAATAAGGATAAATTTCCGCCGGAAAGCCTCATTATTTGCCGGGAAATACTCAATCCAATACCGCTTCCGCCCTCTTTGGTCGTAAAGAAGGGGATAAATATGTGTTCGGCAATGTCATTGGGAATGGCAGGTCCGTTGTTGGAAATTTCTATCAGTATGGCTTCCGCTTCGTTGCAGTAGGCACGTATGTTGATATGTCCTTCTTTATCTGTATCTTTATCCGATTCGATGGCTTGCATGGCATTTTTCAGTAGGTTGATGACCACTTGTGATACCAGGTTTTCATCGGCATATAGAATAAGGTCGCTTGGCGCGATGTCCGTATGAAAGGTGACCCGGACATCGGGGTGCTGGTGACGGGCGAGTTCGACCATCCGCTCGATAAAGCTTTTTACGTAGAACAAGGATGGTTCGGGGGTGGGAATACGGGTGAATTTCCGGTATGATTCCACAAAAGAGAGCAGGCCCTTGCCCGTGCTGCTGATAGTCTGCAGGCCGTTTCTGATTTCTTCTTTGGAAACTTGCGCTTCGGTCAGTCCCAGCAGTGTATCGCTTAGGGAGGTTATGGGAGTGACGGCATTCATTATTTCGTGCGTCAGTACGCGGGTAAGCCTAATCCAGGAATCTATTTCCTTTTCATCCAGCTCGTTGTTGATGTCGTTCAGGGCGAGGATGCGCAGATGCTCTTTACGGACTGTGATGTCGCTGACGCGGACAGACATGTTTACAGTGCCTCGTTCGTTGTTGAAAGGCATTTGCAGTTTGTCTCCCGGGCGGCAATTGGCAAGAAGGGACGAAAGACGCGGGTCTACGCGGTTCAGCTGACTGACGTGGGTAAAGACATTGAGGCCCAGCAAACGGAGGGCTTCGCTGTTTTTCTGATATACGGCACCATTGTCGTTCAGGACAAGGATACCGGTATTCACGCAGTCCAGGATGAGTTCGTAGTATTTTTCTTGCTGGGCTGTTTCACTTTTCACATTATAAAGTATATGGGCAACCCGGTTCAATGCACGGTTCACGAGTCGTGCGTCGGCAGTGTTTTCCGTTTCGGAGAAGTGGATGGCATTGTCGTTGTTTTCGATGGCGTCGAGCATGAAAAGCACCTTCCGCACATGATGGCGGTATAACTTCTGCTGCCAGTACAAGGCTATGGGAAGCAGCGCAGTGCAGAACGCGCCCCAGAATACGTCGACAGTCCACATCACCCCTGCAAGGAGCGCTACTGCCAGACTGACGGCAACGCGGAATGAATAATTAAAGGCCATACTTCTTCATTTTGTTGTACAACGTCTGGCGGGTGATACCCAGCTGTGCGGCGACGGCAGAGAGATTTCCGCTACATTTGTCGAGCGTCTTCCGTATCATCTGCATTTCCATTTCTTCGAGCGTGGATGCGGCTGCTTCGGGAGTGCCGGTTCGCCGTGCCAGCTGGAACAGTTCTGCGGGAAGGGTTTCGTTGTCACAGATAATAATGGCTTTTTCGATGGCATGTTCCAGTTCGCGGATATTGCCGTACCAGGGGTGGAGCGTAAGT
>ULZK01013524.1_pt1 | contig 18224 bp, 21 predicted proteins | sample 1963021 | NCBI WGS metagenome assembly ULZK01 (sample SAMEA4835887, study PRJEB28245) | human gut metagenome | biome: gut microbiome; material: fecal sample | place: Denmark | collected 2008 | reverse complement strand
CGCCAGAAGAGGTCAATGGCAAGGCAATTGCCGAGGCGAAGTTTATTGAGGATACCGCTACCGGGGCAGCTGTGCCGGTGGCGGGGTGATGACACATCGGTTCAATGTTGATGAACATACTGCGCTGAAAAATGGGAGTGACATAAGTGGAAAAACGAAATATCAGTTTCAGCCCACCGGATATCAGTGAATTAGAAGTTACCGAAGTTACAGAAGCACTTCGCTCGGGGTGGATCACCACAGGCCCCAGAACAAAAGAGTTGGAACGTCGCTTGGCGGAGTTCTGTCATACATCGAAAGTTGTCTGCTTAAATTCTGCTACTGCTGCAGAAGAGCTGAATTTTAGAATATGCGGCATTGGTGAATCTGACGAAGTGATAGTACCCGCATATACGTACACTGCATCAGCTTCTGCTGCAATTCATTGTGGTGCTAAAGTTGTGTTTGTTGATAGTCAAAAAGACTGTGTGGAGATGGACTACGATGCCGTAGCGGAGAAGATCACCGAAAAGACGAAGGCGATAGTCGCTGTAGACTTGGGTGGAATCGTTTGTGATTACGACAAACTTTTTTCTGTCGTGGAAAAGAAGAGGGATTTGTTTAGACCTAAACAAGGAGAGAGTTTAGGAGCCAGAATCCAGCAAGCCATAGGACGAGTCCTCGTCTTCTCAGACGCAGCCCATGCTCTCGGTGCTTCTCGTCACGGTAAGATGGCTGGCGAGATAGCCGACTTCACGGATTTCTCTTTCCACGCGGTCAAGAACTTTACGACTGCGGAGGGAGGAGCTAGTACGTGGAGAGACATACCGGGCATCTCCAATGATGAGTTGTACCATCAGTATCAGCTTCTCTCCCTCCACGGCCAGAGTAAGGACGCTCTTGCCAAGACACAGGTTGGCGCATGGGAATATGACATCATCGGCCCTTGGTATAAATGCAACATGACCGACATTATGGCGGCGATTGGGTTAAGGCAGTTGGATAGGTATCCAGGTCTGCTGGCAAGGAGAGGGGAGATAGTTTCTCGTTACGACGAGATGTGTGATGAGTTGGGTGTTATGCATCTCGTCCACAGTGGCGAGAACTTCCAGAGTTCTAATCACCTCTACCTCACTCGCATTCCGGGAGTGAATGATAAAGAGCGTAGGGAAATAATAGTGAAGCTCGCGGAGCGTGGTGTGAACTGCAATGTCCACTATAAACCTCTCCCTATGATGACTGCATACAAGGAACTGGGATGGGATATTAGTGAGTTTCCTAATGCGTTTGCTTATTACTGCAACCTAATAACTCTCCCACTTCACACGAAGCTGAGTGATGAAGATGTGGAGTACGTGATTGAGAACTACAAGGAAGTAGTTAAGGAATATATGAAATAACCACACTTCACAATAACCAATACACCACCAGCCACCTAACCACACCATACCCACTCATCCACATACTCACCTTCCCTTATTTATATTCTCCCTCCTGGGAGATGGGAGGGGAATAGAGAATTGTGGAAATGAGATGGGGAGTTGAAGTAAGGAAGGCTGGAATGGATGGAAGTGTGTGGATGTGAGTTTTTGTTTGATTTTTAGTTTTTTGGGATGGAGATTTTTATGGTACTGAGGAAATGGGATGATTTGCCCGAATTCATGAAGACCGAAGAGGTTAAACCATACTACGAGGCGTTAAAGAAGAAGAGGTTTAGTTTGGTATTGAAGCGGGCGATGGATTTGGTTGGAGGAGTAGTTCTCCTCGTACTTCTCGCCATCCCGATAGCAATCATCGCTGTTATGATTAAACTCGACTCTGAAGGTCCTGTGTTCTACAGGCAAGAAAGAATCACTACATACGGCAAGCACTTTAGAATCCACAAGTTCCGCACCATGGTCAGCAATGCCGACAAGATTGGTACAGCTGTGACCGTGGGAAATGATAGTAGGATTACTAGAATCGGGGCAAAACTTAGAGGATGCCGCCTGGATGAGCTGCCACAGGTTCTCGATTTGATAACCGGTGACATGAGTTTTGTGGGCACAAGGCCGGAAGCTGTGAAGTATGTGGAGAAGTATAAGCCAGAGTATATGGCTACATTACTACTCCCGGCTGGTATTACATCCGAAGCCAGCATCAGATATAAGGATGAAGCGGAATTGCTGGAAGCAGCAGATGATGTGGATCGAGTCTATGTGGAAGAGGTTCTTCCGGGCAAGATGAAGTACAACTTGGAGAGTATTAGGAAGTTTAGTGTAGTTAGCGATATAGCCACCATGGTCAGAACTGTGTTCGCTGTACTTGGTAAGGATTACAGCGATAAAGAACAGAAGAACACGGTGACAAGAAAATAATCAAAAGTGCCGTTACACGGTATTTGCTATAATGGGGAAAATTATGAGTGAGATGGAGTATCCTAAGTTTTCGGTTTTGATGTCATTATACATTAAGGAGAAAGCAGAGTATCTCGACGATGCCTTGGCTAGTGTATTAAAACAGACGGTTAAACCGGACGAAATTATAATTGTGTATGATGGTCCTATTACCACAGAACTTAGAAATGTTGTGGAAAACTACATTAGTAAAAATCCTGGATTGATTAAAGTGATTGAAAATCCGGAGAATAAAGGCCTTGGACTTGCTCTTGCGGATGGTGTGCCTCAATGCAAGTATGAATTAATTGCAAGAATGGACACAGATGATATTTGCCGGGAAGATAGATTTGAGAAACAACTGCAAGAATTCGCCAAAGATCCAACCATAGATATTTGTGGCAGCCATATATTAGAGTTCGAGGGTGACAAAGATGATATCGTGGCGCAAAGAAGAGTTCCCCTAGTTGATAAAGACATTAGAGAGTATCAAAAAAGAAGAGATGGATTTAATCATGTATCTGTTATGTTTAAGAAGAAGTCTGTTCTAGCCGCAGGAAATTATCAATCGTGTTTGTTAATGGAGGATACCCTTTTGTGGGCAAATATGTTCATGAACGGTGCAAAAGGAATGAATATTGACGATTTTTTGGTCTATGTTCGAATAGGAAAAGACATGTACGAGCGGAGGGGTGGGCTTGATTATTATAAGAAATACAAAGCCGGTAGAAAAAAGGTTTATGAAACAGGATATATAAGCTGGGTAGATTACAAAATAACATTATTAATTCAATTTATCGTAGCTGTGATACCGAATCGAGTAAGAGGCTTTGTGTTTAAAAAGTTGTTACACCACTAATTATACTGTTTTAAACATAATGGAAATAAACAATCTTAGAATGGCGGATTTATAAATGAATAACGATAATTGTGGAAAATATACTCAAGGATTGGTAAGCGTAATAATTCCAACATATAAACGCGCTGACAAACTTCTGCGAGCTATTAACAGTGTATGTAACCAAACTTATGAAAATCTGGAAATTTTAGTTGTAAATGATAACGAGAATGATGACCAGTATACAAAAGAACTGCTAGAATTATTTGAAACTATTACAGATCCAAGAGTAAGGCTAGTTTTCCAGGAACGCCACATCAATGGTGCCGCTGCAAGAAACGCTGGTATCAAAAAGGCAAAAGGCGAGTTCATTGCATTTTTGGATGATGACGATATTTGGGCAGAGAATAAAGTACAAAGACAGATAGAGACTTTTGCTGGACTTGATGAATCCTACGGTGCAGTGAGTACGCTATTTTGCTCTTTCTTAGATAATAGAATTATTTCAAAGAGTATTCCATACAAAGACGGCTATATCTGGGAGAATATATTGCTGAGAAGATGTGATGTGACCACATGCTCCATTATGTTAAGGCACGAAGCATTGGATGAAACAGGCTACTTTGATGAGAGCCTGAAACGACATCAAGAGATTCAATTACTATCGTTTTTTAGTAAAAAGTATAAAATTTATTTGTTAAAAGAGTATTTATTATATGTAGATGCATGGGGAGAGAATAACCCAACTTCTGATAGGATAATAAAAATTAAAGAAGATTTTTTTAAATCGGTAAACCCACTTATGAAAGATCTTCCAGAGAAAAGGCAAAACAGAATTATTAATATGCACAAATTTGAAATAGCATTTGTTCTCTTACGTGAAAAAAAGTTGTTTCAATGCATGAAGTATTTTATGCCAGTAGTTTGCAGCCCAGTAACCTTATATTATGCAATTGAAAGGGTAGCAATTAGACGAAAATCAAAGAGGATGGCAAAAAATGAGTCAAGTGGGATACTTAATTGCAAAGATTAAATATGTGTTCGGAGGAAAGAATCCAGAAATCATTAACGATTATTTCCGTAAGCAAGGGGTACGAATCGGGAATAGGACACATATCTTTTCAAATATTTCAAACGGCGAGCCCTATCTAATTAGTATCGGTGATGATGTTACTATCTCAAACAATGTTTCATTCATAACACATGATTCGAGCATAAGCAAGGCTTTGCCAGAGTTCACGGATGTATTTGGAGAAATTCAGATTGACAACAACTGTTTCATTGGAATGAATACTGTAATCCTACCCGGAGTACATATATGCGATAATACGATAATAGCTGCTGGAGCTGTGATTACAAAATCTATTAAAGAGCCCGGAAACGTGTGGGGCGGGGTACCGGCAAGAAAGATAGATACAGTACAAAGTTTTGCTGAGCATTATAGAGAATTTGCTGTTGATATGAGAAAAGTTACTACAAATAGAAAAGAGTTTATTGAGGAATGTAGAAAAGTCGTAAAATAGGTGAGATTATGAAAATATTTTTTGTTCCTTCGGGATACCCAAATGAATTATACCCATTAGCAAATTCATTTTTAAAGGAACAGGTGCTTGCCCTATCTAAGGAAAATCACGAAATAATCGTTCTTAATGTTGCGCAAAAAAGCATTAAGAAGTTTAATGTTAAAACCGATAAGAGTATCACTGTTTCCAAACATGCAAACGTCACAGAATACAAGTGTTGGCTTTTTACATTCCGCCAGGAAAAATGGCCGAATATATATATAAATAGGTGTGAAAAGGCGTTAAATAAACTTTTTGCTTTGGCGATTCAAGAGTGTGGAAAACCTGATGTTGTTTACGCCCATTTTGCTTTCTATGCTGGATATGTGATGGGAAAATTGTGCCATGAATACAATATTCCGCTTGTTACACAAGAGCATTATAGCTATTTAATGGGTAATAACATTTCTTATAAGATATTAGAGTACGAGAAAAGCGCAATTAATAACTCAAATTATTTTTGTTGTGTATCAAATAATTTAAAAAAATATTTAATACAGAATATTCAACTGGATGGCAAAGAAAAGGAAAAGCTTTTAGTTTTGGAAAATATGTTGAATAGCAACTTTACATATCAGCCATTAGCTAAGAAAAATAAATTTGTTTTCCTTTCTGTTGGTAATCTGAATCACAGAAAAAATTTTGGTTTATTAATAGAAGCATTTTGTATGGCATTTGATAAAGATGATAATGTTGAATTACGAATCGGCGGAACAGGAGAAGAAGAAAATAGTCTCCATCAGCTTGTAAAACAGAAAGGTAGAGAATCACAAATAATATTTCTAGGATTGCTCAGTAGAGAAGAAGTGTATAACGAAAACGTGAATTGCAATTGTTTCGCCTTAATGAGCAAAAAAGAAACCTTTGGTATTGTATACCGAGAAGCTTTAGCTATTGGCAGACCAATAATTACAAGCGTTCATGGCGGATTTGATGAAGATTTGAGTCCTTTGGATGGAATTCAAGTGAATACATTTGATGTTCAAGATGTTGTTACTGCCATGAAAAAAATGAGAATTAATTATGATACATATCAGTTAGAAGAAATATCTAAAAGGTGTTTATCTAAATACACTGAAGGTGTTGTAATAAAACAGATAGAAAAAGTGTTGCAAGATGCTATAGCAACGAAATAAATCATGATAGAAATGGATTAATTATGAAAATCGAGAAAGAGAAAATAAATATTTTTATTCTCATGTGTTTTACTGGTCTTGTAATATGTCTTGGTACCTTTATCTCGTATGGTTCTTTGGGATTGGACAATTATCTAAAAAACGAATTTGTATTATCAATCCCAATATTACTTTTAATGGTACTGCGTGATGGGGAAAGTATTTTTATTGTAAGTAAGAAACACGTCTGGTGTTTATTGATATTTGCTGCACTAGCATCAGAAATTATCAATGGCAGAATACATATTATTAATCTGTGTTCCATGTTGCTATTTGTTTTGTCCGCTGTTAGGTTGAGAGAGCAAACATATAAGATCTTAATTGGAGCTATTATAATAGCGCAATTCATATTTTTTTATTTTTATAGATTAGAAGGATATTTTAATTCGTATGCTTTGACTACCGCTATTGCCGGAATCGAAATCATGTTGATGCTATTCATTTCTCAAAGAAGTAGATTGTGGCAAGTATTAACTGTTTTTTTAGTTTACTTCTTAGTATTATTTGTAATGGCATCAAGAACGTCATTATTAGCTTTTGCAGTAGGCGGCGTAATTTTAATTCTAGGATCTATAAATCAAATGGAGAAAAATAGATATTTCACTTTATGCGCGGTGGTGATACTGGGCTTAATATTTCTTTGGAAATATTATGACTTGATATATGAGCTGTTATTCAATAAATGGATTAATCTAGGTTATAGCACAGTAGATATGTCTTCAGGTAGATTTACAATGTGGCGCGATGTGGTACTCAATCAGAAGTCATTATTCGGGCATGGTGATAATTTTGCGTTCGATAAGTATGGTCACCAGGATTTGCACAATATATTTATTCAAGTACTCGGAAAATATGGCATAGTTTGTTTTCTAACATTTGTCATCTGGCTTTTAGATTTTGTAAAGAAACTTGTTAAGCTTTCAAACTCATATAGACTGATGTTTTTATCATTTTTCTTGTTTTATTTTATTGCTGGAATGACTGAAAATGTTTTGTTTTTAGATTGCAAAGTCTTTATGATCGCATTTTGCTTTTGTGTAAACCTCGCTTGGTTCTATAAGATTTCAGATCTAAAAAAAGGCGAAAGTCTATTACTACTGGAAAGGGAAAAAAATGTTAGATAGAATTAAGAGTACGTTTTGGAACAATAAGATACTAAGAAATGTTATTTATTGTGCTAGCTGGTTTAAAAACTATGTTTTCTATCAGTTTGAATTTGCGTACAAAACAAAATCAAGAATCAGCAAGAATGATAAAAATGAGTACAAAAAAATAGAAGTGTTCAAGAATAAACATCTAGGAGAAAGATGCTTTATTTTGGCTACGGGCCCAAGCTTGACTGTAGAAGATGTGAAGAAACTTAAAAACGAATATACATTCGGTATGAATTCTATTTGTATGTTGTTTGATGAATTGGGGTGGGAAACTACATACTATGGAGTTCAAGATCGAGGTGTGTTCGAAAAGCTAGTGGATAAATACCAGAAATTAAAAGAAACAATTTTATTTGTAGGCGATGGCATTCCTGCTTCGGAAAGAAATAAGGTAAAGTCAATTCCATTTGCAATCAATTATTTAGACCATAAGCATTCCTATAAGCACATAAACACAAAGTTTTCTTTCGATGCGCTGAAACAGGTATATGACGGATACACAATAACCTATTCGCTTATTCAAATTGCTGTATATATGGGTTTTAAGGAAATCTATTTATTAGGTAACGATTGTTCTTATCCTAAGGATCCGAAAAAGCAACATTTTATGGACTTTGGACACTATGATTCCTCCACCTTAACAGCCAGGGATAGAATTATATTTGCTTATCAGTATGCCAAAGATTTTCTGAAAGAAAGTGATGTCAAAATACTTAATGCTACACGTGGAGGTGCTCTTGAGATTTTTCCAAGAGTTGATTTTGATAGTTTGACATTTAAAGAGGAGTAAAATGGGTAAACGAATAGATAAGAAGATTAAAGCAAGTGCTTTTTATTTAATAGGAAACTTATTTGATAAAGCAATTGCGTTTATCACCGTTCCTATTTTTACAAGAATTCTTTCTACAGAAGAATATGGCATCCTTAATACATATACATCATGGGTTTCAATATTTGCAATTGTTGTTGGGCTATCCTTGGGGCAAACCTTGAGAAGCGCGTATTATGATAAGAAAGAAAGACTAGATTCATACTTGTCATCAATATATACTTTATCCCTGATTGATTTTGCAATTACCATATTAGCTGCAATGATAGTATCTGTCTTTTTTGATTTTCAAATCACAAGATATATGCTATTCCTTTGCTTAGTCCAATCATTTATGCAGTTTGTGCGTGATACGTTTGCCATGGAACTGATGATGAAAATGGATTATGTAAAGAGAACCCTTATATTGGCTTTGCCAAATATAGCTGTTGCTATTCTATCTGTAATCTTAATTATGAATATGAATTCAGAAAGGTACATGGGGCGTATTTATGCATATGTAATTATCTATGTACTAATAGGGACTGCTTGTCTTATAAATCAATACAAAAGAGGACACACCCTAGCAAATATTGCTGATTGGAAATATGGATTATCGTTATCTATGCCTCTTATTTTGCATTCGATTTCATGTGTGGTTTTATCGAATTCAGACAGAATTATGATCACTAGATTTGTCGGTGCGACAGAAACCGGGATATACAGTCTCATTTATAATATGAGTCTAATGATTACAGTAATAACATCATCTCTTGAAAATGTCTGGATTCCTTGGTTTAGCGATAAACTCAATAACGGAGATAAAAACAGCATTAACAGGGCTGTTGGACCCTATATTATGTGCTCGGCAATACTAATATCAGCTGTTATGTTTGTCTCGCCAGAAATAATACAAATACTTGCGCCAAAAGAATACTGGGATGGTAAAACCCTTATTCCTCCCTTAATGATTTCTGTATTTGTTACTTTTTTATATACGATTTCAACTAATCTTGAATATTATCAGAAATCTACAAAAACAATAGCAAAAAATACAGTGATAGCGGCTATAAGCAATCTAGTATTAAACCTGATATTCATTCCTCGTTTTGGGGCAATTGCAGCTGCATATACAACATTGGTTTCATATATAATTTCTTTTTTAATGCACTATAAAGATGGCAAAAAATTAGACTCTGATTTATTTCCATTCAATAAATATATTTTGCCTTCTACCATTATTATACTTGCTTGGCTGACTTACTACATGACTTTACGGATTTGGCTTGTACGTTGGATTTTGGCTTTGGCATGCATGGTATTCATGCTATTTTACTTACTGCAGAACGGATATTTACCATTTGAAATTAAACACAAATTTGGAAGGAGACAATAATAATGTCGCTTTACGAGAAAATTGTGGCTGGCGAAGAGAAAATTGCTCTTGTTGGTCTGGGATATGTTGGTATGCCTATTGCCGTTGCCTTCGCTAAGAAGGTTAAGGTCATCGGCTTTGACCTGAACGCAGCAAAGATTGAGCTGTATAAGCAGGGAGTTGATCCGACCAAAGAAGTCGGTGATGAAGGCATCAAGGCCACTACCGTTGAGTTTACAGCAGATGAAAAGAAGCTTCAGGAAGCCAAGTTCATCATCGTAGCTGTTCCTACTCCGGTTAATACTGACCACACACCTGATCTCACTCCGGTAATTGGAGCATCTGAAATAGTCGGTCGAAATCTGACCAAGGGTGCGATTGTAGTCTATGAGTCTACTGTCTACCCTGGCTGCACTGAAGATGTATGTATTCCTATTCTTGAAAGAGAATCTGGCTTAAAGTGTGGTGTGGACTTTAAGATTGGTTACTCTCCTGAGCGTATCAACCCGGGTGACAAGGTTCATCGTCTTGAGAATATCCACAAGATTGTGTCCGGCTGTGATGCTGAGTCTCTTGAGGAAATCAAGAATGTGTACGACCTGGTTATTGAAGTTGGTACACATCCCGTTTCTAACATTAAGACAGCTGAGGCGGTCAAGGTTGTAGAAAACAGCCAGCGTGATATCAACATTGCTTTTATGAATGAGCTTGCCATGGTATTCGATCGCATGGGTATCGATACCAACGAGGTTGTTGATGGTATGAACACCAAGTGGAATGCTCTGGGATTCCGTCCTGGCCTGGTTGGTGGTCACTGCATTGGCGTGGATCCGTATTACTTTACATATGAGGCAGAGAAGCTGGGCTACCACAGCCAGATCATTCTAAATGGTCGTATTGTGAATGACAGCATGGGCGCTTATGTTGCGGATGCTGCTATCAAGAAGATGATTGAAGCAGGACAAGCTCCAAAGAATTCAAAGGTCGTTATTCTTGGTTTGACCTTCAAGGAGAACTGCCCTGATACCAGAAACAGTAAAGTGGACGACATTATTAAGAGACTTGGCTCTTATGGCATCACACCTGTGGTTGTCGATCCTTGGGCTAGTGAGAGGGATGCTATGCATGAGTATGGCGTGACACTCACCAAGCTGGAAGACGTAAAGGATGCTGACTGCGTGATTGTTGCTGTTGCGCACAATGAGTTCAGAGCTCTTGCGCTTAATGATATTAAGGCGCTCTTCAAAGAAGGCGCAGATGACGAGAAAGTACTGCTCGATGTAAAGGGGCTCTATAAGGTAGCAGACCTTGAAGCATCCGGCATGAGATGGTGGAGGTTATAAAGTGGATATTGGAGATTTTATTCCATGCTTCATAAAAGAATTACGCAGAAAACAAATCGTTCAAAAACGCTTTGGTAAGGGTAATAGAATTTATACCACCAACATTCATCCTTCAGCCCATTTGGGGAAAGATATCTATTTGGCGGATAAGGTTGATATTCGTGCAAATGTCGAAATAGATGATCATTCATACTGTTCAACAGGTACTGTGCTGTTTAAGAGTACCAAAATAGGCAAGTATTGTAGTATTGGATACAATGTCCAGATTGGCTGCCCAGAACATCCGCTACATTTCTTATCTACTTCACCAACGTTATATTGTGCCGAGCATATAAGGAGATACTGTGATTGGCCAGAAGATGATATAAAGGCACCGGTTAGAATTGGAAACGATGTTTGGATTGGAAGTAATTCAATAATACTTCAAGGAGTTACGGTTGCGGATGGAGCTGTAATAGCTGCAGGAGCTGTGGTTACAAAAGATGTCCCTCCGTTTTCAATCTGGGGGGGTACCTGCTAAGTGCATAGGAAATCGCTTTGAGCATGATTTTGAAGAAAAGATTGCCAATAGCGAATGGTGGAATCATGACATGGAATGGATTGAAAAATTTGCTAATGAACTATATAAGACGGAGGATAGATAAATGAAAGTAGTATCTTTTATTCCAATAAAACTTAACAATCAGAGACTTCCTGGAAAAAACACAATGCTGCTCAATGGAAGACCTACTTGTGATTACATATTTGAGACAATCAGTAATGTTGACACAATTGACGAAAAGTATGTGTATTGCAGTGATGAAGCAATTAAACCATACATTGCGCCATACGAGAGTAAAGGTCTTAAATTCCTGAAGCGCGATACATATCTCGATGGGTTCCAGGTAAAGGGGTTAGAGATTATTGACAGGTTTGTCAAGGATGTTGATGCAGATATTTATGTACTCACCCATGTTACACAACCATTTACAAAAAGTGAATCTATTGCTAAGGCGCTTGAAAAGGTAGTATCCGGGGAATATGATTCTGCTTTTTCTGCAGTTGTACTCCAGGACTATATGTGGATGAATGGAAAACCGTTCAATTATGATTTGAAGAATATTGTTAGAACACAGGATCTGGAACACATTTATATGGAAACAGGAGCATTCTTCATTTTCCGTAAAGAAGTTTTTACAGAGCTAGGTCAAAGAATCGGCAATAAACCTTACATCTATGAAATTGACCAGTTTGAAGCCGTAGATATTGATACCGCAGAAGACTTTGAATTTGCAAAAGCAGTCGCTGCGTATTTGGATAAGAAATAATGGAGGAACACTATTTGTGAAGAACGTTCGAGTGCTTGATTGCACGTTAAGAGATGGTGGGCGCATCATTGATTGCGCTTTTGATGATAATGAAACTAAAGACATATCAAATCGCTTGGCGAATGCCAAAATTGATATTATCGAAGTTGGTTTCCTTAGAGATTGGCGTAAGGTAAATTATAAGGGGAATAGTACATTCTTTACAGACGTTGATCAAATCAGACCATTTGTTAATAAAGAAAAGAAAAATACAATATATACAGCATTTATTGATTTTGGCATGTGTGATATTGATTCACTCAAACCATACGATGGTACATCTATTGATGCGGTTAGATTTGGCTTTACAAAGAAGAATTATGATGAATCTAGGGATGAAGTCACACGCTGGATAAGTGTAATCAAGCAAAAAGGATATAAGTTATTTATTCAGGGTGTTAATTCGCTTAATTATACAGACCGTGAATTACTTGAAATCGTAGAAATGGTCAACAGTGTGCATCCGTATAGCTTTGGAATCGTTGATACATATGGCGCGATGTATATGGATGATGTTGACAGGCTATATGGTTTGATTGACCATAACATGGCACCAGACATTTGCATCAATTTCCATTCTCACAACAATTATCAGTTGTCATTTGCCTTTGCTCAGGAAGTAATTAAACTAAGTGGAACGAGCAATCGCCAGATTATTATCGACAGTACACTTGGAGGTATGGGAAAAGTTGCGGGAAATCTGAATACTGAACTTATAGTTGATTTCCTTGTAAGAAAGAAAAAGTATGATTATGAACTGGATGAAATACTGGATTTGCTTGATGATTATATAGTTAAGTATTCTTCAAAGTATAAGTGGGGATATTCAACAGCTTCTTTGATGGCGGGCATTTACAAATCACATCCGAATAATGTGATCTATCTGACGGAGAAGTATAGATTGGATAGCAAAGATATCGGCAAGATACTTTCCATGATAGACCCTGCAACACGGCAGCGCTACGATTATGATAATATTGAAAAGCTATATATCGAATATGTATCGGAAAAGGTGGATGATCACGAGGCAATAAATCAATTAAAAGACAATATTGGCGGCAGAGAGGTAGTAGTATTGGTTCCAGGTAATAGCCTAAATACTTATCGTAAAGATATCGATAAGTACATAGAAGCCAGCAATGCATTTGTTGTCAGTGTGAACTTTGTCGCGGATAATAGTTCCGCATATGCTTTCTTCGGGAACGCTAAAAGATATGCTCGATTAGAAAACAAGAGAAATGGAAGGAATGTGATTATTTCTTCAAATGTAAAAAGTGATAGTGATTCGGATATTGTTGTTAACTATCATAGCTTAATCAATCGCGGCTATAAGTATTTTGAAAATTCGACGATTATGCTTTTGAATTTGTTGAAAAAAGTAGAAGTGAGCAAGATTTCAATTGCTGGGTTTGATGGATTCGAGTCTGATAAAACAAGTAATTATTCAGATGAAAGTTTCCAGAACGATAGGCATCTTAGTGAATTTGAAGATTTAAACAAGGAGATTTTCTCTATGTTTACAGAAGTAAAAGAAACGCTTGCTGGAAAATGCGAAATTCACTTCATTACTCCTAGTAGATTTGACAAATAGTTTGATTAGGAGGAAGCACATGAGGGAAAGAGAAAAAAGAAACAGCGGTATCGAAGCGTTACGAATTATAGCTATGCTGATGATTATTGCGTATCATTATGTAGTTCATGGAAAAGCCATCGAGACCGGGGGGGGGTACGAAGATATTTCTAGAATGTGCTTCTCTGTGGGGTAAAGCTGGTGTTAATCTGTTTTGCTTAATTATGGGATACTTTGGAATACAATCAAAATTTAACGTGAAAAAAGTATTCCAAATGGAGGCACAGGTGGTATTCTATTCTCTGTTCGGATTATTTGCGGCCTTGCTGTTTAAATGTAGGATGAGTTTTGGCAAAGTCGTAATGACATTTTTCCCTACTGTATTTAACCAGTATTGGTTTATTACGGCATATATAATGGTCTATATTATATCTCCCTTTATTAATAGATTGTTGTTGAAACTAGATGGAATACATTTCCGAAGACTGATTTCCATTTTTATAGCATTTTGGTGCGCTGTTCCTTTCTTCACGTTACAAGAAAATTCAGGTTTGTTTTGGAATCAGTTTATTTGGTTTGTTGTAATGTATGTTATTGGAGCCTATCTTAGACTTAACAAAAGAGTATTCCCTAAAAGAATATATCTTTTGGTTTTGCTGATATGCAATGTAATTCTAGTTGCTTCTGTAATAGGAACTAATTGGTTATCCACATATATTCTGAAACTTTCAGAATATACAATATACGCTAGATGGAGCAACAGTCCATTAATTATCTGTGTGTGTATATCTATGATGCGATTAGTTGAATGCCGACAGATAGGACATATTAAGTGGATAAACTATCTTGCAACAGGAACACTTGGAATATATCTCTTTCACGAAAATGTTTTCATTAGAGATATTTTGTGGAACAATTTGTTTAATAACACAGAGTATATAGGTTCTTACGCTATTGTTATTCACATTATGGCAGCGATAGCTTTTGTTTTTCTGACTGGCAGTGTGATTGATGTACTTAGACGTTTACTATTTGTGAAAACGGATACAGTATTTTCTTTTATATCAGATGGAGTTGAAAAAAAGGTGAAAGACTATGAACAAAAAATTGATAAAATATTTAATAATGGATGTTGACGGCACCCTTACTGATGGAAAAATCTATATGGGCAATGACGGAGAAGTCATGAAAGCCTTCAACATCAAAGACGGGTGTGGTATTCATGATATCCTTATTCCGGCAGGAATCACACCAGTTATTATCACAGGAAGAAACAGTAGGATTGTAGAGAACAGATGTGGTGAATTGGGAATTAAGGAAATCCATCAAGGTGTATCTAACAAGATAGAGAAGTTACTCACCATTACCGACAACTTATCTTCAGTCGCTTATATAGGAGACGACATCAACGACTTATCATGCATGCTGCCAGTTAAAGAATTTGGCGGTATCATCGGATGCCCGAAAGATGCTGTGAAGAAGGTGCTTTCCATTGCTGATTATGTCGCTGACCACAAAGGTGGCGATGGAGCTGTAAGAGATTTTATTGAGTGGGTGGTTGGAGAGAAGTAATGCCCCACCTATCCACACATCCATCAAAAAGGGGTGAAACCATGAATATACAGGAACTCAATTCTTATAAAGTAACATCAATTCACAAAAAGTCGGGAATGATGATATTCGGTTCACCCCTAACTGTTGTCGATGAAGGAGATCTCTTCCGGATTGCAGAATTACATGTCATTTGCAAACGACTTGTGGGTAAGTGCGAAATAGAAGATGGAGTTGTTCGATTGACCATGAAAAATGGGGAAGAGATTGAAAATGGGGTGAGGAGATGATGACCTCCAGCGTCTAAACTTTATATCTGCAAAAAGTATGATGGGAATTCCTTCTCATCCCCTGTGTTTTCTTTTTTCTGGTGTGCTCTTTCACACCACTTTTATTCTTCTTCTCCTCCACACCTTGTGTGGTATGGTAGGGAAAAGAGAGTGGTGGGAATGGTGGGAAAATAAAGAGCGGATGTGGTTGAAATTCTCATGTCATCTGTTTGAGTATTCCGGGCTATTCTGAACCGCCATTCCGGTGACACAGTACCGCAAATCCGCCTTTGTGGATACCGCCGTTCTGGTTCATAGATACCGTGAATCCGGTTAATGAGTACCGTTTTCCTTTATAATGTATCTATGCGCTTTAATGCGTAAATACATTATGAAGGAGGTCATCGTTTATGACCAAGTACCGTGAGATCATCCGGTTAGCCGGATTAGGTCTCAGTCAAACCAACATTGCCCTCAGTTGCAATGCATCAAAGACAACTGTCAACAAAGTGCTAAAGGCAGCGAGAGAACAGAACCTCACATGGCCATTGGATCCAAAACTAACAGATCCAGTCCTTTGTGGATTGCTTTTCCCGAACCAGAAAGCCAAAGTCACTACATCCAAGCGGATGCCAGATTATGCCCACATCCGCAAGGAACTTCTCCGCAACGGAGTAAACAAGAAGCTCCTTTGGACAGAATACCTTGAGGAATGTCGCCTCGCTGGTGATGAGCCGCTCATGTATTCCCAATTCTGCTATTATATCCAGCAGGACGAGCAGAAGCGCCGCGCCACTATGCACATCAACCGCAAGCCCGGAGAGCAGGTTGAGGTTGACTGGGCCGGAGATCCGGCACATATCATTGACCCGGATACCGGCGAGGTTCTGGATGCCCATATTTTCGTAGGAGTAATGACCTACAGCCAGTACCCATATGTGGAAGCATTTATGGATGAGAAGCGGCACTCGTGGATTGCAGCACATGTCCACATGTATGAGTACTTTGGGGGTGTTGCTAAAATCCTTGTGCCGGATAACTGCCGCACTGCCGTGGATCACAACAAGAGTTGGAAGGATCAGCGGATCAATGCTGTTTATCAGGAAATGGCTGAACACTATGGCACTGCAGTCATACCAGCCCGCGTCCGAGCCCCTCGCGATTATCGGCGAAAAAATGTTATCGGCAATTCTATGAAAGATTCTCAAAATACGCCGATAATTCGATATCTATAGAGATATTCTTGCTGATAATGTTTTTCTTTACGCCCTCAATTGCTATCCTGATATTGACCACAGGATTTACCTGTGGCAGAAAGGAGCATTGAGATGAATCAGTTAAAAGAAGTAATAAATGCTGTCCTTGAGCAGCAAAAGTTGCAGCTTGCCCCCTCAACATACGATGCGCGGAAAAATTTATCTGAAACATCTGGTCGAGTATGGTGATTATCTGGGTATCCAAGTACCTTGTCAGGAACTATATGATGCCTATGTTGCCCGTGCAGTGACACCAGATCTCCGCTTTCAGCTTTTGCATGCGGTCCGTCTGGTAGACAAAGAAGCCGGAACAAAAGCTCTTACACCGGAAGGAAAGCTCTATAATGAGCCGAAGCTTCCTTCCTCCAGTGAATCAGAGGAAGTTTTCCGAAATATATTCTTTCCAATCAGTGATGGCAGGATTGATATGGGGCATCTGATTCGCCGGGCTGAAAGTGAAATGGCCTATCTCCATCTTTCCGCATCTACCAGATGGCAGTACATGCAAGCATGGCGGGAGTTATATACATTTCTCTATCTTTCCCGGAGCACCGTATTCACGAGGGAATCCTGTAATGCTTTTGTCGAAGATACCACCCAAAAGCATCTGGACGGCTCTTTGAATGAATGGAAAAGAAAAATCCGACGCCGTTCTGTCTGCGTATTGCTTGAAGTAGCAGATACCGGCTGTTTTCAATGGAAGCTGTTTCTTTCCAAGAAAACATGCTGCTCTGATGACACCCTGGAAGCTCTTCGCCAGCAGTATCTTACGTTTCTGCGGACCAGGAACTTTGAAAAGAAAACCATTGCTCTTTATGACTATGCATTCAGATCTTTCATCGAAGGGACAGGAGTAACTGACGTTAGCGGCCTACGTAAACTACAGACTTCACAGATTCAATCCCTGCTGGTCTTTCTGTCAGAACGACTTTGTCTGAACAGCCGAGGAACTGTTTTCCCGATTATACGGCAGATCCTGTCTTATCTGTATGCGGCCGGCTTTATCCCTATGGATTTTTCAGGGATGATACTGACTCCCGCATATAAAAAAACACATTTAAGGCCATATATAACTGCTTCGGACGAAAAAAGCTTTTTCGTGCAATGGAGGAGGCACCGCTTCGTACCAAAGCAATGATGCGGCTGGGGCTCCGGCTCGGATTGCGTGATATTGATATCTGTTGTCTCCGCTTCAGCCAGATTGACTGGAAAAACGATCAGATCATACTAGAACAGGAAAAAACCGGTGTGACCATGTGCCTTCCGCTGCTTGAGGATGTTGGGAATGCCATTATGGATTATATCTTGAACGAACGACCTGCAGAAGCAGAAAAGAATCCATATGTTTTCGTGCGAAGGCAGGCACCTTATGATCAGCTTGGCGGAGATGACAGTCCCCTTGCGGAGGCGATCCTGGATCGCATCAAGCATGATGCATATAAGATCAACATCATCCCGACAGATCCTGCGAATTACAGATCCATGCGGGAAGTGTACGGGTTGGATCCAGCATTAAGCGAGTAAACTCGCAGGTAACAATTAATTAAGTGCGGTATCCCTGTTCCGGACTCACGGTATCATAGCTCCGGACTTCCGGTATCCGTTCCTCCGGAACAGGGGTAC
>ULZK01038442.1_pt1 | contig 19865 bp, 17 predicted proteins | sample 1963021 | NCBI WGS metagenome assembly ULZK01 (sample SAMEA4835887, study PRJEB28245) | human gut metagenome | biome: gut microbiome; material: fecal sample | place: Denmark | collected 2008 | reverse complement strand
TGACGGACAGTCCGGCTGTTTTTTTATAAAAATAAGTCTATAAATTATGCAAGTGTGTTTACTGCTTTAGATAAGCGGGAAACTTTTCTTGCAGCAGTATTTTTGTGATAAACACCTTTTGTAGCTGCTTTATCAATAGTAGAGATTGCATTCTGTAATGCTGCAACTGCTGCTTCTTTGTCTTTTGCTGCAACTGCTGCTTCTACTTTTCTGATAGAAGTTTTAACTCCTGATTTGATAGATTTGTTTCTCTCAGCTTTTTTCTGATTTACTAATACTCTTTTTTTTGCAGATTTAATGTTAGCCAAAGCGTACACCTCCAAATATAATCTTTTCCAGTTTTATGATTTATCGTTTATCTTCATCGGAGAAGGACACGGTGTTCTCCGATATTACATGCTTTTTTATTCTAGTTGATTTAAAGGTAAATGTCAATACATAAAATCCCTGAAACTGCAAAAAATAGAAGAAACAAGCATGAAGGAAAGGGAAAAAAGGGAAATGGGAAGAATTCGTACAGATTTAGCTTTGGAGACAAAAGAAAAGTTTGAAGAGGACCAGGTGGAAATCAGGGGAGTGGTAATTGAAGAAAATTATAATGAAGAAAAAGATATCAAGACCACAGTGGTGAAAATTGAAACCGAAAATGGGGCGAAAACCATGGGAAGGCCACAGGGGATTTACATTACCATGGAAGCTCCGAATCTGTCTGTTCCGGATGAGGACTATCACAGGGAAATTTCCAGGGAACTTGCCAGACATATGAAAAAGCTGCTGCCAGAGAAAGGAGAGCTGAAAGCGCTGGTTGTGGGACTGGGAAACCGGGAGATTACCCCTGATTCCCTGGGTCCGGATGTGATTTCAAACCTGCATATTACCAGACACCTCATTCAGGAATATGGAACCCTGGGTATGGGAGAAACCTGTGTACATTCTGTCAGCGGGCTGGTTCCGGGAGTGATGGCTCAAACCGGAATGGAAACCATGGAAATTATCAGAGGTGTTGTGGAAGAGACCAAACCAGATGTGGTGATTGCCATTGATGCACTGGCAGCCAGAAGCGTGAAAAGACTGAATCGTACCATTCAGCTTACAGATACAGGGATTCAGCCCGGTTCCGGGGTTGGGAATCACAGAAATGGACTAAGTGAAACCACTCTTGGAGTGAAGGTAATTGGAATCGGAGTGCCTACAGTAGTAGATGCAGCGACAATTGTTCAGGATGCCATGTCTCATTTGCTGGATGCTCTGGAGGAACAGGAGAAAAAAGAATTTCTGGAAGAGATGATTACCCCGTCTCTGCACAGCATGTTCATGACTCCAAAGGATGTAGATGAAACCATAAAAAGACTTTCCTATACCATATCTGAAGGACTGAATCTTACATTTGCAAAAGCAGAGGCATAATTGAAAAGGATTGTCTCATATATAGATATGAGGTGATTGATTGAAGAAAAAAGATGCAGAACGAATTGTTTCTATTGTGCTGTGGATTCTTATGGTGATTCTGGGTGCAGATATTGTGATAAAAGGATTAAAACTGAATGAGGAAACCTGGGAGCAGATGATGCGTAAAGTGCAGCAGCAAACCATGGAAACCTATCTTCCAGGGATGGTGGAAGAACACGGCGGGGAAACTGCAGTTACGTGGCTGCTGAGACAAATCGGAGCGCAGATACCTGTATTTATGCCGGACAGGACAGAAGAGCAGGGAAGTCTTTTGGAAGATTCCAAAATCAGCAGGAAAATCGCAGAGGAAAATTCAGAATTTCTGGAGGCAAAACTTCTGGAAGAAAATCAGGAAGCAGGGCCTCCGGAGTCAGGCTATGAGAACACAGGAGGTGTGGATGCCCAGAACAGCGGGGAGAATACAGAAGAAACTGTTGCCGGGACAATGGAAAAAGCTCCGGTTACGGATATTCCTTTGGAAAAATTTCAGGACTTTGATTTTGTAATGAGAAGTTTTTATACAGTGGATAAAACCACCAGTATTACCAGCGAGCAGTTAAATGCGCCGGAGCTGGTGCAGATGGATTTGAGGATGCAGACCGGGAAAGAGCAGCCGCAGATTCTTATTTATCATAGCCATTCTCAGGAGGAGTTTATTGATTCCGTTCCGGGAGATCCCTCTACAACGATTGTAGGAGTGGGGGCATATTTAGCTACACTTTTGAGGGATACATATGGCTATAATGTCATTCATGTTACAGATACCTTTGACATTGTAGATGGGAAATTGGACAGGAACCAGGCGTACACCTTTGCCCAGGAACGAATCAGCCAGATTCTGGAGGAAAATCCCAGCGTGGAGGTGGTTATTGATCTGCACAGAGATGGTGTGCCGGAAGGTAAGCGGCTGGTAACTAATGTAAACGGAAAAGAGACTGCCAAAATTATGTTTTTTAACGGACTGAGCAGAACCAATAAGAATGGAGAAATCAGCTATCTTCCAAATCCCTATATTAAAGAAAATCTGGCTTTTTCCCTGCAAATGATGCTGGAGTCTAAGAAATATTACCCGGACTTAGCCAGAACCATTTATCTTCGCGGATACCGGTATAATCTGCATCTAAGACCCAAAACACTGCTGGTGGAATGTGGGGCTCAGACCAATACTGTGCAGGAGGAAATGAACGCCATGGAACCTCTGGCAGACATTTTGAATAAGGTTTTGACAGGAACGTAAAAAAAGAGACAATGGACATTGAAAAAAATAAGAAACAATGTTATATTTAAGATTACGTGCATTTAAAATGTCTGTAAAAAATAAGAAATAAATTCAGAAGAGAAAAGAAGAAAAAACGGAGGAAAAAAGTATGCAGGCAATGATTTTGGCAGCCGGCATGGGAAAGCGGTTAAAAGAACTGACAAGTAATGCCACAAAATGTATGGTGGAGGTAAATGGCGTAACCCTGATTGAACGTATGCTCTCTCAGCTTGATAAGAAAAATCTGGAACGAATTGTGGTGGTGGTTGGTTATGAAGGCAAAAAACTAATGGATTATATTGAAACTTTAGACGTCCATACACCTATTGTCTATGTAAATAATGAAATTTATTATAAAACCAATAATATTTATTCTCTGTTTCTGGCAAGAAATTATCTGACAGAAGATGACACCATTTTGTTGGAATCTGATTTGATTTTTGAGGATGCAGTGCTGCAAAGACTTCTGGATAACCCTTATCCAAGTCTGGCTCTGGTTGCAAAATTTGAAAGCTGGATGGACGGAACAGTAGTTACGTTAGATGAAGAAAATAATATTAAGAATTTTTTAGGAAAAAAAGATTTTGAGTTCCAGGAAATACCAAAATATTATAAAACTGTGAACATTTATAAATTCAGCAAGGATTTTTCTACAAGTCATTATGTTCCATTTCTGGAAGCGTATAGCAAAGCCCTGGGAAATAATGAATATTATGAGCAGGTTTTAAAAGTGATTACCCTTTTAGATAAACCGGAAATCAAAGCAGAGCCACTTGGACAGGAAGCGTGGTATGAAATTGACGATGTGCAGGATTTGAATATTGCTGAGTCTATTTTTGCAGAAAAAGAAGAAAAACTGGATAAATTCAGCAGACGCTGGGGTGGATACTGGAGATATCCACAGCTTTTGGATTTTTGTTATCTGGTAAATCCTTTTTATCCAAACCAGAAGCTTATAGATGAAATGAAAGCAAATTTTGAAAGACTTCTGTGTGAGTATCCTTCCGGCATGGAAGTGAACAGCCTGCTGGCTGCAAAATACTATGGACTACATAAGGAACAGGTTTGTGTTGGAAATGGAGCAGCAGAACTGATTAAGGAACTGATGGAATCAGGCCAGGGAAAGACAGGTATGATTTATCCTACGTTTGAAGAATATCCAAACAGAAAAGAACAAAATGAAATCGTACCGTTTTTTGCTTCCAGACCGGCATTTCGCTACACAGCGGAAGAACTCATGACATTTTATGAGGATAAAGATATTAAAAATCTTGTTTTAATCAATCCTGACAATCCATCTGGAAATTATATTGAAAAGCAGGATGTGCTGAAAATGGCAGACTGGGCGCAAAAGAAAGGGACTCAGTTTATTGTGGATGAATCTTTTGTGGATTTTGCAGATACCAATGAGCCTGCATCCTTATTAGATGAAGAGATTATAAAAAATTATCCGGGAATGGTTGTGGTAAAAAGTATTTCGAAATCCTTTGGAGTACCGGGACTGCGTCTGGGAATTCTGGCGTCTGGGGATGAAGAATTGATTACTTTCCTGAAAAAACGTATGTCGATTTGGAATATCAACTCTTTTGGAGAGTTCTATATGCAGATTTTTGAAAAATATAAATCAAACTATGAAGAAGCTCTGGAAAAATTTAAAGAGGTTCGCAGAGAATATGTAAATGCATTGTCTGCCTGTCCGTTTCTGGAGGTTCTGCCTTCCCAGGCAAATTATGTAATGTGTCGTTTAATTGGAAATAAGACAAGCAGGGAATTGGCAGAAGTTCTTTTAAACAAGTACAATATTTTGATTAAGGATTTGTCCAGAAAGAAAGGCTTTGAAGGAGAATCCTATATCCGTCTGGCGGTGAAACGTCCGGAAGAAAATCAGAAGCTTATTGACGCCATGAGAGCAGAATTTGGAGTGTGAAGAACATGAGAGTTTGTGTGATTGGCGGAGGAAATATTGGAAGTGTTTTAGCGGTGGACATGGCTTTTCGAGGATATCAGGTAGATCTGCTTACCGGAAAACCGGAAAGCTGGAGCCATGAAATAGAAGTATATGATTTAGAACAGGAAGAGGTACACTCTGGCAGAATTCATAGGATTACAGATTCCATGGAAATCCTTTCCCAGGCAGATGTGATTTTTTCTACCTTGCCGTCTAATGTGTTTTGCGAAAAAATCAAGGAGATGACCCCTTTTTTGAAGAAAGGGACTTATCTTGGAATTGTTCCGGGAAGCGGTGGATGTGAGTTTTGCTGCCGGGAGGTTCTTGAAAAAGGCTGTGTTCTATTTGGTTTTCAGCGGGTACACAGCATTGCCAGAATCAGAGAATACGGGAAAGCTGTAAATGTAACCAGCAGAAAGAAAGAAGTTCAGATTGGAGCTATTCCCAAAAACAGAACAAGGGAAGTCTGTAAAATAGTGGAAGAGCTGCTTGGTATACCGGCAAGGGAGGTCAGTAATTATCTGAATGTTACGCTGACACCGTCAAATCCTATTTTGCATACAACCAGGCTGTATACAATGTTCCGTGATTATGAAGAACCTATGGTATATGACCAAAATATTCAGTTTTATGCCCAGTGGACCGAAGAGTCCTCAGAAATGCTTCTGGCTTGTGACCGGGAACTTCAGAACATCTGTAAAAAATTTCCAAACCTGGATTTGCATCAGGTAGTTTCTTTGAAAAAGCATTATGAGGTACAGGACAAGAGACAAATGACTGAGAAAATCAGCCATATTCCGGCTTTTCAGAATATCTGGTCACCAATGAAGAAAAAGGGAGATGGATATGTGCCGGATAAAAGCTCCCGGTATTTTCAGGAGGATTTTCCGTATGGTCTGTGCATTATCAAAGCGTTTGCTGTGATTGCCCAGGAAGAAACACCAAATATAGACTGTGTATTAAAGTGGTATGAACAATTCTCCGGCGAAGAATATTTTCAGCAGGAGGCATTTACCGGAAGAAGTCTGAAGAAGCTAAACCTGCCACAAAATTATGGCCTGTTTACTGTAGATCAGGTACAGCAGTTTTACGGACAGACTGAGGAAGAGATAGATACATGAGATTAACGGAGTTTAAAGGAAAGAGTAATAATTTACAGCTGCTGAAGTTTTTGGCAGCTGTGTTTGTGGTAGCAAGTCATTCTTTTGCATTAGCGGCAGGCAGTTCTGAGAATGAATGGTTCATGAAACTTACAGATGGAGCGATGTCTCTGGGAGGCGCTGCAGTGTCTGTCTTTTTTTGCGCCGGAGGATATTTTATAGCGAAAAGCATGAACCGTGTGCAAAATGGAGTTACATATTTTAAAATACGGATACTTCGTATTTTTCCATGTCTTATGGTTGTGGTATTCCTGTCAGCATTTTTATTAGGGCCTTTGGTAACAGAGTATAGTCTGTCAGAGTATTTTAAAGACACCCAGGTATACCGTTACCTGCTCAATGGTGTTTTGCTTTTACAGCACAACCTTCCGGGGGTGTTTCGGGATAATCCTTATTTGCCTACAGTCAATGGAGTTTTATGGACGCTGCCTATAGAATTTCTTTGCTACATAGCATGTTTTGTTATGTGGAAATTAAAATTTCTGGAGCAGAAAAAGTGTGTATTTAGTATTCCTTTGGTGATTTTTGGAACCTTAGGAATCTACTTTGTGGCAGGAAAAGCAGGAGTATCCGGGCTGACCCCTACTATCAGACCCATGCTTTTATTTTATATGGGTATTTTGTTTTTTGTATACAGAGACAAGGTTATTTTTAAGAAATCGGTATTTTGGTGGCACATGTCTGCATTAGTCCTGTCAGTTCCCCTGCAGCTGGTGAATGCGGCAATGGTGCTGTGTTTTCCATATATTTTGTTTTATTTGTGTTTTGCTGTAAAACAGGTATCTGAAAAAGTGGGAAACGCAGGCAATATTTCTTATGGAATTTATTTATGTGCGTATCCGATACAACAGGTGATTGTATGGATGCATGGAGACACAATGTCACCTTACTGGAATACAGGAATGGCCATTCCTTTTGCTGTTGCAGGAGGATACCTTTTGTACCGATATATTGAAAAGCCGCTTATGAATTTTAAAGGAAGAAGGCTTGCCTAGAAGTTCAGATAGGCTTATAATGAGAAAATGGAAGGAAACAAGAGAGAAAATGGGAAGAGAATATGATGCATATACGTTAAAAGCAGTTCAGGAGATTGAACTGGAGATGTTAGAGTGCTTTTTAGAGATTTGTGAAAAACACGATTTAACATATTTTGCTTTTGCAGGTACTGGCATTGGAGCTTTGCGGCATGGAGGATTTATTCCCTGGGATGATGATATTGATATCAATATGCCAAGAAAGGATTTTGAGAAATTCGTAGAAATTGCTAAGCGAGATTATGGTGACCGTTACTATTTCTTAAATGCCACAACAGATGAACATTATCCCCTTATGACTACCAGATGGTGTAAAAAAGGAACTGTTTTCTGGGAAGAATCTTTAAAAGGTGTTCCCTGCAAGTTTGGGATTTTCCTGGATTTATATCCCATGGATGAAGTCAGTGATGACCCGAAAAAGCTGCGGCGTCAGGCAATGCCGGCCTGGTTTTGGAGCAAAATTATGATTCTCCGTGAAGTTCCCTATCCGGTATTACCATTTCAGGGAATGACAAAAAAGGTGATTCATGGTATTTGTGCCTGTGTTCATGTGCTTTTAAAGACTTTTCATGTTTCTCACAACTGGCTCTATGGCAGATGTATGGCTGCCTGCACAAAATATAATGGAGTTGGAACGGATACGCTTGGTTATTTGTGCAGTTCCCAACCTTATGAAGATGTGCTGAAAAAAAGCCAGGTGTATCCTTTGAAAAAGCTGAAGTTTGAGCATTTGGAATTAAATTTTCCAAATAAAATCGAAGAGATGCTTACAGCAACATACGGAGATTATATGAAACTGCCACCAGCAGAGAAGAGAAAGAATCATTTTCCGTATCGTTTGGAACTAGGTGATTACACGCCGGGGAGAAAGGCTGAAAACGAATAAGAATGGATAAAAATATGCAAAGTCAAGTAAAGAAAGATTATTTCTGGAATACCATGGGAAGTGGGATTACTGCTGTATTTTCGGTTGTTGTCTTATGGGCAGTGACCAGGATTATGGGACCTTATGTGGGAGGCGTATTTGCTTTTGGATATGCAGTGTCCCAGCAGCTTCAGACAGTGGGAGCCTATGAAATTCGTACCTATCAGGCAACGGATGTTCGTGAAGTTTTTAAATTTGAAACGTATCTGGCAGCGAGAATCATTACCTGTCTGGCAATGATTTTATGCGCTGTGGCATATGGGTTCTACCATGAGGGCTTTACGGAAGAGGCAATCGTGCTGATTCTCATTTGTATGTTAAAAGTATTTGATGCATTTGAGGATGTATTTCACGGGATGTTTCAGCAGCATAAGAAGCTTTATATAGCAGGAAAGGCGCTTTTTTACAGAATACTGATTACCATGCTTGGCTTTGTTTTATTCCTTTATATTACCAGAAGCCTTCTGATATCCTGTATCCTTACGATTCTTATTTCTGCGGTTGCAGTTTTTTATTTGAATGTTCCGGAAGCCAAAAAAATGGTTTCTATCCGCATCAGATTCCAGTGGAATCAGATTAAGGGACTTCTGATATCTTGTTTTCCGCTGTTTGTGGGAGCTTTTGTACTTCAATACCTCAGCAATCTCCCCAAATACGGTATGGATCAGTATATGTCTAAGGAATATCAGACGTATTACTCTATCCTGTTTATGCCGGCATTTGTGATTAATTTGTTTAGTGGGTTTGCATTTAAACCGCTGCTGACTTCTCTGGCAGAAAATTGGGTGGGGAATCAGAAAAGCAAATTTATGGGGACGATTGTAAAAGGACTTCTGATTGTAGGCGGACTTACCGTGGTTGTAATAGGTGGTGGTTATCTTCTGGGAATTCCGGTATTGTCCTGGATATATGGTGTAGAACTGGCGCCTTATAAGACAGAGTTTATACTGCTTCTTTTGGGCGGAGGCTTTAGTGCAGCAGGTGTTATTTTGTATTATGGTCTGATGGTTATGCGCTGCCAGAAGCTGATTTTGTACGGATATATTCTTACCTTATTGATTTCTCTGCCATTTTCAGGTATGATGACTCAACAGTGGGGAATGCTTGGAGCATCCTTGCTGTATGTGGGACTGATGCTTTTAAGATGTATCATTTTGGTATTCTCCATCTGGTGGGGAATGAGAAGCAGCAGAAAAAAAGAAAAAGGAGATTTGTCTCATGAAGTATTCTGAGAACAATCATACATTTGTAGTATGTGCATATAAGGAAAGTCCGTACCTGGGGGAATGTATTGAATCGTTACTCCAACAGACAAAAAAGAGCAGGATTTTGATTTCTACGTCAACACCAAATGCTTCTATACAGGAAATTGCAAAGAGATATGAGCTTCCTGTAGTTGTGAACACAGGGAAAGCCAGTATAGCAGACGACTGGAATTATGGATGCAGCAAAGTAGAAACAGAATTGTTTACCATTGCTCATCAGGATGACATTTATGAAAAAAATTATCTGGAAGAGATTCTCAAACATTTGAATAGAGCTGAGAATCCGCTGATTGCATTTACAGATTACGGAGAATTGCGCAATGGGAAAATATGTCTGGGAAATACTATTTTAAAGATAAAACGTTTGATGTTAAAACCTCTTACCATTGAGCGTTTCTGGAAAAGTAAGTGGGTACGCAGAAGAGTATTATCTTTTGGGGATCCTATCTGTTGTCCTTCCGTGACCTTTGTAAAGGAAGCCCTTCCAGATAAAATTTTTACTTTTGGCTATCGCAGTGATGTGGACTGGCAGGCATGGGAAAGGCTTTCCAAAATGAGCGGGTCCTTTGTATATGTGAAGCAGCCGCTGATGTATCACAGAATTCATGAAGAATCTGAGACGTCTAAGGTGTTGGGAGACCATGCACGTAAACAGGAGGATTACGAAATGTTTTGTAAATTTTGGCCTGGTCCTATTGCAAAATGTCTGGTAAAACTATATACTCTTGCAGAACACAGTAACGAGTCATAAGGATAGGAAAAATGAAGGATAAATTAAAAAAACTGATTATAATTCCCGCCTATAATGAGAGCGAGTGCATTGAAAAAACCATTGAAAATATTCAGAAAAATGCAAAAGACTTTGATTACATTATTATTAACGATTGTTCCACAGATAATACCAGGGAGATATGTGAAAGAAATGGTTTTCACATTATTAACCTGCCGGTAAACCTGGGAATTGGAGGAGCAGTTCAGACTGGCTATATCTATGGTATCCGTTATGGATATGACATGGCAGTCCAGGTAGATGGAGATGGGCAGCATGACGCGGCATTTCTGCAAAAAATGGCAGATTGTCTGGAAGAGACAGGGGCTGATATGGTCATTGGTTCCAGATTTATAGAAAAGCAAGGATTTCAGTCAACAGGAGCAAGACGGATAGGAATTCGTTTCTTTACCTGGCTTATCCGGCTTATGACCGGCAAAACAGTGACCGATCCGACTTCCGGTCTGCGTATGGTGAACCGAAAGGTCATGGCAGAATTTGCAAAGGACTATCCTAAGGATTATCCTGAGCCGGAAACAGCAGTTACTGTACTGCACTGTGGCATGAAAATAGAGGAAATTCCTGTTGTTATGAAGGAACGTGCCGGAGGCGTTTCCTCTATTTCCATGAAAAAGTCTGTTTATTATATGGTGAAGGTTTCCATGGCAATTATCATTGAACGAATGAGGAGGCGGAAGTAATGAATATGCGTACACAAATTTTAGTTGTAGGTATAGCGCTGATTTTTCTGGCAGTTATTTTGCAGCAGGTGAGGAAACAGAAACTGGGGCTGCGCTATGCACTTTTGTGGATTTTGCTTTCTGTGAGCATCCTGGTTATGGGATGTTTCCCACAGTTGATTACGGTAGTTTCCAGACTTTGCGGTATTCAGACGCCGGTAAACATGCTGTTTTTTATAGGAATTTGCTTCTTGTTGGTTATTATATTTTCTCTGTCAACTGCGCTTTCCAGAAATTCGGAAAAGCTGAAACGTCTGACACAGGAAATGGGATTATTAGAAGAAAGATTGAGGAACATCCAAAGTGAAGAAAATGAGTAAGCAAAAAAGTATAGGTTTAATTTTAGTTTTAGGGGTGTTTTTATTCCTTTTTCTGTATAAGTATGAGGGAACCAGAGTGGAGCCGCGTCTGGGAGATACGGTAGGATATCTGACTACCGTAAGTGAAACCGGTGCGGAAGAAGTGCTGAATCTGAAAGCCGGGGATGTATACAGACAGACGGTTGTAGGAACCAGGGATGAAATAGCAGGATTTTCTATCCGGTTTGGAACCTATGGACAGCAGGTGAATGGAAAACTGAAGGCTGCCTTTTCAGATGCTTCCGGAGAAAAAATTTATGGGGAAGAAACCTTTGAGGCAAAGGATTTAGTGGATAATCAGTACCATTCAATTTTGTTGGATGATATTATTACGGATGGTTTCCAGAAAGAATATGAAATTTCTCTGGAAGTTCTGTCTCTGGAAGAGGGAAAACAACTGGCATTGTTTGCATCCAATGAGAATATTTATGAGAACGGAGACCTTACCTATCAGAATGAAGAGGTGAAGGATACGGACATTGCCTGTCAGCTTACCGGTACTTCTGGGTTTATGCAGAAATGGTACTGGATGGTGTGCGCTATTATTTTAATTGGATTTCTGGTATTTGCCTTTGTGACATTTATTAAGAAATGCAAGCTAGAGTATGTTTATCTGGTTCTGGGGCTTACTTTTGGAATGGTATTTATTCTCTGCCTGCCTCCATATACAGCTCCGGATGAGGGAACTCATATTTCTACAACCTATGCGTTTGTCAATGAATTTCTGGGTGAAGAACCTATCTTTGACGAAGAAAACCATGTAATCAGTCGTGGGACAGATGGTGATATTGGCGGTGAAGCACAGGTAAGTCTGGCAAAATTTCATGATGTCTATGAAGCTGCCAAATATCCCAGCGGGGATATGGAAAGAAATGTTGCAAGGCATGGGAAGCTGGATGTTCCATTTACCTGTTATCTGCCTCAGATTCTGGGAGTTATGCTTGGTGTTCTATTAAAATTTAGCGGATTCTGGACTTTGTACCTGGGAAAAGTATTTGCCATGCTGTTTTTCACAGTGTGTATTTTCTTTTCTATTAAGCTAATCCCATGGGGAAAGATGGTGATTATGACAGTTGCCCTGTTACCCATGTCGCTGGAATTAGGAAGTTCTTTTTCCTATGACTGTGTATTACTTGCCCTGTGTATGTTATTTATTAGTTATACCTTGTATTTAATTTGCAAAAAAGACAAAGTTACATGGAAAGATTTCCTTTTCCTTGGAATTATTATCTGCGTCATTGCGCCATGTAAAATGTTTTATTTCCTGATGGCAGGTATGTTGTACCTGATTCCAAAGGAAAAATATAAGAGCAAAAAAGCTTACTGGATGATTAATACAGGAATTCTTGTGGCAGGTCTGGCAGTGCTGATTATTATGCGGTTCCAGTTTTTGACAAGTCATGTGGGAGGAGCAACACCAAGCGCAATAGAAGATGCTACAGTAAACTATTCCATTGCAACGATTCTGGGAGATATTCCTCATAGTATCAGCGTGCTGTTTAATACTGCAATTTTTAAGAGTGAGTTTTATTATAATTCCATGTGGGGAAATCAATTAGGAAGTCTGCAGGTTTATATTCCAACATTTGTGATTACCAGTTTTGTTCTGGTACTTTTTGCAGCAGGTGTCTGTACAACAAGAGAAGAACGGGTTATTTATGAACCAGATGCAAAATTCAGGTGGGTGAACCTGGGATTGAGTCTTTTGATGTTTTTAGGAATTTTAGCGGCACTGTGGATTGGATGGACACCGGTTACTTATGGGGTGATTGAAGGGGTTCAGGGACGTTATTTCCTGCCATTTCTGCCTATGGTGTTTTTATCCATGAGAAACAAGACGTTTCTTTTACAGAAAAATATTGACAGAGGGCTGTCTGCTGTGCTGTTTACGGGACTGACATTTACCTTCTTGTATATGATACCGTATATCGTTCAGTAGAATGTGATAAGTATGTGTGGGAGCTGTTGAAAGACAGCTCCTTTTTTATGAGTTCCCACCGTTAGGATATCTGATGTGTGGGGGATTGTATTTTGCCGGAAGATGATGTAAAAATATTTACAGAAGAATTAATGTTTAAGAAGGTGTAGAAATGATTGACTGGGAAGAACAACAGCAGTGGACAGTAGGAGACATTATCCGTAAGATGCGGGAGGAGGCGAAAATAGGACTGGAGCAGCTTTCAAGGGGGCTGTGTTCTGTAGCCACGTTAAGCAGAATTGAGGCAGGTGAGAGGGAAATGGATCTTTTGCTGGCATGGAGGATTTTCCAGCGTCTGGGATATAAAATAGATAAATATGAGCTTTATGCCACAGAACAAGAGTTGCAGCAATGGGAGCAGAGAAGACAGATGGAAACTTTGGCGGCAAAAGGAGATACAAAAAATCTGGCTTTTGCTATTAAAGACTACCGGAAACAGTGGGGAGAAAAAGTAGAAGAAAATCCTTTGCAGAGGCAGTTCCTAAAATATATGCAAGGGCTTTTATGCATGCAGGAAGGATATTTTCAAGAAGCAAAAGAGTTATTAGAATCTGCTACAGAGGAAATCATTCCAAAGGGAGAACAGACGGTAGGAAATGCGGCTCTTGGAGAAATGGAACTGGAAATTCTCAATGTTCTTTCTGATATTTATGAGCATATGGGTGAAGCAGAGAAAAGTGAGAAGCTCAGGGAAGTTCTCTTGGAAAACATAGGGAGGGAGAAAAAAAGAGTTACAATCTATTTGGAATTATATACAGAGCTTTTCTGTAAACATGCCAGAAATATGATGGAGACGAAAGGAAGTGCCAGAACCCTGAAAGCAGCAGAAGAATGTCTGAAAATTATGCAGGAAGAAAAGAAAACCTGTCACTGGCCCCAAATGCTACATATTCAGGCCAAGTGTCTGGAAGCTCTTTTTCTGAAAGAAAGGGAGGAAAAAGAGGTTATGTTGAAAAGCTGGCAAAAGGCATACTATATTTACCGCTTGTATGAAAAACAGGAACAAGCGGAGAAAATTCGGAAATATTTGGAGGATACTTATCAATGGGATTGTATTATATAGGCGAGGTTATCAAACGGACAAGAGAAAGTCTGGGAATGACGCAGGAAGAACTTTCAGAAGGTATCTGTACCACAGAAACCTTATCCAGAATCGAGACAGGAAAAAGGACGCCCAACAGGGCAAATTTCAAAGCCTTAATGGAGCGTATGGGAAGGTGTGGGGAAAAATATTTTCCTCACATACGTGTAGAAAGTTATAAGAAAATGGAACAGTGGGAGAAGATTATCAAGCTTAACCAGTCCCATCAGTTTGAAGAAGTATTAATGGAGTTGGAAGATTTTGAAGAACATCTGGATTTAGAGAATAAAGTAAACAGACAGGCTGTCATGCGGTTGAGGGCACTGTGCAGGTATAATTTGGGTGAAATCAGTGAAAAAGAAAAGAGAGTAAAATTAAATGAAGCACTAAGACTTACCATTCCTCATTGGGATGGGAGGAATGTCCCTAAGGGAGTGTTTACCAGGACAGAATGTGGGATAGTTTGCAATATTGCGGTTTCCTATATGCAGGAAGAAAACTATCAAGAGGCATTGGATATCATGCGGCAGATGCAGAAATATTTTGAAACAACAAGGATGAATGAGGAGGAAAAATGTGTCAGTGAAGGGCTTCTATTGTCAAATCTGGCACAGTGCCTGGGGAGAAGTGGAGAGACAGAAGAAGCCCTGGAAATAGAGGAGAAAGAAGCAAAGAGATATATGAAACATGATATGGCAGGAAGACTTTATGGAAGTTTGTATCATATTGCCTATGGGATGGAAATACAGCATATGGATGAAGAAGTCTGCAAGGAAAAGCTGGTACAGGCTTATTACATAGCAGATTTCGTGGGTGATGTTAGAATGAGGGATCATATACAGAAACACTTTGAAGAAAGGTATGGAGAGCTTAAGATTTAGTTCTACTCCTTTGAAATTTTCGGGGCATATTATAAGACCTGGAGAAATAAAAGTCCATGACGTTTTTGGAAAAAATGTTTTCCGAAAACGTCATGGACTTTTAAGAAATGGCTCAGTATAATGCAGTCATAATGGCATGTGTTTTATGTGTTTCTTATAGGGGAGGAATGAGTATGAATAAACTTAAAAAAAATAAAGCTTTTTGTAAAATTATTTCCCATAGGATTTTTATTAACTTGGGAGACAGCCTCTTTTATATTATTTTAATGTGGGTATTATATGATTTGACAAAAAACTCCTTTTATACAGCTATTGGCGGATTTATGTTTTCTTTGTCTGATGTTCTGAACTTTTTTGTCGGACCAATCATTGATCGTTGTGGTAAAGAAAAACTTCTTGCAATTACCAGTGGTATTGCATTTTTCGTGATAACAGGTTTGTGTTTTTTTTCTTTAGGTAATATGCTTAATGTGTGGATTTTGGTATTCAGCATACCGCTATTTAACTTGACATCGAGAATAACTTATTCCATACATAATGTAGTAGTACCTGCTATAGTAGGTAAAGATGAACTGGTTACTGCTAATTCTATCCTTTCAATGACAAATACTGGAATTGATTTATTGTTTAATGCAATATCAGGAGTACTTTTGGTTGTTTTGAGTATACAGGAAATTTTGTTGATAAATAGTACGATTAATCTGTTGGCTCTTTTGGTAGCACTGTTTATTTTACGTAGTGCAATGTTAGTCAGAAAACAATCTGTGGAAGTAGAAAATCAATTTAAGGTAAAAGCAGATGAGAGAAAAGCTGATTTAAAAGAATACTGGTGTTCCTATTTAAAGGATTTAAAAAGTGGATTGATGTTTATAAGAAACAGGACAATATTGTCATTGATTATTCCTTTGGTAGGGCTTAACTTATTGTATGCCATAATGTTAGTAAATTTGCCCGCATTCTCATCAGAAGTATTTGGTTCAGCTATAGGTTATGGCCTGGTATTAACATTTTTTGCAGTAGGCTCCATCAGCGGTTCTATGATTAGCAGTTTTTTAGTAAAACATTTTGCAGTTGGAAAACTTATTACCATTTTATTCCTATATGGGGGAACATCCTGGGTCTTAATGACACTGTTGGTTAAACAAATTCCCGTAGCCGGTGTGATATTTATGATTGTAGCAATGAATGCACTTGGAGTTACTAATATTATTTTCGGAACTTTATTTCAACAACTTCCATCTGCAAATATGATTGGAAGAGTAAATACCGTAAATTTAAGTTTAATGGCAGTAGCAGCTCTGTTGGGCTCTCTTTTAGGTGGCATCATTACTCAAGTGTCAGATTCAATCTTTCCTTTTTTTCTATGTGGTTTGGGGTATTTACTGATATCTTTTGTTATGGGGATAAATAGATTAGTACGTAGGCTGCCATTTATGAACGAGATAAATGAAAAAATGCTATAGTCTGTACATGATTCATAGTGGCTTGATAATGAGAATTTGTATTCTTCCGTTACTCAGACTGCATGGAAAATCACATAAAAAATAGACAATCCTCTTTTTCTGATATTGTGAAAGAAAAAGAGGATTTTTTCAACATTTTTCCTTGTTCATCCGTTCTATCTATATAAGAATATTTTGTATGTATAGAGGGAGGATAACCGTATGTTGAAAACGTCAGAACTTTGTATTGTAGAAATTCCGTTAAGGGTTCGTCTTGGGCGAATTTGCCTGGAACTTATGACTTTTTTGTTTATGCTTATTCCGTCATTTTTTACCCTATATCTGACAGATGAAATGATAGAAAAAGGAAAGACAATTCCCTATGCCTGGGTCGTTTTTGTGATATTGGCATGCGTTGCCATTCATGTATTTCAGTTCTATTTTTCTAAGTATATGAGCCAGGTATATGTAAATCGTGTTGCAGAAGATTACCGTATGGAAATTGCTAAAAAGATTTCAAAATGCCAGGCTCCGGCTTATGAAAAGGAACCGAAAAGTAAGATTTTTAATGTCATCAATGACATGACTCCAGTTTATACTCTGGCAAATTATCTCATCTGTGTACCCGTAGATTTTATTGAACTGCTGGTGGTAATTTTTTTGATTTTCCGCACACATTATGGACTTGGAATGATTGCACTTCTTATGGCACCATTGTATCTGGTGTCCAGTTATCTAAACAAAGGAAAACTGCAAAGTCTGGTCAGTGAAGAGCGGAAAAATCTGGATGCGTGGCAGAGAGAGGTGGATATTATCCTGAATCAAAAGGTGAGTATCGGCTTAAATGATTCCTGGGACTATATGTTAAAACGGTATCAAAATACCTTATCCAAATTTTATAAGACCCAGAATAAGAAGCATTTCTTTCTGCTATTTACTATGGAGCTGCCTAAATTTATTACAACCCTGGCGCCGCTTCTGATTTTAATTGTGGGAGGAAATCTGGTTGTAAATGCACAGATGAGCCTTGGCACACTGTTATTTGTATTACAGCTTATTGTCTATTTGTTCGCACCATTAGGTGATATTGCTATGGTACAGGCAGACCTTATGAGCCAGAAAACGAATTTCAAACGTGCCAGAGAGTTTGTTGAAATGCCGGAACAGGAGGAAAAACTTCCAAGCAGTGAAGGGGGAGAAATTCTGATTAGAAATGTTACCTTACACCGGGCAGACCGGTCTGTTTTGTACAAAATCCCAGAATTTTCAGTAGAAGAACCTGGATTGATTCTGATAAAAGGAGAAAACGGATGTGGGAAATCCACGTTGTTTCATATTCTGTCAGGTGTGTTTTCAGAAGAACAGATGCAGATTGAGGAAAATGGAAAAGTTCAGGTTCCATCAAAATATAGAAATGATTTTAGCTACCTGTTTTATCCCAACTTTATTTTCCAGGGAACAGTCAGGGAAAACGTGCTGTGCGGCCAGGAAGCGGAACCTGGAAGTTATGAAAAAATAGAGGAGCTTCTGCATTTGCCTCCGGCAGACAAAGAAGTAATCACGAAGCCGGAAAATCTATCCCTGGGAGAAAAGCAAAAAATATTTCTTGCAAGGATTTTATTTAGAGATAGCCAGTTCATGCTTCTGGATGAACCGGGAAGCAATCTGGATGATAAGACGGAGCAGAATTTTGCAGAGGAACTGGGAAGGATTAAGAAGAAAAAATGTATTCTGGTTATCAGCCATAACAAAATTTATGATGAAATAGCGGATGAGATTTATGAGATACAGGGAGGAGTTATGGAGAAGTCATGGACACAAAAAAGTGATGTATGACTTGCATAAAAATCAGGTTTGACTTAGAATCAGAGTATAGGGAATAGAAGCTGGTGTTTCATACACTGTTAGTCTGGAAAGGAGTATTTGAATTATGGGGAAATTTGTGAATCCTGATAACACAGCTTTTCAGGTTGCTTTGAATTCAGAAATATACGTTGATAAGACAGGGTTAATTGAATATACGAACCGGGTTATGGATACAAATCAGGCTTTGATATGTAATAGCCGCCCAAGGCGTTTTGGAAAATCAATTACTGCTAATATGCTGGCGGCTTATTACAGTAGAGGCTGCGATTCCAAACAACTTTTTGAAGGGAAAAATATAAGTAAGACAAAGTTATATGAAGAACACCTTAATAAACATGATGTGATTCATCTGGACGTACAGTGGTGTTGTATGGATGCAGGAAGTGCAGAAAAAACAGTTTCTTATATTACCCAAAAAGTATTATGTGAACTTAAAGAAGAGTTTCCAGATGTTCCTTTTTCAAAGAAAAATACATTGGGTGGTGCTTTAGCTGATATTACTCAGAAGACAGGACATAAATTTGTGATTATCATAGATGAGTGGGATGTGTTGATTCGTGATGAGGCTGCGAATCTAAAAGTACAGGAAGAATATATTGATTTCCTCAGAGGCTTATTTAAAGGAACTGAGCCTACAAAATTTTTGCATTTAGCCTATTTGACAGGTATTCTTCCAATAAAAAAGGTTCGGACTCAGTCTGCCCTAAACAATTTTGAAGAATACACGATGTTGACTCCTGCGAATTTTGCTTCGTATATTGGATTTACAGAAGAAGAAGTGAGAAGTTTGTGTGAGAAATATTCTATGGATTTTGAGAAGGTAAAGCACTGGTATGATGGATACCTTTTGGGAAATGAGCATGTTTACAATCCCAAAGCAGTTGTAAGTGTTATGATGCGGGGAGAATATCAGAGTTATTGGTCAAAAACGGGTACTTATATTTCCATTCAGCCACTTATTAATATGAACTTTGATGGTTTGCGGACAGCAATTATTCAAATGCTTTCGGGAGCATCGGTGGAAGTAGATATTAATACGTTTCAGAACGATATGGTTTCCTTTCAAAATAAAGATGACGTGATTACTCTGTTAATTCATATGGGATATCTGGCATATGACCAGAAAAGAGGAAGGGCTTTTATTCCAAATGAAGAAATCCGACAGGAGTTTGTGGTTGCGACAAAAGACAGAAGATGGAATGAATTGATTGCATTTCAAAGGGAATCCAAAGAATTATTAGAAGCAACACTTGATATGGACTGCGATACAGTGGCAGAGAAGGTAGAAAAGATTCATACACAGTTTGCCTCTGCAATTCAATATAATGATGAGAATTCTTTAAGCAGTGTTTTGACGATTGCCTATTTGTCAGCTATGCAATATTACTTTATACCTATACGGGAAATGCCTACAGGCAGGGGATTTGCAGATTACGTATTTTTACCAAAACCGGAGTATGCAGAAGAGATACCAGCGCTGCTTGTTGAATTAAAGTGGAATAAAAAAGCAACTACAGCATTGCAGCAGATTAAGGATAAGAATTATGTGCAGTCAGTTGCTGACTATACTGGAAATATTTTATTAGTGGGAATTTCCTATGACAAAAAGAGCAAAGAACATGCGTGTATCATTGAAGAATATAATACATCTTTGAAAAAATCAAAAGATACGCAAGACAGCTTTGAAAGGTAAAAATAATTCGCAATGAT
>ULZK01040778.1_pt1 | contig 19947 bp, 20 predicted proteins | sample 1963021 | NCBI WGS metagenome assembly ULZK01 (sample SAMEA4835887, study PRJEB28245) | human gut metagenome | biome: gut microbiome; material: fecal sample | place: Denmark | collected 2008 | reverse complement strand
ATGTATATGTCTGAGAAACACTTCAAAGAGATTTATGAAAATCCCTCCCTTTATTGTGTTTTCTTTGATACGGAAAAAGAGCAGCAACAGGAGATGGAAACTTATTTATCAGAGTATACAACCCAGAAAAATATGGATGTTCTCTATCAGTCAACAGAGAAATTAGGCGCTACCGTTCAGACAATAAAAAATGCAACATTGTTGATTGGCGGTCTGATTGGGGGAATCTTTGCTTTAGTTGGTATTATCAATCTGATGAATCTGATTATGACAAGTATTGTGACAAGACGACATGAGTTTGCGTCTATGCAGAGTATTGGAATGACAACAAAGCAGCTTCGTAGAATGCTGATGACAGAAAGTCTGTCCTATGTGCTGCGGGCAGGTGTGATTGGAACTGTGGTTGCAGTGATTCTAGGAGTAACTGCAGTGAAACTTTTAGTAGAAAATGGTCCAATTTGGTATATGACGTTCCATCTGACCATCCTTCCGGCAATTTTGTTATCCATTATTTATATTGTGCTGGCACTTATCATTCCGATGGCTGCGCTTCGATTCCTGAACAGACAGAGTATTGTGGAGCGACTAAGAACAGGAGAATAGGAGATGAGGTTATGAATGATTTATTATTTGGTAACAATAATGCAGAAATAGTTAAGAGGTTATCACAACGTTATTTTAAGAAAAATAGAATCCGAAATATTGCGGCAATATTGGCGATTATGTTGACAGCGTTTCTATTTACTTCTGTTACTTCATTGGCATTTGGTGTAGTATCTTCCTTTCAGTATTCCTTGCAGATGCAAAAGGGTAGCAAGGCAGATGGAACATTGGGGTATATGACAGAGGAGCAATTTCAACAGCTTGTAGATAGTGATTTTATAGAGATAGCAGGACATAGGCGTGTTGTTGGTTATGCAAGTAATGCACAAGGACATTCTGTTGAAATTAACTATGCTGATGACATACAACAAGAACTAACTTTTTGTAAACCTACACATGGTAAATCGCCACAAAAATCAAATGAAATTGCAACTACGGAATTGGCTTTAAAAGCACTTGGTGTGAAGCCGGAAATTGGTGCCTCAGTTCCTTTGGAGATTGAATTACGCGGAAAAATTTACCATTATGACATGGTGCTTTCAGGCTGGTGGGAGGCAAGCAATGATTCTCTTAGCGTTGCAATTATTTCTGAACAATTTTTAGAAGAAAACAAGGAACTGTTAAAAAATACCTATGCAGTAGACCATGAAATTGCAGGTGTTACTTTTTCAGATGTTGTATTGAAAGACAAAGTAAATATTAAGAATCAATTAGACGAGTTTGTTTATTCTGTTGGTGGAAATCCAGAGGATATGAATGCAGATAATTTTATTCTATCAACAGAGAATCAGATGTCAAAAGGAATGATTACATCAAATTCTATTTTATTTGCAGTGATATTTATTTTGATGTTTGTTATATGTGGTTATTTACTAATCCATAATATTTTTGATATTTCTGTTATGCAAGATGTACGTCAATATGGATTGTTACGGACATTAGGTACTTCTACACGTCAAATTAAGAAGATTGTTAATCGTCAGGCAGTTATGCTTACACTAATTGGATTGCCGATTGGATTAATTATGGGATTTTTTGTAGGATGGATATTGCTTCCAATAGCAATGCGGCTTCTTAATCTTGAACATGCTATGTCAGGTACAAAAATTTCTACTTCTCCCTTGATTTTCATTATTGCAATTGTATTTACAATTTTTACAGTCTTTATTAGTACAAGGAAGCCAGTAAAAAAAGCGGCAAAAATTTCTCCGATAGAGGCGATTCGTTATACGGATCAGGGACATTATAAGAAAAGAATAATTAAGCGTACTAATGGTGGAAAACTGGCTCATATGGCATTTTCAAATTTGGGGAGAAATAAGAAGCGATCGGGCTTTATTATCATATCTATGTTGTTGTGTATTGTACTGCTTAATTCAATTATTATAATAACACAGAGCATGGATGAGGAAAAAGTCATTAAGCGTACTACTAAGACTGACTTTACGGTTTATAATTCAGTTGCGCTTGATATGAGTCAAGGATTTCGATTGCATGAAGATACACTTTCTCAACAGGCGGTGGACTTGATTCACAAACAGCCAGGAGTACAAAATGAACGGTATCTTTATAGAAATACAACAGATGATAGAAATGTATTGGTAGATTATGGATTTGAAAAATTAGTTTGTGAGTCCACATTTTTAGATGATTCCGGCATCGTGTGGAAGGATTGTAACGGATATAATTTAACGACAGTCAATGAGAGTGAAAATCGTTATTTAGGGAATATCATGGGAGCTTCTGAAAACTTTTGGAATGATATTCTTGTTTTTGAAGGTGAGAAAGATAAGAATGTTCTAAAGGAGAAAATGATAACAGGAGAATATGTGATTATAGGATGTACTATGGATCGCTCAACGGAAGAACCAAATAGCACGCCGATGACAGATGAACTACAAGTTGGAGACCGTATTTCTTTTTACAAAGACGGTGAACTGGTTAAGACATGTACGATTCTTGCGAAAGCAATTATGGTAGGGACAGAATTAGAAACGCCAATGGGAACTTCAGCACAAATGAATATTGGAGGGGATGCTCCTTTTGTTTATATCTCAGATAACGCATTCAAACAAATTTATGATGTTCCGACATTATTGAGTTACGGGTTTAATGTAGATAAAACAATGCAAGCCCAGATGGAAGAATTTTTAAATGACTATAAGGAAAATGATTCATCCGTTGCGTATACATCTACAAAATTGTTGAAGGAGCAGATGTATGCACAGAGGGATATACTTCTAATTGTAGGCGGTATGATAGGAGCCATTATGGCATTTGCCGGACTGATTAACTTCACCAACATGATGGTTACTAATATCATCACCCGCCGCCATGAATTCGCAGCAATGCAGAGCATTGGCATGACAAACCGTCAGCTTCGCAGACTGATTATGGATGAGGGCTTATATTATGCGGCAGGTGCGGATGTGATCGGCGGTTTGCTTGCAGCAGTTTTAGGAATGACGGTTTTAAAGAATGTTCTTAATTCTCCGTCTATGTGGTATTTTACCTTACAGTTTACATTGGTTCCGGCACTTTTCATTGCCGTCATCTATTTGATCTTAGCGGCAATTATTCCGGTAGTCGTACTGCATTTCTTTAATAAAGGAAGTGTGGTGGAACGGCTGCGGACAGTGCAGTAAACATGGTATAGGAACAGCAAGACAGGGGTGATGCAGTTTTCAAATTTGAAAGAATACGGATTGATTTAAACAGCAGACAGGTACACATTGATGCCAATTTGATCGTTCTGCGGAGAAAAGAATTTGATATTTTATCATTTCTGGCAGAACATCCGGGCTGGGTATATACAAAAGAGCAGATTTATCTGTCGATTTGGAGAGACGAGCGCCCAGTCAACGTGGATAATGCTGTGACTTGTCAGATGAAACAGCTTCGGAAGAAGCTGGGAAATAATCCCAAAGGAACGCCCTATATCGAGACAGTTTGGGGTGTGGGATATAAATTTAATCATGGAATGTAAGAAGAAAGCGGTACTGAGAATAGGGCAGTGCCGCTTTCGACATTTTTGCTAAAAATATATTTTGGGAGTAGAATAAATATTGACAAAGCGACACGTGTGTCTTACAATTTAATAAAGCGACACTAATGTCGCGAAAGGAGGGCATATGAATAACAAAGGTGAGGAAACGAAAAAGATGATTAAAGAAAAAGCCTGTTCTTTGTTCGCAAGAAAAGGATTTAAGAATGTCACAATGAAAGATATTTGCATAGAAACTGGATTGAGCAGGGGAGGATTATATCGACATTACGACAGTACACAACAAATTTTTTTGGAAATCATAGATGGTTTGATGAATGCACAAGATAATGAATTTTCTGAAAAGATGGAAAAAGGAGATTCAGCAGTAGAAATACTTGAGGAAGTCTTAGAACGTTATAAAGTAGAAATGTTAGATAGTGAAGGATCACTTAGGTTAGCAATTTATGAGTTTTACAGTGAAATCCAGACAAACAAGAAAGAGAATATGCTTTTGAAGCAGTATGAATATTCGGTGGATATGTGGAAAGATTTTATAGCATATGGAGTAAAACGTGGGGAATTTAGAGTAGTAGACAGCAGTGAACTGGTCGATATAATTCTGTTCTCTTATCAGGGAGTAAGAATGCTCTCAGAGATTTTTCTAATGGATGAAAAAGTACCGGAAAGAATTGTCAATCATATAAGGCGTGAGTTGTTGGCTTAACGATTTGATGTTGAAGAATTTGTGTAAAAGGAGGAGCGAACATGTTTGATAAAGTAGATACAGAACTGAAGTTTATAGAACGGGAAAATAAAGTTCGGGATTTTTGGAAAGAAAATCAAATTTTTGAGAAGAGTATTGAAGCCAGAGCGCAGGGGAATCCTTATGTGTTTTATGATGGTCCGCCGACTGCTAATGGCAAGCCGCATATTGGTCATGTTCTTGCAAGGGTATTTAAAGATATGATTCCCAGATACCGAGCAATGAAGGGGAACATGGTTCCTAGAAAAGCTGGATGGGACACGCATGGTCTTCCGGTAGAACTGGAGGTTGAGAAGAATTTAGGACTGGACGGAAAAGAACAAATTGAAACCTATGGTTTGGAACCTTTCATTTCTCATTGCAAGGAAAGTGTTTGGAAATATAAAGGCATGTGGGAAGACTTTTCTGATACAGTAGGCTTTTGGGCAGATATGGAAAATCCCTATGTGACTTATCATAATAATTTTATAGAATCAGAATGGTGGGCGCTAAAGCAGATTTGGGATAAAGGACTTCTCTATAAAGGATTTAAGATTGTTCCATATTGCCCTCGGTGCGGGACTCCATTATCTTCCCATGAAGTTGCGCAGGGCTATAAAAATTTGAAAGAACGTTCTGCAATTGTTCGTTTTAAAGTGACAAATGAGGATGCCTATTTTCTGGCGTGGACTACGACACCCTGGACGCTTCCATCAAATGTTGCTCTTTGTGTTAATCCAGAAGAAATATATGTAAAAGTAAAGGCGGGAGATGGATTTACTTATTATATGGCAGAAGTTCTTGTTGAAAAAGTACTGGGTTCTTTAGGAGAGCATGAAGTTCTGGAGAGCTACAAGGGAGCTGCTTTAGAATATAAAGAATATGAGCCGCTCTTCCCTATTACAAAAGATGTGGCAGATAAACAACGGAAAAGGGGATTTTTTGTTACTTGTGATCCCTATGTTACTCTGATAGATGGAACGGGTGTGGTACATATTGCGCCGGCTTTTGGCGAGGATGATTCTAAAGTTGGAAGAAATTATAACCTTCCTTTTGTACAGTTTGTAAATAATAGAGGGGAGATGACAGAGGAAACAGCTTGGGCGGGAGTATTCTGTAAGAATGCTGATCCATTCGTACTTGATGATTTAGAAAAACGAGGACAACTTTTCTCGGCTCCATATTTTGAACACAGTTACCCCCACTGTTGGCGTTGCGATACACCTCTAATCTATTATGCGAGAGAGTCGTGGTTTATTAAAATGTCTGCTGTGAAAGAGGCGTTAATCCAAAATAACAATACGATCAATTGGATTCCGGAAAATATTGGAAAAGGTCGTTTTGGAGACTGGCTAGAGAACGTTCAGGATTGGGGACTGAGCAGAAACCGTTACTGGGGAACACCTCTGAATATATGGGAATGCGAGTGTGGACATCAACAGGCAATCGGCAGTATTGAAGAGTTGAAAAAATTGTCTTCCGGATGCCCGGAGAACATTGAGCTGCATCGTCCATTTGTAGATCGTGTAACGATTACTTGTCCGAAGTGTGGAAGAGAAATGTATCGTGTACCGGAAGTGATTGATTGTTGGTTTGATTCGGGAGCGATGCCTTTTGCGCAACACCACTATCCTTTTGAAAATGAAGAGTTATTTGAGGCGCAATTCCCAGCAGATTTTATTTGTGAGGGTGTAGATCAGACAAGAGGTTGGTTTTATTCGCTTCTTGCAATCTCCACGTTGTTATTTAATAAAGCACCATTTAAGAATATTATTGTAATTGGTCATGTGCTGGATGAAAGTGGACAAAAAATGAGCAAGTCTAAGGGAAATGCTGTTGATCCATTTGAGGTTCTGAAAACTTATGGAGCGGATGCTGTAAGATGGTATTTTTATGTCAATAGTGCTCCGTGGCTTCCGAATCGTTTTCATGATAAGGCGGTTATAGAGTATCAGCGCAAATTTATGGGAACGTTGTGGAATACATATGCCTTTTTTGTATTATATGGAAACATTGATAATTTTGATCCGGGAAAATACAGATTAGAATATGAGAAGCTTCCGGTAATGGATAAATGGCTTTTATCCAAATTGAATACGATGGTAAAAGAAGTAGACAATGATTTGGAAAGTTATAAGGTGACAGAAGCAGCCAGAACACTTCAGAAATTTGTTGATGAGATGAGTAATTGGTATGTAAGGCGAAGTAGAAGCCGATTTTGGGCGAAAGGGATGGAAACAGATAAAATAAATGCTTACATGACACTTTATACTACATTGGAAACTACATGTAAAGTGATTGCACCTATGTTGCCATTTATGGCAGAAGACATGTATCAGAATCTGGTGCGAAATATAGACAGAGCCGCACCTGAAAGCGTTCATTTATGTGATTTTCCAAAGGTTAATGAAGAAATGATAGATTCAGACATGGAAAGCAAAATGGAGGAAGTACTGAAAATTGTTGCTCTTGGGCGTGCGGCAAGGAATACAGCTAATATAAAGAACCGGCAGCCGGTCGGACATATGTATGTGAAAGCAGAGTTTTTACCGGAATTTTATCAGAAAATAATCTTAGATGAGTTAAATGTAAAAAATATGGAATTTGTTACTGATGTCCGGGAATTTACTTCTTACACCTTCAAGCCGCAGTTAAAAACAGTTGGTCCGAAATATGGGAAACAACTTGGGAATATTAAGAAAGTTCTTTCTGAACTGGATGGAAACAGAGCTATGGATATGCTGGGTGAACAAGGAGCTCTTTCATTTGAATTTGATGGGAATTATGTGGAACTTACAAAAGAAGATTTGTTGATTGATATGACACAGAAGCAAGGATTTGTTTCAGAAAGGGATCATGCGGTAATTGTGGTATTGGATACCCGCATGACATCAGAGCTTATCGAGGAAGGATTTATACGGGAAATTATCAGTAAAGTGCAAACAATGAGAAAAGAAGCAGATTTTGAAGTTACAGATCATATTATGCTTTATGTCCAACAGAATGAAGCCATCAGTTCTATATTGAAAGCAAATGAAACTTACATTAAAAATGAAGTTTTAGCGGAATCTATCAGCTATGAACAGAGTGGCGGCTATCAAAAAGAATGGAAGATCAATGGAGAAAAGGTGGTATTAGGAGTTCGAAAATTGATGTAATAAAATTGTGGTTCATCATAGAATATGTAAAGAGGGTGATATAATTTTCATTTTCGGATCGTTGGTAATTGATTTAAAATGCAGGAGAGTTCAGATTGCATCCCGTCAGATAGAGTTGAGAAGAAAAGAGTTCGATATTCTTGCTCTTTTGGCAGAGCATCCGGGGTGGGTATATACCAAAGAGCAGATTTATCAATCAATATGGTGTGAAGATATACCGGTTGATGTGGATAATGCAGTATCTTGTCAGATGAAACAATTACGGAAGAAACTGGGAGAGAACCCAAAAGGCACACCTTATATTGAGACAGTTTGGGGTGTTGGTTATAAATTTAATCATGGGATGCAGTAAGAGAAGAAACTGTATAAAAAACAATACTGTATTGTTTTAGGTTCAGTTTTTTGATTGAGACTTATTGACTGTATCTTGAAACGACAGTAGTATAGAAGAACAAGAAGGAAAGTTGGTGATGAAGATGTGCCAAAGTAAAAAAAGAAAAAATGATGCTGTTCTCCACGCAAAGCCAGTTGAAAAGCGACCGTTGCGTGGAGTAGAGAAACGTCGCTGATTTTATATTTCTGGCTTTGCTGCTTAGAGTAATATAAGGAGGAAAGCTGTTATGAAATATGTGAATGCTAACACGATTCTTCCAAGTGCATTAGTGGAAGAATTGCAAAAGTATATACAGGCGGAATATCTTTATGTTCCGGCAAAGAATGAACAACGTAGAGCATGGGGCGAACTGTCAGGTTATAAGGACGAGATTTGTAAACGGAATGAAAGAATTGTTTCCGAATTCCGGGATGGAGAAACAATCGCATCACTTGCAGAACGGTATCATCTTTCTGTATATGCTATCAGAAAAATAATTTATCAGAAGTAATTGTGGAGAGCTGCATTTTGTGGCTCTCTCTTCTATTCTTTGAGTCTGTAATGTTTGGTGTATTGAGAGGGTTTGCAGTTGAGCATAAAATGAGAGTGTAAATATAGAAAGTGCAGGAGGACTGATAAAATGGCTGATATGAGAAAAATATATCCGAGAAGTGGAGACAAAAAAACAGTTTATCTGAAAAATATAATTTCAAATCCGAATATCATCGTAGGGGATTATACGATGTATCATGATTCACTCAATGATCCGAAAGAGTTTGAAACAAACAACGTGCTTTATCAATATCCGATCAATCGTGACAAGTTGAAAATAGGGAAGTTTTGCTCTATTGCCTGTGGTACAAAGTTTCTTTTTAATAGTGCAAACCATACGCTCGACTCATTATCTACATATCCATTTCCGTTATTCTTTGAGGAATGGAATCTTGAAAAGGAAAAAGTGACAGAGGCATGGGACAATAGAGGAGATATTGTAATTGGAAATGATGTCTGGATTGGCTATGAAGCTGTCATATTATCAGGAGTCACCATCGGAGATGGAGCAATTATAGGAACAAGAGCAGTTGTTACAAAAGATGTGCCGCCATATACGATTGTCGGAGGGGTTCCGGCAAAGCCGATCCGAAAGCGATTTGATGAAAAGGTGATCAAAGAATTGTTAAAGATAAAGTGGTGGGATTGGACAGAAGAAAAGATTACCAGAAATATAGAAAATATTAAAACTGGTTGTATAGAACGGTTGAAATAATTCATAAGAATATGATCCACAAAACTTGACGGTGTAAAGATTGAAAGGTATAATGTTTACAGTGTAAAGTTTGGAGGTGGAAAATGAAACAAACAACCTATCATCATAAAAATTTGAGAAATGAATTGATTGAGAAAGGAATTGAGTTAGTAGAAGAATATGGTATGCAGCAGCTTTCTTTGCGAAAGGTAGCACAGGCATGTAATGTAAGCCATGCTGCACCATACAGTCATTTTAAGAACAAAGACGATTTAATTTCAGCGATGCAGAGTTATATTACAGATCAGTTTACGGAACGATTGCAGGATGTGATTGCGAAGTATTCCGGAAAACCTGAGTTTTTACTGGAATTCGGAAAGGCATACGTTTTATTTTTTCTTCAGAATCCCCACTATTTTTCCTTTTTATTTACCAAAGGTAAAATGCAGATCAATTTAGATATTCAAGGGGAAAGTAACGAGGACTATCAACCATTTTCAATATATAAAGAACAGATAATGAAACTGCTTGCTCCGTTAGAACTTTCTGAAGAAAAGAAGCAAGACTATGTGATTTCATTATTCGCTTATATTCATGGGCTTACCTCTTTGGCAACGCTTCAAAATGTAAGATATGCCTCGGAATGGGAAGAGAAAATAGAAGATTTGATTTGCACATTTTCGGTGGGAAATGAGGTGACACCGTGTTAGGAATTTATTTTAGTGGAACCGGAAATACAGAATATTGTGTGAAATTGTTATCTTCACTTTTAGGAGAAGCTGAAACAGTTTCTTTAGAAAATCCATCGGCGGCTAAAAAACTGGAAGAGAATGATACAATTATCTTTGGTTATCCGGTACAATTTTCCAATATACCGTATTTTGTTCGGACTTTTATAGAGGAAAATAGTGAAATCTGGAAAGGGAAAAAGGTTCTTTGTTTAGCTACGATGGGAGCTTTTAGTGGAGATGGCGCCGGATGTGCCGCAAGGTTGCTGGAAAAGAAAGGGGCAGTGATCTTAGGCGGAGTACATGTGAAAATGCCAGATTCTGTATGCGACAGTTCATTGTTGAAAAAATCATTTGAGGAGAATCAACAGCTTGTGGAAAAAGCTGCCGAAAAGATTGAAAAAGTCGCTTCAGATATAAAAAGGCAGATATATCCGAAAGAGGGGCTGTCTTTTCTGGCACATGTGATTGGATTGTTTGGACAAAGGCTTTGGTTCTATCATAAAACAAGAGCATATACTAAAAATCTGAATATTCATGAGAACTGTAATGGTTGTGGGATATGTGCTCAAAACTGTCCGACACAGAATCTTTCGCTGCTTGACGGAAAGGCAGTTGCAGGGAATCAGTGTACGATGTGCTACCGGTGTATTAGTAAATGCCCGCAAAAGGCAATCACACTTTTAGGGAAGACAGTGGTTGAGCAGCACATTATAACAAAGTATGTATAGACAGACTTGAAATGCAGAAAGAGCAATAGTCAGTCCAAATGAATCTTCGGCTGATTATTGCTCTGAATCCGAATTGCGTTTGCGGAGCAGTTTCCAGGATATAATGGGTGACTTTTATAAATTTTCATCCATAAAAGCAATAATCCCGGCTTCTACTTCATCTTTGATAGCTGCATAATTATGGATTTCATGACGGTAGCCAGAGTACAGTTTGGTTCTTACTTTATGTCCTGTAGCCCGCAGCCAGTTGGATACCTGGTATACACCCTCACCATATTCTCCAACAGGATCCATATCTCCTGCAATGTTATAGATGGGAAGTGAGGTGGGGACTTTTTCTGCCCATTGGGTTCCAAGGATAACAGACATCATCTGGGTGAAATCATACATGGACTGATTGTTTACAGGTTTTGTAAAAGCATCAAAGGGATCGGCTGCATGGTCCTGCTGTACATAAGGGTCAGCGCAGATCCACTCATTTCCAATTTTCACTTCTCCACAATATTCGCACATCCATCCCATAAGTGAACCTGTGATGTTGGGGTCGGCTTCTTTTCCTTTTCCTTCATCAATGAGTTTTTTCAGAGTGGCAGCGCCTTCTTCAGCGTGGCGGAATACACCACAGGTTCCACAGAGGGTAACACCATTTAATTCATTACCGTATTTTGCTATATAGTCTCTGGCAATCATAGAGCCCATGCTGTGACCGAACAGGAAATAAGGAAGATTTGGATATTTTTCTTTTACAAGATTTGTGAGGGTATGTTCATCTTCCATCATGGTATGCACACCTTTGTCACCCCAGTCGCCCCAGGTATTGTTTTCCAATGCAGTTTTTCCATGACCCACATGGTCATCAGCAGCAACAATGTAACCTGCATCTATAAATTTCACAATCATATGCAGATATCTCCTGGAATGTTCTCCGAATCCATGGATAATTTGTACGATACCTTTTGGTTTTGCCGCTGGAACATAAATCCATCCGTATACAGTATCTCTTTCATTAAAAGACTTAAAATTCACTTCGTGTAACATGAAAGCACCTCCCATACATTTTGATAATTTCATTGTAGAAGTATCTGTTTTCAAAGTCAAGAAAAAGAAAGCAGATTTCAGGATAGGCAAGAAATGAAAAATGGAGTATGATAAGTGTATAAAATTTCGGATTCAAAGGAAAGGAACATACAGCATATGGAGAGGACAGAGCATTTGGACAGCATCCGTTTGATTACAGAAAAGGATGACGTACAGCTTGCAGATATTATCAGAAAAAATCTGGAAAAATTTCACCTGGATATTCCGGGAACCGTATATTTTGATTCTCAGCTAGACCATTTAAGCAGTTCTTACACTGCAAATCCAGAGAAAAGGGCGTATTTTGTTGTGGAAGATCCTACAGGAAAGGTTCTTGGAGGTATTGGCATAGATGAATTTCCGGGATTTGCAAGGTGTGCTGAAATACAGAAGTTGTATCTGTCAGATGAAGCAAAGGGAAAAGGACTTGGAAAAGCATTGATGGAAGCCGCAGAAGGGTATGCGGTTCAGGCTGGCTATGAGAGACTGTATTTAGAAACACATACAAATCTGGAGGCTGCAATACATTTGTATGAAAAATCAGGATTTCATAAGATTCAAAAGCCAGGAGAAGTGCAACACAGCACCATGAATTTGTTTTTTATGAAGGAGCTAACATGATTGAAACAAAGAATCTTATTTTAGATAAAGCAAAATTTTCAGACTGGAAAGAGATGTATGAGAATGTCTGGTCAAGACCAGAAAGCGCAAGATATATGGCATGGAAGGTTACAACAACGCAAGAGGATGCAAAGCTGAGAATTATGCGAACCATAGAATTTCAAAATAACCATGATGTCTATATAGTTTATGAAAAGAAAAGTGGCAAAGCGATTGGATTCGCAGGAGTAGAAAAGATAAAACCTTTTGTGTACCAGGAGACAGGAATCTGTTTGGGACCGGATTATGTGGGAAAAGGATTTGGAACCCAGATTTTGGAAGCGTTGATTCAATATTGCAAACAAGAATTTGACGCAAAAAAATTCTTTTATTCCACAAGAAAAGAAAATGAAGCATCTAACAGACTGGCAAAGAAGTTTGGATTCACCTTGGTTTCTTCGGAAAAGAAAATAGATAACAGGAATGGACAGGTTTATGAATTATTGAAATATAGTCTGGACTATTCTTTTCCTTCTATGAGATAATCATAAGAAACCTGAAAAATCTCAGTCAGAGCTTTCAATTCGATATCTGTAACATAACGCTTATTTGTTTCGATTCTGGTAATTACATTTTTATCCATATCATATCCATTCAGTTGAAGCTGGTAGGCCAAGAGCCGCTGTGACATATGATGTTGGCGGCGGAGTTCTATGAGCCTTTGACCTATCAGATTTTTTTCGCCGGTAGCTGTTTTTGGTTTTGGCATATCTTTTATCCCTCCTGAAAATAGTATGAACAAAACAGTCTCATTTTTTGCACTGTTTATTTTACATGGGATTGAGCATTTGAAAGGTTGTAAAAATGAGACAAAATAAAATTGTAGTGAATTGTGTGGATATTGCTTTCGAAACATGGTACAATAATAAAAATAGTAGAAAGGGGAACGGTATTATGCTGGTAAGTGCAGACAAAAAATGGGATTATGCTCTTGGAATCATTAAAGTGGATGGATTAGAACCGTCTCCAGAGTTTAAAAATTTGATTGCAAAAGAAAAACGCGGTGAGATGACTACAGATGATATGAGAAAAGTTTTAGATAAAAAATATAAAATGAAGAAGTAGGTGGGGGTTAATGAGAGATCCATATGTGTATCCACATACAAACATTTTAAAAAATTTAGCCAATATACAAGATGAAGAAGAATTATCTTGTATGGAGGCTGAATATACCAGTTTACGACTTGCGGAACTTGTGACAAAAGAATCTGCAAGTCATTTTAATTTCCTGTCACTTTGTGATATGCATCGTTATATTTTTCAAGATGTTTACGAATGGGCAGGGGAGATCAGGGTTATTAATATTGAAAAATCTGAGCCGGCATTGGGAGGACTCTCTATAGAGTACTCAGATTGTTTTGATATTGAAAAGGATGTTACCAATATTTTAGATGATATGAATAAGTTTTTATGGAAGGCATTGTCTGTTGCAGAAGCTTCCAGAATATTTTCAGAGTATTTAGCAAAACTTTGGCGTGTACATCCATATCGAGAAGGAAATACACGTACAATCATAACATTTTGCAGTCAATTTATTGAAAGTAAGGGATTCTATGTGGACAGTGATTTGTTTAAAGATAATGCACAATATATGAGGACTGCGTTGGTGGCAGCAAATGCAATCTTTTCAGATTTAGGAGATAAAAGAAAGCCGGAATACTTGAATAGAATCGTGTTGGACGCTTTGGAACGTGGGCAGAAAATGAAAGATAGAGTTGCTGATGTAATTAAAATGGCTGGCTTTGATGCCACAGAGAAGGAGATACGGAAAATTATCTATTGGAACAGGCAGAAACATTGTGAAAGCAGCATACAAGAAGTAAAAATGTATTTGTAAAGGAATTTATAACATGAACGACAAACGATTACTAATCATAGAAGATGACACTGATTTAAGAGAAGGCCTGTCCTTTTCTTTTTCTTCTGATGGATATAGAGTGACAGAGGCGCCAACAAAAGCAGAGGGACTTAGGGAAATCAGGAAGAATGTTTATGATATGGTGCTTCTGGACTGCAATCTGCCGGATGGAACCGGATTTGAATTATGCAGGGAGGTGCGTAGCTACAGCAGCATACCAATGGTGATGTTGACCGCCAGGGATACAGAACTGGATGAAATTCAGGCATTGGAACTGGGAGTTAATGACTATTTGTCCAAGCCTTTTTCTTTGGGAGTATTAAAAGCCAGGGTAAAGCGGATTCTTCAGGAAAAAACAGAGACCTCCAGGATTGTCACAGGTTCTTTAACCATTGATCAGAACACCTGCAAAGTGTGGAAACAGGGGGAGAAAATTCAGCTAAGTAAATTAGAATATCGTCTGCTTCTGTATTTCATTGAAAATAAAAATCACATTCTTTCCAAGGAACAGATTTTAGAAAAAATATGGGACAGTGATGGAAAGTACGTGGATAACAATACGGTCTCTGTGAATATCAGCAGACTGCGGACAAAAATTGAAGAGGATGCATCCAGGCCTGCCAGAATTAAAACGGTACATGGAATTGGATATATCTGGAAGGAATAAAAATTATGTGGAGTTCGATTATTTTATTGATTCTTTTGTTTTTCGTTGTCTGGTGGAGTATCAGGGAAAAGAGGAAAACTTACCGCCGCATAGATGAATTACTGGATCGCGTCTTAAATCAGGAAATTATTTTAGATTCTGATGTAAAGGAAGGTGAGTATTCGGCACTTGTGAGCAAGATAAAACAGATACAGGAGGTGCTGGAGAATCATGCCAGAAGTGCAGAGACCGAAAAGGAACAGGTGAAAAGTCTGGTGTCCAATATGTCACACCAACTGAAAACACCCCTGGCAAACCTTTCTCTCTACGCAGAGATTCTGGGAAAAAGTGAGCTTTCAAAAGAACGAAAAAATGAATTTTTTTCTAAAATGCAAAGGCAGATTGAGAAGTTAAACTGGATGGTGGAATCCCTTTCTAAAATGGTGAAGCTGGAACAAAATCTGGATGATTTTGAAATAAAAAATACGAAGATACGCCAGACGATTTTGGATGCTGTGGATACCGTTTATGAGAAACTAGAGAAAAAAGATATCCAGCTAGACATGGAGTCTTTTGAGGATCGATTCTTATATCATAATCGAAAGTGGACTGTAGAGGTGTTTGTCAATCTTCTGGAAAATGCAATCAAATATACAGAAAAGGGCGGCTTTATTTCTATTCGTGTGAAATCTTATGAACTTTATACAGAAATTCAGATTTCCGATAATGGGAGGGGAATCCGGCAAGAAGAATTAACGGATATTTTTAAGCGTTTTTACAGAAGTCCTGAGGTGGAAAATATGGAAGGCTCTGGCATTGGACTGTATTTGTGTAATCTGATTCTGGAAAAGGAAAAAGGATATATCACAGCCATTTCAGAGTATGGAAAAGGCAGTTGTTTCTCCGTATTCTTACAAAACTGTAAGAACTAATGCTCTCTTTGTAAAGAAATTGCAAGATATAACAGGTATACTAAACGTATCAAAAAAAGGAGACATAAAGGATGAGTATACTAGAATTGCAAAATGTGAGAAAAATATATGGGGAAAAAGAAAACCAGGTCAAAGCCCTGCAAAATGTAAACATGCAGGTAGAAGAAGGGGAATTTGTTGCCATTGTAGGTACTTCCGGCAGCGGCAAGTCCACACTTTTAAATTTAATTGGCGGTCTGGACAACCCCACGCAGGGAAAAATCTTTATAAAAAACAGGGAGATTGGTTCTTTATCCAGAAAGGAACTGACCATTTTCAGAAGAAGAAATATTGGCTTTGTGTTTCAAAATTACAGCTTGATGCCAGTGTTGAATGTCTATGATAATGTGGCATTGCCCATTACCTTTGACAGAGGAAAACATATCAACCATAAATATATCGAAGAATTGCTACGGGAGCTTGGTCTTTGGGAAAAGCGGAAGAAATATCCCAATGAATTATCCGGAGGTCAGCAGCAAAGAGTCGCCATTGCCAGAGCCCTGGTAAATAAGCCTGCCATTTTACTTTGTGACGAACCTACGGGAAATCTGGATTCTGCCACAACCATTGAGGTTATGGGGTTATTAAAATCCAGCTGTAGAAAATATAAGCAGACCATTCTTATGGTGACACATAATGAAGCCATTGCGCAGACCTGTGACAGGGTGATTCATATTGAGGACGGAGAGATTCTTACAGGGAAAAGAAGCTTTCAGGCAAAAGGTGGTGAGCAGTCATGAAAGGCGTGTTGAAATTATCTTTTGCATATCTTCGTTATTATAAAAAGCAGACGTTCTCTTTGTTTCTCGGAGTTCTTCTTTCCGCAGCACTTCTTAGTGGAGTAGGTTCTCTTCTCTATAGCGGGAAGCAGCAGAACATAGAAAAAGTCAGGCAGGAGTATGGGGATTGGCATTATTACTTCCAGAGTGATGCCAAGGAGGCACAGCGTCTTCTGGAAAAAAAGAACGGAAACGGATATGAAATAGAGGCGTCCGGTACCATTACCATTCGGAAAGTTATGGAAGAGCCTTACAAAATTATGTTAGCTTATGGGGATGAATCTTATCGGCATATGATGAACCGCACACTCTTAAAGGGCAGTTATCCAAAAGCTACAAATGAAGTTGCCATGGACACTTATGTATTGCGAAATCTTGGAATTCCGGAGAAAATCGGAAGTGAAGTGGTTCTGGATGGAGAACGATTTCTGCTAAGCGGTATCTTGAGCGAGTCTGTGGAAGGCACAGAGGACTACATGCAGGTATTTGTCCATGAAAGTATAGATTATGGGCAAAACGGTGTGTTTTTTTACTTCAAATTTATGGAAAACCGTCCGCTTTATAAACAGTTGGCTGCTTTTTGCAAAGAGTTTGATGTAGAAAAGGAAAGCATCCGTAGAAACAGTGAACTTGATGGATATTTCAAAGGAACAGCGCCTTCTGCCTATTGGGAAGTTTTAAAAGTAAGTTTTACGGAAGAAGGAACCGGTATTCCCTATCTTTATGCTTATTACAATGAAGGCGGACAGTTGACAAATAAAGTAATACTCATAGCTCTTGGTGTGTTTGGCGTTTTTATTCTCTACAGTCTTTTTCAAGTGTCTGTGCGAAAGCGTATGTCACAGTACAGTATTATGCAGACCCTTGGAATGGCAGAGGGATATACTTTTGGAAGTCTGTTGGGAGAACTTTTGTTGATTTTTGCAGCAGGATTTCCGCTGGGCTGTCTGTTGGGAAATAGTGTTGCTGCCTTGCTGTATGGAAAAATCGGTCAGATTTTTGTAGGTGTACAGAACAAGGGATTACGACATACTGGGGGGAATCAGGATCTAGCCGGAATTTCAGCGGCAAATATCGGAGAGGCAGGCAGGTTTTACATAGATGAAAAGCTGATTTGGTGCAGCCTGATTTTCTTTGTGGTGGTTTTGGCTGTGATGAGCTTTCATTTGGTGCGAAAAATGCGGAGCTATTCCTGGGGACAGATGATACGAAAGGAATCTGGAAAAAGAAAGAAAAACCGGAAAATTTATTGCCTTCACAGGGAAAATCTCTCTGATATTCTTACAAAGAAGTTTATGTTTGGAAAAGTAAGTAGCTTTTTCGGCATTTTGTTTTCCCTTTCTATTGGTGGTATTATTTTTTGGGGAGCCACTTATGTGACTGAGAATACAAAAATTCATAATGAACTGACTTTTAAAGCAGATGATGGGCTTGGCTCTGATATTCAGGTATTCGAGGACTCAGATGATTTAGGCCATATGATTCCAGCGTATATAGCTGAGGAAATCCGAAAGCTTCCTGATGTTGAGTCTGTGAATACCATGAATTACATGTTGGGGGAAATTCCTCTTTATGATGGGAAGCTGATTTGGACTTCTTATTTTGCAGAAACAGACCCTTCGGACGACCTGGAACCGGATCCGGTGTTAATGGAAAAGTATCATGGTATGGCAACCATTGAGGGCGATGACGATTATAAATTGAAGGTCAATGTCTATGGATATGATGATGAGATGCTTTTGGAGCTTTCAGACTATTTACTGGAAGGAAGTATTGATCCAGATACCATGCGCAAGGAAGATACGGTTATTTTTAAAACTATTATGGGCGGTCAGGGAACGTATGATGGTATTGACATGAAAACAGGTGATTTCGTCACATTGAAAACTCCCAAAAGTACAGAAGTACCGGCAGAGGTGCTGAAATTTCAGGAAGAGGATTCCTTCTATACAGAGCAGAAACTTGAGGTAGCAGCCCTTGCATCCAGACCACTTGCCAAAACAGATGCTTTTATTGGGGACGAGGAATCGTCTACGGTGGACATTATTATGACAGAAGAGCAGATGGAAAAATATTTTGGTGTGACCGGATATCATAATATGGGGATTACGCTGAAGGAAGGCGCAGATGGGGCAGCTGTTTCCAGCGAAATAAGACAACTCACCAAAAGTGTGTCAAAATGTATGGTAAAGGATTATACCCAGGCGATTAAAACTGAAAATGCTTTTATAGAGCAAAAGATGCTCTTTTTCTATGGTGTTGCTTTTGTCCTGCTTGGTATTAGTATTCTGCATATTATCAATAGTATGCAATATCTGGTGGCGGCAAGAAAACATGAATTTGGTATTTTACGCGCTATGGGAATTACAGATGGAGGTTTTCGTCGAATGTTGTTTAAAGAAGGAATCCGCTATGGCATTTATGCCAATCTACTGATGTTTGCACTGTATGTTCCGATGCAAAAGATTCTTTATTATGTTATGGTTCGAGTGTACCTCTATCTGCATCCAGTAGCATGGGTGTCGGTAATGCCTGTGGTTGTAATGTTGGTTCTGAATCTTATCATTTGTATTCTTGCCATGGAATGGGCGGGGAGAAATATTCTGGAAGATGATATTATAGAAGAGCTTAATGGAGGAGACAGGATATCATAGAAATAAAATATCAGGATGTCACAGAAAAAGGAGTTTGTGTGACATCCTGATATTTTATTTTTCATTTACTACAAAAGTTTTTTTTCAGAGCAAGCAAATACATTACCATAGAAATTGTTATGAGAATATGTGCGATGCCTGCAAAACCGGAAATCATGGCATTGGCTGCGCTTGTAAGCTGGGCTTCTAAAACCTGTAAAACGCCTCTTACCAGCATCATGATTACCATAAAAGGAAGGGCAATGTTATGTAAAACAAAGAATCTCTGGAAGAGTTTATTATGTAAAAGTTCCGGCTTCTGGTTGGCAAACAGGATAGTCAGAAGAAAGAGGAACATGCCAAGCACCAGAAGGTGGGTATGAACATATGCCAGTGTTGTTCTTCCCGTGTAACCATGAAATTTGCTGAATTCCCGGTAAAAAACACCGCCTGCCAAGGCAAGAATCAGGTAAATCATTGAAGTGTTCCATAATTTTTTCATTTTTTAAGCTCCTTTCTCATTGCCTGGAATCCAATGCATACGGTCCAGACATAAGCGCAGGTTTTTGGTATCATTAACATGCCAATCATAGGAATGGTATCTGCCCACAAGACAACAGGAATATAAAAACCAAAACTAAGTACAATGGTAAGCCACATGAACCGGAAGTCATGGTCCTGGTGTTTTCTGGCGCTTTGGAAAAACAGTATAATGACCAGAAGTCCTAAGAGGGCAAATGGAATGTTGCGGTAAAT
>ULZK01003843.1_pt1 | contig 21368 bp, 18 predicted proteins | sample 1963021 | NCBI WGS metagenome assembly ULZK01 (sample SAMEA4835887, study PRJEB28245) | human gut metagenome | biome: gut microbiome; material: fecal sample | place: Denmark | collected 2008 | reverse complement strand
AAAGCCGGTCCGGGGAATATCGGTTATAAGAATATGATTCTCTTTTGCAGGATGGATGCTATTTGTTGTTTTAGCAGCGGTGCATTGATAGGTTTGGACATATATCCGTCGAACCCGTTTTCCAGTACTCTTTGTTCGTCCGATGCATAAGCAAAAGCGGTTATGGCAATGATGGGCACATCAGCAGATAACTTTCTTATTTCTTTTGTTGCTTCGTAACCGTCCATTCTCGGCATATTGATATCCATTAAGATGATTTGGGGCTGGTGTTCCTTAAACTTTTCTATTGCTTCCTGACCGTCCCAGGCATGAATAAGAGAATATTCTTTCCGTAGGATAGACTGGAACAACCGATAGTTACTTTCGTTATCTTCGGCTATCAAAATAGTCAGTTTGTCTTTTTGAACGGTAATCGGTTGGAATTCTTCAGCCTTTTTTTCGCTCAATCGGGCCGGTTGATAAGGAATGGTAAACCAGAATGTAGAACCCTTCCCTTCCTCGGATTCCACTCCTATCGTTCCATTCATGTGCTCTATGATTGTCCGGCAGATGGAAAGCCCCAATCCTGTGCCTTGTGCAAAAGAGTTCAATTTGACGAAGCGTCCGAATATAGAATCTTTTTTATTGGCAGGAATGCCGCATCCCGTATCTGTGACATGGAAGTATAGCATTTTATCGCGTATCTCGTATCCGAATGTGATGCTTCCTTTTTGAGTAAACTTGATGGCGTTTGTGAGGAAGTTATTGATAACCTGCATGAGCCGGTTTTTTTCCGTACGGATGAAACATGAGGAGAGGGGAGTTTCCGCAATGAGCTGTACCCCACTTCCTTCCATCCGGCATTTGGTGATGTTCTCCACTTCCTTTATCATATCATTGAGGTCTATATTTGAGTAACTGAACTCCAAAGTTCCGGCTTCAATTTTGGATAAATCTAATATATCACTGATAAGCTGTAATAACAGTGTATTATTACTCTCAATAATATTGATATATTCCTGTTTTTCCTGTTCCTCTTCCGTTGAGGCAAGAATATTGGAGAATCCGATAATGGCATTCAGAGGAGTACGGATTTCATGGCTCATATTGGCCAGGAAAGCAGATTTGAGTCGGTTGGATTCTTCTGCCCGGTCTTTAGCCGACATCAGTTCCTCTTCCATCCTTTTCCTGTCTGTAATAACTAAGGATGAGCCGACCAGGGTGAGTGGCCTGTTCTGCTCGTCTCTTGTCTCTATTGTAGCCTGTGCTTCCACCCAATCAATTTTTCTTCCGTTCTTTCCTTTGTTCAGTACACGGTATTCTTCTTTGACTTTATTGATTTTTCCTTCTATCAGATCGTGAAAAGCCTGCATAACCCTTGGGCGGTCTTCTTTGATTATTTTAGAGAAGTATTGTTCATCCGATACACTCAACTGTTCTTCCTTGATTTCTCCCGGCATGGCAGTCATAATGATTGGACGATTGATGTCGCATAGAATGGAGTGTTCTTTAAGATTCCATTTCCAGGGTATGATATTGGCTATTTCCAGTGCCAAAGATAATTTATGGTTAGTCGAACTCAGCATTTGTTGTGCATTATGCAACTCCGTGCTGTCAAGACAGAACATGTCAATCGTGTCTTCTTCTAAAGACGGGCTGAGCACGATATCATAGAAAGTGTCTACGTCTTTAAAGTAATAAGGGAATGTGATGGAGCGCTTTTCTCTTAAAGCTGTTTCCATAAAATGGGTAAATTCTGTCATGGATTCAGGAAATAGCTCGGACCCCTTTTTCCCGATTATATTTTCTTTTTTCCTGAAACAAGTTTCAAAGAAACGGTTAACGTCACAAAAAATTGTTTCAACAATATTCCCGTTTTCATTTCTAATCACTTTCTCTTTCATATAGAGAATAGGCATATTGTCGATAAGGTTTGTATATTTGATTTGGTTTTCGAATTCTTGCTTTTGAACCCTTCTTAGTTCTTTCAACATTTGTATGCGTTTTTGTTGGATAAGGGCTATCAGCAAAAGTGTGATGAATATTCCTGTGATAACCCATATATATTTCTTCAGGAAATTTTCCGGCTTATCATAAAATATGCTGTTTTGAGGGCATAATTTAGGGTTGAGTCCTTTATTGACCAGCGTCGTATAATTAAATGTGGGATGAGCATCTGCAGGAACAAAGAAAGGAATTTCCCTTGCCGGCTTTCCATTAAGTATTTGTGAGACATTCCGGAGCAGTTCATTGATAAATATCTTTTCATTATACATATATCCGCCCACCATGCCTCCGTCGTCCATACCGGCATAGCGGATAGAGAACAGGGGAGAAGAAATGCTGGAAAGGCTTCGGTATGCGTTTATCAACATTTGTTGTGAGGTTAAGGTTTCCGCAAACCATGTGGATACTAAAACTCCGGTTTCTTTGTCGGCATTTCTTAAGGCATTATACAATTCGGGTAGCGTATAATTATAAGAGGAGATAAATTGATATTGGAGATATGGAAAATCCCGGGCTATAATATTCTTTAACTGCTTGTTGTATTCAGGGTTAGGATAAATGCCGTCTCCCAAAAAAATAAGTTTTTTCATATTGGGAATCATGCGCGTCATTAGTTTTACGCTTTCTTTCAGATAGGCCGGAGTATGCATGAAGGTGATATTGTAATCATCTCTCAAGCTGTCTACATGAATTTTATTTTCAGGAGTTGTCACATCTTGTTTTCTGTAATATTCTTCTGTATATATGTATGAGTCGGAATCGCATACTAAAATAGACACGTCTCCCCACATTTCCTTTATCTCTTCTCTGAAAATCATACTCATACTTCCCAGCAGGACCAACAGCTTGGGAGGAGTTTTGCCATACTTGTTTAAAAGCATTTGTGGAAACCTGTCTACCATAACAGAATCGTTTACCATAAAAAGATTTAGGTGCTCAATGTATGCATCAATATCTTTTAGTTCGGATATTTTGTGCATGATAGGAGAGGTGATACTGTTACTCCAGGGGGCGGATTCGTTATAACTGTTTAAGATGAGTACATAATCATATTGCCTATGATCCCTGTCAGAGGCTTTGGCAGAATATGTACCGGCAAAAAGCAGACAAATGCAGATTGTCAGTGTTTGAAAGAATTGCCTTGATGTGGCTGTGTGTTTATTATTCATAGCAGAAAATAGACTCTTTATGTTATACTCTTTATCAGACTTCTTACAAAAGTAAAACAATATCAGACAGTTATGTATAAAAACTCCCTTATTAACAAATATTAATTTTACGAGTAAGTTCTCACAGAAGAAGATTTTTTATGATATTTTGAGCAGAATGGGAAGTTTGGCTAACTTATACGGTGAAATTGCCATTTTTCAGGCGATGAAAAGCGATTAACTTTGCAATATCAGAAAAAGATAAAAAACAGATAAATATGAAATTAATAAAATCAACCATTACCGCCCTTGGCTTGTTATTCACAGTAACCGCTTGTGCAGGCAATAAAGAAAGTAAAAACCAAAACATGAAAGGAGAAAATATGGAAATTGTTCATTTAACCAAAGCAGAGTTCTTGAAGAAGGTATATAACTATGAAGCCAATCCCAATGACTGGAAATATGAAGGTGACAAACCGGCTATTGTTGATTTCTATGCTACATGGTGCGGCCCTTGCAAGGCATTGGCACCCGTATTGGAAGAGTTGGCAAAAGAATATGCCGGAAAGGTTTATATTTATAAGATAGATGTAGACAAGGAAGAAGAATTGGCCGGTGCATTCGGCATACGAAGCATACCGACTTTGTTATGGATTCCTCAGAGTGGAAAACCGACTGTAACACAGGGAGCATTACCGAAACCTGAACTGAAAAAGATGATTGACGACACTTTATTAAACTCTAAATAAATGTTCTCGTAAACAAGTGGAGAAGATAGGGCATAAATCTTTTGCCCTGTCTTCTTTTTTATTTAAATAAGTATGCGTATATTTATACCGACAATAAACTATGAATTATGGAATATCGTTTTAATACACCGCTCAATGGCAATATAGCGATGACGTATCATTATCATGAGGATGCTGCTCTCCGGCGTGATAAAAGCTTGTATAAATTCGTATGGGTACAAAGTGGCACGCTGGATATAGAAGTAGACCATGTGGTAATGCACCTTGAAAAAGATGAAATAATATCGCTGACTCCTTTGCATCATGTTGAGGTAAAAAGAGTGGAAGGTGAGTACCTCACTTTCTTGTTCAACAGCAATTTTTATTGCATTTACGGACATGATAAAGAAGTGTCATGTAATGGTTTCCTGTTTCATGGTTCGTCCCACATCATGCGTTTGCAGCTCTCTGCGGCCCAGTCGGAACAATTGAAAAGCATCATTGATATATTTGCCGGTGAATTCGGCATAAAAGACAATTTGCAGGAAGAGATGCTCCGCATTATTCTGAAGCGTTTTATAATCACTTATACCCGCATTGCCCGTGAAAAATTAGACGTGGGACAAGATAAAGAAAAGAGCTTTGACATTATCCGTCGGTATTATGTGTTGGTAGACAATCATTATAAAGAAAAGAAACAAGTGCAGGACTATGCCGAAATGCTCTACCGCTCTCCCAAAACCTTGTCCAATCTGTTTGCCGCCTATGGGTTGCCTTCTCCGTTGCGTATCGTATCATACATGAGAGGATAGAAGCCGAAGCCAAGCGTTTGTTGCTTTACACCAATAAGAGTGCGAAAGAAATAGGTGAGATATTAGGCTTTGAAGACTTGGCTGCTTTCAGCCGTTTCTTTCGAAAAATGGCAAAGGAAAGTATTTCTGAATACCGGAAAAAAGAGAAAGAAGGAATAATGGCAAACTAAAACGGTATAATTGCCATTTCACAGGGAGGAAAATCTGCCGACCTTTGCAATGTAAGTTAAACCCTTAAAAATTAAAGCAAATGATGGCAAGATTAAATTCCCTGTTTACTGCATTTCTGACAATTGCAGCTTCCACTCAAAAGTTAGGTATTAACCTGATTCGCGTGGCAATTCTGGTGATATTCGTGTGGATTGGTGGTTTGAAATTCTGGAACTATGAGGCCGAGGGTATTGTGCCTTTCGTTGCCAACAGTCCTTTTATGAGTTTCTTTTATACTAAGAGTGCTCCCGAATATAAAGAGTATAAATTAAAAGAAGGTGAGTTTGATGAGGCCAAGCATCAGTGGCATGAAGAGAATAACACCTATGGCTTTTCTCATGGATTGGGTATTTTGATTATGACTATCGGTGTTCTTACTTTCTTGGGTATTTTCTCACCGAAAATCGGTTTGATAGGTGCAGGTTTGGCTATTATAATGACATTGGGAACGTTGTCCTTTCTGGTAACGACTCCCGAAGTATGGGTTCCCGATTTGGGAAGCGGTGAACATGGTTTTCCCTTGCTGACAGGTGCCGGTCGTTTGGTTATTAAAGATGTGGCTATTCTGGCAGGTGCATTGGTGGTACTCTCGGATTCGGCCCGGTCAATATTAAAACAACAAAAGAAAGGATAATCCCCCACTAAAAACAAGTAAGATTATGAAGTAGTATGATGCAATAATAATAGGCTTTGGCAAAGGCGGTAAAACATTGGCTGCTGAGTTGGCCAAAAGAAATGAAAAGGTGGCTGTTATTGAGCGTTCCGATGAGATGTATGGAGGTACCTATCAATATTGGATGCATTCCTACAAAAACATTGGTTCATCAGGCAAAGCTGGTTCCGGTAAAGGCGTCGTGGGAAGAAAAGAAAGCCTATTATGCTCAGGCTATCGCTGAAAAAGAAGAGGTAACCTCTTTTTTGCGTCAGAAAAATTATCATAATCTGGCAGACAATCCCCATACTTTGTCGCGTATCGGATTGAGTGAAGAGGAAGCTGTGCGGAAGGGGTTGAATATTAAAGTCAACAAACTTCCTGTAGCGGCTATTCCTCGTGCACGGACTTTGGGAAATACAGTCGGCCTGTTTAAGGTGGTGGTAGATGTAGATACCAATCAGATTGTGGGATGCACTCTGTTCGGCCCTGAATCCGGAGAGGTAATCAACAGTGTGGCCATGGCAATGAAGACCGATCAGCCTTATACATTCCTTCGCGATTTCGTCTTTACACACCCCGGTATGAGTGAAGCGTTGAATGATTTGATGAACTTTTAATTGAATATTCTCTGTTAAATAGTAAGCATTCGGTTAATCCCGTCTTGCGGTGTCTATAAACAGAAAGAAATGTCTCCTGAAAATTCCAGCTTTTCTCTGAAAAAGTCCCTATTTTTACGAGACATTTCTTAGTTTTTATGAGATTCTTAAATAAATGATTCTTTCCTTATTGTGGTTCTCATCTTTGGCAATAGATCCATATATCCACTACGTTATATTTTGATTTTCAGGTATTTCTTTATCTGATATTGTAAATGTACATATGAAATTATTCGTTTATACTAAAACCTTTTCAGCATCAGTGTGGCATAATCGGATTTCAATATCAACTCTTTACCGTTGGCTTTCACTACTTCAAACTCCGTATCCAATGCATTGATGCCGTAAGGGAGAAGCTCCTCCACCGTGACATCCTTTTTATCATCGCTTGTGTCTTTTCTCCCTTTGAAGTCTCTCATCCGCACGTTTCCGTTCTCCTCATGCTCAAACCGACCGATGACCGGTTTGAGCGTAGTGCCGTTCTGTTTGGCTGCTATCTCCACCACCCATAACTGGATGCTGTAATAAATCCGCTCGCACACATGCACCTTGCCATCGGCCGTCGTTGTAAACTCCAGCAATTCCCAGTGCCCTTCCATGTCACTGTCGATAGCCTCCTTTTGGCATCCTCCCATGATGAAGCCCCAAAAGAGAACAACCACCACTCCCGATAAAAACTTTAATCTGCGTGTATTTTTCATTTTCCGAATCCTCCTGTTTTTCTCACTGTCAACATGGCTCCCATGCTGTTACCCAAATAATTTCCCCTATCCATGGCAAAGGCAAGCGTAGCGCTCCAGCCCGTCCACTTCCGTGGGCAGTAACTTACTTCCACCATACTGCTGAACTGCTTTCTCACTTTGTCCAGCGGCATCGGATAGGTGCCCCAATGCCGCACATACGATGCCAACACGCGGTAGTTCCATTCACTGTCCGGTTCTCCGCAGAAGCCTATATGATGCGCTTTTACACGGGTACTCTTAAACAGCATCGTTCCGTCGTCGTTATATACAGGTCCCGGAATCAGTCCGTTGCCCATACCCATTCCCCAATGTTGCCATGCCAGATATTGACCATTATTGAAATACTCGTCACCACCGCTTATCTGGAATTCGGGAAACGAGCCGGCTATCCCGTCATACAGAATCGGTCCCGTCTGATCCTTCGTACTGAGGCCTTCCCACAGCACCCGATTCACCCACCGGTTCCGGGGCAATGTCACTTCCAGTCCCAACTGTCCGTCTTTCCACATACCATACTCCATAAACATCTGCGAATGGTCCTCGAAGAAATGCTCCATGTAAGCCCTTATCTTCCAGTCACCGGCATAATAAGAAAGTGCTGCATTCCAACTTCCGCTATGGTTTCCCTCCACATTCTGCAACGTACTCTCCTGAGCAGGCACCAGCGCCTTGAAGAAACTCTTCAGACCGGCCGGATACTTCTTTAGCAGTTTGATACTTCCGTCCGCATTCTTCACATACCTCTTTCCCCCGAACTGTGCAATGTCCAACAATCCTATTTCCAGCTCCAGAGGCAGCTTTTCCCTGTTGCCGAACCGCAGCATCAGTGATTTGCTGTGATACAACACATCCTTCAGAAACGGTTCGTCCGCTCCGGCAAACTCTTCCTGCCAATTGCCATCCGTGCACAGTCCGTAGGCGATATGTCCTTTCAGTGCCAGCCAATTACCTGTAAACGGCACCGTCAGATACTCCGGCAATCCCACCCTCACCTGCGGAATAGGTCTTGCATTCGCACCTTCAACCATCATGCCACTGCTCAGCCTCACATCCTTTTCCAGCGGGAATCCGTTTCTCTCCTTACTCCCGATGCTCATCTTTATCGCTTTCCATGCAACATCCATATAAGCCTGTTGCACAAAGAAATCCGCAGTCAGATTCTTTCCTCCTGCCAGGTCTGCACCCGCCTGCACCCTCCATCCGTGTTGCCATTCCTTCTGCCATTGCACACCGGCACGCAGGTAAGCACTTTTGGGCTCTTGCGAAGACAGCCCGTAACGATTGGCGGTGAACCACAACGGAGCATACCTTCCGTCGGCAACCGAGACAGAAGTTTCCACCCGATAAGAAAACGGAGTAGATGCTTTCTGTTCCTGTGCAGACAAACAAGTAAATGCATTTATTGAAAAAGCCAATAAAAAAACAGATTTCAAAGACATTTTAAAAGCTATTTAAAATTGATTGAAAAATAATGTTGTGTAATCGATTGATATATTGGGTATTAGTAGGCTAATTGAAGATATATCTATAACTTTTTGACTTATTTGATAGGATTATCAGTTTAAAAGTAATTGCTGATTTGATGCATTAACCTCTTGGGTGTACTGTTTTTTATTCATACAATATACTAGCAGCTATTGCAGGCTTTTATAAATTTCCACTACTTGATTCGTGATGATATCCCAATTATATTGGCTCATATCATATTCAACCTTTTGATAGGGTGTATCTATATTGTCTTGAAGTTTTTTAGTCAATTCCTTGATGTTACCCACTTCAAAGTAGTTTTTATATTTCAATTTTACTTCTATGTTGGCAGGAATATTGCTGACTATAGTCGGAACTTTGTAACTCATCGCTTCCAACAGAGCGATAGGTAACCCTTCGTGTGAAGAGGGGAGTACATAGCAACGTGTATTACTCAATAGTGAATGCAGTTTCTTTCCTTTGATAAATCCGGTTAGGATAACCCCGTTGCTTTTAGCCATTGCTTTTAGGTTGCGTGAATATTCATCTTCAAAGTCTGTGTCTCCGGCAAGTACCAATTTATATCCTTCATGTTTTGTTTGGACAAAAGCCTCTATCAAGTGGTGCAAGTTCTTTTCCGGTACAAACCGACACATTCCTAATATGTATTTTCCTTTTTTTATCCCCAATTCCTCAAAATATTCAGGGTATTCGCAAATCTTTGGCTCGGGTACTCCGTTGTAAATCAGATGACAGTCTCTTCGGTTGTACTTTTTTACCAATAAGTTATTGATGACTTCCGAGATGACAATTACTTCATTGGCATACTTTGTACCCATCCGTTCTCCCAATTTCAGGATTGTTTTGGCAGCAGTTCCCCACTTATTGCGGTCATAATCAGGTCCGTGGTGCGTGAACACCACTTTCATGCCGAGAAGTCTTGCCATAGGAGTGAGTAGAGCCGGACCGATGGCATGGATATGCACAATATCAGCTCCTATGGTTTTGGCTTTCCATATTGCTCTGAAAGTATGGATGATAGCTTCGAATGATTTTTTTTTCGGGGTCTTTATATCGATGAGTTTCACATCCTTGTATTCAGATCTTGAATCCTTTACATAGCTTTTTCGTCGTATTAAGGTTACATCGAATCCTTTCTTTGCAATACGTGGAAACAGTTCTTCACAATGTGTTTCTACCCCTCCCATGATATTAGGAATACCACGAGTTCCAACGACAACAATTTTCATAAACTGATATTTTGTAGTGGAATACGATAGAATCTAAACGAAAGAGATGGTATTGAAAGGTTATAATAATCTGAAAATATAGTATCTATCATATGATAATAAGTTTAGAAGAAAATATTTTTTTTGTTATCCTTGCATTGGTAATGATTTTGTATTGTTCCAATGCAAGGATGTGAAGTGAATAATGTTTTAGTCAGCCTATTAGAATTTTTCTCTTAAATCCCCTTGGCAAGGGTCTTGTCCTACATCGCACCATTTCTTATCCAAACAAGCTGGTTTGCCTTGCATGCTACGGATTTTATTTTTAATAGCCCATTTAAAAGGGAATTTAATATACTTGTGCATTACGGGACTTGCAGTACCTACCATCCAACAATTTTTAGGACATTTACGAACCATTTCACGAACTTCTTGTGCTTGTTTACTTTCCCATATTTCTATGAAGTTTGGAGTTTCATGGATATTTCCCATTGATTTTTTCCAATATTTTTCTTCCAAGCCATTGCAGGGAAAAACATCTCCGAATGGGTCAATAAAAAAATTGGCAGAACCTGCTTCACAAGGTAGCATACGTCGTCCTCCTTCGATATAGTTAATTAATCCCATATTAAACCATGCACGGAACCAGCTTTTGGGATGCTTCTCTTTTAGCTGCCACTCAATTAGTTGTTTGAAATTTTTACAAACCTCATCTTTATTGGTAATTATATTATCATCTTTATGAAAATAATATGAATTATGAAAAGAGGCTGTTGCAAATTCCATACCCAATGATAAAGACAGTTGGTATAACGAAAGCATATCTGCTGAATTGTTGTTTGAGACTGTACAGCCGAAACCAATATCTTTTAATCCCATTTGTTTTAATGTGAGTAGAGTACGTAATCCTTTATCAAACCCTCCTGCATGTCCTCGAAGTTCATCATTTTTTTGACTTAAACCTTCAATAGAAATGCGTATGCCTATATTAGGAAACCTTTTTGCTAAGGCTATTACTTTGTCTTCAAACCAACCAGAAGTAGAAATCACAATACGATCTGTATGCTTGTAACATTCTTCCACTATTTCGGCAAGATCTTCACGAATAAACGGTTCTCCACCAGTTAGGTTGATAAATTTCAGACGAGGGAGTGTACGTAAGTCAGCGGCTTTGATTTCTTCACTCTTTTTGGTTGGATTGAACCAAATGTTACACATTTTGCATTTCATTGGGCAACGGTAGGTTAGGATAATACTCGCGTCTGTTGGTTGTGGTATGTTTCCATTAGTCATAATCGTAATAATTTTAGTTATTATATACTTTCATTAGGTTATTATAATAGGTTTCAGCATTATACTGCCTTTGTGCAGCTTTGGCTATTTCTTCATATTGGAAATTTATTTTGAACATTGTTTGGATTTTATCCTTTAAGTCATTTACATTTTTACTTTCGAAACACATGCCATTTATTCCTTCTTTGATCAATTCCGGAATACCTCCGATGCGTGCACCTAGTACAGGTGTACCAAGACATTGTGCTTCAATGACCGAAAGTGGATTGTTCTCAAAAACTTCAGATGATAAAACGTTGAATTTGGACTTTCCTGCAATATCTTTGATTTCTGCCCATTGCTTAAATCCTACAAAATCAATATTGTTTTTGGCAATTTCTTTCATTTCTTTTTCTAAAGGTCCTCTTCCAATAATTTTTAAGTTATAAGGAAGCTGATTAGCTGCTTCAATTAGAGTTCTTATTCCTTTTTCATGAGAAATCCTTCCAATAAAACAATAATAGTCTTTTTTATCAAACGATTTATTTTTACATTTTTCCGCATTGATAAAATTGCAAAGGACTCTTAATTTATTTTTATCAAATCCTCCTTGAAGCATTTTATTTGCCATAAATTGGCTTGGACAAATAAATGTATCAGTACATTTTTCTAATCGTTTTTTATTCCATGTTATGGCTTCTTTATAGGCAATAATACTGGCTAATCTAGAGTTCTTCATACAATTGTATTTTAAGACTCCATGTTTGTCTATAAAGCATTCTTCACAAATTATCTTACCGTTTCTAAGACAATCATATCTTGGGCATAGTAGCTTTAAATCATGTATAGTCCATATCACTTTAATGCCTTTCTCATGAGCTAATTCAGCAATAATAGGAGATAACTGAGTATGAATATTGTTTAAGTGTACTATGTGGGGTTTAAAGTCATTCAGTAAAGCATTGAATTTTCTTTTTACTTCGCAAGAACCGAAAGGACGAGTAAAAGCCATCAGTTTATTCATGTTCTTTGGAAAGTATTTTTTCCATTTGCTGTCTAAGTTATCCGGATAGTCCATGGCAAATACGGCCACTTCATGTCCGTGCTCTTTTAGTAATTGCTCTAGATTAAGTGTGTATATACAATCACCGCCACGGCAGTAATAGAATTTGTTTGCTAATAATATTTTCATAATTTATAATTGTTTTTCTATGATTTTTCCAGCAAATGGAAATAGGTGGAATTTTACAATATGTGAAAAATAATTGCTTTAGTTAATGTAATGAAGGTACTAATAATATACAATAAATCAGGATTGGATCAGAAACTTTTTAAATGAGTTCTTTCGGTAAAACACTATATGGCATAAATTTCCATACTGATGCTGCTTATGTATTGTATTATTTAGTATAATATCTTTTGGACCAATGACATAAATTCAAATTAGATATTACTGACCATTCATTAAAAGGATAGATGGATCTTGCAATTGTAATTCCTATGCAGAATACAAGAGTTGAATTTCGGTACGCTAATGTCTTTTTATAAACTGGTTCTCCAAATTGGGTTTTATTACAAAAAGTATTATCACCATTATGACAAAAATGGCCAAATTCATTTAAATCGTCTGATATATAATTGATTAGGTCTTGTCCTTTCCCCCCCCCCCTATGCATTTTTTGTAATAACTGCAACACATAGGAAATGAGCTTATTACTATAAAAAGTAGAGTGAGATCTGTAAATCATGGACTAATAGTTTCTCTCAAGAAGTTATAAGCTAGTTCTATCGTAATGTTTGCTAATACATGCATCATTATAATACTGATTGCAACATAAGCTCGAAGTCCGTCAAGAGCTGGATACTTTTGCATGTTATAAGATTGTTTTGTGTGATAATTACTATTCATAATTTTGTGTGAATAAAAATGATAATTAATTATAGAAACTATGCTGGACTATTATGAGTGCAATTTTTCAAATTCATTAATAAAGAGTTGGGCCGAATATTCATTGGTTAATTTTTTTCTATATTCGATACAATTGTTTACATATAGGGCATTATTACATGTTATTTCATATAAATCGTTTTGGTTCCATTCCTTTTTTACAATGCCTAATTTATTTTCATTGATTGTAGAAGAATTAGTGGGGATGGGATTGGTGATTATTGGTGTTCCACTAACTATACTTTCTGGTATTGATACCATATTATTGTCTTGTAGTGTATTAATTAGCATAGCTTGGCTATCCATTAATAATTTATTTAGAGTGGTATGGTCTACGAAACCGATAAATTGAACATGTTGATTTAGTTTGTGAGTATTTACATATGCTTTCAGTGTTTCTTCTAATATACCTCTTCCTACTATTAAAAGCTGATATTCACTGTCATATTGGTGGATAAATTGAGAGAATTTATCAATGATACTTTTAATGTTTTTTCTTGGTATTAATTGACCTACATAGATGAACTGTTTTTTCTTTTTCTCTGAAAAAGAAAATTGTTTTGTATTTATACCGTGTTCAATACACTGGGATGATACATTTTTAAAATATTGTAAAATAAATTTTTTAGCATTATCTGAACGTGGTATAATGATTCTTGCTTTTTTAATGTAATGAGGGGCAATTATGTTGTACCAGATTTTTGATGGTATTTTGTAAAATTTGGATGGATGTAAAGCCAATTCATGCCATATAATAGTTTTCTCAGGGCATATTTGTGTCGCAAACAGTGAATTGAAAGAAAATACTTCACTGGAAATAATTAAATCGAACTTTGTATGGTTCTTTCTTAAATATGTTTTCAATGCAGGTGAATAAGGCAATGCTGAAGGTGGAAATATCCTTGTATGTTGAGAAGGAAAGAATAGAATTTCAAAATCATATATTTCTGATTCTGTTGGAACGTATTCTTTTGCAGCTGCTAAGGTTATATTGTGCCCAAGTTTTAGAAACCCTAAACACATATTATAAATCATCGTATCTTTTATGGATTTGACTTGGGGTATTATATTATTTTCTGCTGTAAATAATATGGAATTTAATAGTAGAATTCTCATTTTTATTCATTTATTATGTTATTTTTCTATCCACTGCTCGAATTTATTTTGGTATTTTTTTGCACAAGTGTTTATGGAAAACATATTTGTGTAAAGTTCATATAATTGTTCTTTATTTATATTTTTGTAGTTATTTATAAAATCATAAAGCATGTTTATGAATGATTTTTCAGTAAAATCTTTTGATAAAAATCCGTTAATTCTATTCTTGATTATATCCTTGCAACCGCTGACAGGTGTTGACAGTGGAATGCATTTGCAAGAAAGCGCTTCAATTAGACTGATGGGCATCGCTTCTGATAAAGAAGAAAGGATAAAGGCATCTGATACTCTTAGATAATCACCGATATTTTGTTTTAATCCCAAAAAATGGATTTGTTTATGTGAAATTTCTTGTAGGTATTTACCTTCTCCAACATCATAACCGTCTCCGATGATTAGTAATATGATATTGTTCTTTTCTTGTATCAATTTATTAAAGCTGTTGATTAATAGCCTTTGGTTTTTTAGGGGGTGAAATCTTGCGACATGCACAACTACAATAGTCTCTTGATTTTGTTTATATGAATTTACTTCTTTTTGAACTTCATCAATGTTTATTGCTTTAGGTTTTTCTCTTCCATTGTATATTAATGAGTCGCTATCTTTGTGGTATATTTGGCGATATGATAAATTATTGTCTGGCGAAATTGTAATTTGTTTAATTAGCGGAAGCTTGTATATCATCCGTCGAATGAGCATTCCAACTTGTCCTCCTTCCTTATCTGCTCTACAATGTATAGTTTGCACATATAAGGGGAAGCGATACAGTAATATAGTTGGTAGTATCATATTAAAAGTACACCCTAAATGGAAATGAACTACATCCGGTTGTATCTCTTTTATTTTATTATATAGTTTATAAAAAGTTTTTATTGAAAACTTCTTTTCTCTTAAGCTTTCATATTTTACTTCTTTGCGAAGCTCTTTTTTATAAAATGTATTATTTGAATTAATGTTTTCTTTTAATGTAAGCAGAATTATTTGGTTTCTGCTGTTGCATAGTGCATTAGATAAGTCTACGACAAAACGTTCTCCTCCTCCAGGGGATAAGGAGGTTATTACTTCTAATATTTTCATAATATGAAAACTTGTTACTGATTGTTATAGGAGAGAAAATTGATAATCTTTTTAGCTTGTGTCATACAATTGAATTCTGTTTGGGTTAATTTATATCCCTCGTTTCCAATATGTTGACTTTTCTGTGGATTGTTCACAATTTCTATTATTTTGTCAGCAAGTAAGTTTATATTATGAGGAGGAATAATATAGGCATTGATATTATTTTGCAGATAATTCATGGCTTCACCGATTTGGGTTATAATTACGGGCTTCTTAAAAGCAAGGTATTCTCCTAATTTGGTAGAAAAGCAATATTTGTTTTGTAGGGTATCATATTTGTTTATGATAGTGAATAGACAGTTCTTTTGATATGTTATTAATTCATTATTGTTGAGATAACCTGTAAAAATTATTTTTTCTTCTAAATGATATTTTTGTATTAATTGAGTGATTTCTGCTGCATGTGGAGAATCAGTTAGATTTCCTGTCATGTAATATTTCAAAGGCTTGTTAAGTTGTTTGCATGCGATTCCGAAAGCTTCAATCATACCTAAAATTCCATCTTTTTGTTCGGTTAGTGTACCGGAATGAAAGATATATGGTTCTTTTATTATTGTAGTACTGTTTATATTTACATCTTCAACAAGAATTGGAACTTTAAGAATTGCAGAGTGAGGGCTGTATTGTTTAGCTAATCTTGTTAAAGATTCAGATATTGTTAAAAACATATCGAATTTAGGAAAAACCTTTTTGAGCATTCTCTCCCTTTTTCGTGCCGTTTTATTGTTTTGAGAACTTGTTCCATATGGAAGTTCATTTAACTCCATGACAACTTTGCATCTTTTTAAGTGGGTTACATTAGCTACAATTCGATGCCAAAAACTACCTCCCTCGTATACAATTACGATATCCTCTTTTTGGAGAGTTTTGATTAAGTACCATAAGGTATTGATATACCCTTTTAAATCAATAAATTGTCGTGTTATGATATTTTTGCTTCTGCGGAGAGTACCACTCATGTTTTTGAAGTAGACTCCATTGAATTGTCCCTCTACTTGTGTATTAAAATGAGGGTCGTTGTTTTTTTCTAATGGAATAGGGAGTATTACTTTGCAAGCAATATTATATGAAGTTAATCCTTTGGTATAACATCTGACGCGTGCTGTACTTGCCTTTCCGTTAGGAAATAGATTTTTCATTACAAAATAGATAGTCATTATTATATAAACTATTAGTGGTTTATAATTTCGTGATATGCATGTAATAACTCATCAATAATATTGTGTGGATTATGTCTTTGCATTGCTTTTGTTTGAGCATTCTTGCCACATTGTAGCGCTTTTTTAAAATTACTTTGCAATTCACAGATAGCACCTGCTAAAATGTAAGGATCTCCATCTTGAACCAAAATTCCGTCTTTTTCATGTTCTAAAAGACTGCTTGTGCCTCCAGCATATCCAGATATGATTGGCATACCCATAATCATGGCTTCACATACACTGTTGGGACTGTTCTCTATGTGGCTTACATGGCAGTATATGTCAGATGATTTGAGGATCTCTACTATTTGCTGTGAGTTTTGTCTGCCATATAGCTTGATACTATAGTCTTGGTGATATAGCTTAAGTGCTTTTTCAGTAATTTGTAGCATAGGGGTATGAATGTCATAACCTATAATATTCCAAGTAAACTTGAAGTTTGCATGGTTTGTAAGCAGCTTGGCTGTCTTTAGAATTGTTTCATAGCCTTTGTAGACACCGAATGATACTATGGAGACTAATTGTAGTTGGTTTTCAAATTGAGTCTTCTCCCATTTTGCTGTATAGAATTCATCTCTTAATATTTCATTGACAGTAAAATATTTCCGGTTATGATTAAATAAGAGGGTTATGTTTTTGTCCCAAAATGTACGCCCCATTATATAGGGAGCTTTCTTAAGAAAGCTGCATTCTCTTTCTCCTCTATATACAAAACTTTGGTATTCTTCTTTTACCGATGTAAGCTTTATTTTGTTGTACCAATTTTCATTTTTCCTGATGTCATGATATGGAATACCCGAAAAAAACTTTTCTTTACAAGGGGATATGAGGCCTTGTATTGAGAAAACGATTGGGATATTTGTAATATGCTCTGTTATGATACCAAAGCATTCTTCAGTTCCATGAATATGAATGATATCTGGCTGGCATTTTTGTATAATTTTTAGCATGGCGGGTAGAAGTCTATTGTCTTTATCAGAAAGAGGTTTTATTCTATTTGCTAATTTTGTGATTACATTTTGTGAGGTGTTGTCATGGATAGGATAATATGTTGTTCCCTCAAAAAGAAAAGGTTCGCTTTCTGAGTGTGAGATGAATGCAATTGATAAATTAATATATTCTTTGTCTTTTAATGCATTTTCCAATGAGGTGAGCCATCCTCCGGCTAACGTCTTCTCATTGTTCCTTTTTATACTGGAACAAGGTGAGTTTGTGAACCATAAAACTTTCATACTATTGCTTTTTGATTTCTTTAATAATTTTGCATGGATTTCCTGCAGCAATGCAGTTTGCTGGGATATCTTTGGTAACAATGCTGTTCATTCCTATAATTGTGTTTTCACCGATAGTTACTCCCTTCATAACGATTACTCCATATCCCAACCATACATTATCATGTATTTTTATAGGCTTAGGAGAAGGAGTTCGTGGGTCGTCTAAATGGAAATCACCGTCTGCAATTACACAATTGGCTCCTACGCGTACATTATTCCCAATCTCAATCCTTTTAAATGCTGTAATGGAACATCCGCTGAACCCGCATTGTTTTCCTATTTGTAAAGAAGCTGATGGGATAATGGTTGTTAGGATGCAGCTGTGATTGATTCCGATATGATTGGTATATCGGTTGGAGTTGAAAATGCAGTTATTACCGATACTTATTTCCGAATTGTTACATTTGAATACAGAAGTCCATCCGTTGTATTGGCACCCTTTCCCTGATTTTACTCCTATGCTTCGTAAGTATAATGTTTCAAATGTGCTTGTCGTTTTAAATAAAGTGTTGTGAAATGTTCTGTTGACTAGTCTTATTATTCTGTTTATTAAATCTGTTAATGGTATCATATCGTTTTATTGGATTATTTTTTAGTATATAGCTTACACAAAACCAAAAGAGAATAGCCCGGGGGGTTAATATACAGATGGGTATTGTTGTATATGAGTCAATTAAATATGTGGCCAATATAAGTCCGATATATCTTGTCCTTTTATTGCTACATCCTCTTTTGGATGAAATGATAATAAATAGAGTGATAATAAGTGCATATATGATACCGCCTTTCAGTATCATATATAAATAGCCTGTTTCTATTGCCGTTCGGTTTGTATTTATTTCTCCGGTTTCAGAGTCAAACATTTCCTGGTAATATCCGCCGTCCATTCCTCTTCCCCATATCCAGTCTTCAATAGGAGATGTTAGAAAGTCTGCAAAAAAAAATTCTTCAACACCGCTTCTTGTATCTTCTTTAGCACGTTGGCTCATTGATTTGAAAGTGTTTTGGGTCAAATTATCCCAGTTTATCATAACGGTAGCGATGGAAAGTAGTAGGAAAATCACTATGGGAATCATTAAGGAGGCATTTCTTTTTATCTTGTTATAATAGAGAAAAGCAAACGCAATAAATCCATACAGGAATAAAGAAAATACCACGTTTCTACGGGCATTTAGCATCATTAGTAAAAAATAGAATGCCCATATACCTATAATTATCATTTTTTTCTTCTTCGTGAATAAAGGGAGAAAACCTAATAGGAAGGCTGAAAAGAAAGGAAGATATTTTCCAATGGCTTCGCCATAAAACAACTCTTGAACCAGTTGATGGCTGTTAATAATCCATATAGGAATAGTTAGTAATGAACCTATATAAAAGCATTGTAATATTGTATTTAGATGTTTTTCATTGGGCAGTGGTATAATAATAAATGGTATCAAATATGCCATCATTAAGCTTGGAGATATAGCGACAAGCAAAATGTTTTTGATATTGCCAGACCAGTTCCCTCTAATTACTATACTTATGCTGATAAGAAATAGCAACACATAGAGTATTTTGGCAAATCCGTGTGGATAGCTGAGCCTATGGCTTTTATATAGTTTATATTCGTGATGAATAGCCATGACAATACAAGATAATTCACAGAATCGAATAATGGTTGTAGGCATTATTGGATTTAAATAGGAATCTAATATACAATATGAGATTAATAGAAGATAAATTTTCTTGATGTGTCGTCTTTCTGTTATTTCATTCATTGTTTTTAAGTATTTGATGACATTGGATAGGTGCCAGTACAAGGCCGTTGAAATTGGAGATAATTGATGCTATCAGAATTGATTCAATGCCTAACCCATATTTAATTAGAAGCATGCTACAACCTATAAACACTATAGGAGATACCAATGATGCATAAGTTTGTATTTTGAGTTCTCCGGTTCCGTTTATAATCATTACGAATATGCTTCCGAACATGAGTACTATATTGTAGATAAGTACCCATGTAGATAGGATGAAGGAGATTTCAACCTTGTTGCCAATCCAGAAATGATAGATATGTGGAGAGGCGAGCAGCATGATAATGCCTAATACTGCAAAGCCAGTGAATGCAGCAAGATATTTTTTCTGCACATTTTGTATCCATGCATAGTCTTTTTTAGATATGGCATCTGTTACTGCCACCCATAAAGGGGTTGTAAGTATTCCCCAGATCATGGTTAGTATGCTGAAATATTTATATGCAATGTTGTATGAAGTAACTTCCGAAGCTCCATAATATCGGAGGATCAGAAAGTTAATCATCTGATATTGGATGATGGCTGCTATCTGTATGATAAAAAACTGTACCCCTAATTTCATTAGATTGGGAGCAACTTTGAAATCTATACTTTGTATGGATGGAGAAAATGCCTTGTATCGTCCGCGAAATAGGGTGATGTTGAAAATCAAGACAACAATTAGCGGAGAGGCGCAGAGTGCTAGACACAGATTGACAAGGCTACCTTTAGTAGTTAATGTTAATACGTATATAATTCCTAATGAGACTAATTGCTGTATAAACGTTCTTAAGGATGCATCTGCCGGACGTTGTTCTGCCAATATGACTGTATTGATGGTGTTGAGAATAAAGCTGATGCAAAAATACGTGATGATAATGCATATAGAGGCTAATAAGCCTTCGGAGTTTTCTGTTGATATATTTAGGATAGAACTCCAGTTAACAAAAGGAGTTGCTATTAGTAGAAGCATCATTAGTGGGATGAAAATCAGACAGAGAATAGCATATGTGGTACTTACATATTTTTTACATAAATCATAGTCTTGACATGCTAAAGCTTCAGCTAATCGATTTTTTAGTCCATTACTTATTCCAATATCGAAAAAGCTAATCCAAGCTACCATACTACTTAAAGCCATCCATATTCCATATTTCTCACTGTCTACGTACTCTAAAGTGAGGGGTACAAGAAGTAGTCCTATTAAAATGTTACCTCCTTTTATCAGTAGCATATATAGGATGTTCTTTTTAGCTTTGACGGAGCGCTCACTTCCACGAAGAATTAGATTTCTGAATTTGTCTTTCATAAAAAAAATCAAATGATGATATAAGATGAGTAATTGTATTTGTTTTTCATGCGACATACCTTTCAGGAAGAGTGTCTGCAAAAGGTGCTTCTCTGAAAAGGGAAATAAAATGTATCTGAATATTTTTTAGAGTCTGTTTTGCTTGCCGGACTTGACGATTTATCCGGCTTATGATAGGGAAGGCAGCAAGAGACTTCCGAAAAGGGTTTCTGAGATTGGTGATGCTAAGTTTGAAGTAAATAAGTTGCTTCAGCTTTTCTTTTATTCTTCCAATGTGAAGAAATCAGACTCTTGAAGAGTGACGAGAATGTCTGAATTACTTGCCTTGTCTTGTTGGTTTCAGGCAAATGTGGCGAAAATACCCAAGGGTTTGATGCCGTACCTGTAAGCAGTCTATTTTCTCTTTTTACAGGGGAAGGAGAATAGCTTTATTGCTCTGATAAATTCTTTTTTTATTTCACTGCTTCCACAAACCCCACCGGCATATCCACTCCGGCATATCCCAGCATTTCCAGTCGCACTACCACCTTGCTGCGTCCGTCCACGTTCACCAGCTCTCCTTCCATTCCCGCTAGAGGGCCTTTGATTACCCTCACCATTTCACCGGGAGCCAGTGGTGTGCTGCACATTTCCACCGCCTCTTCGCTATAGTCCAGCATAAACTTGAAACGCTCCAT
>ULZK01038331.1_pt1 | contig 22076 bp, 19 predicted proteins | sample 1963021 | NCBI WGS metagenome assembly ULZK01 (sample SAMEA4835887, study PRJEB28245) | human gut metagenome | biome: gut microbiome; material: fecal sample | place: Denmark | collected 2008 | reverse complement strand
CCTACCATTTTCAGAAGACCTCTTCTGGAATGATGATCTTTGTGGTTGTTCTTTAAGTGCTCTGTGAGCTCCTGGATTCTGGCTGTTAAAACAGCAACCTGTACTTCCGGTGAACCTGTGTCACCTGGTGTTCTTGCATATTCTGCCATAATAGCCTGTTTCTTTTCTTTAGAAATCATGTTTGTTTCCTCCATTAATCTTTTATCATCTCTCTGTTGGAAATCGCCAGTGATTAAGAAATGGTTGGAGATTCCTGTTTCTGAACCATGGCTGTTCTCAACGTTCTGAGTATACCACAGGAACCGTAGGTTGTAAAGACTCTTTCTGATTTTCCTTCTTTATATAAGCCGCACACCCCAGACAGCATTCTGCCAGTTTACCGGAGATATTTTAATACCCGTAGCAGCGCTGCTGGCATGTACAACTTGTCCGTTTCCAAGATATAAGACCACATGGTAAATAGCTCCTCCATCTGCGTAAAAAATCAAATCCCCTGTCTGAAGCTGTTCCAGGGACACTCTGGTTCCTGCCTGTGCCTGATCTGCTGCAACTCTTGGCAGAGAAATCCCAAAATTTCTGTATACACTCTGGACAAAGCCGGAGCAGTCTGCGCCGCTTGTCAGACTGGTTCCGCCCCAAACATAGGGATTGCCCACAAATTGCAGCGCAAAGTCGGCAATCTCCTGTCCTTTTCCGGCTGTATTCATTTCTACGGTTTCTACTTTGTATGCATAGACAGGTTCTTCTCTGCCTGTACGTTTTAAATAAGTTTCCTGATTCATACCTGTTTCCAGATATGCTTTGTACACATACCCTTCTATTTCTTCTGACTCAATATAACACCACGCGCCCTCTTCCTTTTTGACCTCACAATATCCGTCTTTGGGAAGCCGGGCAATTACTGGGTATTCCATTCCCGCGCCTTCCCTGATATTTAAGCAAGTAGAAACCTCCGCATACGCCACCTGGTTTTCTTCCGGTATTTCCTCCGGCGCACCGTAAACAGTTCCGGTAAAAGCCAAAATACCTGCCAGAATCCCTCCCATACCAAAAATCCATTTATGCTGTAACCGCTGTTTTAATTTCTGCATCCTATACTCCTTTACAAAAGTTTTCTGTTAAAAAACGTAAAGAGGCTGCTGCAATGTCTGCCGGATTTTCCGGCGCGCTTTTTGCAGCAACCTCATCTTTTGTATTTGTTGTATGGTTTTTGTTATTTTGTATTTCCTGTGGTATGGAAACCGGAAAGTTCTTCCGGCTCTTCATCCAGAATGGAAAAAGCAATGTTGGTGGCATGATCTGCCACTCTTTCCAATCCTGAAATCAAATCAGAAAAAATCATACCAGCCTCAGGGGTACACTGATTTCTGGTCAGACGCTGTACGTGGGATTCCTGCATATCCCGCTCCATCTGGTCAATGCGGTCCTCCAGCTCCAGAATTTCCTGCAAGTGCTTCCGGTCATTTTGGGAAAACATGTCCATGGAATACTGCATAATCTGGATAACACTGTCCAGCATCCTGGAAAGCTCACTTTGAGCCTCCTGGCTAAACTGAATGTTTTTTTCTTTTCTTGTCACAGCAGAATCTGCCACATTTTCCGCATGATCTCCGATTCTTTCAATATCATTGACTACGTGGAACAATCCGCCGATATTCTTAATATCATCAATAGGCAGACTGCTCTGGTTAATGCTTACCAGATAGTTTGTAATGGCATGATTCATGTAATTTATATTTTTTTCTGTTTCATAGACCTTTTGAATTTCCTGCTCATCCAGAGTAATCAGGGCATTCATGGCTCTTGTAAGATTGGTAGCCGCCAGATTTGCCATGCGGTCCAGTTCTTTTGTCACTTCCACAACTGCTGTACTTGGTGAGAATACGCTGGAAGGGCCTATGTACTCCAACTGAAAGCCTTCTTTCTTCTTCTCTGTTCCCCTATCCGGAACAAACAGATAAGTAAGCTTTACAAGCCACTGTGCAAATGGGAACAAAATGATCAACTGGAAGACTTTAAAGAAGGTATGGGCATTTGCCACACATCTTCCTACGTTATTGCCGGAAATCTGACGGATTCCCGCTTCAATCCAGTTTTCACCAACCAGCAGAATCACAGCAATCACGATAGTTCCTATTACATTAAACAGGAAGTGAATCATTGCTGCGCGTTTTGCGTCTTTGTTGCCGCTGACACTTGCCAGAAGCGCTGTGGTACAGGAACCGATATTACATCCCAGGATAATGTAAAAACAAATCCACAGAGGAAGCAAGCCTTGCTGTGCCATTAAAAGTACGATGCTGACCGTTACAGAAGAGCTCTGGATAATTGCAGTAACCACAAAACCAATCAAAATTCCTAAAAGGGGATTATTCAGTCCGGCAAGGAGATCCACTACAAAGGGGGACTCTTTCATCCCTTCCATGCTTCCTGACATTAGAGACAGACCCATGAAAAGCACACCAAAGCCCACAATGACTTCCCCAACCTGTTTGATTTTCTGATTCTTGCAGAACATAGTAACCACAACACCGCAAATGAGGAACACCGGCGCTGCCTGTGACAGATTAAATGCCACAAGCTGGGACGTAATGGTAGTACCTACATTAGCTCCCATAATAATTCCAGCCGCCTGAACCAGGTTCATAAGGCCTGCGTTTACAAAGCTGACTACCATAACCGTAGTGGCGCTGGAAGACTGTACAATAGCACAAAACAACATTCCAAACAGCATTCCGATAAATCGGTTCTTGGTAAAGAAAGCCAGGAACCCCCTCATCTTTGCTCCTGCTGCTTTCTCTATGCTGTCACTCATGACCGTCATACCATATAAAAACAGTCCAAGCCCTCCAACCAGCGACAATATGTTTTCTATACTCATGTTTTTCTCCTTCGTAATAAGACGGACAGGCTGCCACCCGTCCTTACTTTAAGCATAACGAATGTTTCCCTGCTTGTCCATATTATTTTTCAAAAAAACTTCGACCTGTTTCTACATCCCTGTCCAACTGTTTCTTTAATTCTTCCAAAGATGCAAATTTTTTCTCTGGTCTTAAATATTTGTAAAAACGCACCTCAGCCTCTTGTCCGTATAAATCCTCATTGCAGGCAAAGAGATAGGTCTCAACCCCCAAAAAGTTTTCTTTCACAGTTGGTTTATACCCTACATTGGTGATTCCCTGATAAACACGGTTTCCAATCAAAGACTGGGTAATATAAACCCCATTTGGGGGAAGTTTTTTCACCTTTGGAGGAATGAGATTTGCAGTAGGAATCCCAATAGTTCTTCCAAGCTGCCGCCCGTGGACAATCTCTCCCCTGGTAAAGTAAGGATATCCAAGCAAGTCATTTACCTTTTCCATATTGCCTTTTTCCAGTTCTTCTCTTATATAGGTACTGCTGATATCCAGATTTCCATCTTTTTCCTTCTCCAGAACCTGTACCTGAAAGCCATAAATTTCCCCAAGTTCAGCCAGCATCCTGGGATTTCCCCTGCGTTCATAGCCAAACCGGAAATCCGGGCCAACTGCCACAAACCCGGTCTGAAGCCTGTCAACTAAATATTCCTTCACAAACTGCTCTGGCTCCATATGCATCAGTTCATCTGTAAAAGGACATTCTGCCAGAATATCCACGCCAAATGCTTCTGCCAGTTCTCTTCGTTCTTCATAGGTCAGAAGAAACTTAGGCGGCATATGCAGCATATGACTTCTTGGGGGAACATCAAAAGTAAACACCACGGTTCTCCACTGTTCCTGTTTATGCGCTTGTATACATTCGATTAATTTCTGATGGCCTCTGTGAAGTCCGTCAAATTTCCCCAGGGTTACTGCACTTTTCCAAGGAGCTTTTACATGAGGAATCTGTGTTGTATAAATCATAATTTCTCCTTATTATACCGGAAATCCTCCGGGGTACAGAAAATCCGTTCCGGCTTATACTGGCGCGTCTCCTCCTGATACGCATAAATCCCAACAAAAACATGGGTACTGGTATACATCCTTACCCTTTGAAACCTCTGCTGTTTTCTGTCTGGAACCGGATTTCCGTTTTCCAGTAATTTATCCAGCCTGGGCTCTGTTTCATAAGCCGGCAGATGAGAAAACATTTCTTCCACTGTAACAATCCGTTCCAAAATCCGTTCCTCTTTTGCCAGAGCTTCAATCTCTGAAAGTTTCAGACTGTCAGAAAGATGAAACCGGTCTACCTGGGTTCGAAGGAGTTTGTCCATACAACCTCCACAGCCCAGTTTTTCCCCAATATCATGACACAGAGTACGGATATAGGTTCCTTTGGAACAGGTGACAGAAAAGGTTACATAAGGCAGGGAAATTTCCTGAAGCTGTATGTCATAAAAGGTTACCGGCCTTGGCTTACGCTCAATTTCTATGCCTTCTCTTGCCAGCTCATATAACTTCTTCCCCTGGACTTTCAGCGCAGAATACATGGGAGGAATCTGCATTTGTTCTCCCAGAAAGCTCTCCATACAGGCCCTGACTTCCTCGTCTGTACAGGAGACCAAAGTTTCCTTTAGAATCCTTCCTGACTTATCCTGGGTATCCGTTGTGATTCCCAGATGCAGCACTGCCTCATAGGTTTTTCGCTTATCTGTCAGCATGGAACAAAGCTTTGTTCCTTTTCCAAGACACACAGGAAGCACCCCTTCTGCATCCGGATCCAGAGTTCCTGTATGCCCGATTTTCTTCTGCTTTAAAATTCCGCGCAGTTTTGCTACCACATCATGAGATGTGTAGCCTTTTTCTTTATATACATTAATGATTCCGTTTAGCATGAATGTTTCTCACTCTTCTACTAATTGTTTTTCTATAATTTCCAGCAGATTATTCATGACATCATAAACTGACCCGTGGAAGGTACAGCCAGCCGCCAGAACATGACCGCCGCCTCCAAAATAAGATGCCACTTCATTGACATTCACCTTTCCTTTTGAGCGCAGACTCACTTTAAATTCCTGGGGCTTTACTTCATAAATGAAAATTGCCACTTCTACGCCTTTAATAATGCGAAGCTGCTGAACAATGCCATCTAAATCCTTAGGCTCTACGTGATAGAAATCCATCATCTTCTTTTTCACAACTCCGATGACACATTTTCCATCCATAAGGAGAATACTCTCCATGAGACATCTGCCCAAAATCTGATTCTGCACATAGGTTTTCTCATAGAAGGATTCCTCCACAATTTTTGTAAACGGAATGCCCTTTTCCATGAGCTTTGCCGCAATACGCATGGTCTCCGGTGATGTACAGGAATATTGAAATACTCCGGTATCGTGAACCATTCCTGTATAAATAGCCTCTGCCACTGCTTTTGAAACCTTTTCTTCTTCTAAAAGTGTGTATAAAACCTCACAGGTTGAACTGGCATCCGGACGGATTTCATTTACATCCCCAAGTCCCCGGTTGCTGATATGATGATCAATACACACCCTTTTTTTGGCAGTTTCGTAAGCTTCTTCTGCAACCCCAATGCGGTTCTTATCGCTGACATCCAGGGTAATCAGCAAATCATACACCTTTCCTGTCTGATAAACCGTTTTGATTTCCTCAAAACAGGACAGAAAGGAAAACTGCGCTCCCGGCTGTTCCAGATATACATCTGCTGCAATATCCGGATAATTTTCTTTCAAATAAAGATATAATCCCATACAGGAACCAACGCAGTCACCATCCGGACGCACATGTCCGGCAATGGCAACTGTATTTATTCCCTTTAATTCATTGGCTATCTTCTCCATCTTCCTGCACCTCCTCTTTTCTGGTGACCTCATCAATAAGTTTTGACATGGTAACACCATACTCGATGGATTCGTCCAGTATAAAACGAATTTCCGGAGTGTTTCTCAGGTTTATACTTTTTGCAAGCTGTCTGCGAATATAACCCTCTGCATTTTTCAGTCCTGCAATGGTATTCTTCTTCGCCTCGTCATCCCCTAAAACACTGATATATGCCCTGCAAGTTTTTAAATCCGGCGCAACCTCCACACCTGTTACAGAGGTCATAGGATGGATGCGGGGATCTTTAATGCCCTCCCGGATGAGATTTGCCAGCTCATGTTGAACCTCTGCATTCACCCGGGTGTTTTTAATACTGTTTTTTCTCATACTATCCCTCTCTGTCTGTTCCTATCTTGGAACTTCTACCATGGTATATGCTTCTACGCGGTCTTCTTCCTTAATATCGTTGAAATCTTCAAACACAAGACCACATTCATATCCAGCCTTTACTTCTTTTACATCATCTTTGAAACGTTTCAGAGAAGCCAGAGCTCCTTCAAAAATCTGTTCTCCGTCTCTGGTAATACGAACCTGACAGTTTCTCTGGAATACACCGTCTAAAACATAGGAACCGGCAATATTTCCCACGCCGGAAGCCTTGAAAATCTGACGTACTTCTGCATGACCCAGAACTTTCTCTTCAAAGACAGGATCCAGCATACCTTTCATAGCAGCTTCCACATCTTCGATGGCCTGGTAAATAACTCTGTAAAGACGTAAATCTACACCTTCCTGTTCTGCCACAGATTTTGCAGTGGCATCCGGACGGACATTAAATCCAATGATAATGGCATTGGATGCACTTGCCAGAGTTACGTCAGACTCATTGATGGCTCCTACGCCCCCATGAATGACTTTTACTACTACTTCTTCATTAGACAGTTTTACAAGACTCTGTTTTACCGCTTCCACGGAACCCTGAACGTCTGCTTTGACAATCAGAGGCAGTTCTTTCAGATTTCCTGCCTGAATCTGGCTGAACAAATCATCCAGAGACATTTTTGCTTTTGTTTCTTCCAGCAGACGGTTCTTATTCTCAGAAACAAAGGTAGCTGCAAAGTTTTTCGCTTCCTTGTCATTGTCTGTTACTACCAGAATTTCTCCTGCATTTGGCACATCACTTAATCCCAGGATTTCTACCGGAGTAGACGGACCTGCTTCTTTGACTCTTCTGCCCTTATCGTCAATCATTGCACGAACCCTGCCTGAGCATGCTCCTGCTGCAATAAAATCTCCGACTTTTAAAGTGCCCTTCTGTACTAAGATGGTCGCAACCGGACCTTTTCCTTTATCCAGCTCCGCTTCGATTACCAGACCTCTTGCTTTTCTGTTTGGATTTGCTTTAAGCTCTGATACTTCTGCAGTAAGAAGAATCATTTCCAGAAGGTTGTCAATGCCTTCTCCTGTATGAGCAGAAACCGGTGCAAATACGGTACTTCCGCCCCAGTCTTCCGGAATCAGTTCGTATTCTGATAATTCCTGTTTTACTCTCTCAATGTTTGCACTTGGCTTATCAATTTTGTTAATGGCAACAATAATTTCCACCCCTGCTGCCTTGGCATGGTTAATAGCTTCTACTGTCTGTGGCATCACACCATCATCTGCCGCTACCACTAAAATAGCAATGTCTGTAGCATTGGCGCCACGCATACGCATAGCAGTAAACGCCTCATGTCCCGGTGTGTCCAGGAAGGTAATCTTCTGTCCGCCTACACTTACCATATAAGCGCCGATATGCTGTGTAATACCACCAGCCTCTCTGTCTGTTACATGGCTTTTTCTGATATAGTCCAAAAGAGAAGTTTTACCATGGTCAACATGACCCATAACACAGACAACCGGTGGTCTGGTTACTAAGGTATCTTCCGGTTCTTCTTCTTCTCTTAACAGTTCTTCAATAACATCCACCTTTTCTTCCTGCTCGGCAATGATATCATAATCCATGGCAATTTCCTGGGCTTTTTCAAAGTCGATTTCATGGTTTACCGTAACCATGACGCCTTCCATAAATAATTTTTTCACAATTACAGATGGCTGCATCTTCATCTTATCTGCCAATTCGCGGATGGTCATTTTTTCCGGAAGTGTAATTTCCTTTACCTCTTCCTTCTTTTCTTCCTTTGGATGTGTAACAGGCTTCTGAAGCTGCATTGCTTTTGGAATTTTCTGAGTCTGACGGCGTCCGCCCTGATTTGGACGTTTGCCCTGATTCTGGTACTCATCTCTTCTGTTATCTTTTTTCTTATTTTCTCTGTTTGCTTTGCGGCTGTCTTTTTCTACAAACTCCAGATTTGGTGCGTCAAACTTTCCGCCCTGTTCTCTTCTGGAATCTCCTGGTCTTCCTTCGTTTCTGCCTCCAAAACGGTTGTTGGAACGTTCCCCGTTATTCCCCTGGAAACGGTTATTCGAACGTTCTCCCTGACGTCCCTCTCCGTTATTATTGCCAAAACGATTTCCGGGACGCCCCTGCTGTTGACGATTCTGGCGGTTTTCTCCGTTTTGATTATTATAACGGTTTCCCTGACGGTTCTCTCCGTTATTATTATAGCGGCCTCCCTGGCGGTTTTCTCCGTTGTTGTTATAGCGGCCTCCCTGACGGTTCTCTCCGTTGTTGTTATAACGTCCCTGCTGCTGACGGTTCTGACGGTTTTCCCCGTTGTGATTACTGTTTGAACGGTTGTTATTAGAACGATTATTTTTATTTTCTTGTCTCATAGAATCTTGCGTACCTCTGTTTTCGCCCTGACGGTTTCCCTGGCGTTTTTCTTCATTTTTCTGTTCTGTATTGGTATTTGCCTGGCGCTGGGGTTTCTGCTTACGCTCCTGGCCATGGCTTGCATTCTGAGGGCGGAATACCTGAATTAACTTCTTCTTAGGCTTCTCCCCATCCCCGTTTTTTCCATTTTCTTCCTGAACTGTGGCAGAACTTTTTTTGAAATTTGCTCTTACCATATCTGCGTGGGCATTTTCTACATTGCTCATGTGGCTTGTTAACTCTATGTGCTGAGATTTTAAGAAATCTAAAACCTCTTTGTTTGTTTTGTTTACTTCCTTTGCGAGTTCATAAACTCTGATTGTTGACATATATTGCCCTCCTTTTTGTCCTGATGTCCCATATCATCCAGCTTCTTTTTCATCGCCACAGCGAACTGTTCCTGTGTCACTGCTATACAGGCACGGTACTCTTTTCCTATGGCTGTTCCCAATTCCTCCTTTGAACCAATGTTATAAAAAGGCACTTTATAATACGTACACATATCACGAAATTTTTTTCTGGTATTTTCTGACGCATCCTCTGCAATCAAAACCAGATAAGCGGTTCTGCCTTTCACTGCTTTTTCAGTAGCAAACTCACCGCTTACTACCTTTCCGGCCTTTGCTGCAAGACCGATAAGGGATAATTCTTTACGAATGTTCAAGATTCTCAAACTCCTTTTCCAGGTTTTCATACACAGACTTTGGAATTGCCATTTTCAGGGAACGCTCCAGTCCTTTATTTTTTATTGCCTGCAAAAGACAGGATTTTTGAAAACACAGATAGGCACCTCTTCCGTTTTTTCTGCCCGTAGCATCCAGGATAATTTCATCCTCTGTGGTTTTCAGCACCCGCATCATTTCTTTTTTGCTTTTCATTTCTCCACATCCTACGCATTTGCGCATTGGAATTTTACGAACTGTACCCATATGTCCACCTTACTCTTCCGTTTGCTCTTCTGCCTGTTCTTCCATGGAGAACTCCGGTTCTTCCTGCAGTTGTTCCGCTTGTTCCCCACCTTGAGGTGCTTCATAAGCTTCCTCTTCATAGAGATTCAGTTCTCCTGCTTCTCTTGCCTGGGATTCGCTCTTAATATCAATCTTATATCCTGTAAGTCTGGCAGCCAGTCTTGCATTCTGTCCTTCCTTACCAATGGCAAGTGAAAGCTGGAAGTCCGGTACAATAACCATAGCGGTCTTTTCATCCGGATCAGCCAAAACAGAAATAACCTTTGCAGGACTTAACGCATTCTCAATCAGAAGCGCCGGATTATCACTCCAGTTAATAATATCAATTTTTTCTCCGCGCAGCTCTTCCACAATGGAATTTACCCTTGCGCCGTTCATACCAACACAGGCACCTACAGGATCTACATCCGGATCATTGCTCCATACTGCAATCTTAGTACGGGAACCTGCCTCTCTGGCAATGCTCTTAATTTCTACTGTTCCGTCCTTTACCTCTGTAACCTCTGCCTCAAAAAGACGTTTTACCAGTTCCGGATGTGTTCTGGAAACCAGAATCTTAGGACCTTTCGGCGTATCTTTTACTTCCAGAATATATAACTTAATTCTTTCTGTAGGCTGGAATACTTCTGTTTTTACCTGCTCGTTTTCTGTAAGCACTGCATCTGCTTTTCCAAGATTAATACTGTAATTTCTTCCCATGCTTCTCTGGACAATACCAGTAACAATGTCTCTCTCTTTTCCGTAATACTGATTGAAAATCACTTTTCTCTCTTCTTCGCGGATTTTCTGAAGAATCACGTTCTTTGCATTCTGGGTAGCAATACGTCCGAACTGTTTTGATTTCACTTCCACGTTTACCACATCTCCCAGAGTGTACTGGGAATGCATCATTCTGGCATCTGCAAGGCTGATTTCTGTCACTGGGTCCTGCACCTCTTCCACTACTGTCTTCTCTGCAAACACGCTGAAATCACAGGTCTGTGGATTAATGTTTACTTTAATGTTATCTGCTTTCCCAAAATGGTTTTTGCATGCCTGAATCAGAGATTGCTCAATGGCCTCAAGCAGTGTGTCCTTGCTGATAGATTTTTCTTTTTCCAGAATATTCAGCGCTTCTAATAATTCTGTATTCATGTTTCACTTTCCTCCTAAATATACAAATCGTCTAAAGGTTCTTAAAAATCAAAGGCAAGACGAATCAGCGCAATATCCGACTTCTGGAAGGTCTTTTCCTCTCCCTCGCAATCAATCGTCACACTGTTTTCATCATATGCAGTTAAAATACCATAAAATTCCTTTTCCCGATTCACCGCCCGGTAGGTACGGATTTCCAGTTCTTTGCCCATGCTTCTTTTGTAGTCCTTCTCTTTTTTCAAAGGTCTGCCAAGTCCCGGTGAGCTCACTTCCATGATATATGCTTCTTCAATAAAATCCTCTTCATCCAGTTTCTGTGAAAAAGCCCTGCTGACAACCTCACAGTCATCCACAGTAATTCCCTGTGGCTTATCAATATAAGCTCTCAGATAATAATTACTTCCCTCTTTTACATACTCCACATCCACCAGTTCAAACCCATGTGCCTCCACAATGGGGGTAATCAGGGCTTCTGCTTTCTGTTCATAAGTCTCCCTTTTGCTCATGCTCTCACCTTCTTTCCAAAAATTGCCCTTTTGAGAAAGGGTACACAAACGATAAGAGTGGACCGTCCGGCCCACTCTTATGCTATCGTAATTATCAAGTTCTCTTTAAGGATAGCACTATTCTGCCAAACATGCAAGCCCCTTTTTCTCTGTTCCCTTTTAATTCCACACAATAATCAGTAAATTATCCCATCCGCCATAATAAATCTGCCAGGAAACCTGCTGACCCGGAGATAAATTTCCTGTATTCTGAACCACTTCCTGAAGCAAAGTTCCATTTACCATATCTGCCACTGCCTGGTCATAGGCTTCCCTGGAAGCAAAACACAGTTCTGTGGTATGGGCTTCTGCGCTTACAGTCTGCAGCAGTTCCTGATACATCTGATTTCTGTCGTAGCCTTCATACCAGCAGCCTTTTCTTTTATAATAATTGTAGCTGTCATCTTCACAGACAGGAAGCGGAATGGTTCCATCTGCTTTGTGGGTGGGCTTTAGCATCTTGTCATTGCAGCACAGGTAGCTGTAAAAGATGTCCACTCCAGAAGCTTCTGCAGCTGAATATCCGGGGTTTCCCCAGGTGGTATCTACATAATAATAAGCATCCTGAATTTTCACCAGGTTCCACGCATGTCCTGCCTCACTGCCATTGGTAACCGTACCTGTTACTAATGTACAAAAGATTCCCATCCGGTTCAAAAGATACTGTGTTGCCTTGGCATATCCCATGCAGACACTGCTTTTTCCCAGAAAAACGCTTTGGATATTCTGATTATTCGGGCTGGTTTCATCATAATCCACCTTATGAATTAAAGTCTCATATACATACTTGATTTTTTCATAAGTATCTGCATCAGAAGGGATTCCCGAAAGCCATTCCTTTGCTGTGGCTTCGATTTCTGTCTTTACCTGAGCTGCTGCCTCCTGGCTCATAAGATAGTCAGGAAGCACCTTCATGCCTGTGGTGCCGCCCCCTGGCCAGGTTTCTTCATAATACCGGAATCCTCCTTCTGTCCAGAAATATTCCGGGTGGTCTGTCATAACCATATTTACCACAGCTTCCAGTCTGTCTTTGGCAATGGGACTTACTCTGATTTCTTTCTCAAAGGCTTCCAGGCCTGCCATAAGCTGTCTGTATACCTGTTTTTCTTCTTCTGACAAGGTCTGATATCCATAATACAAATCTGCCTGTTGCTGTGTAACTGTGCTCTCTGTCTCAGCCCCAGAGAGATTTCCCACTCCCGGTATATCCTCCATTCTGCATCCACACAGTCCAAGAAGCAAAAGAAGCCCCAGAATACTTTGTTTTATCTTCCTTTTGACTTCCACATCATCCCTGCCTTCCTTATCTGTCAAACACGGATTTTTGTGCCCTTTGTATCCCGTTTTGCCAGTTTCAGTTTATTTAAAACCACCTTTTTATTTTTGTACTCAATCTCATACTCTGTTCTGTTTTCCAGCATATATGCATGTTCCACCAGATCCTTCTCACTCATACGTATGCCCCTGACACCCAGCGCTGTTTTCTTTTTCTCTGGTATCTCTTCTTTTAAAAACTTCAAGAAGTAACCATCCCTTGTCTGAATAACCAGATGCTCCATGGGTTCTGCATTTTGCACCAGGATTACAGTATCCTCTTCTCCCAGTTTTGTAGCCGCTATGGTTCTTTTAGATACCTCAAACTCACTGCCTGCTACCAGCTTTACCATACCTTTTGCAGTAACAAAACACAACCTTCCTTCCTTAATGCCAGCCAGACATCCCACATAAACAATTTGTTCCTGTGCGCTGTCATAATTGCTCACATTATCCACCGGTGTTCCCTTATCCCTGAGTTTTCCAAAAGGCAGATCCAGCACCTTGATGCTATGCATTCTTCCTGAATCTGTAAAAAGACAGATTTTATCTGTATTCATACAGGAGAATACATATTTATTTTCGCTGTCTGCTGCCTCCTTGTTTCTCTCATAGGTGTTTTTATCTATGGTTCTGGCATACCCAAAACGATCCATTAAGAATACCACTTCCATTTCTTCTATTTTCTTTTCTTCATAGACCGCCTCTGCCGCATTCTCTACAACAGTACGTCTTGGCTTTGCGTATTCTCTTTTAATCTTCTTTAAATCTTCTATAATCACAGCCGCCATGGAATCATAATTTGCCAGAATATCTTCATATGTTGCGATCCGTTTCATGGTTTCTTCATGTTCCTGCATCAGAGTCTCTATTTCCAGACCTATCAGTTTATACAACCGCATATCCAGAATTGCCAAAGCCTGGCGCTCTGTAAAATGCAATTTCTGCGCCTGCTTCTGGCTGGTCTTGGTCTTAAACCGGATTCCCTCTGTTTCACCTTTTATGAGACAGTTTTTCACCTGTTCCCTGCTCTTACTTCCTCTTAAAATCTCAATAATCAAATCAATGACATCACAGGCTTTTATCAGACCTTCCTGCACTTCCCTGTTTTCCTGTTCCTTTTTCAGCAGATTCTGATACTTTCTGGTGGCAACGTCAAACTGAAAATCCACATGATGCTCAATAATCTGCCTGAGTCCCAGTGTCTCCGGCCTGCCCTCTGCAACAGCCAGCATATTCACACCAAAAGTATCTTCCAATCTGGTCTTTTTATACAGCATGTTCTTGAGATTTTCCACATCCGCACCTTTTTTCAGTTCCAGAACAATGCGGATACCTTCCTTGGAAGACTGATTGGAAATATCTACAATATCTGTGGTTTTCTTGGTCTCTACCAGAGAGGCAACATCATTTAAAAACTTCCCGATATTGGCTCCCACCATGGTATAGGGGATTTCTGTGATGACCAGAAGATTTTTTCCATTCTTTCCCTTCTCAACCTCCACTTTTCCCCTGAGTTTTATCTTGCCTGTTCCAGATTCATAGATGGAGAGCAAATCATCCTTATTTACCACCAGCCCCCCTGTAGGAAAGTCCGGTCCTTTAAGAAAGTGCATAAGCTCCTGAACCGTAATATCATTATTTTTCATATAGGCAATAACGCTGTCAATGACTTCTCCCAGATTGTGAGGCGGAATACTGGTAGCCATTCCAACTGCAATTCCGTCTGCGCCATTAACCAGAAGATTGGGAATCCGTACCGGAAGTACCTCTGGTTCCTTCTCCGTCTCATCAAAATTTGGCACAAAATCCACCACATTCTTATCCATATCGCTTAAATAGACTTCCTGGGTGATTTTCTGCAGTCTGGCTTCTGTGTATCGCATAGCCGCTGCCCCGTCGCCTTCAATGGAACCAAAATTTCCATGTCCGTCCACCAGGGGCTGTCCCTTCTTAAATTCCTGAGCCATAACCACCAGGGCGTCATAAATAGAACTGTCCCCATGAGGATGATATTTACCCATAGTATCTCCTACAATACGGGCACATTTACGATACGGTCTGTCATACCGGATTCCCAGCTCATACATATCGTACAATGTTCTCCTCTGAACAGGCTTTAACCCGTCTCTTACATCAGGAAGCGCCCTGGCGATAATAACACTCATGGCATAATCAATGTAGGATTTCTGCATAATTTCCGAATATTCTGTTCTGATAATATGATCTTGTATTTCTGCCATACTGCACCTCTTATATATCTAATTCTGCATCTTGTGCATGTTCATAAATAAATGCTTTTCTGGGAGGCACTTCCGTTCCCATGAGAATTTCAGTTACCTCTGACGCCATTCTGGCATCCTCAATTTCCACCAGACGCAGCATCCTGGTTTCTGGATTTAATGTAGTTTCCCACAACTGGTCTGCATCCATTTCACCCAGACCTTTATATCTTTGCAGGGTGAACGGACCCTTGTGCGTTTTTCTGTAACGCTCCAGAGCTTTATCATCATAGAGATATTCTTCTTTTCCTTTTGATGGCATAGCCTTGTACAAAGGAGGCATGGCAATATACACATGCCCTTCATAAATAAGCTCTGGCATAAAGCGGTAAAACAGGGTCAGCAGCAAGGTAGAAATATGAGCTCCATCCACATCCGCATCTGCCATAATAATAATTTTGTTATATCTGAGTTTTGCAATATCAAAATCATTTCCATAACCTTCTGAGAACCCACATCCAAAGGCATTAATCATGGTCTTAATCTCTGCATTTGCCAGTACCTTGTCAATGCTAGCCTTCTCTACGTTAAGAATTTTACCTCGGATAGGTAAAATTGCCTGAAAACTTCTGTCTCTGGCTGTTTTGGCACTTCCTCCTGCAGAATCTCCCTCTACAATAAAAATTTCACATAAAGAAGAGTCCCTTTTTTCACAGTTTGCCAGCTTTCCGTTAGAGTCAAAAGAATATTTCTGCTTTGTCAAAAGATTGGTCTTGGCCTTCTCTTCTGTTTTTCTGATTTTTGCCGACTTCTCTGCACATGCCAGAATATTTTTCAAGATTTCTAGATTTCTGTCAAAATAAAGAACAATCTCTTCTCCTGTTACCTTTCCCACAGCTTTGGCTGCGTCCTGATTATCCAGCTTGGTCTTGGTCTGTCCTTCAAATCGTGGCGCCGGATGCTTAATGGAAACCACTGCTGTCATGCCATTTCTCACATCTGCGCCGGTAAAATTTGAATCCTTTTCTTTTAAAATTCCCAGCTCTCTTGCATAGGTGTTCATTACAGAGGTAAAGGTGGTCTTAAATCCCGTAAGATGGGTTCCGCCTTCTGAGTTATAGATGTTATTGCAAAATCCCAGAACATTCTCCCGAAATTCATTCACATATTGAAATGCCGCCTCTACGGTAATTCCATCGCACTCCCCTTTAAAATAAACCGGGTCATGCACTGCTTCACTTTTCTTATTCAGGTCTTTGATAAAGCCCACGATTCCCTCTGGTTCCTGAAAAACAATCCGTTCCTCTTCCGGCTGTCTCTTATCCTCAAACAGAATGGTAAGTTCCGGATTCAGGTAAGAAGTCTCATGCAGCCTGCTTTTGATTTCCGTAGAAGAAAACCAGGTTTTCTCAAAAATCTCCGGGTCCGGAAGAAAATTCACCAAAGTCCCTGTTGCCTTGGTTCTTCCCAGCTTCGGCAAAAGTCCATCCTCTAATTCTATTGTTGGATTTCCTCTCTCATAATGGTCATGATGCACATATCCTCCTGTGCTGATTTTAATATCCAGATAAGAGGACAAGGCATTTACTACCGAAGATCCCACTCCATGAAGACCTCCGCTGGTCTTATATACCGAATCATCAAACTTTCCACCTGCATGCAGGGTGGTGAAAACCAAGCGTTCTGCGGAGACACCCTTTTCATGCATTCCCACAGGGATTCCCCTTCCATCATCCTCAATGGTTGCGGAACCGTCCTTTTCCAGAGTTACCCTGATATTCTTACAGAATCCAGCCAGATGTTCATCCACTGCATTATCCACAATTTCATAAATCAAATGATTCAGTCCTTTGCGTGAAACACTTCCTATATACATTCCCGGACGTTTTCTCACAGCCTCCAGACCTTCCAGCACAGTAATGCTGCTGGCATCATAGACATTTTTTTTCGCCATGTTTCTATCCTTCCTTATATAACTTTCCAAATTTTGTATTGCCTGCTTTTTTCATAAAAAGCGCTCCCAGGTATCCGCACAGCAGTCCCAAAAACAGTCCTGCCAGAACATCTGTCGGAAAATGTACATAAAAATACAAACGGGAAATCCCCATAAAAAAAGCCAGAACCATTGCCCAGCATCCCCAGGTACGCTTTGTAAAATATAAGGCTCCTGCCGCCGCAAAAGAAGCCATAGTATGCCCTGAAGGGAACGAATAATCTTTCGGAACCCGCACCAGCATTTCTACGGTGTCACGAACCCAGCAGGGCCTTGGTCTTGCCACCAGAGGCTTCAGAATAATATTTGCCAAAACAAGATCCAGCAAAAGCGCCAGAAGCACAGCTACACCACAAGGTCTGTATTTTCTGGAACATAAAAGAAGCACTCCCAGAAGAATCCAAAACCATCCGGCCTCTCCCAGCATGGTGACAAACTTTAATATACTTGTAAGTACAGGATTCTGAATACTTTGAAACCAGTCTAAAACAACAAACTCCCACGCCATATTACTTATCCTTTCTCACTTATCCGTAAATTCTCCCACGATAAGGTCTTCTGTATCATATCTCATTTCCATGATATTTTCAAACCTTTCTTTTCTCTTTCATTATACAGAACATATGTTCTATATGTCAACACTTTTTTATTTTGTATTTTTTTGCAAAAAAGTGTTGACATTTAAAAAGGTTTGATGTATTATAATCAAGCACGGTTCGTTGGTCAAGCGGTTAAGACGCCGCCCTCTCACGGCGGAAACACGGGTTCGATTCCCGTACGAACTGCTAAGGAAATATTCGGAAGGATATTTCCTTTTTTGTTATACAAAAACGGAGGATATAACATGAACTCTTTGATTGATCTTCATACACATTCCACTGCCTCAGACGGTACTTTAACCCCAACTGAGCTTCTCTCTCTTGCAAAGGAACAGCATTTAAAAGCAATCGCACTGACAGACCACGATACTACTGCAGGATTAGAAGAAGCAGAACAGGCAGCGATTAAGAATCATATAGAACTGGTTCCCGGCATTGAATTTTCTTCTACCTGGAACGGTAGCAGTGTTCATATTGTAGGACTTGATTTTAACTGGAAAGACGCCGGTTTTCAGGAAGCTCTGGCTAAATTCCAAAGTTCCCGAACCCGGCGCAATATCAAAATGATTGCCCTTCTTCAAAAAGAAGGATTTCACATCTCTATGGAATCTGTACAGAACGCTTTTCCAAACAGCACCTGTACCCGCGCAAACCTTGCCAGATTTCTGGTGGACAATGGTGAAATTCCCTCCATGCGGGAAGCCTTTGACCGCTACTTAGGTGACCATGCCAAATGCTATGTTCCAAGAGAAGAAGTTACACCGGCCCAGACTATTGACTTGATTCACCAGTGCGGAGGTATTGCTGTTTTTGCCCACCCCGTACTGTGCAGATTTTCCATGCCAAGACTGGAAGAACTGATTTTAGAACTAAAGAAATCCAATCTGGATGCCCTGGAAGTTTTTTATTCTACCTACACACATTCTGACCAGACATCCATGGCACGTCTGGCAGAAAAATACCAGTTAAAATCCTCTGGCGGCAGTGATTTTCATGGCAGCAACAAACCCCTTATCCATCTTGGCACAGGAAAAGGCAGCCTGAAAATCCCATATACAGTCCTGGAAAGCCTTCGCTCTTAAAGAATCGAATAGGGACATCGTTTGGCCGAATATCATATCTTTGATCGTTTAGCCCATACACGAATTGCAAAAGGCAAACTTACAATTCCTAAAGTAACAGGAATTGTAAGCAGCAAATATGGTGACCATATCGTTTTTCCAAATAGGCTATACGCATTTGTTCGGAAAATATCTGTTGGGTCACCTACAAACGGGACAAGTTCAAGAACTTTTTGTCCCCACAGTGGTAAAAATTGTGCAATCGACATCGGAACAAAAACTATTGCTAAACTAAGCAAAAGTGAGACATAGTTGGATCGTGTAAGCGCCGAACATAACAGAATAATACCCGTATATCCAAGCGTTGCTAACAGCAGATAAGCATACTCATATATTTCTGCCTGTAATACAGTCCAAGGCGCAGTGGCAATCAACTTAATGCACTGTATCGGCATATCTGCACCACCTGTACCCAAAAAAACAATTTGCAGAAAAATAGAACTGCATACAATAATTGCATATAATTCTAATGCAAATAAGAGTGAAACAAGCACCTTGATACCCGCTAATTTCCTCCAACCGTTTTTGGTAGTTGAAATGAGTGCTTTTGTATTATTATGCCACTCTCCCGAAAATGCAGGTGCAATCGCAATCGCAAGAAAAATAGCAAAAACAACACCGCAGCCGCTTATAAAATCAGATGTAATAAAAGCCCACCCCTCAGTCCAACGATATTGCAAAGGAAATTCTACCTCCTCGTCCATATTTAAGAAATATTCTTTCTCCTTATCTGTCTGCCAATTTATATCAAGAAAATTTTCCAGAGCTTTTTCCCGTCGTTCTTCAAAATTTGTTAATTGTGTTGGATCAACATAACGGATCATAAGATACGGTTCATCTGCCTTTTCAAGTTCCGGCCAAAGAATTTTAACCCATGAATTTAAGCTCTTCCAATCTGTCATTTCATAATCGGAAATTTCATCATTCTGTACTTGTGCCTGATAATCCTTTACCATTTCCTGTAAAGTTTCATCTGTTAAATCACCTTCCCACTGTTTGGCATATTCCTGTTTTTGACGAATATTAGAATATCCATCAAAATTATTTCCAAATGAACTGGTAAAGTCATCTTGAGAGCCAAATGTAAACCATTGATAAGAAAGCAATCCACCGAAAATTACAATATAGAGAAAGCAAAGTAACACACCTATTTGAACACTTTTTCTGCGCCATAGTTTTCTATGTTCATATTTGAATAATTCCATTTATTCAGCACCTCCATCTTCTGTTGGAAAAAAGAACAGGTATAAATCCTCTAAGGTTGCCGTACATGGCACAGCTTCCAAAGATGGACGTTCATTGGATATAATCCTTAATGTTACATCCCCTCTATTCGAATGATGGAGATTTGCAACTGTATATTTAAGCTCCCATTTTTTTAATTCATGTTCTGGTACCGTTAACTCCCATACTTTCCCCTGTGCATATGACACAAGTTCCTCAATAGAACCTTGAAGAATAAAGGTTCCTTTTTTCATCAAAAACACTTCATCTGCAATAGCTTCTATATCTGATACAATATGTGTTGAAAGTAGTACAATTTTATCACTTGCCAAATCTGATAAAATATTCCTCAACCGAACACGTTCTTTGGGATCAAGACCTGCTGTTGGCTCATCTAAAACTAAAATCTTCGGATTATTCAATAGCGCTTGTGCAATCCCAAGTCGCTGCTTCATTCCACCAGAAAAAGTTTTAATTTTTTTTGTTGCCACATTTTCTAAGCCAACAGTTTCAAGCAATGCACGTGATTGTTTCTTTGCATTATAACGGGGAATACCCTTTAATGCTGAAATATAAAGCAAAAATTCCTGTGCAGTATAGTTTGGATAATAACCAAACTCTTGGGGCAGATACCCAAGAAGATTACGATACGCACTTCCCATTTCAAAAATACTGCGTCCATTATAATGAACATCTCCACTTGTCGGTTCCAAAATACCGCATAACATACGCATTAAAGTGGTTTTGCCTGCACCGTTTGCTCCCAAAAGACCATAAACTCCCGGTGTCATCGTAGCACTAACACAATCTACCGCAATTTTAGATTTGTAATGTTTTGTCAGCTTATCAAGCGATACCTCCATACATTTTACCTTCTTTCCATGTTTTTATCAGCAGCGATATTTCTTTTGTAAAAAATCCCATAAATAATACAAATGTTATAAACCAAACTCCTATTGCAGAAATATCGTAAATTGCAGGGAACCAATGTGCAAGCGTACCTGCAAAAGCACTTACTCCCAAGCATGATACAACACTGCATTGTATTGCGTACCGTTCTCTTTTTCTCATATTCCAAAGTGTCAATATTAAACATCCTAAAAACGGAACAATGACATACATAATGAGCTGAATAAGTGTTACCGGATATTCTGCAACAACAATAGCAAACCAGCATATTACCGTTAAACAGACAATTTGAGCAGCTCCGGCTAATATAAGTTTTGCTAAAATAATCTGTGCTGCAGAAGCTCTTGTGACTGCTTCAATTTCTCCCATTCCAAAAATGCTACTTTGATAAAAGGAGGGCAAACACGCTAAAATCAACAACGGTATAAATATTGAAATAACATTCGGCGTATTAAGAATTGAAAAAACGCCTGCACAAATGAATATTAATACGATTCCCTGAGATATCCATAAACGCCAGCCTATATGTCGCATAACGTCTGACAGGAACTGCCAAAATTTTGTTCGTTCTTCAGGTATAAGATTTAACTGCTTTTGCTGATTTAATATTGTAGTGCATATCTGTTGAGTTGCTTTTAATCGTTTTGGTTCAGGACCATTTTGTAATATAGACTGCAATTCATGTTTTTTCATATTAATCTCCATTCCGCCGCCTTCGGCTGGCGGCACAAATAGTAATGAAAGTGTTCCAACTCTCTACACTGTGCTGTAAAATAGTTTGCAAGAAGCTACACTACAAAGCACGGGAGGAGGAGTTGTAATAACTTCCTTCGTTTTAGACAGCATATTAATCAGTGTAAGTTCTGCCTTTTCAAGCACAAATAAGTGGCATCATGAATCCGTACACTAAGAATTGTTTAAGCCTTTCGTTTAATTGTGTGGCAGTTCAGTCAATGGCTTCTTATCATTCACGAAAGGAGTCTGACTATGAAAGTTACTTATCAAACCTGTTGTGGTGTCGATGTTCACAAATCTTTTCTCGTTGCCACAATTGTAAAAACTACCGGCGGCATTGAGCCTTCTTACCAAAAGAAGCGTTTTTCCACCTTTAACAATTCAATTCTTGAATTCAAGCAATGGCTTCTCGACAATGATTGCCATGATGTCTGCATGGAATCCACAGGTAAATACTGGGTTCCTGTCTTTAATCTTCTGGAAGATGATATCAATGTTGTCATTGCCAATCCTAAATGGGTAAAGGCGGTGAAAGGCAACAAAGATGATACCAAAGATTCTAAATGGATTGGGGATTTGTTCCGTCTTGGACTTGTCAAAGGCAGTTATATTCCCTGCAAGAAAGTCCGTATTCTCAGGGAATACACTCGCTATCGGTACAAGCTTGTTTCCTGCCGTTCAAGTGAAAAGAATAGATATCAGAATGCTCTTACTGTTTGCAATGTTGCATTAGATTCTGTTGTTTCCGATATCTTTGGG
>ULZK01035832.1_pt1 | contig 22677 bp, 19 predicted proteins | sample 1963021 | NCBI WGS metagenome assembly ULZK01 (sample SAMEA4835887, study PRJEB28245) | human gut metagenome | biome: gut microbiome; material: fecal sample | place: Denmark | collected 2008 | reverse complement strand
AGATACGATTACTTCCTTATCACTACTCAAGACATCGTAGATGTCAAACGGTTTTTATGAAAGTGGTAATAGTATTTTATGGAGAGATTTTTAATTTATTCTTACTTGATTCTAAATATTTTCCCTTATATTTCTGTGCAAGTGCTGGTTTTTTCCATCGTATATAAAGAGAGTGTAAGTATCGGTATACGGTCTTCATATAATCGTTATCGGTTCCCATTACATCGGATATGATAGTTTCAGCGGAGAGCAAATGTCGTTCTGCTTTGGTAGCTTTTCCTTCACGATAGCATAAGATGCCAAACATTGTCTGGCAGAATCCATAATCCAGGCATTCTTCATTTTCATATTCAGATATGAGTGATTCATACAAGGTCAGTAATTCTCGTGCCTGTGGGTATTCTTTACCGACGATGAGCATATTCGCAAGATTTCCAATCTGTTGCATGGTGTCATGCGATTCCATCAGCCCAAGATGTTCGTGTTTCTTGAGGAGTTCAAACGCTTTTTTCAATGCTTCCGCAGCTTCTTTCATCTTTTTCAGGTAGAGATAAGTGTTGGAAAGATTGTTATACAGATTGGAGAGCAGTGTAATAGTACGCACATCTTCTGTATCAGCATTTTCTATGATCTGAATGGCTTTTAATCTCTTTTTCAAAGCGTTAGCAAATTCTTTTCTGAGTACGAACAATTCTGCTTTGAAGTCCAGCAGTAATGCTTTATCACAAGGAGTGCTCAGTTGATGCTGTTCCATCATAAAAGCGATACAATCTACCAACTTCGGAAGAAAATCTGTTACAAGATATTTCTCGAAATAGGAGAATGCGTCCTGCAAAAAGAGCAGATATTCTTCCGGCACATCTACAAGCACTCGCTCAATAATACTCATCAGAGAGTGAATGACTATTTCAGGTTTTCGCACTTCCAATCCGTGTATCAGACAGACAAAATGCAGACTGTTAAATAACTTGGAGCAGGCAGACATTGTTGGGAATGTTTCGTCAAAAGAGGATGGACTGTCTTTTATTCTGGAATGGGTATACGTATTTGTATTCTTCCGAATCTGGTATTCTTTTCTTCCCCTCCGCAAAAACAGGATTATGAAAATATTGGCTGTTATTCCATTTAGTTTCATGGCAGTTTGTGTGATTTATTCCAATGAATTGACGAATCTGACCTTTCTTTTGATAGGAATGATTGTCTATGTTATTGTTTTTCATCGGGGAGCCTGGGTGGAAAAAGCAACTGCAGTATTGATTTTTTATCCGGCATTGGTGGCAGTGAATTATTTAATGCTGGACAGTGGGATGAAGTTTTTCTATTTTTATTCCGGCTTACCCTATGGGGAAGATTCTGCTCTTCACCCGGAAACTCTGCTTTCCAGTACAGTTATTCATACTATGACGTTGTTATTCAGACTGCTGTTCTGGATAGGAGCAGGCGCCTTTTTGAAGAAGTATTTTGAAGCAGGAAGCAGAAATCTTACTACAAAGATGTGGCTGGTGATTGATGGTTTAATGGCGTATTCTTTCCTGGCCGTCTTTACGATTATTTATCTTATGCCGGAGAAAAATTTTGTGGCATATCCTATCTGCGGAACCGCTATTTTTGCCAGTTTTGGATGTATTTATCTGGTTTATTATATCTGTGAGTCTGCCAAAACTGCATATAGGGCAAAAGCCCTTGCCAGCCAGCAAATCTATTATCAGGAAAGAATAGAGGATGAAAGGCGTGTAAGGAGTATTTATCATGATTTGAAAAATCATTTGCTTGTGCTTCAGGCCCAGAGTAATTCCAGACAGGGACAGGAGGCTATCCAAAGCCTGCAGGAACAGGTAGAAATGTATGAGTCTTATTACCAGACAGGCAATGAAACGCTGAATGTATTGTTAAGAGATAAAGCAAGAATTGCCAGGGAAAAATCCATTGATTTTAGCGCTATTGTACACTTTGAGGACGGAAAATTTCTGGAGCCTCTGGATATTAGCACTATTTTTGGAAACGCTTTGGACAATGCCATTGAAGCCAGTGAAAAGCTGCCGCCTGACAGGAGGATGATTACAGTAAAAACCAGCCGGGTTGGAGACGGCCTTATGATTCTTGTGGAAAATAACGCTCTGGAGGAGGAGAAAAAGGGAAAAACGGGCAAAGGATGGACCTCAAAACCGGATCATTTTCTCCATGGATTTGGTATCGCAAATATTCGTGAATGTGTGGGAAAATACGAAGGAGAATGTATTTTACAGGAGAAACAGGGAAGATTTACAGTGAAAATCTATCTGCCTGTTCCAGAGAAACAGGATGATAAGTAAACAGAGTTTAAATTATGCGTTTTCTATATTAGATTACGCATTTTTTATTGCAGAATTTTTTAAATAAGGTATGCTTACACCATCAAGTGAGAGGAGTGTAAGATATGCTGAAAGTAGAACATTTATATAAGAGCTATCAAACAGGAAAAACAAAATATGAGGTATTAAAAGATGTAAGCTTTGAGGTGAAGGAGGGAGAATTTGTAGCAGTCATGGGGCCTTCCGGTTCTGGAAAAACGACTTTGCTGAATTGTATTTCCTGCTTTATTCCCCATGATAAAGGAGAGATTTTATTAAAAGATGAGAAGCTGTCTGCACTGGATGAAAAAGCCATTGCTAAAGTGAGAAATGAAAAGCTGGGATTTGTATTTCAGGATTTTATGCTGCTGGATGGATTAAATGTGTTGGAAAATGTCTGTGTGCCAAAGGTAATCCGAAAGGAACCTTATAAGGCAATGGAGAAAAAGGCCAGAAAATTACTGAAGCTGTTTGGCATTGATGGGATTGAAGATAAATTTCCAACCGAGATTTCCGGGGGACAGAAGCAGAGAACCGCGGTTGCCAGAGCATTGATGAATGATCCGTTGCTGATTCTTGCAGACGAACCTACCGGAAACCTGGACAGCCGCTCCAGTGAAGCTGTTATCCATGCTTTTCTGGAGGCACAGAAGAATCTCAATGCCACCACCTTTATGGTGACACATGACAGTTTTTCTGCCAGTTATTGTGACAGGGTGATTGTGATGCGGGACGGACGGATTTATAAAGAATTAAAGAATCATGGAAATCGCAAAGAATTTCTGGAGGAATTACTGGACGTATTAAGAGATTTGAATGGTGGTGAGGAAGCATGACACTTAGTATACTTTGGAGCAGACTTAGAAAAAGAAATAAAAGGGATTACAGGCAGTTTCAGTTTTGCATTACCTTTGCTGTGATGCTGATTTCTTCTTATTTAATGATGGTATTCAGTCCTCTGGTAAAAAATGCGCTTCCAGATGGAGGGGACAGTCTGAAAATGGCGGGAATGATTTTCGGAATCGCGGCGGCAGGATGCCTCATGTTTGTATGGTATGCCATTTCTATTTTTCTCCGCTATAAAAGCAGAGAAATGGGAATTTTTATGGCTCTTGGAACAGAAAAAAGTATTCTTGCCAGAGCTTTGTATCAGGAAATGGCGAAAATGATTGGGTTGTATACCATGGAAGGGATTGCTCTTGGGGCTGTGCTGTCTCTGGTAATTGGAAAGATTATGGAGGTTTTAACTGCCAGAGTGAATGATGCTTCTTTTGGGTTTACAGCAGAAGGTTTTCTTACCTCTTTGCTGTTTGGGCTTGTACTGTTTCTCATGGCAGTCCTGCTCACCAGAAAGGCCATGAAGAGAACCAACATTATGGATGTGATTTATGAACAGAGAAAAACCGAAAAAATCAAAAACAAGGTAACAAAAAAATATCTGATTTCTGGAGTGATTCTTATTGCAGTTGGTGTATTTATTGGATATTTTCTGAGAATGATTGTTTTGAACTTGTTTGGAACCATGCTGGGAAGCTGGGTATCCGTAGGATATCTGCTGGTGCTTGTGGGGCTTTATTAGATTATGGTGTACTCCATCTCCTGTCACGAAAGAGGGAGAAATCCACAGAAATATTATAATAATCTGCTGAATTACGGAATGTTGAAATTCCAGGGTGCATCCATTGTGAAAAATATGCTGGTGATTACCCTTTTAATCATTGGAGGGTTATATGCTGTTTTCTATGTTCCTATGATGGGAATGGCAGCATTGGAGAAGAATCAGAATTATCAGGATGATTACTCCTACCGGTATTTAAAGGATGCAAAAGAACTAAAAGAGGAAGAGGTACAGGAGCTGGCTAAGTCTTATGATGTTCAGATTCAGAATTACCGGGAAGGTGATTTTATCCGTGTTGTGGGAGATGGCGTGGAACGGGATATCAATGAAGATGGAGAGTTTATAGAAGACAGATATGAAAAGTATGCGGAGTATGACTGTACCAGCGCAGAAATCTATGAAAAGCTTACAGGAATCCATCTGGATATTCCAACAGGTGGTTATTATCTTATCCAGCCAACAAACAGTGCAGAGACTACCTGGTTTGCTTTTGATGATATGACAAAACTGTACCTTGCCAGTGAGGATACCTATCTTCCTATGAAATATCTGGGCAACACAGAATATGATTCCCTGGTACTGACACCAAACAACGGACTATCTATGGGAAGCCGTTTTGTGGTAAATAACCAGGATTATGAAGCTTTAAAAGAAGGGCTTGCTCCTGAACAGCAGATGACCCAGGTGCTGTTTGATTCTGAGGAAAGCGACCGGGAAATTGAGTTTGGAGCGGCTTTGTATAAGGAATTTGCCCTTCGCATGTCTGAAAATATGAATGTTATGGAAGCATACAATTCCCAGGAGGAATTGCGGGATGTGAAGGGGTACAGAGAAAGTGGAATGGCAGATGCCGCTGTGGTTGATCCGGAAGAACCGGCAAAAGCAACGGACTGGCAGTTTCGCCCCATGATTCGGCCATTGGAAATGCAGCAGTTGATTTTAGGTTATGCCATTCGTTTCCTGTTGTTTATCTATGTGGCAGTCATCTGTTTTGCGGCTGTGGGAATTATGGGTTATACCAGAAGCCAGAATGTGGGAATCCGCAATGCTCAGGTGTTTGAAGATATAAAAAGGCTGGGAGCAGATAATCAGTACCGCATGGAATTATTGAAAAAACAGGTAGAAAAAGTTTACATTTTGCCAACAGTAGTTGGTGTCTTGCTGGCACTTGGATATGAGGTCTTGCTGACCTATGGAAATGACGGAAGAATTGTACAAAGTGAAATCTGGACAGGCGCCTTCTCTGTGCTCTGCGGAGTTGTGGTAGTCGGATTCCAATATATTATGTACCGAAAATCTTTCCGCAAAGTGAAAGAATTATTAAAAATAGGCTGAGTATGCCAGGAAAGGAATATCGTTTCCAGGTGGCAGAGCAAAGGAACTTTGTGATTGTGTTTCCCAGTATGGTTTCTGCATTTCTAAAGGACGCCAGAGAAGCCGGTATTGCAGGAGGAAAGCTGAAACTGGAACAGATCTTAGAGAAACCAAAGGCAGAATATTTGCTGCGGATGATTAACAGTAACCGTACTGTCAATGAGGGATTCTATTACAGGCAGATTCCGGAAAAACCAATGGGAAGAAATGGCTTGTGCTGTCTTTTGGAAGAGCAGCTTGGAAATATGCAAATGGATGGAAAGGATTGCTTCGACAGCATTGCTCTTGGAGATGCAGAGGGAATAGCTCAGGCTGTGTATTCGAACTCTTTTATAAAGGCAAGCAGAGACCTGGAGGGGGAATATTGGTATATTTTCGCGGATAAGCGGAAGGAACAGATTTTTATATAGGAAAAGAGGAAAAAGAACTGTGGCATGAAATGCGGCGGTTCTTTTTTTGCAACAAAATATTGACAATATGCATACAGGAGAATAGAATGAACAAAGGTTATGTAAAAAAATAGAAATATATTTCATAAAAAAGAAACAAAACTGGTTTTATGGAGAAAAAGCATGAACGAATACGAACATAGAAGGCGGCCAGGAGAAAGACAGGGGGTGCCGCGTCAAAGAAACAGCAGCGCCCGGCGTTCTCAAAGTCAGCAGCCAAGGCGAAGAGCTCCGGGTGAGAACCCATCCAGACGGGCAAGAACCGCCTATGATACAGGAGCTTCTCCTTCCTACAGACGCAGAAGTGGTTTAGACGAATGTCTGGCGCTGGAAGAAGAAAATGAGAGAGAATATCAGGAATACCTGGAGAGGAAACGTAGAAGAGCCATTCAAAGACGGAGGGAGGAGCAGTTTCGAAAACAGAAAATTGAGATGATGAAGAAGCTGACCGTCATAGGAATTGCAGTCATGGCCCTGTTATTTTTAGGCTACAAGCTGTTCTTTTCCAATCCTGTGGCTAAGACAATTACAGTAGAAGCAGGGACAAAAGACCTGAAAGTTTCTGATTTTTTAAAGAAGAAAAAAGTAGATGCAAAATTTGTTACCGATATGTCAAAGGTGGAGCTGAATCATGTGGGAGAGCAGGAGATTGTTATCAAGGCAAAAGGAAAAGAAAGAAAATCTAAACTGATTGTCCAGGATACTACACCGCCTAAGGCAAAGGCAGAAAATATCACGATTGATATAGATGGAAAGCTGAAGGCAAAAGAACTGGTGACAGATATTCAAGATGCTACAGATGTGAAATGCAGTTTTGAAGACAAGCCGGATTTGTCTAAAAAGGGTAAGGTTTCTGCGGTAGTGATTCTGACAGATGAAGGTGGAAATACTGCAAAGGTTCAGGCTGAAATTAAGGTAATAGAGGATAAAGAAGCCCCTGAAATCAATGGTGTGGCGCCTCTTACCGGTTTTGCAGGAGACCCTATTTCTTATAAATCAGAGATTACGGTAACGGATAATTGCGATAAAAAGGTGAAGCTGGAGATTGACAACAGTGATGTAAATCCAGAAGAACCAGGTACCTATGATGTTATCTACACTGCACAGGACCGGGCTGGAAATAAAGCCCAGGAAGAGACCACTATTACCATTAAGGAAAAACCGGAAGATTATGTAGAGCCGGAGGAAGTGGAAAAAGAAGCAGATGAAATTCTGGCAGAAATCACAGATGAGGATATGACACAGAAGGAAAAAGCAAGGGCAATTTATGACTGGACAAGAACGAATATTGGCTACGTAAACAGTTCAGAAAAAGAGAGCTGGACCAATGGAGCACACCAGGGCTTTACCACAAGACAGGGTGACTGTTTTATTTTCTTTGCTACAGCCAAAGCATTGCTGACCCAGGCAGGAATCCCGAATCTGGATATTGAAAAAAGCGACACCAGCCATTCCAGACACTACTGGAGCCTGGTAGATGTTGGAGACGGATGGTATCATTTTGATACCACGCCAAGACAGGGTGGCGGAGAATTTTTCCTCCTTACAGATGAGGAAATTCTGGACTATTCCAAGGCGCATAATAACAGCCATATTTTTGACCAGAGTAAATACCCTGCAACACCTACAGAAGATTCTTCTGTTGATTAGGAGGCGGATGGTGTGACATTAGGAATTTTAGGAGGGCTTGGGCCCATTGCAACTGCATATTTTATGGAACTGCTGATTCAGATGACAAAAGCAGAAAAAGACCAGGATCATTTACAAATGATTATTTATAACATGCCGCAAATTCCGGACCGCACAGCCTATATTCTGGGAAAATCAGAGGAAAATCCTGCAGACGAAATGATAAGACTGGGGAAACAGTTGGCTGCACAAGGAGCAGACTGCATTGCCATTCCCTGTATTACAGCCCATTATTTTTATGAGGAGCTGTCCAGGGGGATTTCGGTTCCGGTGCTTCATGGCATTCAGAAAACAGCTCTGGAAATTTGTGGTCATGGGATTCATTCTGTTGGAATTATGGCTACGGATGGGACCGTTCAAAGTGGGATTTTTCAGAGAGAACTGGAAGCCATGGGCATGGAAACCATCCTTCCAAAACCAGCATATCAGAAGGACATCATGGATCTGATCTTTGACAATATTAAGGCAGGACGCCCCCCTGACATGGAAAAGTTCAGGAGGGTTTCTGCCCATTTAAGGGAAAAGGGAGCCCAGGTTCTGGTTCTTGGATGTACGGAGTTATCTTTGATTAAAAAAGATTATGAAATCGGCAGCGGGTATGTGGATACTCTGGAAGTTCTGGCAAAATATGCGTTGAAACAGTGTAAAAAAGAAGTAAAAGAATCTTATGAGAATCTCATTAAGATATAAGGAGTAAGAAGATGCAAAGAAATATTTTGGAATACCTGGAACATACGGTAAAGCGGGTTCCGGATAAAACTGCATTTGCAAATGGAGAGATGGGAATGAGCTTCCAGGAAGTCTATGATGCTTCCAGAAGTATAGGAACCTGTCTCATAGAAAAAGGCTATGCAAAGGAACCTATTGTTATTTATATGAAGAAACATCCGCATATGATTACTGCCTTTTGGGGTGTGGTGTATAGTGGCTGTTTTTATGTGCCTATGGATGAAGAAATGCCGGCGTTTCGTATTGAACTGATTTTTCAAAATCTGAAACCAAGGGCTGTGATTTGTGATGAAAGCACCAGAGGGCTCATTGACAGTTTTCAGGATTTTGAGGGAGAAATTCTTCTCTATGATGAGATGATTCAAACTCCTGTGAAGGAAGAAGCATTGGAAGAAATCAGAGACAAAGCTATTGATACAGACCCTATTTACATTGTATTTACTTCTGGTTCCACAGGTATTCCCAAAGGTGTGGCAGCCTGTCACAGATCGGTGATTGATTATGTGGAAAACCTCACAGAAGTTCTTCAGGTAACGGAGGATTCTGTGTTTGCAAATCAGACGCCATTGTATTTTGATGCCTGTTTAAAAGAGCTGTTTTCTTCTCTGAAATACGGGGCAACTACCTATCTGGTGCCTAAGGAATTGTTTATGTTCCCGCTGAAATTAGTGGAGTTTTTAAATGAGTACAAGATTAATACGGTATGTTGGGTGGTGTCTGCCCTGACCATGATTTCATCCATGAAAACTTTCGACAAGGTAATTCCAAAGTATCTCCATACTGTAGCCTTTGGAAGTGAAGTATTCCCGATTAAACAGTTCCATTTGTGGAAACAGGCCCTTCCAAATGCCCGTTTTATTAATCTCTACGGACCTACAGAAGCGACAGGCATGAGCTGCTATTATGAGGTAAACAGGGATTTTGAAGAAGGAGAGAGCATTCCTATTGGCCGTCCTTTTAAGAATACGGAAATTCTGCTTTTGGATGAGAAAAATCAGATTCCGGCTCAGGGAGAACCTGGAGAAATGTGTATCCGGGGAACTGCTTTGACACTGGGCTATTACAATAATTTTGAAAAGACGGATGAAGTTTTTGTCCAGAATCCCTTAAATCCCTATTATCATGAATTGATTTACCGGACAGGGGATATTGGCAAATTAAATGAATATGGAGAGCTTATTTTTATCTCCAGAAAAGATTATCAGATTAAACACATGGGCCACAGGATTGAGTTAGGAGAAATCGAAGCACATGTGAATATGAATGAGGGCATTCGCAGCGCCTGCTGCATTTATGATAAAGAAAAAGGCAAAATTATTCTCTTTTACACAGGAGAAAGAGAAGTGAAAGATTTGGTCACATCTTTGAAGGGCACACTTCCAAGATACATGATTCCAAATCAGGTGTATGCGCTGGAAGAAATGCCGCTGACAGCAAATGGCAAGATTGACAGAACAAAATTAAAAGAAATTTATCAAGAGAAGAAAAGGAGAAAATAAGTATGGAAGCATTATTAGAAATTTTAAATGACCTGCACCCGGAGGTTGATTTTGAAACCTGCAATACCTTAGTAGATGACAAAATTATTGACTCTTTTGACATTGTTACCATTATTTCAGAAGTAAACGAAGAGTATGATGTAGTCATTCCGGCAGAAGAAATCATCCCTGAAAACTTCAACTCCGCAGAGGCTTTATACGAATTAATCTGCCGCCTGGAAGATGAATAAGCGGGGGTCTTATGCTTTTTACATCATATAGTTTTATTGGATTTATTACCATTGTTTTTCTATTATATTATTTGCTGCCAAAGAAGTGCCAGTGGCCGCTTCTTCTGGTAGCCAGTTATGTATTTTACTTTTTTGCAAGCCCCTCATATTTGATTTTTATAGGGGCAACCACGGTGTCAGCTTATCTGGTGAGCAGGAAGCTGGACAGCCTGCAGACAGAGCAGGAGACTTATTTAAAAGCAAAAAAAGGAGAGTTAAGCAGGGAAGAGAAAAAGGCTTATAAGGCAGCCATAAAAGCAAAAAAATGGAAATGGCTGCTCTTATGTCTGTTCTTTAATCTGGGTATTCTGGCAGTTTTGAAGTATACCAATTTCATGATTGCCAATATCAATGGAATTCTCAGCGCTTTTCACAGTGACGGCCATCTGTCCTTTGTGAATCTGGTGCTGCCTATGGGAATTTCTTTTTATACCTTCCAGACTATGGGGTATATCATTGATGTATACCGGGGCACCAGTAAGGCAGAGAAAAATCCCTTCAAACTGGCGTTGTTTGTATCCTTTTTCCCGCAGTTGGTGCAGGGACCTATCAGCAGATTTAATGATTTATCTCAGTCTCTGTTTGAACAGCATAAGTTTGATACCAAAGTGGTTGGATACGGACTTTACCGGATTACCTGGGGATATTTCAAGAAAGCAGTGATTGCAGACAGGATTCTTACTGCAGTAAATGCAATTATTCATGACCCGGAAACCTATCAGGGCGGATTTGTATTTGTGGGAATGCTGTTTTATGCATTAGAATTGTACGCGGACTTTACCGGTGGTATTGATATTACCATTGGTATTGCACAGACCATGGGAATTAAGGTGACAGAAAACTTCCAAAGACCTTATTTGTCCAAGAATATTAAGGAATACTGGAAGAGATGGCATATTACCATGGGTACCTGGTTTACAGACTATATTTTCTATCCCATTTCGGTATGTAAGCCTATGCTGAAGCTTTCCAAGTTTTCCAGGTCAAAATTTGGAGAAGCAATCGGAAAACGTGTGCCAGTGTACTTATCTTCCTTTGCAGTGTGGTTTACCACCGGTATCTGGCATGGGGCAAGCTGGAACTTTATTGTCTGGGGACTTATGAACTTTGTAGTGATTATGATTTCCCAGGAGCTGGAGCCTTTGTATGGCAAATTTCATAACCGTTTCCATGCGAAAGATAAGAAATGGTACGGAGCTTTTGAGATTATCAGAACCATTCTTCTTATGAGCTGTCTGCGTATGTTTGACTGCTACAGGGATGTACCGTTGACTTTTAAAATGTTTGGAAACATGTTTACCAATTTCAATCTGGCAGACTTAAATGCAGAAGCATTTCTGGGACTGGGACTTACTGCAGCCGACTATGCGCTGTTGTTTATCTGCTTCCTGGTACTTTTGACAGTGAGTCTGGTACAGGAGAAAAAGGGAAGTGTCCGGGATTTGATTTTCGCCCGTCCTGCCTGGTGTAAGTATGTTGTATTTGGCATTCTGGTGCTGGCTGTTCTTATATTTGGGGCATATGGCATTGGATATGATCAGAGCCAGTTTATTTATAATCAGTTTTAGGAGGAAGGAACAGGATGAAAAACAAAAAATTTCCAAAATGGATTGCTCCGGTAGCATTGTTTATGGTGGTGATGTTTACAGTGCTGTTCTTTCTGCAAAAGCTCTTAATGCCAAAATACATGTCTGACATTGTGGAAGGGGCACTGACAGCAGAATATTATGAGGAAACTACAGACCATGAGGTGATTTTTGTGGGAGACTGTGAAGTGTATGAAAACTTTTCTCCCATTACCTTATATGAAGAGTTTGGGATTACCAGTTATATCAGGGGAAGCGCCCAGCAGCTTTCGTGGCAGTCTTATTACATGCTGGAGGATACTCTGCGTTATGAGAATCCCAAGGTGGCGGTTTTCAATGTGCTGGCTTTAAAGTATGATGAACCTCAAAGTGAGGCGTACAACCGCATGACCATTGATGGAATGAAGTTTTCTTCTTCCAAATTAGGGGCGATTCAGTCCTCCATGACAGAGCAGGAAAATATGCTGGATTACCTATTCCCCATTTTGCGGTATCATTCCAGATGGTCAGACTTATCTTCAGATGATTTTAAATATATGTTCAAAAAAGATAAGATTTCCCACAATGGCTATTACATGCGTGTGGATGTAAGGCCGGCAAAAGGATTTCCGGAGCCGGATAAACTGGCAGATTATACCCTGGGAAGTAATGCCATGAAGTACTTGGATAAAATGAGAGTTTTGTGTGAAGAAAATGGCATTGAGTTTGTACTGGTAAAATCACCCAGCCTGTTCCCTCACTGGTATGATGAGTGGGATGAACAGATTGAAGCATATGCCGAAAAATACAATCTGGATTACTTTAATTATGAAAAAATGGCAGAGGAAGTAGGCATTGATTATAATACCGACACTTATGATGCAGGGCTTCATCTGAACCTGGATGGGGCAGAGAAATTATCCAGATATTTTGGTACTTATTTGAAAGAAAATTATGACCTCACAGATTATCGTGAGGACCCCGAATACGAAAAAGTTTATGAAGAAAAAATCCAGTTCTATGAGGACATGAAAGAAGCACAGTACAAAGAACTGGAAGAGTATGGAGAAATCATTAATTATTAACAGGAGGGAAAATACAATGAAGAAAATGAGAATGTATGCAGCAGCAGCTATGTTAGTCATGGGACTTACCCTGTCTGCCTGTGGTGGAAGTGATGATTCAGACAAAGGAAGCAAGGAAGCTTCTGCAAAAACAGAAAGCACAGCCAAAGGGGGATATTCCTTTACCAGCGGTTCTGTGAAGGTAGAAATGGGAGCTGATGCTTCTAAGGTTGTAAAGGAACTGGGAGAAGCAGATGACTATTTTGAATCCGAAAGCTGCGCTTTTGAAGGCCTGGACAAGGTTTACACTTATCCTGGCTTTAAGTTAAACACCTATCCGGTAGATGACAAAGACTATGTATTGTCTGTAGTATTTATGGATGATACGGTAGAGACAGAAGAAGGAATCTGTATCGGCAGCACCAAAGATGAGGTGACAGAAGCCTACGGTGAGCCTACTGAAGAAAAAGGTTCTTCCATGATTTACGAAAAAGGTGAGACAAAGATTACCTTTGGAGTAAAAAATGATGAAGTTTCTACAGTAGAAATCAGTGCCATTGTAGAGGAATAAAAATAACATAGAGTTATCAAAATGAAATCTCCCTTTGTTATGAGAAATATGCATAGCAGAGGGGGATTTTTCATTGGCCAGGGATGCTGATGTAGAAAAAGAATTGACTTTTGGGTGGAAAACATATATACTCATATAGGTGATTAGCAATAACTAACCACTTACTTTTGAGATAACGGTTAGTTTTGACTAATTTTTAAAAATACAAGGTGGTGAAAAATTGAAAAAAGTGCTTAATTTAGGATTACTTATTAGTTTTATAGTAACTATGATGGCTCCGCTGACAGGTGTGTATATTCATAAACTGGCTTCGCTTCTTTTTCTTGTGTTCAGCATACTTCATGTATCGGTTTATGGCAGAAGGATGAACAGAAGAGGCGGGTATTTGATGATAATGCTTGTAATTGCATTTGTAACAGGAATACTTGGTATGATATTGGACCAATTTTCTGTGATACTGGCATTTCATAAAGGAATTTCTATTGTTGCCATGTTCTTTTTGGCTATTCATATATTTCGATTTCATAAGAAGATTTGGTAAATTCTTTTGTAAAAAAGTACTTGAAAAATGGAAAAAAGCCTGGAAAAACTTTGGGTATATTATGAATTGTGGTAGAGTATAAAACGTGATAAAATCTATTTAAAAGAACAATCGTGTTGCAGGGTGGCTTGACCTTCATTTTATTATACATAGAATGGGGGTGGTGCTGATGAAACATTTTGATTTCAAAGATTTAATGTCTTTTGGAATGTTCATTTTGTCACTGCTGACATTCATTTATTTGATTTGTCACTGATGATATAGAGCATAGAAAAACCACCCCGGAACTTTGGCGAGTGAAGAGGTGGCATTTCTATGTTCATTTTTTATTACTGGTCAACCCACCTTGTGGGCGGTTGTTCTTTTTACATTTATACTATATCATAATTATAAAGAGGATTCAATAGAAACAAAAATACATTTTGCTGATTAGATAAAATAGATATAAACAGCAAAAACAACAGAGAGGCGGCACAGCAAACATGAACTATAAAATTGCCTTGCTTTTAAAAAAACATTACCGCAATTTTTGCGAGGAAAAAATCAAAAGTAAACCTGAAAATATGGAACTAGACTATTTTTTATATGATACCCTTGAGGAACTGCTTGATATTTTCAGGAAAATCTACCACCAATATGACGGATTTTATGTAAGTGGACTGATTCCTTATCAGGCAATCCGAACTATGGGAGAAGAAGGCTGTGAGGCATTAATCGAAGTGGCAAATGTAGATGTTGCAAATACATACCGCATTTTGATACAGCATTTAGTAGGAAAAAATGCAGTGCGCCTCTCCAGGATTGGTATGGATTTCCTGAGATTTGAAAGTGATTTGGAGGAGGTAATTCTCCAGGACAGGTTTGCACAAGTGGTCCATGGATATGAGGGAAGATGGAAAAATTTTAAGACCATTGAAGAAATTGAAGCAGAGGAAGAAGCTGTATCAGCATATTACAGAAAGCAGTGTGAGAACAAGGAAATTGACTTGATTATCACCTATTTTTACAGTGCTTGTGAGCAAGTAAAGGAATTTAAAATTCCATGTTATTATGTATATCCGGGAAGCCATGCATTCTGGCAGTCCATGGAAAATCTGAAGAATAACATTGCTTTGCGCAGAATGGAACAGGATAAATCAGCGGTTATCTGTATTGATAAAGAAGAAATGCGGGAAGAGAAAAAGGATAAATTTAGTCAGTTTGAAATAGAACTTTTAAACATTGTCCAGGATTTTAATACCAGACATTTTAATCAGATGATTTTAAAAGACGGGCATCATAATCTGGAATTGTACATGGATTTTGCAGAAATGGAGGCTATTACCAGGGGCTTTACAGAATGTCCTCTTTATAAAATCTTTGTAGAGAAAATAGACTTTTCCGGTTCAGTAGGATATGGTGTTGGAGATAACCTTTATCATGCAAGAATCAATGCTATTAATGCCAGTCGCTATGGGAGAAATGGAGGAAAAAATACAGGTGGGAGTTTCTTCATGGATGAAAAAGGGAATCTTACAGTATTAAAGAATGGAACCGCAGAAAAAACAGTGAAAATTTCGGAAGAGTACATAAGAACCATAGCAAATGAAGTAAGACTTTCCGCAGAAACTATTGTACGGATTATAGGGGTCATGCATTCACTGAATACAGATAAAATTACCTCTCATGATTTGGTATATGGCTTGAATATTTCCCTGAGAAATGCAAATAAGTTCCTTTCTAATATGGAAAAATACCAGTATGCGAAAGTGGTTGGTTATAAGCGGATTGGGAACAAAGGGCGTCCGGTCCGGGTTTATCAGTTAAAGTTGAAATATGATTTTTAGAAATAAGAAAAGGCTGTCCATGGACGGGTGCGAAACCATGGATAGCCTTTTTGGCAAATGCTAAAATACCATCGTTGCAATGGCAATTAATACTCCCTGGGTTACAAGAAGAGCTAAGAAGATGGGTACCACTAATTTCCACCATTTTTCAATCTTAACGCCTGCAATACCACACATAATAGGAGCCATAGCAGTAGGCCAGATGATATTGGAAAGACCATCACCGAACTGGAAGGCAAGTACAGCTACCTGACGGGAAACCCCTACCAGGTCTGCCAGCGGCGCCATAATTGGCATACTGGTCACAGCCTGTCCGGAACCAGATGGAATCAGGAAGTTTAATAAGGTCTGAACAACCAGCATTGCTTCCGAAGCAATCCAGGCCGGGAATTTGGTCAGAGGAATGGAGATGCCGTATACAATGGTGTCAATAATATGACCTGATTGAAGAACCACCAGAATACCTCTGGAAAATCCGATAATCATACAGGCAACAGCAATATCTGTAAAACTGGCAGCCATTTTTTTTGCAATGGTATCAGGTCCCCAGCCCATAATCAGAGCAGAGATAATGCCCATAATTAAAAATACGCCGGACAAATCTTCAAAATACCAGCCTTTTACTTTTACACCCCAGACAATCACAACAATCCCTACAGCAAGTACGCCTAAAACTAATTTTTCACGAATGCCAAAAGGATGCTTTTCTACATCGTCAGGATTCATGGCAAGATGGCTGAAATCATCTCCGTATACATAGCTTTTCGTAGGATCAGCCTGAACTTTTAATGCATAGCGAACCAGCAGAACAGATGCCACTATAATCATAACAGCGTGGCAAATGAGGCGGAATCCCACGCCGGACATAGGCTGAATATCTGCAATAGCCTGTGCCATACCAACAGTAAAAGGATTCATAATTGCTCCACTGTAACCAAGCCCAACACCAAGGGCTACAATTCCAAGTCCAACTAAGGCATCATATCCCATGGCAATGGCAATTCCCACAAAAATAGGAATGAAGGGGAATGCTTCTTCAAAAACGCCGATAGTGGAAGACGCACAGCCAAGAACCAGAATAAAAACAGGTATGATAACTGCCCTTGCTTTTCCTTTTAATATTTTTAAAAGTCCGGCAACAAGACCATTAAAGGCTCCGGTTGAGATAATCAGACCAATAGCGGCATAGGCGATAAATACGAAGAAAATCACATCTCCGCCATTCATCATACCATTGTAAATGGCTTTTATGGTGTCAAAAATTCCAACAGGTGAAGCTTCTACAGTATGATAAGTACCAGGAACAACAACTTCTGTACCGGCTTCATTTACCTGACGGTCAAATTCACCTGCAGGAAGAATCCAGGTGGCAATAGAGCAGATAACAATAATTGCTGTAAGAAGTACAAAAATGTGTGGTAATTTAAATTTTTTCTTTTTTTCAGTATCCATATGCAATCATCCCCCTTAGTCCGCTAATCTGCTTGTTTAATGCTTAATTCATTTTTCCATGCGTCATAAACTCTTTGACGAAAAGTTTCATCATTTAAGATTTTTAATGATAATTCTACCAGGCTGCAGGCACCTTTTTTCATGGCTTCATGAGCTTCCGGCTTTAAAGTGGCATCCCGAAAGGCTCTGGTATGTAAAGCCAAAGGCTCATCTGTAATGGACAGAAGCGCCTGAATAGAAGGGCAGCGGTAGCTGACATTTCCAACATCAGAGGAGCCGGATGCAGGTGGTATATCTTTTACTTTTAATCCGTAACTTTCCATAATAGTGGTAATTTCTTCTTCCATAGGGGCATTTCTTACCATATCTGCAAAGTCAGAAAGACCAAAGCTGAGTTTTACCGTACAGTCTAATGCCATAGCGGCAGCATTGGCACATTTCTTAATCATTTCATCTGCTTTTAGAAGTCTTGCCATGGAGGAGGTGCGGAATTCCATGCGGATTTTACAATAATCCGGAATAATATTCGGAGCCTTGCCACCATCCAGAATAACAGCATTTACATGAATATCCGGTGTGAAACATTCTCTTCTTGCATCAATTAAATCCAGAAATTTTCTTCCGGCAGCCAGGGCGCTTTTTCCATCCCAGGGTGCCATAACAGCATGAGCTGTCTCACCAAAAAATTCCACTACATAGCAGCGAAGACTCAATACATCCATGTCGGCAACACAGAAGCCGCCGGGATTACTGTGCATCATAACTGCCATATCCATCTGGTCAAAAATTCCCTGCTCAGCCATTCCGATTTTTGCACCGTTTTCTTCCTCTGCCGGTGTGCCGATAACATAAATTTTCCCTTGAAATTCATCTTTGAGATGATGCATAGCCAGACCGGAAAGAACGGAGAGAGAGCCATGAAGATTGTGTCCGCATCCATGGCCGATTTCAGGCAGCGCGTCATATTCAGCAAGAAATGCAACAGAAGGTCCGTCACCATTGTCAAACTCCGCGCAAAAAGCAGTATCGTATCCGGCATAAGGATAAGTTACATGAAAACCAGCATGCTCCAGGATTGCTGCCATTTTCCGGCTGGACTCATACTCCTCATAAGGAAGTTCCGGATGTTCTGCCAGATCCTGGCTGAGTTTCACTGCTTCATCCAAATATGCACACACTGCATTTTGAATTTTGTTTTTTAACTCTTCCATCGTTAAAAACTCCTTTCTAAAATAAATGAACAACGTAGTTCTTGAAGAGACTTTAACCTGATAAAACAAAAACAATTAAAGCATACTTAAAGAACTTTTGGTGTGATGATAGTATAACATGTCATTATGCTAAAAACAAGAGGGAATATAAGCGAAATTTTGTTTAAAAAGATTTCGCTTTTGGGATGGAACGGAGGATGATTTGGTAAAATATGATTTAAATAATTGAAATAAGAGTAAAATTTGTAATGTTTTGATTCATGTTTTGGATGTGTTGTGCTTTTTAAAATCATAATATGAAAAAAAGTATCATAAATAAACAAAAGTATAGACAACTTTGTTTTGTAATGTTACAATCGCTTTAGCAATTGAGAGATAAAAGAGTGAAAATATACATATTGCACAAAGTGAGGTGGGAAAATGCAAAGTGTTATTTTGAAATTCAGGGAATATTTACCACAATCAAGTTCCACAGAACGGGGGGCTATTGAGTATTTAATGCAAAGACCAGAAGAAGTCGCAACCATGAGTATTCGGGAGTTTTCTCAAAATGCTTTTGCTTCTCCGTCTACGATTACGAGACTCTGCAGGAAATTAGGGTATGCAAAATACAGAGATTTCCAACAAGCGCTTATGTATGAAAATGCTCTGAAAAAAGAAACAATCAGTGAGCAAAACTGTGAAATTCATAGAAGTGATACCATGGAGCAGCTTGTGGACAAGTTGATTTTTAAAAGTATCATGTCTTTGGAAGATACAAAGCGTCTTATTGAACTGGAAGTGTTGGATAAGAGTGTAGAGCTTCTGATGTCATCAAAAAGAATTGCTTTTTTTGGAGTAGGTGCCTCTCAGTTGGTGGCAAAGGATGCCTATTTGAAATTCCTAAGAGTGAATAAGCCATGTATGGTTAGCGAAGATTTTCATGTACAGTTGGTTCAGGCCCGTAATATGACCAGTGAAGATGTAGGAGTTATTATCAGTTATTCCGGTCTGACTTCTGAAATGGTGGAATGTGCGGAGATTATGAAGGATGCAAATGTGCCATTGATTGCCATCACCTGTTTCCATGAATCTCCTTTATCCAGACTGGCGGATTACAACCTTTATGTATCTGCTACGGAATTTGAATTCCGCACCGGAAAGCTAGGTTCCAGAATATCGCAATTGGCAGTTGTTGATATGTTGTATGTAGCCTATGTACAGAAAAATTATGATACATGTATGAATTCATTGAAGAAGACATTCATTGCAAAAACAAAAAATATCAAAGATAAGGAGCGGGGAAACGATGCCGGATTTAAGGAAACTGACAACCGAAAAGCGGAATAGTGCAACTATGAAGCTGGACGAAATGACACCTTATGAAATCATCAGCATTATGAACAGAGAAGATCATAATGTAATTGAGGCCGTTCATCGGGCATTGCCGGATATTGAAACTGCTATTTTGTGGGCAACCGAAAGCTTACGCCATGGAGGCAGGATTATTTATATCGGAGCAGGAACCAGCGGGCGTCTGGGAGTGTTGGATGCTGTAGAATGTCCGCCTACCTTTGGCGTACCATATGATATGGTAGTTGGTCTCATTGCCGGAGGCGCGGAAGCCTTTGTAAAAGCTAAAGAAGGCGCGGAGGACAATCAGGAGCTTGGAAGAGATGATTTGAAGAACATCAATTTGTGCAGCAAGGATATTGTTATCGGTCTGGCTGCAAGTGGAAGAACACCCTATGTTATCGGGGCATTGAGATATGCCAGAGAAGTGGGAAGTAAAAGTGTCTCTATTGCGTGCAATCCAGAAGCGAAAGTATCACAGGAAGCAGACTGTGCGATTGAGTTGATTACCGGGCCGGAAATTTTGACCGGTTCTACCAGATTAAAGGCAGGAACAGCGGAGAAAATGGTCTTAAACATGATTTCTACTGTTAGTATGATTGGAATCGGGAAGGTATATGAGAATTTGATGGTAGATGTTCGCCAGACCAACAGAAAACTGGTGACAAGAGCAGAAAATATTGTAATGGAAGCAGTTGGATGTCAAAGAGAAGAAGCAAAAGCAGCTCTTCAGGAAGCCGGAGGAGAGGCAAAACTGGCGATTACAAAGATGCTTTTGGGGTGCGACATTAAAACTGCAAGAGAATGCCTGGAAAAAGCAGGCGGAAAAGTGAAAACTGCTGTTTCGCAAAGAAAACAAGAAGCAGAAAAATAAGGAGGGTTATTATGAAAGCGAAAAAAATGATGGCACTGTTACTGACAGCAGCAATGGGTATGTCAGCTCTGACCGGATGTGGCGGAGGAAATGGAAAGGAATCAGAGGAAGGAAAAGGAGCGGATAAAAAGGGGAAGGATGTAGTTACCGCACTTCTGCCTCCAGTATCAGCAACGTATCAGGATAAGATAACAGAATACGTAAAGGCATTTAACGAAGAACATCCGGATGTTGAAATTGAAGTTACAACAGCAAGCTGGGAAGATACTACACAGAAGCTGGATGTGCAGGTAAATGCAGGTTCTCCACCAGATATTGCCTTTATTGGTTCAGATGGTGTAACCAAATATCTGGATATGGGAATGGCTGTGGACATTAGTCAGTATTTAAGTGAAGAGCAGATGAAAGATTTCGATGAAAATGTACTGGGATACTTTAAAAACGGAGATGGCTTATACGGGCTTCCTGCATATTGCGAAGTGCAGTGTATTGGTGGAAACCGTGAGTTTTTGGAAAAAGCAGGGATTGACTGGAAATCTGTTCAGCAAAACGGATGGACATATGATGAGTTCCGTGAAGCAATTAAAAAAGGTGTGGTAGAAGAGAACGGAGCAACGAAAACCTATGGATTCCTGTTCGCATGTTCCGGTGTAACAGCAAAAGACTATTTCAGTATTTTTGTGAAAAATGCAGGGTTCCCATCTCCTTTTAATGAGGATTTAAAGTATACATACACAGACCCCAAAATGGTAGACTTCCTGGAAGATTTAAGGGCAATGATTGATGATGGCTCCATGCCAAAAGAACTTGGCGCTATTGATGCAGGAAAACGTTGGAATATGATGCTGACAGGTCAGACCATGATTACCGGAAAAGGTTTATCCTCTTTTGAACGTTCAGCAGCAAATAATAATGAAATGCTGAAAAACGGAGATGCAGATGCAGTGGAAGGCAGTATCCCGGTAGATTACATCGTACTTCCGGTACCTGTTTTTGAGGGTGGTACACAGAATGCATATGGTGCAGTAGACGGTTATATCTGTCTGACAGGTGAAAAGAAGCCAGATGAAGAGCATTTGAAAAATGTGGCAGAAGCTGCTTATTATCTTGCAAGTGCAGAAAGAGCAGCAGAAACCTGCCAGGAATTATACTTGAAACCAATCTGTGAAAGTGGAAGAACCGCTTATGAAGCATTGCCTCCAATTGAAAATAAAAATGAAGACAATACAAAAACAGTGGAATCTCTGACAAAGCAGATTGTTCCTGCAAGACCTGACATTCCGGCAGAATTAGGTGCAAAAGCTATCAAAATTGAAGATGAAGTTATTGTTCCGAAGTTCCAGGGATTGTTAGCAGGAGAAGTTACTCCGGAAGAAATGCATCAGGCAATTGTAGATGCGGCGAAAGAAGTATTTGGCGAAGACGGATACGTAGCTGAATAAAGGTAAGAGGCGGGGACACCATTTGTGTGTCCCCGTAATAGAAAGAAAGGAACTGTCCAATGAAGAAGAAATTAAAAAAAGATACCATGTGGGCATATGTTTTTATTCTAGTCCCGTTGTGTACATTTACAATTTTTACATTATATCCTGTGGTTTCAGCGGCAATTACCAGTTTTCAGGAATATAAACCCATGGGTTCGGAATGGGTTGGGTTGGACAACTATGTTCACACATTAAAAAATGACCTGTTTTATAAAGCGCTGTGGAATACCTTTGTGTATGCAATTATTACAGTTCCGGTATCCATGTTGCTGTCCTTTTCTATATCCATCATGATTCTGCCATATCGTAAAAAGATTCAGACCGTTTTTAAAGCAGCGTATTATCTGCCGGCAATTGCGTCTGGGGTGGCTCTTTCTTTTGTGTGGAAATGGATTTATGACCCAATGTCTACCGGTCTTTTGAACAGTGTTCTTGGCGCTTTCGGCGTTCCCAATCAGAACTGGCTGGGAAGTGGAAAAACAGCTATGGCATCTCTGATTATTATGGCTGTGTTTGCGGGACTTGGTCAAAATGTCATTATCTATACAGCAGCACTTTTGGGAGTAGATTCTACTTATTATGAGGCGGCAGATATTGACGGCGCAACGTTTTGGCAGAAAGTCCGTTATATTGTATGGCCGCTGGTAAAACCTACTACTGTTTTTCTTGCTATTACAGGTGTTATTAATGGACTCCAATCATTCCAAAACGCATATCTGATGACCGGTGGAGGACCAGACAATGCGACTACAATGGCAGGATTGCTGATTTTCAACCGTGCATTCAAATACTTTGAGTAT
>ULZK01013012.1_pt1 | contig 27920 bp, 20 predicted proteins | sample 1963021 | NCBI WGS metagenome assembly ULZK01 (sample SAMEA4835887, study PRJEB28245) | human gut metagenome | biome: gut microbiome; material: fecal sample | place: Denmark | collected 2008 | reverse complement strand
TTTTTAATGTTTATTCAACATAAGTCAGGAATATTTCATCCTGTTAGTACCCATCGCCAATGTTATAAGAGGTTTTGATGCAAGCAACACTGTTTCGCAAATACACTACTCCTGTTTAATCGCTTGCCTTAGAGCTACGGACTTGGGCAAACATCCGTAGGTAACTATCTATTCTCAAATAACGTAGCCTTCGTTTCAAGGCTTAGGCTAACATCCGGACCATTTATGGTACATTAAAACCTTATAATGAAATTATATTGTTTTAATGTTATTTCGGATATACAAACTCATCCCGCAATCTCCCAGTCATTAGACATAATATCATGTTCGGTTGGATTCCAATTTGATGCTACTTTTTGACCTGTATCTACCATCAATATATTTACGTCAGACATACAGATATACTTTTTACCCCAATCGATTCTTTTTATCTTACGACCTAATTTAAGCCGTTCTAAAGCCTGTTCGAATGTCATGCCACGACGAGGCAGTTTGAGATACTTTTTAAGTCTGTCGGCAGCTTCATTTGGTGTATGGCCATCGTATTCGAAAGCGGTTTCTCTTTCAGGAACATCAAACAAATCCCAGTATTTGCTTTCATAGTGATTAGATACCTGACCGGTAGGCAGGATCGCCATCACAATAAACCAATCATCAGAACCGAAGCATTTTTCTCCGTCGCTGTGTCTCCTTGATTTGCAAACTTCAACCTGTCCGCTTCTGGCTAATAGATTAAAGAAGGCAGCGTTATACAACATGCTATACCGATACAATTCATTGAAAGTGTGGTATCCGTCAGAGACTTCTCCCACGTCTACAGGCTTCTTGTTTTGAATACTACCCAAAATCTTCTCTACATAGAGCTGTATTTTATACAGACCCATTTCGGTGTGGCCGTATTTGTTCAAGATATTATTGACATCGTATTGTATATTAAAATCTTTTTCAAATTCTACTTCAGGATGATTAGGATAGAAGTAATCTACTGATGCTTCTAACACTGACTTTACGTGTTCTATTATCCTCGTAGCATCATCATGTTTAAAAAAATGCTTAAATCTTTCAACGAATTTAATATCTTCGTTGATTGCTGATTCGAACTCTTCTTTTGTCATTACTCTAACCACATCTTTAAAATCTTTTAATTCCATGATTTGTTTTAAATTAATTGTTACTATACTTTCTTTATCCTACAATACAAACCCCACAAAAACTCAGCGGAGAAACTATCCCATACATTATTCTTCTGCCAAAGTTCTACTTTGTTAACAAACCAAGACCATATGGGACCCTCATATGAAGAATCAGATGATGATCCCAATCCGATTTTCTCCATTTCATTCGCCACATCAGAATAAGGATCTAAATCGACTCCCCTAATCATGTTAATAATATCATCCTTGTCTAACGTGAATTGAAACCGCTCCTTGTTAGTAGGCGGATCTTGATTCAATTTACCAGTCGCAAGCCATTCTCCATCATGATACAATTCGGCAAGTTTCTTTACCTTATTTTTAAGAAAAGAATACTCTTGTATAACTTCCATAAAGTCAGTTTCGTTAGCTTTACCCTCTATGAAGATAACGGTTTTGCTTCCAGGTCTATGATCGTCTAAGCTTGCCGGGATTCCTAATATCGTCCATCCTTTAAACTCAGCTATCTTAAAACGCATAACGTCAAACACCTTATAGAAATCATCACAATCTACAGATTCTATTACCTTAATATCCTCTTCTGTGAATTTACCTCGTATCGGAATAGCGTAATGACCAGGACGGCCATCGGTTCCGAAATATGCGATTCTAACCATATTATATATAATATTTTAGTTGTCCTGAAATCCTATATTTACTTATATCATCGCACAGGTTACACCCTCCCGTACATCCACAAGCCGAACAATACGAATCTCTTTCTGCCTTCGATTTAGATTGGAAATCCCTTACGGCTTTAATCCAGGTAGGAGAAACTATCTTACCAGAGAAAGAAGGTACGTTTAAAAGTAGTGTTTTCATGATTTCGCTGAAACATTCATATAACACGGTACATCTACCACATCTCTTCTACGAAGTCCCTTCTCAAAATAAGAAACCATATAGGTATTTTTACCTTCGTGATCAGGTCTTGGATCAAAGCATTCAAAAACGAATCTTGTTCTACCTTCAAGATGACCAAACATGAAAACAAATTCGCCACCGTATCTTTTGCCGGCTAATTCTTCTACAGTCATAATCTATCCCCTCCCAATCCTGAATTGATGCTAACGTACTTAACACGGACATCATTTCCACGTCCAAGCTGACCCCAGCCGGGCGATGGCGTTCCCTTGGCCGGAGCAGGGACAGCCCTAAGCCGAGACCAGTCCTGCTTTTGCCTCATGGCTTCAGCCTCTTTGTAATACCGGTTACACAGTTCTTGATCTTCGTAACCAACGTAATCTTCCTTATTTTCCATAAAAAATACTTTTTCAACAAAAGTACGACATTCATGAATTAATTAGATTTAAAATAAAACAATATGAATTAAAATAAAAACCCGATACGTTAAAATCGCATCGGGCCCGGTATTGAAAAAAAATAGGTTCAGATCTTGGGTAAAGATTCGAGCCAATTTTTAACATCTTTATATTTAGGGTCTTTGTCTATTCTATCTTTCAGTTCATGCAATGCTGAGTCCATAACCGTATTCGGTACGCCAATCAACTCTCCTATTAAATACAATGGGGTTTTATTCGATTTAGATTCGTGTGCTATATTCATGTCAAAAAAAAGTTATGTGAAACAAACCGGCCACGGGTATTCTATTGCCCGCCGACCGGTATAACATTTTTATTCTTTTTTTTCCAAACGGGAAAAACGGGAATGCGGGAATCATATTTTTTACTATGGCTCCCGCACCACCGGAAGGACCTGGATCTGGATCTCAGGTCAGATCCTTCCAGTTTATTTTTTCGCCGAGGTAATCTTGCACGGCAAGCCATCTTATAAAGGCTACTCCTTCGGGAGCATCCGGATCATCCAAATACATTAACGTAGCTTTCACCAACTCGTTCTCACATTTGAAGACCTTCGGAAAACCATCCGAATAGTACATTGCAAAGACATATTGGACATCGCCCCATGTCGCTTTATCCGGCTTCTTCGCTCCGCACTTTTCAAAAATATCTTTTATTTCCGGCTGCTTCCAGATCCTCTTGGATCCATCGACGTTGACCATCTTCTTTACCGCCTCATCAGCAAGAGCATTAGAAAAATGGTAGCCGTAAGTATCTACATATTTCTGATAAGCTGGATCCTCTGCGTCTGCTCCTCAATAAGAACGACCTCTGCCACGTCCGCGACCTCTACGCATCTGAGGTCCGTCACCGTAGTATCTGTCGTCTCCATAGTAATCGGTCGGGTAGGATTCGTAACCCATCCTCCGGTATTCCCGGTCCTCCATTTCATGACGACGTTCGCGCTCTTCGAGCCTTCTTTCCCTTTCTTCCAGCTCGTTTTCTCGCTCTTCCATTTCCTTCATCTTCTCATGCATACCGTAATGGTCGTAAATACCACCACCGTACCCCATGTACGTCCCATCAGAACGCCGGCTTCTGCCTCTGCCTCCACCTCGTCTGTCTTCTATCTCGTCATATCCAGGATATTCTCTGTGTCCTGAATTTAAATCATATACTATCATATTATACTTATTTCAAACGTTCTACAATTAACTTCTTTAAATCTTCGAATGAATCAGTAAGGTCATTCACCTTATTTTCTATACCAGCTATTTTACGATCCTGCTCTCTCGTTTGTTTGAATGCCGGATTGATGTCTTCTAATATAGATTCACAAGCCTCTATCTTGGCACGATGGGCATCTACGCTGTTTATTATGTCTTGACTGGTGTTTTTTATAGCATTCAGTTCGTTCATAATCGGATCTATGCTGGTAGATAATGTTATGCCCATAGCCTTAGCCACATTCTGGGATTCCGGGACCGTATAGGTCTTGGTTTCGCCAGTGAGCTCTACCGTCAGATCCACCACGCGGGTCTGCATCGCCTGATACTGACCTGGCTGAGGAGGAAGATACCTGGGTTCGGATACGGCTACTACCTTTCCCAATTCGTATTTAGGTACTGTATTAGTATCAAGGGTATGTACCTGAAACCCTTTCTTCAAATCTGAAAACATGATCAAAATATTAGTTAGGTGAAAATAGGGTGATGATATTCATCACCCTACTGAAATCATTTACCTGCTTTAACTTCAGACGCCTGGGCTGCCGCTACTGGAACACAACAATCCATTAATCTTAACACGCCACGAACTTTATTGAAGTACAGAAGGCGTTCTGTGCCATTTACCATAGCAGCACCCGTGACAGCTACGTTAATAGGGTTCACGACATTCACTCCTGTAACCGGGCAACAGGTGTCGGATCCTACTGTTGAAACTGTGCTGTTTGCCGGGACCGCAATCTGTACCGGTAGAGCACTTCCGGCTGTGGGGACTACTTGCCTTATCTTAAGAAGGATAAGACCCTCACACGGAAGGGCGATCCAAGCCCGTGGGTTAATACCGAAGACTGTATTTGTCGTACTGACAATAACATTCTTCGTAACCATCTCATACAACGATCCTATTTTAGAAACACAAGCCATATTAGCCTCCTCTCTTAATAAAATCAGACAGCAGCGTTGTTATTGCAACATCCGTTGTTACATCCACATCCGTTATTGCAGCAACCTCCTCCGAATACCTGTCCCCAAGTATAAGCCTGGTAAGGAGAACAAGAGGGGTAGGCCGGGACGGCCGTCGGGCGTAATTGACCAACGATATTCTGGGTTTGTTGCTGAGATAATGCCGAAGCTGTCAAAGCCGCTTTTTCTTCACGAAGTTGAGCAATAGTGTTCTGCATCTCCCTCATTTCCAACTGACAGAATTTGTCGTTGATCATAACGGTTTGGGCGTCAAGTTTCGCAGACAAGATATTGAATTGGCTTGTAGCTTGCTCACGATTGTTAGCCAGACCTTGGTTGAGACCGTTCTGCAAGATATTGGTTTGTTCCAACGTGCGAAGCTGGTTATCAAAACCTTGCTGAGTAATCATTCCCTGAGTCTGGCAAGTGCTTTGATTGATCAACGAACTCAGATTGCAGCAGCAAGAGCTGATTTGATTTCCTATTTCACAACCTTGTTGTTGAACTGCGTTGATAACAGCCTGAGAAGTCATACCTACCTGACCAGCTACTTTATCAATGGCACCCTGTACGTTGCAGATAGCGTTTTGAAGTTGAGTAGTAGAACAGTTCAAAGCAGAAGCAATCTGATCTATGGCGCTACGATTACCTTGAATTGCCTGCATCAAAAGTTCACGACCGTAATCGTTATTCAACTGAGCCGGCAAACCATTGGCACAACAATCACCGCCATTTCCAAAACCGTTACCGAAGCCGCGTCCACCCCACAGCCAGAACAAAACAATTATCCAGAGCCACCAACCGTTAGCCCCACCGAAACCGTCCTGGTTGTTACGACCGTTCATCAAAGCCGCCACCAGATTCGGATCCATTTTATTACCACCTATCAAATTAGCAAACATGCCGGGAATCATTGAAAGAAGACCGTTAGTGGCTGCACCACCACCGTTAGCCCCGGCTCCATCTAAAAGGACGATTTTATCACCACCCATAATTTTATAGTATTTAATTGTTAAACATACGTGCATGAAGCACGTAACAAAGATCATGATTGCAGGGTGGAATATGGGTGTGTTTATTTCCTATAGAAGAGAAGTATTTTCAGAAAAGACAGAAACAAAAAAAGGTAGTGTTTTTTATTCTTTTAAAACACTACCTATAAATAAACTCAAGAAAATTTACCATATTTTAAAAATACATTTTTAAGTTTTCCTTTTATGCCATTGAGGGTCACTTCATATCCGGCACCAGTCATGTAGATAGTTTGTTGATTAACCCTTTCTCCAGAATACTTGTCTACAAAATATGATCTATACACACCGTATCCTTTAGCCACTACATTACTGTACAACTCCCATTTGCCAAGACCGTTCCTAAACATAAACTTAGCCTCTTCAAGGAATGAGCGAAGATTCTTTTCGGCTATAATAACGCCATTCTGCTCTAACTTCTTTGCAATATCACGAATCAGCCACATATTGTTATGGTCTACTTTCCTAAAAGACTCGGCAAATTCTACATCGGGCTTATGTTCTTCTATTGTTTTCAAGGCTTGTTGCTTCTCTGCCTCTGCCTGAGATTTTTCAGCTATAGCTCTCTGAGCAGCTTCATACTGATCGGCCCATGCTCTTGCTGCCTCTGCCGGATTGGAGAAATCAGGTATTAATTTTCTTTTTTCATTATAAACACATCCATGAAATACACTTCTATAAACCTCAAAAACCGATCTAACTTTTCTGGCTATAAAATATTCTAAGCATGATACAGACAACATGTAGACCATAGAGGGTCTACCACCATTTGAGTTTCCCCCATTTAGGGGGAAAACCTTATAATCAATATCTTGCATGAATTGATCGCTATCTATAAGTGCTCTAACGGCCTTATCCTTTCTACTATACACAAGAGCGAAAACATCATCAAGTTTAATGGGAAACTTTTCGCCTTTTTCTGTTTGAGACAAGATAAACTCAAAATACCTCTTGATAGAAGATATATCTTCTAATTTTAAAATAATACTATTACACATAATAAAAAAAAATAGGCCCAAAAGAGAATGTCAGATCCCACTATGACAAACCCTAATGAGCCAAAAATATCTTTCAACATCAAACAACCAGAGGTGGGATCTCGTTGTTCATTGTTTCTGGAACAAAGATAGGAACAGGATCTTAAATAGCAAATATTTTAATACTTTTTAAATCAAACCAGGGCCCGCATCACTGCGAACCCTGATCTACACTAATCTAAACTAATACCATGAAAAACTTAAATCTAAAAACTAAAGAACACACAAATGTATGAAAATGTATGCTTTTCACAAAGAATCTGTATCCTGTTCTTTTGTGTGATTCAAGACATGGGATATAGTTCTGATACTTAATCCGGTTTGATTTTGTATCAGATTATAAATATAGGATTTTGAAACTACAGTTCTTAATTGACCTAAATCATTCATAATGTTTTTATACATAAGATGAATGCTGTTGTTACGTTTGATGGTACTGATTCTCATTTCCTACTGTTATTAGTTACGTTCGGTTCTTACTTTTTCCTTATTCCCATAATCCCTTCCTGAAACTAATATTGCAAACTTAACAAAAATAATCCATAAACAATGAAAATCTAACTTTTCTTATATGTTATTGATATACGTATATATATGAGAAAAGTGAGACTTTCACAAGCCTCACTTCCCAAATTATAACTATGAAAAAACTATATATATATACAAAAATTACCTGCATTCTAATTTGTTAAGGTCATCCAATTCAGACTTGCTTACGGTCATGTCTTGCGTCAAGCCAGATCTGTTTTGGTATGGAGCGTAATCGGTTTCTACCGTCTTAGCCTTCTGAGCAGAATCGTATTTCACCTCCGATTCGGTTCCTGTCAGATTTTGGTAGATAGAGCCGGAACTACTCTCGCTTACTTTAGACCATATCTTATTACCTACTCTTATAAAATTATCATAAATACCTTCGGCTGTTATAACACCATCTTGCTCTACGATATTAGGGCCCGATTTTTCTTTTAACAGATACGGGTGCCTGGTGTAAAAATAGTGTTCAAAATCATTCCCGGCATACGAAGAGTCATACTTCTCCAAATAAAACAATTCTGATAAAGAAGGGTCGGTACTGGTCATGCTATAATCAAACAACATCAACCTGTCTTTTCCAGATAAAGATAATTCTATTGATTTCAAAATATCAGGATCATCAGAAATAAGGCCCAAAGATGGACCAGGTTTGAAGTCAAGATACTTATAGGCATTATCATATAATTTTGTTTTATGGAGTTTGTTGTCAAGGTAAGATTGGTATAAATCGAATAAGGATAATGGGTTTTCGCTATCTTGTTTTTTGTTCATGTATCGACTATACTCCCGATCCACATCCACGTAAGGAACGTCAAGTACCGCCGGGTGTCCAAACGCCATCCTGGTCATTATCATGTCCTCCGTGTTCTGAGAATCCATGAACGATCTGACGTATTTTTTAATGGAAGCCATGAGCGTATTATTATCTACGTTCCGTACTTTCTCTTTATCCAAAACGCCGTTCTTAAAACAAGATTCAGGATATATTTTAGTAGAAAAATGAGTTAGGTTGTGCTTGGCTAACACTGTTGATATTTGATACATCTCGTTAATATCATCTTTGCTGATCCTTTGATATAGATTATCTCCTACCTTAAGCAATGAATGTTTCTCAAACGCTTCTACTGGGTCTATATTGGATTCAGAATAAACGATATTCAAATTATCCATATACTCCGGCAATAATTCAGAATAATAATCTGTGCTATCACCAAGAACATCATCTATAGAAGATGCCAGCGTTGGAGCATAATTTACATCATTATGCCTGGCCACATAAATATCAAGATCCAGCATCAAATTATCTATCTTATTCAAAGATTCTTCTGTGCCATCATAAGTTTCCGATGTCCCTATTATATCTATGCCAAACCACGTACAAGCCTCTTCTATATCCCATATCATGCTTCTTAAATCGGATTCGGTGTCGGCATTAGCCCTATGTAAATAAGCTGATATACGAGCTCTTAGGAACTCTATTTTGCCGGAATTGTAATAAGAAAGATCTTGTAGCTTAGACAAAGATCTTCTCTTGCCTTCCACCACATCATCCCCTTCTATGTTTATTACCGGAATCTTATTCGTAGATGAGAACTCATCAAACATAGATTCGGCAAATTCTTTATCAGAAACGAATTTCTCAACCAGTTCAGGATATGAATTTCTCAACGATTCAAAAGCAGATGAAAATTCAGAAAAGTTTTTTATGCCGGCTACTGTTTTACGCATAGCATAATAAAGCTCAGAAGGATTATATGGTACTTTTTTACCAAATTGGTTAAACACTCCCTCCTTGTAAACAATAGGACCATACTGATAGTCAATAGACATAAAATAATTATCTTTTTCCCTATCATGTTCGTTAATAGAAGAATCTATTAACTTTCTCATGGAAGTCGAAACCTCGTTTAAAACAGAAGGATCGGATAAAATACGACTTATTTCTGTTTCATCATACAAACCGGATCTCCTTAATTTCTGCTCATTCAGTATCAAACTGCCATCTACATAAAAATCGAAGAGAATAGCATTAGACAATGAAGACGCATTGAAAAAATAATGAGTAGACAAAAGGAAATCCCTTACATCCTTAACATCCTGAGCCGTTAAAGGATCAGCAAAATAAGTCTGACGCTTCATATACGACAGCACGTCTTCTAAAAGAGGTTCACCATTGGGATCGGTATTAAACATCTCTCCTGGAGCCGGGTTATTCCAATGACCGTAATACGACAAAAAACCAGGAGTGTAAGCCTTAGCCCATACCTGAAGAGCCCGCTCGCTGTTTCCTAATACTTTTAAAGCACTTTCGTAAAGAACGGAAGGCTCCCCGTTAGGAGCCTTAACCCGTTTTATTTCATTTTCCTTTTTTTCTATCTGACATTTGACACCCATTGTAATTAACTTTTTTGCAAAGTTAATTATAAAACCGACTTATACAATGACGGATCCCAAATTCCTTCTATATAAATCTCCGGAAAACTCAAACTGCCATCACGAAGAGTGGTGACTTCCAAGCTGGGAATGTTGAAAACAGTACTGGTATCACCAAACTCACCATTCAACTTGATAGCATTTCCGCTGTTATTAGCCTCATAATAAAAATAACAATAATTTTCATTAATGCTTGGATCATATTCGTACCAATATGTTAGATCTTGTATATGATCTTCTATGTTACCAATTTTGTTTTCACCTAATATAAAAATACCATTATTGCTATGATTATAAACCATAGATTCATAACCACCATAATTCCAATTACTATTAAACATTATGTAACTAACATCAGAATCATGATCTTTTAATACAGGTCCTATATGTATATGAATTTTATTAAACTGACATACATAAGGTCTTTTTCCTCCAAGCCTTTTTATATCTTCATTGGATAACTTATTATAACATCCTCCCACGAAATTATCCGCAGCATTAAAAAATCTCCTTCTCATACTCAACACTCCTTATTTAACTCATTTATCGAATCCGAATTATCAGAACCTTCTACGAGATTCTTATTCCTATCTATCTCTTCCTGGCTCATATTACTCATCATATTTTGTATTTTTCTACCAGATTGAGATAAAGAGCGGATGAATGCACTGGAACTTATCTTAACTCCAAGATCCGGTTTTACCCTAAACGCTTCACCGGTACTGATATTATACAAATCATACACACCTGAGTTCATATAGAATTTATATATCCAGTTTCCACCAGCTTTTTTGTACCCTAATTTGGTTAACTCGACTACACTCATACCAAATTTAATGCCATTACGACCCATTATCTTCTCCGGTATAGGTTCTACCTTAGCCGGAACAGATGTATATGCTTCATCACCGCCGTACAGGAAATAAGGAGATGTTACCCTTGATATGTGAGTAAGCGGTTCTTCGGATATACGAGGTTCGTCTTTTTCTATTTCTCCTTTTGTAGATCCAGGTAATTCGACATTTCCTTCAACTTCGACATTTGTTCTGGATTGTCCTTTGCCTTCTCCATCTCCCTTTTTATCGCCATCTTCCTCAGTGCGTACTGCACCGCCTTCTGCACTTCCTTCTTTTCCATCATTTAAAATATTATCTGATTCTGACTCTATAGACTCCACAACAGCGGCATACTCTGGTATGCCGCTAAGGAAATCTGCTACGTTATTCAAAAACTCTATTTTTTCCTCGTTTGTCATATCAAGGCTTTCCACGGGCCTCCATATGGCAGGCAAGTTGTTTGATTTTATTGCAGTAGAAACATCTTCTACAGTTTTATTATCCACCGTAGGCAAAACTTTAGAAACCAAACTATTGATATCAGATTCCATTTTTTCTACTTCCTCTTTTGTGCTATATTCTTTTAGGGTATCCATGCCATTGACTCTAAGAGAATAATTTAAAGCCTTACTTGGAACAAAATTAATATATTTCAAAAAGTTTTTCAACTCTGATATAATTTGTTCGTCAGATCTTGGACCAACATAATCAACCACCACCTGATCTGTTTGAGAACGAAGCCAAGAAACATATTCTTCTAAGGTCTTACCTCCCTTTTTAGAAGGAGTGGATATTTTATCACCTACTGTTCCTTTAGGTTCTAATCCCATTTCTTCCTTAAGGCTTTTAGGATTACCTCTCTCACGAAGAAACCTCAAATCACCTCCTACAATCTTCCTTGCTATAAAATCAAAAATATTAGCATAAGACGGCAATCCTTCTTTTTCTATATGAGATTCTATTTCGTTTAACATAAGAGAGAAGTTTTTCCTGGAGGTACGCTTCTTGCCAGGTAAAGACTGCGTAGCTTGTGCCGCAGGAGCCGGCTGGGCTGGTGGCGCCGGCCGAGTCCCCCGGACAGGGTCTTCCTCTGGCATTTCATCTTCGTAAATATCCACATCTTCCTTGGAAGTAACGGTCTTACCCTCATCGGAGAAAGGGAGATCATCTTCTATAAGTGATTTAGGTCTGGAAGATGATTTACCAAACTGAATCCTGATCTTAGGAGCGACAAACATCTCACCTTCGAAATCTATTCCAGATTCTACTTCAGACGTCACAATGTCTTTCACATTCCTGCTTTCATCTTCTACCCACTTAACAACATCAGGAACCGTAGATAATTTTTCTATAGCCTCACGAGCTTTTCTAAGCCCTGAAATAGGATTCAAATACGATACTTGATACGAAGCCGGATCAAGACCTAACTTGGTTAGATACGCATTAAGATCTTGTATGTCATCTTGACCCATCTGTAGCAATTCAGAATCACCAGATTCAAGCAGCATATCTATAAAAGACATCCATTTCTGCCCTTCCTCTGATTCTACAGAACGTAGGCTAACTGGGAAAAGATAATTAAGACCGTTTTTACCTTTGATGACGACTACCGGAACTCTTACATTTTTGTAATTATTCCCCTTGTCATTTAATATAGAATAAGCAAATGGGAAGCCTGTGTATTTAGATCCGTTCTTAAGCACGACTTTGCCATTTAATACATATCCAACATCAGATACTTTTTCAGCACCTTTTTCGGTAATGGGGAGATTTTCTACCTGGCCATATCCTTGACCGTTCACCTTCATGTTAAACACCGGTCTTCCGGGAAGGGTCTGGGCAACAACATGCGTGCCGACGCCGATGGTAGCCGACCGGCCGGCGTCCTTCTTCCACTTGTTAAAAGCCGTTCTTCTTATTTTACTTATACCATCTATGCCCCCTGTGTCAGCTTTTACAACAGAAACGAATCGGTTCCCACTCATGACCTTGATAACCATATTGGACACCAGTTTATTCTCAGCAGATTCTATTCTTTTTTTATCGCCGGACTGAACAGCATCATTGTATTCGGTAAAAAGAGACTGATTGTAGGTATCATTTACATCTATTTCGAGATTAACCTTATCTCCTTTTTTCAAAAAAGATAATGCTTCCTGATCTATTTTATCTACTTCATTCTCTCCGAATCCGACACCTGTTCTGTACGGAACCAACTCATCTGAATCAAGACGCTTATAAACCAAAGAATATGAATTACCCACGTCCTGAATAGACACGTCTGTGTAACGGTTAAGAACACGAGCCGATTCTTTGTCTATAGACCATCTCGCATGATAAGGCAGTTCTATCACGGTAGCCGTTTCTCCACCTATGTTAAGAGAATACCTTTTAGTGCCATTAGCGTTCGTTTCAGAGCTTATTTGAATAGGAACCAATGATTTTATAGAAGATATAAATTTATCGGCTCTAAGACCTGCAATTTCATACCTTTCGTTGCCATCGTTGGATATTCTTCTAACCATCAACGTCTCTGGATTCTGGGCGCTATCTATGTTAGCTCCAGGCGTATTATCGGATTCATCTAACTCATTTACAAGAGAATCTATATTGGTATCATCCTCCCCAAAATTACTTAACGTAGATTCGGAAATACGACCTTTATCAATAATCCTGTTTTGTTCGATATAAGGAAGGAGATCTGTGATGTTTCCAACCTGGCCAAGATCTTCTATGGTAAATACCGAATCGGCAAGCTTATCTTCGTCAACCTTCTCCCCTTTATCCCGTCTGTTCATTATGTCAACATACGAAGAAATAGCATCATCAAGCTCCTTCCTTTGATCTGGTTCTAAATTGGATTTAGCCATATCAATAATAGCTTTATTATCCTCATACACAGATCTCGGACTTGTAAGCCTATCAGCCTTCTCAGATAATGATTTTATGAGATTAACAGGACTGTCACCCAAAGACGATACATAATCATCAAAATCTTGTTTATATTTATCATACACATCTTTTTCTCTCGCAGTAAGAAGATCGGTATTACCTGTATATAGTTTATCAATTATAGACTGCCTTACGGCCGGAACCATAATAGGATTATCCATAGCAGCCTCATAATCTTCATCTGATACAGACTCCGTAAGCGGTGACTCTTTTATATCATCTTCTGCTTCCTTCATCCTATCTTCCCTTACTTTATCAAGAGCATGCATAAAAGCCTTGATAGTCCAAGCTTCGTCTTCCGAAATCTTACCTTCTGACACAGCTTGATCTACTACCTCATCAGTATCATATTCACCGACTTTATTAGGCTCTGCAAAATCAGGAACCTTGTCATCCCCCTTATAAGGAGTAGACCATAGAGAAGACAGCGCTTTTGAAAATCCCCTGTTTTCCTCAGCTAAGAATCTTTTATCAAGCATCTTAGACAAGAAGTTATTCATATTCCTATAGTCCATCAAACTCCTTCGGTATTCATTTACCAAGGATCTCATGGCTTTGTCTTTGGCTGTAAACTTCTTTTCCTGTCTTGATTTTACATTAAAATAATCATCAAAAGCCACAAGTGTATCATAGGCTTCTATTACATCTTGTGAACTTATGGGAGAAAGAGGAGATGATAAAACAGATTCGGTTTTACTTACCAACTCTTCTATCGAAAACTCTTTTCCTATTAACGTTGATAACTCAGACAACGAATTGTTATAATTGGTTCTAAGGCTTTCCAATTCTTTGGTTTTTCGTTGTATGGATTCAGCTTGCGGATCTTTCCCTTCTACATTACGAGGGCGGGTAGCAAGATCTTCTATTTCGGATTCAAGTTCTTCTATCCTTGACCGTATGCCACGGATAGCCATCGCCCGCTCCCTTGCCCTGTCCGACAGCCGGGAGAACGTACTTAGAGCATCCGCCACGCGAGGCTGACCCGAAAGCGTTTCTATGACAGAAGCTATGTCTTTCATTCTTGATTCCGATTGAAGACCAAGGAAAGCATTACGAGCCACGTATTTCCTAAACTCAATCTTAGAATCATCACCTATAAGATCTTCGGCAAAACTCTGGGCAGATCTGAAATCCGAAAGACGATTGTTATAATTATCAATAATAGAGTCCTTGTATTTCTTTGCCTCTTCCAAAGACATTCCATTAGCTTCGGCTATTTCCGAAATAGGCATCATATCAATCATCTGCCGGAAATTTTCAGCCGAATCCTCTAAGGTTCCCATTTGGTTGTCAATAGACATCTTTTCAAACATAGCATCATCAAGCTCCTTACCAGTCATAGACTGGGCATCGGAACGAACTTGAGGCCCTAAACTCATTGATTTTTTCAACGTATTCAAAGCCGCCATGTTAAGATTAGAAGATGCTTTGTTGTATTCATTCACTTGCCTTTCCAGCAAGATCTGACTATTGCTATACTCTTTCAACCCAAAGAAGCCTTCCCTCATACCGAACAAAGAACCGATAATAGCACCGATTCCTATTTCAGTCCATCCTTCTTTAGACGTATATTGCTTTTTAAATCCTTCAGAAATAGCATCAAGAACATCAACGGCTCCGTTCATGGCGACATTATCATATCTTGACTTAACATATTCCTCAGCCGTATTCTGGACAGCACCTTGAGATCCTTCTTCCCATAAGCCTTCAGATACCGGTCTTTTCATGATATTGAAAACATTGCCTGCTATCTTCTGTCCTATATTGGGATTGGTTATTTTAATAGCCATCTCTCCCGGCTTAGCAACTTCCGTCCCTAATCCAAATAAATGCTTGTTGAGCCTCTTTTCCAACCCTGGTATAGCCTTGCCTCCTAACCCTATATACTTACCAAAAAGAAGCCAGTTAGATAATCCTATGATACCCATATTGGCGGCAAATATAGCACTACCTACATCAGCATTAGAATTACGAAAAACAGCCATTTCCTCTGCATTGGGATCACGACCATAAATCTTACGATAATAATCCTTGAAATCAGACTCAGATTGCTTCATAAAAGAATTTGCTTCAACCGATGACTCGAATCCGGCACTGGTAGCCAACAACGTCATGGTCTTAGCCGCCTCCCCTACATTTCTTCCGGTAGCAACTCCTTTTCTTACATAGTCGTTAAACACGCTTTTAAGGCTTCCTATGCCCCTATTGGCAGCTTGCCTTGCTGCTAACTTAGCTCCGATTCTTCCACCTAATTTAGCGCCTATATTACCCAATGATCCAACTCCAAGTCCTCCGGTCATGTACGCTGATATCATGGCTCCTACGGTAAAAGACATACCATTACCAAGGACGTCATTCCACAAGAAATTACCGGTATCCTTAAAAAGCTTCTGACCAAAATTATAATCTTCTACCTCTTTCTTGTAATAATGGGGAAGAAGCATGTCTATTTGCTGGTCAAGATCACCTACAAACTTATCCATGTTAGTGTTTAACGCAGCTTTGTAACTTCCCTCAGATGCCATATTGATAAGTTTGTCAGGCAATGACACAACTCCTTGCGCACCGTACAATGCGGACTTTAAAGCGAATTTGCCTACACCATTCCAAAACTTACTCCATCCGCTCTGTCTTCTGGCATAATAATCCTCATTGTTTATACCCGGAATATAGTTGGGATATTTTGTACGCCATACCCCATCATTACCCATCTGATGACTTTCACGGATACTTACCTTCGGTCCATAGGGATTAAGAGGCGGCGGGGCAGGTGTAGCCCCCCTGTAGCTGTTACGAGCCAGTGCCTCCGAGTAGCTGTTGCTTATCTCCTTGGCTATATACGGTTCTTCGTATTCGGCAGCAGCTATCCTTGATGCGTAATCCGGAAATTTAGGTTGGGCATACACACCTTCACCAGGCATATAATTAGGAACCAGAGGTGTTGTCGTCTCTGGTAATGTAGCCGGAGTGTAATTCTCTTCTTCGGCTAATTTCCTTTGCCTTGCCACATCTTCGTAAGTGGTTTTAGCAGCAGGATTATATCTATCTATATTATTGTCAGCCATAAATTTTCTGCAAAAAATCGTTCAACTTACTAAACTTGTCATTCATATTGGGCGTGATATTTATTCCTCTCATATACGGATCCCTCATCTGATCAAGACGTTCTTGAACAGCCTCCTTCACATATTTTACAAAGAAGTACTGAGGACACTTCTGGTGAATGCTATTCCAGTAATCCGCATACTCATCATTACCTGGATCCAAAGGAACAAAATCCGAGAACAACAATGCAGGATTTTTAGAATTTTTAGTCCTTTTGTCATAGAAATTGACCGCTACCTCTCTTGAACCCCTATCGTCCATTCCCTCCAACTGAACTGATATATTATCAGACATGTCAATAAAATTATCAACAAGGGTTTTAACAACATTCATTTCTTCTGGCTTAAGGTAAGAACCATGAACCTTTACTATATCATAAAGATCATTCTTAACATCAGCCTTAGAAGCCAAACGGGGAAGACCATTACGTATAAGATACTTATCATAAGAATAACCTTCCTTCTTTCCGGTATCTACAAAATCACAGGTTTCAAAACTTGATTTGTAGCCATCTACCGGATAATTGCGCTCCTCGACCGAAGGATCTATACCCGCCTTAAGAAGCTCGTCATTCGTAATCTCAACCCTTTCTGTAACATAAGAATTTTCACCGGAACCTACTTGAGCAGTCAAGAATCTTCTAACGGTGCCATTATCTATCTCGGCATCCATATTAATGGCATTAATAGCAGTAGGATCCAGATTATTTACCTTTCCTGCCATGTAACCAGACAATCTTCTAAACTGAGCCTTCTGCAAAGACTTTTCCGGCGAATCGGCATTCCAATTGTATCTTTTGTAAGAATCAAGGTAATGATACTGAGATAACTTATCAGAAATCTGATCGGGAGATACAGACATTTTTATCTCATCCTGCATCTGACTTGCTATCATATCAGACACCCTACTGTTTTTCTCAGCATATCTTAGCTGGGTAATAGTCAATGGTTCACCTTCCTGATAATCTTTTAAATCTATATCACCATCCTTATCTATGGTCATATAATCAGATATATTAAAATCAGGATCGCCATTGAGTTTCTTCATTCCATTAATAAGAGCCAATGTACCAGTAGAAGAACCATTATTCTCGCTTGTAATAGCATCAGATATGTTTTTCCCCAACTTGCCGGCACTCACCTTAGCTCCTAATGACGGAGATATAGCACTAAGAATATCTATTCCTCTTGAAGGATCCATCATGTATTCTCTGAACCCTACGGCATCAGATACACCAGTTGTTATGGCTGTGGCGAGCAGGAAGGCTCCAGCCTTATCATCTGTATTGGTAAGATTCATAAAAGAATTTCCTTTCATAAACTTAGCATTACGAACTTTCCTGATAATATCCTTATTTTTTTTAGTAACTATATTATCTATTTGATAATCAGTTATGTTATTTATAGCCTTTGCAGCTCCATTTGCCTTAGAATCAGAAAGAAGTAAAGCATCATAAGCTTCAGACAATCTGTTATTTCCTTGTCCGAAATATCCGTTTTTCTGACCTCCATTATTTTTTAAATAAGAATATATCCGTTCTTCAGGAGTCATATTAGCATACAATCCTGGGTCAGTTTTTTCTTCTTCGTATGATGCTGCAACGATATTGCTTCTGTCTGTAGGAGATAATGAATTATATAATTTCAATAAATTTGCTCTACGCTCTGTGGAAGAAGATGTGAGTTGTTCATAAGGGATATTAGCCAAATTAACAGATCCTATCTTACCCGTTCCAGAATTGATAGCCGTAGGCCCGTCCATAGGAGCCATCGGCACTCCTACACCGCCTGCTCCTCTTGTGCCTCCGGATGAGCTTTCAGTGCCCATCTTGGAACCGTAAGTACGCATGTATTCGGTTTCAATCTTAGCCTGAGCAAGCTGCTCATTCGCCAATGATATTTCAACCATAGACTTGGCATTGTCAGTCAAAAACTTTTGCTGAGCCCTATCCTCTGCCAACCTTGCAAAATAAAGATCATCTTTCTTCCTTTCAAAACTTGTATTGTCGTATCTCCATGCATCAACCATCTTATCGAAAAGATTATTGGTAACAACAAAATTAGCAGCCGCTACCGGATCTGATGAAGCTATTATCATATCTGCCTCCCTCTTGGCTTCTGCTTTCTGATTTTTAGCTTCCTGTATCTGACTGTCAATACGATCAATAATATCCTTATTATCCCCTACTGATTTCTTTTTTGCTTCCAATGCTCCTATATGCCTATCGTATCTTTCGACATAAGACCCAATGTATTGACTAACCAAATCCGGATTACTGAACACCGGATTGGTAGCTGCCATGTATGATGCTTCTATTCTCATCTGATTCCTCATGTTTTCAGATAAGTTAGCAGACACAAAATTCCTTATCTGGGAATCAGTAAGCTCATCTACGTTGACTTCTATGATTCCACCAGTAGGATTACCTTTAACATCATATTCTGTTGTCTGAATCTTCTTGCCTTCGTTGTTTTTCCTAAAGTCACTAACCAGCTTATTTATCTCCTTAGTATAATCAACATAAGGAGAATAATGAAGACCTCCCAACCTTGATCCTGCTTTACCATCTGACCTCCATTTGTAATAAGGGTCCAAAGCATGCCATTCATTAATAGGAGAATAAAGCTCAGGATGATTCTGTTTTATAGATTCTATTTCCTTCATAACCCTCCTGCCTTCTTTTGTGCCGGCAATAGCGTTAATGACCGTATCATCCAACACCGAACTGATCTCTCCTTGTATGGCTCTCGTAACACCATCAGAAGAAAGATCCACGCCTTTGAATTTTTGATTGATGTTAGCAATCACACCTGACATCTTATCTTCCATATAAGCGCGGGCTTCAGGCTTATCTATCTCTTGACCCATAAGATAATCTACCTGGGTATAGATCTTTTCACGAGCAGCATCAACCTTCTGCTGTTTGTACATCATGACGTCCTTAACAAGATCTATGTTGTAAGGACTAACATACGGGGCATATTGCCTTAAAATACTATACTGTGAAGCCACTATTTGGTCCTCCTTCTTCTTTTATTTTCGTCATCTTCTTCATTTAAACTTCTCAAGTAAGGTGTAGAATAATCACCCATATTCATCACATCCTGATTACCTTGAACGTAAATAATTTGACCACTTGGAAGCATTCTCATATTCGGAGCTATGGAAGCTATGGTATTCAACGATGTACGAACATTGAACTTATTCTGTATCTCACTGTTTATGCTGTCATAATAACGAGCAAGATTTTCATCCCTTATAGCCATAGCCTTCAATAACCCAGATTCATAACGTTGCCTTTCCACTATGTTCTTATCGTCTGTCTGAACATAAGCCATTTCATTGAATCTATCAGCTTCGTTTATTTGCCTTGCGTTATTGAAATTTACTTCGTTAATGTACTTGGCTATATTGCTTCCGGCTATGGCGTTCATATTAGCCAGAATAGCAGAGCGCTGGGAGTCGGGCACGTCACCTACTGCGTCCAACTGAGCCGATGTCGCGCGGTTGAGCTCGTTGATATACTGATCAGCAGATTGGAGAACCGGATCTATTCTCGGAGCCTGATGCCTTTCCAATCCCTCTATCTCCAAGCCTGTATCGAGCGTTCTCAGCATCTCCGGGAAGATAGGACCGAACGCCGCCGGTCTGTCCTGTCCTTTAGGTCCGTTGTCTTCAACCACCTCCTCTGTATCGGTGTCGGTTGCAGTCGTAGGCGTACTTGCTTTCGGTTTTACCTCTATCCCTCCAGGAGATCCAATCTTAGGCGGTGTAAGGCCTGGTGCTATGGGACCGGCCTCAATAGGCTTCATTTCTGGTTTAACAGACTCAAGAACGAAGTCTATTTCCGGCATTAACCCACTATCTCTTAAAGCAACAAACTTATTATAATCGGAGCCCAGAATCTTCTTAGCGGCATCAGATTTATCACCAAATAAGTCAACATAATTCTTTATCCCTTTTTCGTTTAACAATCTTTTTTGCTCTGCCGAAACAACGTCCAACCCATAATAAGAACGAGTAGCTGTTGTCTGACCAAACTTATCATCTACGGCAAATGAATTATAAGCCTGATTCCCTCCGTAGCTTCCGGCGTCCTGGCCCCAGAATCCGTATTCATCTCTGAATTTCTTGGCTGCATCAGCATTCGTAATAGCGCCTACATCAGCTAACGCCCACAATGCATTTAATTGCCTGTTGTATCCTTTCTGGAAACCTTCTGTATCAAAATCACCATCCGTATTGTACTTGTTAGCCCATCGGTTTATGTCGAGCAAATTAGATACCGCCTTATCATTTACCCTGCCGTATCCTAAATTGCTTCTATGTTGGAGATTCTGGTTGGCATTGACACTGGAATCAGGATTAAGGATCTGCTCACGACCACTAACATCAGATATAGTCATATTAAGAGTTCGTCCAAATAACTGATTGATAAGCTTATTGTAGCCGATAGCATTCTTTCTAAGTTCCTCCAGCTCCTTCTGAGTAGGTCCACCTTCAGCCATTTTCCTGGTTTGCTTAACATACTCGTCATATATCCAGTTCTTGGCATCTGATTCTGCAATATTAAAAGCCTTGGCTTGTTTCTTTACCTGATTCAGATCAACAACCCCGCCATCCCTGAAGAAAGCATCCATCTTCTCGTTACGCTTAGATTCTTCCTGTTTGCCATAAACGATTTCAGCGAAAGAACGAAATTGTGCTTCAAGCTCGTCTATCTCTTTCTGGTTTTCATTGACGTACTTGGAAAGAATAGAAGCATTAAGATTAGATGTATTTTTATCTTTTACATCTTCATTTTTCTCTAATCTCTTATATACACGCTCCTGATCTTCGTACTTATCAGACAAACCGATCTTCTTCTTATATCGATCAAGGAGTGTAGCATACGTATCTTTAGACGTTGCCTTAATACCGTAGTTTTCTCTAACGTAAGAGGCGAACTCATCATCTATCTTACGATAATCGGAAACAATATAAGCTTCCGGTAAATCAACTGGCGTGCCTCCATTCTCATGCCTGTTTCCTTTAGCTTCCATAGGCCCCACTGAATCAGGCGTCAGCACATACTCGCCTTTCTCTATCTCTACGTTAGCATTATCCTCCATAGATTTAGGAAGAGGATAAATATATTCGCCGGTCATATCAGACGTATCCATCTTCTGACCGTTACCTAAATTCACGCCACCACCTTCACGTTCCCACTTGATGAATTGCTGACGACGCTCCTTGGCAAGTTTTTCCCTTGCAGCCTGCTCGTCTCTGCTGGCAGCATATGCAGCAGATGAAGCTCCCATGATATTACGGGTAAGACCTAATCCTAAACTAACACCAGATAAGGCAGCTTGAGCCACGTTAGCACCCACCTTATTACCAGCTCGTATCCTGCCAAGGCTGGATCCGAACATCTGAGCTCTGCTGGTTAGGTCGGGTGAGTAATATGGGATAGTCATAGGATCGAGAGGATTGCCGTCTTGAGATCGCTTATCTTTTTCATTGTTAGCATCATTAGCATCCACTACAGTACCCTTCGGCATAGACGACGGATCTACGGTGACGTTATTATTTACGTTCATGGTGGGCATAGAAGGCTCCTGTAATTTTATAGTAGAATAATCAGGACCTACTATATTATCAAAACCAGCCTCCATCTTGTTTATATCCTCATTTATCTCAATCATACCAGGAACATTAGACATGTCCATATTGATATAAGGATTAGATGTCGTGTCCGCCTGCTGGGTAACGTCTTGAACACTACCTCCTGGTGCGAATATTGGACGATTTTTTATGATTCGTAATCTCATATCTTCTCTTTTTTCACAAAGATAAGAGAAACGGACGAGAAAATCCAACGGAATCGAATCCATTTAAAAATCAAGATGGTAGAGGCGGAGCCTCTTTGTTTATAGGGGCGTTGACAGCCTTTTCTTTCTTCTTGTACAACTTGAGAGCTTTCCTGTATATAGATAACACAACCGGGCTCTGGATTTTCTTCATAGCCTTGATAATAACATCTGAAGATAAGGCAGACATCACCACCGCATTAAGAAACGAACGAACAGAATTGTATTTCCCATCAAATCGCTTTAATAATCTCATCCTGAATGATTTATAAAAATATGATGCAGATAACTCCTTAAGACCATTATTTCTAAGACGCTTATTTAAAAACATCAAAGCCTTCTCTGAGAAGCACATTCGATTTTTACCTTGTTTATCTGTTGCATGTGAAAACCAGGACCATGCCGTGCTTGGGTGCTTGGCAATCCTATCAGCAAAGCTATCCAATATGCTGGTTCTGAGATCTCTTTTATGAGCATGGCAGGCGGCTATCTTCTCATCTCTACTAAGAGCTCCATTAAGACATCTAAATGTGGTACGTTCTTTTCCAATGAAATATTCAGGATGCTCTTCTGCGAATTGGGCCCTAAAAGCCTGATAACCATTCTTTCTCATTAAGTCTATCTGAGACCTAACATAAAACCTAACACACTTTTCTTCAGCTTCTTGAGCTTTCTTGCTACGAGGCTTACAAAGACAACCAAAACGACGGTAATCATAAACCATAGCCTCCACAAAATCATTGTACGGGAAATAACGACCAAATCCGTAGTTCCAGACCATGAAGCAACGCACGCGATCCTTCCAGTAGTCGGTGATGACAAAGTATTTACCAACCCTTTGTTTCTCATCAACTTTGTACCACCTATCAAATCTCCCGTTATAAAATAGATTAAAATACTTTAAATTGCCTAAACATTGACCGGCTGGTCTGCGTACTACATTATAGCCTAACTGATTGTGATTATTATAGATAACCTCAAGGGGTGAAACCGCCTCCTTTTTAAGGAGTGATTTGTGAAGCTTGTCGCAATATGTCATTTCTGCTATCTTTGCCATTGGTTGTTTGTTTTGTGCAAATATACAAAAAGTATTCATACTGACGGTAAAGAAATTGCACAACCCTGTATCCGGTTTGAGAAAAATAGGATACAGGGATTTTTGTTTCATATAGGCATGGTAAACGTAACCGATTCGTACCGTACCCGTAAGTCACTGAACATCAGTGGTGGGACAAGTTATCTAAAGGTATAATAGGATAAATGAATTTCCCCTATTATATATTCCATTCATACTCCATTCAGTCGTATTCATTTTATATATTTATATGTTATTCATATTTTTTAAATATCAATACTGTTTTAAATATACTTTTATAGTTTCGGAATCGAATCGAACGTAGTGAGTGAGATTTCGAAACAATTAATAATTTATCATTACGACTATTTACTTTTTAGCCTGATTGAGATTAAAAGTGATTGAGGATATCGACCGGAGGGAGATATGCGAAAGAACGAAAATATATTTTTATATTTTCAATATCTATATAAAGCGATTGAAACCGAATCGACCGAAGGGAGTGAGGTTGAGAGAAGCGATAACAGTTTCACGAGTAGCCACGAGATAAGCAGGCAGGCGGGTAGGAGAGGCCGTCGTGTGTTGTGAGGCAGGATAGCGTTAGCCCAAGCGCAGGTCCAGGTCAGTCCCTATCATTGCAGATTGTAATCGGTACGAAACATAAGAAAGCCGAGCCCTCTTGATCACGTCCTTCAACCTTCGGAATCCGGGTAACGAGTCTATGGCTCGGCTTTAGAAACATTGATATGAAAAAAAATTGGTTTCAATTAAACTTCTGTCACTCCCTTAATCCGGAGTTGAATACTGGGAAGGACTGATTGGATAAAGGCTCGTCTTTTATCTTCTTCGTTTTCCTTCATATGCTGCTGGTATCGTAGTTCTTTATCATCATCCTTATCTTCTTTTAAACTCAACAAATGAGCTACGATATCTTTACCATACGTTTCAGTCCATGTACGGAATCTCTCTTCCTCGGACTGTCTCTCCGGGGACGGAGCTTCCGGGTTAGGGAGGGCGGCTGCCACTTCTACCTCTGGAAGTGTTACTGATGCTGCTATTTCACCATCATCTCCGAATCCCATTTGACCATACAAAGATACTGAATTTTCTTCAATTTCCAAACCAAGATTTTTAGCAACTTCCATAGCATAGTTATAACGGTCATCATTTCTTATAACACTCTTATGAGGGCGCCCTGCTCCTTGGTTCCAAGCTATTACAGCATCTTTAAGGTTATCGGCGTTCATAAAGTCCTGCCGGCTGTAGTTGTAATACCCTGGTCCTTCTTTTCCTTTTCTTGTGTATAAGAAATTAGAATATCCGGTTTTCCCTTCGTATTCGTCAGCCAAGAACTCAAGTTGGTCTTTGAATGTTGGTGTAGAATGACCTTTCTTTTTGGCGTGCTTGAACAACTTATCCATGCGCTCATTATGCCATTGCTGTATGCCGTATGATGTTCTGTTGTCTCCGTATATGTCATCTTTAAGGCCGGATTCAGCCATGAGGTTACCTATGATGGCGAGCGCCTGTATCTTGGACATGCCGCGCTTATTAGTAAAGTAATCATATGCTTCACGCTGCTTGCCAATTACGCCGCCTTCCTCCATCTTACTTACATCATCTACTATACTCAACGTTGATATAACAGGATTTGCAATATCAAGTATATCATCCACTCTGTTTCCATATCTTCCCATAAAAGACATATTCCTTACCACATTCGTTCCTCCTATTGCTTCTGCCGCTCCACCAAGTATGCCGGCATAATTAAAGGCATTATCACCTTCTGGATCTAAGGCAATCTGACTTCCATCAATACCTATATTGGACAATCCTGCTATGGTTTGTATCTTGCTACTTTCTGCTATTGTCTTAAGAATTGGCATTAAATCTAACCCCATTTTATTATACAACCTAAGCATTCCAGGTGTGGAAGAAGCAACATCTGCAAGTGTAAGTAAAGATTCGACCATTAACTTATAAGGGTAAGCATCCTCCTTGTTCTTGTCCTCCTTTCCCTCTTTAGCATCACCTATTCCCCCTTTTACTTTATCTATATCTATGGAATCTAAAAGATTATTTATAATAGCTCCTATTTTTTCCCCATTTCCATCTTTGGATATTATCAAATTTCCTATTTCACTGTTTGAAAACCCGGCTATTCTTCTAAATTCGTCCTCATTAATTTCACCTTTTTCAAGATCTGAATGAGCTTGTTCAAGTAATCTCCTCCTCTTTTCTTGCCACTCTCCATTGTCATTTTGTCTTTTTATAATCTCATCTCTCTTGTCTGTATCACTCCACCAATGTTTAGCTTCTCCACCTTCTTCGTATTTCCTTACAAATCTTTTAGGTAAAACCTTATCATTATTTCGAAGCACACTACCTTTTTTAGGATCGTATTTGATACGCTCCCTTATCCTAAGAGGGACACCCCTTTCTGGTATGATGTCTTCCGCTATCTTCTTTCGACTAAAATCATAATCATCCTTAACATCTAACATACCAGCATCCGGATCCCATCTTACACTGAAATTCTTCAACGCACCTAATCCGGAAGCTTCGTTTACTTTTTCAAAATTGTCACCATATACTTCTTCTCTAAATGGACTTACACCTTCATTTACTAAAATCCATTTTCCTGGATTTTCAAATATATTTTTATTTAGTTTATCAAGTACCTTCTTGTAATCTCTTATTTTTCGTTTACTTTTTTCATCAGCATCCTTATATGCCTCGTCAAGCATGTTGTTCATATATTCTTTATCTAATAAAGATTGTATCAAAATAGCTTGTTCTTGAGGCAATCCCACGTACTGAGCATCATCATCATCGTCATCAAAACGATACTTGCTTGCCGGTAATCTACTTATATCTCCGTCCGTGTAAGCCTTCCACATTTTCTCTTCAAAATCGGTGGCGGTATCTTCTCCGGATCGCTCCCTATTAGGATCCAACATTCGTTTCACAGTAGGAATAAAATCGGCAATTAAACTAATAGGATCAGTGTCTAATATTGGATTAACGGATTCATACCATTTATTAGGATCAGCGTTATTAGCTATACCTACTGATTTTACATCAGAATCAGATATCCTAACCTTCTTGCCATCATATCCTCTCCCTACATGCCCTGTATCGCCGTATTTTGCGGCTACATGACGAGCGTCTTCGTATTTTGAATCATCAGTACCTTCTCCTACAGATTTGTCCTCTACGGGCTCGTTTTCAACCAGGACGTAGTTACTGTCGTCATCCACCGTCCAAGGCTGGTCTGTCGGCGTAGAGAACACCCGGCGCTCGAAGGCCCGGCGCTTCTTCTGGCCATCCATGTCGTCTTTCCATTCGTCATGATTTATTTCCTTAACCGCCTTATCAAAATCTCCTTCTTTAAGATATTTGAATAGCATAGGACTTTTCATATAAGTATCAGCACCAGCATTGTAATACAAGCTAAAAAGAGCATCACGCTGATTATTGTTTAGACTATCAAAGTTTGGAGTAAGTTTCCTAAACTCAGGAACGAACGTATTTACTACACCTGCAAATTCTTTGTCCGCCTGCTCTTCCGTTATACCCTTCTTGTATTTTTTAAGAAGGTGAGGCAAGTTAAATCCGTATCCGACAGTAATATTTCCTTCACCATCGTCATACGGTTTTGACCTAAATTTTTCCCACGACTTCAAATATTTAAGAATATTTTCTGAAGGTTTCCAATCTGACTTACTCTTCTTTGCCATCTTTCTCTTCCTCCTTCTTGAACTTATGGTAAGCATCACAAACCTTATCAACTAACCATCCCATCAGGCAGGCGGCATGCTCATCTCCTCCTACTTCAAAACTGTAATCCATATTAAGATACTTACAATAAATAGAAAGACCATGCAGGCATTCGTGCCCTATGGTTCTCACATCCATATCAGACAGTGAATGAAATAAGAAACATATTTCTTTCCTGTGATTGGTTCGGTTTCCTACGAAAATAGTTCTGCCACCATAATCATCAGTCCATCCCTCCCAGCTCTGATCTTCTACTTCCAGGTTGGCGAACGTCTTAACTATATACTCTTCATCTGCTCCAAGCAATACCCTTACATTATAGGGGTATATATCATTTTTATATAATACTTGTTTCATAACAAACTGTTTTTCAACAAAGGTAAATAAAAAAGCCGAAGATATACTCACGTACTTCTTCGGCTATACCTTTAAAGCTAAAACTTGTTTACTATGGAAATTACAATTAATAACAAAAGTAATGATTAGATCTTTATTTTCTTAATCTCCTCAAGGTGATTATATACCATTTTATACCATAAATGCGAAATGATACATATTTATACGGAAATCCGTACCGGGTTCCACCAAAACCCTCTACCTTTTGG
>ULZK01007758.1_pt1 | contig 34240 bp, 27 predicted proteins | sample 1963021 | NCBI WGS metagenome assembly ULZK01 (sample SAMEA4835887, study PRJEB28245) | human gut metagenome | biome: gut microbiome; material: fecal sample | place: Denmark | collected 2008 | reverse complement strand
CTGAATATCTTGATAGGATATTCAGGCATTCCCGTTTGTCATTATGTCTTTATCTGTCCTGGTCTTCGTTCTTCACCATCCCTTTATACTTTTCCGGCAATGCACTCTCCACCGCCGCATAAGCCTCGTTCATGCTTGCCTTGATGTTTTCTGCCCCTTTCCCTTTGGGAGGAATAGGTTCATGGATGGTCAGTATCATCCGGTGACGGTGTATCCACTTTCCGGTGCGTGGAAGAATCTCGAACGAGCCGTCTATAGTGACGGGCACCACTTCCAGTTGCAGTTCATCTGCCAACTGGAAAGCACCTCTCTTGAAGTACCCCATGTGTCCCGTGAAGGTACGTGCCCCTTCGGGAAATACTACCAGTGACACGCCGTCTTTCAAAGATGATTCTGCCTGCCGCATGGTGGCAAGCACCTTCTTGGGGCTGGAACGGTCGACGAAGATATGTCCTGCGCTCTCGCATGCCTTGCCGACAAACGGGATTTTGCGCAGGCTCTTCTTCATCATCCATTTGAAGTTCCGTCCCAGGAATCCGTATATCAAGAATATGTCGAAGGCACCTTGGTGATTGGGCACAAACACGTAGGAAGTACGTTTGTGTATTTTCTCCCTTCCATGTACCTCCACCGGAATAAGCAGTATATAGCAGATGAGCTGTGACCAGATTTTACCGGGATAGTAACCCCAGATATGCGCTCCTCCTATCAGCGAACCGATGATGGTGACCAATGCTGTAAGGATAGTCAGTACCAATAAAATGGGCAACGCAAAGCAAACCTGATAAATAATATAAAGTATCTTCATAGGTGTCGGATTTTTTATTGCTACAAAGATATACCTTTTTCTTATTTCGTCACTCTTTCTCTCTTACTAATTTTAGTACTGTAATTTCCGGCCATGCCCCGAACCGGAACGGCAGTCCTACATAGCCGATGCCAATATTTACGTACAAAGCCCTCTTGCCTTCGTAGTACATTCCTCTCCATTCCGGATAGATAAGTTCGGCAAGGGAATGTCCGAACAGGATGCCTTGCATGGCGTGGGTGTGTCCTGCAAGCATCAGTGAAATATCCGATCGGGGCAGTACCTCGCGCCTCCAGTGGGTAGGGTTATGGCTGAGCAATATTTGGAACATCCCTTCCGTACCCTGCATGGCTTGCGGCAAGTCTGCAAATTGGGAGAAAGGAGGCTCCCCGTCGTTTTCCACACCGATGAGGGCTATGCTGTCACCTTTGTGATGAAGGATGTCATGCTCATTGTTCAGCAGTTTCCATCCCATTGCTTTCTGCTGCCGGATTAAATAGTCCAGATTGGCGATTTCTGCTTTCGGGCTTTGCCAGTGATAGTATGAGCCATAGTCATGATTGCCGAGGATGGAGTATACTCCGTCCGGTGCATATAGTTGGGAGAGTATTTCTTGGAAACCATCCAGTTCGTGGCTCTGCTGGTTCACGAGGTCACCGGTGAAGACAATCAGGTCCGGCTTCTGTCCGTTGACTAAATCGACCAACTGTTTGATGGGTTCCGGATTGCCTTGCCAACTGCCGATGTGTATGTCCGATATTTGCACGATGCGGTAGCCGTCGAAACCTTCCGGAATATTGGCAGAACGGTATTCCACTTCTTTTGTATCGAAACGGGTGATGCCTGCCAGGGTACCGTAAAGGATATTGAAGAAGCTGACGACAGCCAAAACCAGTCCTATAGCGGTGAACGGGCTGCGGGGACAACGACGGATGATGAAGTGTGCCAGTACTCCCACCAGCGAGCAAAGCATGAATATGGTTTTTGGAAAGACAAACAGCATGATGGTAATTGCCAGTCTGCCTATGGCCTGCGTATGGTTTGACATCGCATTGTCGCCCGTAAGGAATATGAAGTAAACATAGCCTGCCGCTAATAGCAAGGTGGGAAGCCAATAAAGGCAGTGAAGGACTGCCTTTCTGGTTTTTCTTACTACATAAACCAAGTAAATGTAAAGGTCGGGGATGAGAAGGAAAAGGATGAAAACAAGAGTTACTCGGTGCATATATCTTTCAATTCTTCAATGTTCTTTTTAATATTGTCCAGATGTTTGTAAATCACTTTTTTGTAGAGAATATAGATAATTAGCGCGTCAAATACTACGAAAAGGGTAATCAGTAGGGCTTGTACGCTGGCTGGTGCCAGATGATATTCCATCACCCAATAGTTGAGGATATTGAAAAGGATAATCCAAATGGAGATGCCCATCACTTCATATCTGGTCCATTGGCGGAAGGTGGTCATACGGCGACTGACTTCGGCAACCCCCATTTCATCAATACGCGTGTCCTTGTTCCAGCGGTATGTTTTCCAGTCCCACCACATGCCTATGAGGATGCTTATAGCGATGAATCCCAGTAAAGCGACAATCTTGCCTTGCAGCTGCTCATTGAAGCCGAAGGTGGGCAGCAACAGCCATATAAGCAGAAGGGCTGCCAGACCTACCGCTCCCATTCCGATAGAGAAACGCTGTATGACTACGAGTCGTCCCAGACTTTTGCGGGTATTGGCCTTGTAGCCGGCAATCAGTTCGGTAATCTGCTGTTCGTCAGCAATCGGTTCTTTCTGCAACTGTTCATTCAGTGCGTTCCATGATTTCTTCAGTTCATCCAGTTCCATATATTTATTCCTCCTTATTCATTTTTTTCAATTTGTCCTTGATGCGGCTGAGTTTGGTGGCAACGTTTGTCAAGGTCAGCCCGGTGATTTCGGCAATTTCTTCGTAGCTTTTCTCTTCCAGATAGAGCAGTATGATGGACTTTTCCAATTGTCCCAGTCGGTTTATCATCCGGTAGAGCTGCCGTAGCATGGCTTGTGTCTCGTCGGTTTCTTCAGTCCGGTCGGCTTCCTGGGTGAGGGTGACGATTTCGGGGATGTTCTTTTCTTTGCGGATAAAGCTGATGCACGTGTTCAGTGCGATGCGGTAAATCCATGTGGAAATCTTACACTCCCGCCGGAACTTGGGAAATGCTTTCCATAAGTTGAGCACCACTTCCTGATACAGGTCGTTGAGGGTAGCATTGGGCGTGGTGTACAGATAGCACACCTTATATATCACGCGCTCATACTCCCGTACCACGGATACAAACTCTTGTTCTGCATTTTCCATCTTTTAGCTTCTTTCGAATTGCTTTTGCACTGTTAGTCGCATTGTGTGGCGATAAATCACAGTTCAAAAAGGATTATTTTAATGTGTTAATGTGCCTATATGCTAATGTGCCAATGACCTGCGGCATGGTAGCACAATATACATATAGCGCAGCCAATTGGCACATTAGCACATTATTCATATTGTAGTGGCTAAAAACTTCCGCATATTCCCTATTGGCATTCCCCGGCGGCGGGCGTAGTCTTCCAGCTGGTCTTCTCCAATCTTGCCCACTGCAAAGTATCGGGATGCGGGATGTGCCAGCATCATGCCGCAGACGGAGGAGTGAGGGTGCATGGCTCCATGTTCAGTCAGCGTGATGCCTATCTGTTTCATGCCGAGCAGTTCGTCCAGCAGGAAATTCACGGATTGGTCGGGTAGGGAGGGGTATCCCACAGCGGGGCGGATGCCTTGGTACTTCTCGACCAGCAAATCCGGAATGGACAAGGATTCGTCGGGGGCATAGCCCCAAGCCTCCTTGCGGACATATTCGTGCATCTTTTCTGTGGCGGCTTCGGCGAGGCGGTCGTTCAAGGTTTGTACAAGGAGATGTTTGTAAGGGTCGTTCTTGTAAGTCTCTTCGGCCTCTTCACTGATGGTAGAGGCGAAAAGTCCTACGATGTCGGGCGTGCCCGAAGAGAGGGGACGTACAAAATCACTCAGACAGAGAAATGGACCGCCATCGGGTTGGGGTGTCTGCTGGCGGAGCAGTGGGAAGGTTGTTCCTTCTATCAAGAGGTTATCTCCGTCTGCATTTGCCTGGCAAAGCCTGAAGATGCAATGGATGGAGATTGTTTCGTCCAGTCGGCCGAGCATTCTATTGGCTTCCTTGAAGAGCTGCATGGCTTCGGAAGCTTTGATACGTTCCTCCTCGGGAAAGGTTGTCAGCCAAAGTGCACGGCAGGAATCGCAGCCATGGATGTTGGCTATAGCCGCAAAGCGAGGCTGGAAGCCCCAGGCATGGAAGAAATAAATCCAGTTGATGTAAGGGGTTACTTCATGAATCCGATACGAAAGCAATTCATGCCCCGGTGCCAGTATTGTCCTTTTCATCCCATTTAATCCTTAATCCCTAATCCTTAATTCCTAGCCTTCACTCCCCAAATCTCAGTTCCTCGCCACGATAAGCGTCGTCCACCATGCCGTCGCTATAAACGGGATGTCCGTTGGCAAAAGTCCTTTCCACTTTCCAGTTGAAGGTATGCCCTTCCAATGGGCTCCAGCCGCATTTGCTCAAAACTTTGTCGGCTGTCACTTCCCACGGGGCATCGGGGCGTACCAGCACAAGGTCTGCCCGGTAACCTTCACGGATATAGCCGCGCTCGTTGATGCGGTAAATTTGTGCGGGAGCATGGCACATTTTTTCAACGATGGTCTCGAGTGTGAATATTCCCTCATCTACCAGTTGCAGCATGCTGACAAGCGAAAACTGTATCATCGGCATGCCGGACATGGCCTTCAAGGCACCTCCTTCTTTTTCGGAGAGCAGATGGGGCGCATGGTCGGTGGCTATAACGTCTATCAGGCCGGAGTTGACGGCTGCACGCAGGGCATCGCGGTCGGCTTGCTTCTTAATGGCAGGATTGCACTTGATACGTGTGCCCAACGTGCGATAGTCACTGAGCGTGAAGAGGAGATGGGCAACGCATGCTTCGGCGGTGATATGCTTCTCGGAAAGTGAATAGTCATTGAACAGTTGCAGTTCCTTGGCTGTGGACACATGCAGAATATGCAGCCGTGCACCGGCAATCCTTGCCAGCCGTACTGCCAGCTCAGAAGATGCATAGCATGCTGCCGAGGAGCGGATGTAGGGATGCTTGCCTATGGGAATATCATTCTCTCCGGCAAACATTTCCTTATACTTGGCAATATTGTTCTTGATGGTTTCCTGGTCTTCGCAGTGGGCGGCAATCAGCATGTCTGTACCGTTGAAGATGTTCAGCAGGCTGTTCATCTTGTCTACCAGCATGTTTCCGGTACTGGAGCCCATGAATAGCTTGATACCGCAGACGCGGTGCTTGTCCAGCTTGCCGAATTCGCTGTAATTGTCGTTTGTTGCGCCGAAGTAGCAGGAATGGTTTACGATACACTTCTCGTTCAGCAAATCAAGTTTGGCGTTCAAGGCATCCAGCGTAGTGGTCACCGGATTTGTATTGGGCATATCCATGATGGAGGTCACACCACCTGCGGCAGCCGCACGGCTTTCGGTGAGGATGTCCGCTTTGTGGGTCAGCCCGGGATCGCGAAAATGTACATGGTCGTCGATGATGCCAGGCAACAGATAGCATCCGGTGGCATCTATGGTCTCGTCACAAGGGGCGGAGAGAGGTTTCCAGTTGGTCAGTACCTCTGCAATGCGCCCGTCTTCTATCACTACGGAACCTTTCACGGATTGTCCTTCGTTGACAATCGTAGCGTTATGTATCAATGTTCTTTTCATATCTTCCTAATATTATAGTAAACCCCTATCACTCTATCACCTATCACTTCATCTCCTTATCTACGGTAGGATATTTATGGAACCAACTGTTCCATTTCAACCGAATCACTCCGAATACGGCTTCACCAAAAATACTGCTGTTCATTTTGGAGGTGCCCAGTTCGCGATTGATGAAGATGACAGGCACTTCCTTTACCTTGAAGCCGCATTTGTAGGCGGTGAATTTCATTTCTATCTGGAAGGCGTATCCTTTGAAGCGGATACCGTCCAGATTGATGGTCTCCAATACCCGGCGGCGGTAACATACAAATCCGGCTGTAGTATCGTGGATGGGCAGCCCGGTGATGAAGCGTACATACTTGGAGGCAAAATAAGACATCAGTACACGTCCCATGGGCCAGTTCACTACGTTCACACCACTCACATAACGTGAACCGATGGCTACATCGGCACCCTCTTCGGAACAGGCGCGGTAGAGTCGCGGCAAGTCTTGGGGATTGTGGCTGAAGTCGGCATCCATTTCGAATACATACTCATAACCTCGTTGCAATGCCCACTTAAAGCCGGCTATGTAGGCTGTACCCAGTCCTAACTTTCCTTTGCGCTCCACCATGAAGAGGCGTTCGGGAAACTCCTGCTGCAAGGTCTTTACAATGGCAGCCGTTCCGTCGGGCGAACCGTCTTCAATGACAAGGATGTGAAAACCATGTTTCAGAGCAAAAACGGCACGGATGATATTTTCTATATTCTCCCGTTCATTGTAGGTGGGGATGATGACAATGCTGTCTGATGTTTGCATACTTATAGGTAATGGGGGTTATAACTGGGAACAAATGTAATACATTTCTTTTTTATCTGGCAGCATTTTCACACAAATCTTGATTTTGCAAAGTTCTGGCGCCACGACTCTTTCATTTATGTAGCTCCTTCTAACTCCTGACTATAAGGAATGCAGGTTAAATCAAAGAACCATATGCTTGACTTTGAACTTTAGCCTCAATCTTTAGCTATTCCCGTTTCAATCATTAACAGAAAACATTCAAACTATTAAAGAAAAACTTTCGAAGTATAAAGGATAAAGTGGGTAGATATAGGGAGAAAAAGTGCTCTTCAGTCTTGGTCTGTCTATCCCAAGCCTTGGGATAGACAGACCAACCCCTGGGATACATGTCCGCAGGCTGGGGATAAACTTTGTGTAACATAACTCCTGAATAGGGATTGTGCAGGCTGTGTTATTCATAATTGGAGGAAAAGAAGTTTCATTGCCTTCCCCGATAAATAGGGCGATACAGAAAAAAGGTGAAGGATGTGCAGGCTGACAGCAGAAAGATTATTTCAGAGAACATAGTTGCCGACAGGTCAAAGCTAAAGATTATTTGTGTATTTTTGCACCGAATTTATTTCGGTAGGATACCTTATGAGAGGCAATACCGGGGGAAAAAGCGCAAAGCAATGAATATAACTGAACTGCAACAATCTTATGCTTCCCATCCCAATGTAGAGGGGGTGTGCAGGCTTCTGAAAGATAACTCTGTCCGTCACCTATATTGCGGAGGTTTATATGCCTCTGCCGCTTCTTTGTTTTCGTCTGTATTGGTTCAGCGGGCTACTTGTCCGCTCGTTTTCATTCTGGGCGATATGGAGGAAGCCGGTTATTTCTATCATGATTTGACGCAGATATTGGGGACAGAGCAGGTATTGTTTTTTCCTTCTTCGTTCCGCCGCGCCATCAAGTACGGGCAGAAGGATGCGGCAAACGAAATACTCCGTACAGAAGTGCTGAGTCGCCTGCAAAAAGGAGAAGAGGGGCTTTGCGTGGTGACCTATCCGGATGCGCTGGCCGAAAAGGTGGTCTCTCGTAAGGAACTGGGAGAGAATACACTGAAACTGCATGCAGGCGAGAGGGTGGATATGAACTTCGTGACGGACGTATTGCGCAGCTACGGTTTCGAATATGTGGACTACGTCTACGAGCCGGGGCAGTATGCCGTTCGTGGCAGTATTATCGACGTCTTTTCCTTCTCTTCCGAATATCCCTTCCGTATAGACTTTTTCGGCGATGAGGTGGAAAGCGTCCGTACCTTCGAGGTGGAAACACAGCTCTCGAAGGAGAAGAAAGAAAGCATCGTGATAGTTCCCGACTTGAGCCATAGCCTGGAAAAAAAGGGAAGCGGCGGCATGGTGTCGTTCCTCGATTTCCTTCCGTCGGACAGCTTGCTTGCCATGCGCGATTTTCTCTGGCTACGCGAACGCATCCAGACCGTGCACGACGAATCGCTCACCCCACAGGCCATCGCCGCCCGTGAGTCGGAGGAGAATGGAGCCATCACGCTGGAAGGCAAGCTGATTGATGGTGGCGAGTTCACCCTGCGCGCCCTCGATTTCCGCCGGATGGAGTTCGGTAACAAGCCCACCGGAACGCCGGATGCTACCGTCTCGTTCCATACTACGGTACAGCCTATCTTCCATAAAAACTTCGACATGGTGGCAGAGAGTTTCCGCGAATACCTCTCCCGTCACTACACCATCTACATATGCAGCGACAGCCTGAAACAGACTGACCGCATCCGTGCCATCTTTGAGGACCGTGGAGACAACATATCCTTTACCGCCGTGGAACGGACGCTGCACGAAGGCTTTGCCGACGACACTTTGCGTATCTGCGTCTTTACCGACCATCAGCTGTTCGACCGCTTTCACAAGTATAACTTGAAGAGCGACAAGGCACGCAGCGGCAAGGTGGCCTTGAGCCTGAAGGAGCTGAACCAATTCACCCCCGGCGACTATGTGGTGCATACCGACCACGGTGTGGGGCGTTTTGCCGGACTGGTACGTATCCCCAACGGTGACACCACGCAGGAGGTGATGAAGATTGTCTATCAGAACGAAGATGTGGTGTTTGTCTCCATCCACTCTCTGCACAAGGTTTCCAAGTACAAGGGAAAGGAGGGTGAAGCGCCCCGCCTCAACAAGCTCGGCACCGGAGCTTGGGAGAAGCTGAAAGACCGCACCAAGACGAAGATAAAGGATATTGCCCGCGACTTGATAAAACTCTACTCGCAACGCCGCGAGGAGAAGGGGTTCCAATACAGTCCCGACAGCTTCCTGCAACGGGAGTTGGAAGCCTCCTTCATCTATGAGGATACCCCCGACCAAAGCAAGGCTACTTCCGACGTGAAGGCCGACATGGAGAGTGCCCGTCCGATGGACCGCCTGGTGTGCGGTGACGTGGGCTTCGGCAAGACGGAGGTGGCTGTTCGTGCCGCTTTCAAGGCTGTGGCGGACAATAAGCAGGTGGCTGTACTGGTGCCCACTACCGTACTTGCCTATCAGCATTTCCAGACCTTCAAGGAGCGCTTGAAAGGCTTGCCTTGCCGGGTGGAGTATCTGAGTCGTGCCCGCACCGCTGCTCAGGCAAAGGCTGTAGTGAAAGGGCTTGCCGAAGGGGAAGTGAATATTCTTATCGGTACCCACCGTATCCTGGGAAAAGACGTTAAGTTCAAAGACCTTGGTTTGTTGATTATTGATGAGGAGCAGAAGTTCGGCGTCTCCGTCAAGGAGAAACTCCGCCAATTGAAGGTGAATGTGGATACGCTGACCATGACGGCTACACCCATTCCCCGTACCTTGCAGTTTTCGCTGATGGGTGCGCGCGACTTGAGCGTCATCCAGACACCGCCGCCTAACCGCTATCCCATCCAGACGGAAGTGCACACCTTCAACGAGGAAATCATTGCCGACGCCGTCAATTTCGAGATGAGCCGTAACGGGCAGGTATTCTTCGTGAATAACCGTATTTCCAATCTGGTTGAGTTGAAGGCCATGATAGAGCGGCACATTCCCGACTGCCGTGTCTGTATCGGACACGGACAGATGGAGCCTGCCGAACTGGAGAAGATAATCTTTGATTTCGTCAATTACGATTACGATGTGCTGCTTGCCACTACCATCATCGAAAGTGGCATCGACATACCCAATGCCAATACCATTATCATCAACCAGGCGCAGAACTTCGGCCTCAGTGACTTGCACCAGATGCGCGGACGTGTGGGGCGGAGCAATAAAAAAGCTTTCTGTTACCTGCTGGCACCGCCTTTGTCCTCCCTTACTCCCGAAGCAAAACGACGCCTGCAAGCCATCGAGAACTTCTCCGACCTGGGCAGTGGCATCCACATTGCCATGCAGGACCTTGACATCCGTGGCGCAGGCAATATGCTCGGTGCCGAACAGAGTGGTTTCATTGCCGACCTAGGCTACGAGACGTATCAAAAGATTCTCTCCGAAGCTGTGCACGAACTGAAGACCGACGAGTTTGCCGACCTTTATGCCGAAGAACTGAAAGCAGACGGAGGCGTCATCAGTGGAGAACAGTTTGTCGACGAATGCCAGGTGGAAAGCGACCTTGAACTTCTGTTGCCTGCCGATTACGTGACTGGCAGCAGCGAGCGTATGTTGCTCTATCGCGAGTTGGACGGATTGACACTCGACAAGGATGTGGATGCTTTCCGTTCCCGCCTCGAAGACCGCTTCGGCCCGATTCCTCCCGAAACGGAAGAACTGCTGCGCATCGTTCCCTTGCGACGCCTGGCTGCCCGCCTCGGCGTGGAGAAAGTCTTTCTGAAAGGTGGGCGCATGTCCCTGTTCTTCGTCTCCAATCCGGACAGCCCGTACTATCAGAGCCAGGCTTTCGGTAAGGTCATTGCCTACATGATGAAGTACACCCGGCGTTGTGACCTGCGCGAACAGAACAACAAACGGAGTATGTTGGTGAAGGATGTCAAGACGGTAGAAGAAGCTGTCTGTGTGTTGCAGGAGGTAGTGGCAATGCAGGTGGAAGAGTAAACTGTTGCCACTCCTGCCACTAACGTCCGAACTGCAAGGCGAATCCCAAATTGAAGAAAGTGATGTTGTTTTTGAACCAGCTATGGTCTACTCCGTCATCATAGCCGTCCGTGTTGTAAAGTCGTGCATCGGGGTTGGCAAACCAGTCTGCTGTCAGGAAATCACAGCGAATCATGCCCGAGAGTTTACGGCTGATGCGGAACTCATAGCCTGCAGCGAAAGTTATTCCACAATATCCTTTATGGAAAAGGTGTCCGTTCCGTTCACCGCGTTTATATGTCCGTTCCTGATAGTTCATATACCCGATGCCGAACGAGAGGAACAGTCCTTGATTCCCGTTGCTCCACAAGGGCCGGTATGTGATATTGGGGCGTATGCAGTGCAGATGTGCCTTATCCGGCAGGCATGCCATGCGTAGATAGTCATATTGAAGTCCTACGGCAAATAGGGGTGTGATGTAGTAGCGGCCTTCTGCCATCAGGTCATATCCCACCCGGTTACCATTCTTACTGAAGAAGTCGTTACGGTTTCCCTCTACATGAGGTAAGGAAACACCGCCACCAAAGATGATGCTGTAATTTTGCGGCAGGCATTCGCTTTGTGCCAGCAGCCCCGTCACTCCAATGGGGAGTAGGAATAGGCAAAGAAGGAGGAATCGTTTCATGCTGTAGCTGAGGTCTTTGGGAATGTCGTATATCTTTATCTTATCGTTTGCCGTATAGCTTGTCTATCAAATCCGTCCGTCCTATCCGGCGCAGTTCGTTTATGATGTTCCTACGTTCCTCGGGTTTGTACCAGAAGAAGAACTGGCGTTGCGCCAGTTTCTCGCGTCCGGTCTTGGCGCTGAACACCGGTTCCAACGTATAAGGATGGAAGCCCGTGTACCATGTTTCGGTGGCTACGGTCATGGGAGTAGGGGTAAAGTCCTGCACTTGCTCCAGATGGAAATCCAGTCGCTTGGTGATGACGGCAAGCTCCGCCATATCCTCTTCCTTGCATCCGGGATGACTGCTGATGAAATAAGGGATGAGTTGTTGGCGCAGTCCTTCTTCACGGTTAATTCTGTCGAATATCTTCTTGAATTCACCGAACTGGCTGAAGGAAGGTTTGCGCATGATGTTGAGCACGCGGTCCGAGGTATGCTCCGGAGCCACTTTCAGACGGCCGCTGACATGGCGGGCGATGAGCTCGCGGGTATATTCCTGCGTACTTTTGTTGGTGTTCGGGTCTTTGCTCTGGTGCAGCAACAAGTCATAGCGTACACCACTGCCGATGAACGACTTCTTGATGCCGGGCAGGGCATCTACAGCATGATAAATGTCGAGTAGCGGTCGATGGTCCGTATTCAGGTTGGGACATACTTTGGGGTAGATGCACGACGGGCGTTTGCATTTCCTGCAAACAGCCTCATCCCGTCCCTTCATCCGGTACATATTGGCCGACGGGCCTCCCAAGTCACTTAAGTAACCCTTAAAGTCGGGCAGCTCCATGATGGCTTTCACCTCTTTCAGAACGCTTTCCTTGCTACGGCTTACGATGAACTTGCCCTGATGCGCGGAGATGGTGCAGAAGGCACACCCTCCGAAACATCCGCGATGCAGGTTGACGGAGAACTTTATCATGTCGTATGCCGGAATACGTTTTCCCTTGTACTTGGGGTGGGGCAGGCGCGTATAAGGCAAGTCGAAAGAATGGTCGAGCTCTGCCTCCGTCAGGGGAGGATAGGGGGGATTGACCACCACTGTCTGTTTGCCGACCTTTTGCAGCATGCGGGATGCTGTATACTTGTTGCTTTCCTCCTCGATATGACGGAAGTTGGCAGCTTCTTTCTTTTTATCCTTCAGACATTCTTCGTGGGAAAAGAGGGTGATATCCCCTTCTTCTGCCGCTACCTCCTTGTCGAGATAGACCATTTGCGGAATATCGGCAATGAGCTGTTTGAAGCCTTTGGTGTCCATTATCTGTTGGCATTTCAGCCTATTCGCAAGTTCCACCACCGGTTTCTCTCCCATGCCGTAGATGAGTGAATCGGCACCGCTGTCGAGGAGGATACTGGGGCGTACACGGTCTTGCCAATAGTCGTAGTGCGTCAAGCGGCGCATACTTGCCTCGATGCCACCCAGTACGACGGGGACATCGGGAAATAGTTTCTTCAATATCCGGGTATATACAATGGAAGGATATTCGGGGCGCATGTCCGGACGTGCGTCCGGTGTATAGGCGTCATCACTGCGCAAGCGTTTGTTGGCAGTGTATTTATTGACCATCGAATCCATGCAGCCGGGACTGATGCCGAAAAACAGGCGGGGGCGTCCCAGTTTCTTGAAGTCGCGTAAGTCGTCGCGCCAGTTAGGTTGGGGGACAATGGCTACGCGTAGTCCTTCCGCTTCGAGGATACGACCTATGACGGCGGCTCCAAAAGACGGATGGTCTACGTAGGCATCACCGCTGAAAAGTATTACATCTAATTCGTCCCAACCACGCAGTTCCACTTCTTTCTTGGTGGTGGGAAGCCAGTCTGTAAGGCGATATTCTTTCATTAATACATTGTAAACTGTAATGTCATTCGTTCTCCGTCGTAAATCTCACGGAAACCTATCTGCTGCTCGGAAAGATACTCTTTCATGTCATTGAAGGCAGTGGCGTTGTCCATGATGATTTCCAGCTTCTCGCCTTTCCCGGCCTCGCACATGGCTTTTATGGCAGGGATTAGAGGGCTGTAATGCTGTTGTCCGCAGGTATCGATGGTTTTCATTTATTCTTCTTCTATTTCTATGGTGTCTTGTTGGGAAAGCCATTGCAGATAGAGCTTGATGAGTTGCTGCAGTCCGAAGGCCTTCATGTTGTTGTGATAGATAACGTCGATGCAGAGGTCGAGTAGGTCTTTGCTGTCTTCCTCTTGTGCGGCGATGAGGGAGCGAATGTTCAGTTTCAACTTGTCGAGCACGGTTTCGTCTACAATGCCGTTGCTGTCGATGAGATGGCGGAAGAGTCCGTACTTCTCAATGGTGGCAAGGTTTTCTTCTGAAACTTCTAAGCTGCGGGTTCCGCTGGGGTTGGCTTGTATGGTGTACATGATGTTTAATGTTTAGTGGTTAATGTTTAATGATTAATAGAAGCAAAGATAGTTTTTTCACCACAGATTACACAGATTTCTACAGATTATTTATAGGGATTGCTGTTTTTCTCTGTGTTGCTCTGCCTAATCTGTGGTGAGAAAACGAAGTATCGAGGCCATAATTGCATTTCTGGACGTTTCTTCCCTGATACTTTCAAAAGGGAATCCCATGATGAAGGTACGGTAATCGCTGCCTTGATAGGCTACGGCGGCAGATGCGTTGCCGGTGGCATAGGTCATGACTGGAAAAGCGGGAGACATGGGCAGGATACAATCAGGAGAAGTGACCGGATAGTCCTGCTCATTCGGCAGTCGGGGAAGGGTGAAAGTACGCCCCAGCCCTTGGACAGCGATTTTATCCCCGTCTGTTTTCAAGGAATTTCCATACCGGTACTTCAGAATATTCTGGATAAAATCCCTATTACCCTGCGAATTGTCCATGTCGCTGCCCACGTAGGCACCGCTGACTAGGAGATTGCCTCCCGACCGGCAATACGAAGCCAGTATGCGTTGCATGGGTGAGGAGAATGTCTTGTAGTATGTATTGCGTGCCGGATTGCTGGAGTTGTCTTCTTTCTCCAGTCCGAGGATATAGTCTACTATCGGATAGTCCTCTAAAGAGAGGATGCCTTTTTCCACAGCCTCATCGCTGCATGAGACGAAGCTGTAGTTACCGGCGGCTTGTATGGCCTTGCCGTGTACAAAGGGATAATCGAAAGTATTTCCGATAATTTTCATACCTTCGTATTCCTCTCCACTCTCTCCCAGACGTTTTCCCGCTTCCTTCCGGTTGAAGTTCTGCTGGGTGCCGCAGAGGGAGATGTCATAGAGATAGGGAACGCCGGGATCTTGCGATAGGTCGAAACCTACGGCATCGGGGGTGTCTATAACGGCAGGCCCGCTGATGCGGTCGAATCCGTTGACGATAAGTATCTGTCCTTTTTCACGCTTTGCCTTGTAGGCGGCAAGAATTTCCGAAGGGAAGCTTTCGCCACCCCGGTTTACGGCGGTTACTTTAAAGGAATAGACGATGCCCGGTTCTATTTTTACGGTGTGGGATGGGGAGCTGACGCGTACGCCATTGTCAAATCCTCCACGACCGATACGTGTATATACAATGTATTCACGTGGTTTGGCAGTCGGCTCCAACGGGTCTTCCTCTCCTTGCCAGGAAAGCTCTAAAGTATTCTTCTTTTGACCGAAGCGGATGGCAAAGTGGCTGACGGGAAGGGGTTGGACAACGTAGTCTCTGCCGTGCTGGCTGCATATGTATTGCAGAATGGCTTTATAGAGCGCACGCCCGACGGTGAACTTGAAGTTAGGGTCATGTCCCAAGCGCATATCTGCGAAGTTCTGGTGCGACAACAGTTCTACGATGGTGGAAGGGACGGCGGGCAGGCGTGTTTCACTGTAGTTGCGGTTCCATAGGCTGCGGCGTGTCCAGTCTACGTTGAAGGTAGAGCGGATATCATGCTGCAACTGCGTTAGCAGAATGTCCGAAAGGTCACGGGAGGCATGGCGGTCTGTACCGGCATGCAGCCGGCCGTTGTTGAAGTTGGTGGTATAAATGCCGAGAGTGCCTATAATCTCATCTTCCTTACTGAAACCGGCATCGCTATGCAGGGCCATACTCATTTCAAAGGGGATGCCCAAACCTTCTTCCGTCGGGTTGAATAGTGATTTTCCTACAAGGTAATTCACTGTACGGGAACGTACGTTGATGTCGTCGTTCATATCATTCTTTCCCTCATAGCCTCCATAGACGGGATAGGGCATGCCTGCCCATTGGGCAAAGTAGCGTGCGCCTTCCAGGTATCTGGGCAAGCCGCTGGTTTGTCCCCCGCGGGCAATGTTGCCCATGCCCCCTCCAAAGCGGACGGCATCGGCACAGACCACGCCTTTCTCTTTGCTTTCGTTGCTCAATACCACCATGCCGTAGTCGTTCCGGCCTTTGTCAAAAGTGAATGTGCCGAGGTACACCCATGTGCCGCTTCCTATTTGCTGGTTCACCTTGAACTCCGTGACGCCTCCATTGTGAAATACAAGATATTTGGCATCGCTTACGCTGCCCGGCAGTGTTTGGTAAGATACGTATACAGCATATTCTCCCGTTTCCGGAATATCGGGTACCCATTCGGCAAAAGCCTTGTCTTTCTTCTTTTCAGTTTTGGCAAAGCGTGCCGTGCCGGAGAGGAAAGGGTTTTCATTGTCTTGATAGACTCGTTTCCGTTGGGCAAATCCGGGTCGGGAGGTCTGTTCCCAACGTGCTTTCCGGCTTTTCACGTCCAGATAAAGGGAACCTTGTCCTCCATGTCCGCTCAGGCTACCGTCATTGTCTACGATGACTTCCTGCTTCTGCGTGTCCCTTTCGCGGGGAGTGAATACATTGGCTCCTGCATTCTCTAGCATGGGCAGGAGGTAGGGCAGGATGAAGGATTGGGTGAACTGGTCTTCTGTAGTGCAGAACAGCCTCGGGCGTTGCCATCCCCATTTGTCCTTGTCATTGATATAATATTTCCCGTGGCTTTGCCAAAGGGCGATGTGGCGTCCTTCCAGTCCGCGGGTGATGTCGTAGGGGCGCGAGGTACGGGTTACCCAGGGGGTACCTTTGTATTCCAGGTGGCTGAACAGACGTGCCTTGTCTTTCTTCCCTTTCCGGTAGAGGTTGGGGATAAGCTCTTCGATGCTCTTCCCGTCAGCAAAGACGGTGAGGTCGAAATAGTTCACCGGTCCTGGCAGGATTTGTCCCAGATGGCGGTAAATGGCATCAACGGTTTCAGGCCGTAGAGGCTGGTAGGCAAAGCACTCGTTTGTATAGACAAGCAATTTCTTCTTCCGGAAGTCAATGCGGAAACTATCCAGCTTGCAGGTACCGATGTTGGCCGTATGGGTGGTGTATTCCCTAAAGAATGTCTGGAGGCGTTCTTCCACATTCTGCTCTAGTTCTTGTGCCGGAAGGAGGAATCCACACAAGAGCCATATGCCGGTTAGGATAAGTTTTTTCATACTGATGAAATATTGAAGTTGCCAATATCTGCTTTTACCAGACGGTGGTGCGTGCAAAAGTACATAAAAGAAAGCTTCACTGATGAGCGGGTTACTTTCTTTTTATTATTTTGCAGACATATAAGTAAGTCTTAAGAATTAAAAAGCATTAATCGGCAATCTTTTTCAGTTCTGTCAGTTCCGTAACTTTGTCCGGATAGAGGATGGCGTTGTGCGCAGCCATTTGAGCTGCTTTCTTATGGATTGGGTCTATTCCTTCGGGAGAATATGGGTTTTCTGTTACATTCTGATGGGTCAATGCCTCAAACCATGTGCAGGCAGCTGTATATCTGCCTATGGTTAAGTCAAGGTGGTATCCGTCCCTATTCATATGGTCGCCGATAAAGGAGGTACGTGCATTTTGTATGGCGGTTCCCGAAGGGATAATTTTCTTGATACCCACCAGGTTGGCGGCTTTCTTTACTGCATCCACAATGCTGGTGTACATTTTCATTTGGTTCTGGTCATAGTTTTTGAATCCGGTGTGGTTGGCATTGGTAGCATAAGCCCATGTCTGGTGCATCATTAATACGGTTTCCTTTCCAATTCGTTCCCTGATATAGTTAACCAATTCAGGTAGGGAAGCTTTGTAGCTGTCATAGATACCAGACAAAGGGCTGGCCTGTTGAACACTGATATAGTCCCATTTCTCATCGGCCAGTGCTTTCTCAATAGTCATTGACCGGGTTTCTGTTTTTTCCCCGTCTTTCTCTACTTTGCGATAGGCATAGGCCGGAGCGTTGTTGCGTATGTTTTGTACGTGCCGTTCCAGTGAACATCCTCCGATAAACATATTGCCGATAATCATGGTGATACCTTCAGCTTCTCCCAGTTCGTGCAAATATTGCTCTACTGCATCTTGTGAAAAGCTGTTGCCTATTGCCAATACTTTGATGGTGTCGTTATTGGCATGGCATCCATTTGCAAACAATGTAAATGGCGTGAGTAGGAATAAAATGACAAGGATGTTGATAGCATACTTTTTCATAATGGTGTTTGTTTTTAAGTTTTGTCGTTTCGATAAATAAGTAACAAAATTATTTGATTGTTTTTATATCTGCAAATATTCCTTGGGAATATAAGAAGGCTGAGACATGAAAAAATGAGATGCATTGCCGGAGCAATACATCTCATCCTATTGTTAATATTTTATTCGTTTATAGCGGAATGTATTCCACAAAGGCTTCCATCGCCTCATAGGAAGCAAGTCCGAGGCTGTCATACAAGGCAGCTGTTCCGCGGTTACGGTCCTCGCTGCGTTGCCAGAACAGACGTTCGTCATTGCCCAGGAACGGTGCGCTTTCCATCTGCGATTGATGCTTCAGGATAGAGTTACGCTTGGCACGCAGTTCTTCCGGGCTGATGGGCACAGCCATCTCGATGTTTTCGATTTCCCATTCGGCCCATGCACCGCGGTACATCCAGATGCGGCATTCCTTCAACCATTTGGCACCTTCTTCTTTTTCCAAGTCAATGGCGGCAAATACGGCGTCCGTACAAACACGGTGTGTGCCGTGCGGGTCGGCCAGGTCGCCGGCAACGAAAATCTGATGGGGTTTCACTTCACGCAATAGGTTGCGTACAATTTCCACGTCTGCTTCGCTGATAGGATTCTTCTGTATCTTGCCCGTTTCGTAGAATGGCAGGTCAAGGAAATGACAGTGATCCAGAGGGATATTATTGTATGTACATGCAGTGCGTGCCTCGCCACGGCGAATCAGTCCCTTGATGGTCAAGATGTCGCGTGTATCCATGTCACCGTCTTTCTTCTCCTTCAAGTATTTACGGATTTCAGTATATTTGTCATTGATGACCTGGTCTTCGCTGTTGTTGAAGATTTGGTTGAACCCGTTGATGAAGTGCAGGAAGCGGATAACTTCTTCATCGCCTACGGCAATGTTACCGGAAGTTTCGTAAGCCACATGCACGTCATGTTTCTGCTCTACCAGACGACGGATGGTGCCTCCCATGGAGATAACGTCATCATCGGGATGCGGAGAAAATACGACCACACGTTTTGGATAGGGCTTTGCACGCTCAGGACGATAGGTGTCGTCAGCATTCGGCTTGCCGCCCGGCCATCCGGTGATGGTATGTTGCAGGTCATTGAATATCTTGATGTTCACGTTATAGGCTGAGCCGAACAATGCCAGCAGTTCGCTCAGACCGTTTTCGTTGTAGTCCTTGTTGGTCAGTTTCAGAATGGGTTTTCCGGTGAGTTGGCACAACCAGACGATGGCACTGCGGATGAGCTTGTCGTTCCATTCGCAGGAGGTTACCAGCCAGGGGCGTTGGATACGCGTCAAATTGGCGGCGGCAGACAAGTCGATAGCTACATGTGCATTGTTGTGAGTCTGCAGATAAGATGCAGGGATAGTATCTGTTACCGGACCTTCAACGCATTCTTTCACCTTTTGCGCTTTCTCCTCACCCCATGCCAGCAGATATATTTTCTTTGCCGAGAGGATGGTGGCTACTCCCATGGTGATGGAGCTGATGGGGGTATTTTCAATGCTACCGAACATCTTGGAAGCTTCATTGCGGGAGTCGTTGTCCAGCAATATCAGACGAGTGGTAGAGTTCAGGCGTGAACCCGGTTCATTGAAACCTATATTACCTACACGGCCAATGCCCAGCAAAGCGATGTCTAAGCCACCGAAACTTTCAATGCGCTGCTCGTAAAGACGGCAATATTCAAAGATGGCGTCTTTGGCGATGGTGCTGTCGGGGGTGAAAACATTCTGTTTGTCAATGTCCACATGGTCTATCAGCATTTCCTTCAATGCGTTGAAGTTGCTGTTGATGGCATTGGGAGCTAATGGATAATATTCGTAGAGGTTGAATATGACTACGTTGCGGAAACTTAATCCCTCTTCCTGGTGCATACGTACCAAGTCTGCATATACATTGCGCGGAGAGTTACCGCCTGCCAGTGCCAAGACACAGAAACGTCCCGCCTTTTGCTTGTCACGGATTAACTGTGCAATGTCAAGGGCAATCTGGTTGGCGCCTTCTTCCGCAGACTCATAAATATCTGTCGGGATTTTTTCCAGTCGGGTCAATACCGACCGTTCAAATGCATTCTCAGGTCTATAGTACCTGGGGGAGACTCTGTTGAGAGTGATTTGAGAGCTTAGATTGGTTTTCATAAAATTTATTATTAATAAATGATTAAGTATTGAACTGTTCTTTCAATCAACAAATATACGAAAAACAATGTTCATCCGCATATTGCTGAAGATTAATTAAGAAATACTGGTCGTCCCATATCTCATATGGGTTTTGACGGTTGTACGGAAAGTGTCTTCGGTCATTCCATAAAGTCACGGCCAACCGCCACCGTGAGTATGGATTTTACGTTGGGTCAACATAGGATTTAGGGGTTAGAATTATTAAATTAATCATGTTGTCGCTTTGACATTGTTTCGAAGGGCAAAAATAGGTACTTTTTGGAGAAGATGTACTCCTTCTTTTGGGTATTTTTATTAAATACTCTAAAAAAGAGGATTTGGTGCATTTTGTATAATGTCTCGTTCGTTTGGGGTATAAGTGAGGATAATCATATAAAAATAGACCATTCATCGCACTTTTTGTCGTTTGGGTTTGTTATATTTGTGTGTGTTTATAAACTCTAAAATATCAATGTATGAAAAGCTGGAAAGTAGAAGCAGCCATCATAGCCGTGGGGCTGCTTTTGTTGGGAATCATGGTAAAAGGCGGTATCAACAATTTTGTGAATAAGGACCGTGTGGTCAGTGTGAAAGGGCTGGCCGAAATGGAAGTGCCTGCCGACAAGGTAGTCTGGCCTCTTGTCTACAAAGACATAGGTAATGACCCTGCACTGCTTTATGCCAATATGGAGAAGAAAAACGCTGCCGTCGTGAGTTTCCTTGAAAACAACGGTATTGAGAAGGAGGAAATCAGTATTGCACCGCCCGAAGTGATTGATATGCAGGCCGAACGTTACGTTGACCGCAACGTGGCCTATCGTTATAATGCCACGTCTGTCATCACTGTCACTTCCAAGAATGTGGATAGGGTGCGTAAGCTCATGTCGGGGCAGGCTGAACTCTTGAAGCAGGGTATTGCCATCACGGGAGGGGATTATAAATATAATGTGTCTTATGAATTCACCGGTCTCAACGAAGTGAAGCCCAGAATGATAGAGGAGGCCACGAAGAACGCTCGTGCTGCAGCCGAGAAGTTTGCCAAGGATTCGGACAGTGAACTGGGGAAAATCCGCAATGCCTCGCAAGGGCAGTTCTCCATAAGTGACCGCGATGCCTATACTCCTTATATAAAAAGCGTACGTGTAGTGACTACTGTGAACTATTATTTGAAGAAATAACGAACTCGTCCGCATCTTTCCAAGCGGGAAACTTTAGCCTGAACTCCTGCAGGGAGGAAAGGTTGAGGGAGGCGGTGGCAATCGCCTCTTCGTTGTCGGGCACAGTGGCAAGCACTTCCCCCTTCGGAGAGTAGACCACACTGCCTCCGCTGTGTGGAATGTCTCTGCCGTCCTTGCCGATACGGTTGACACCGCAGACATAACTGATGTTTTCCAGCGCGCGCGCTTGCAGCAGGATGTCCCAGACTTTCCGGCGGGGAATGGGCCAGTTGGCGACGTAAATCAGGAGGTCGTATTCATTGCTCGTATTGCGGCTCCAGACCGGGAAACGAAGGTCATAGCATACAAGCAGCAGTATATTCCAGCCGCGATATCGGATGATGGGACGCCGGTTGCCGGGGGTGAAATGTTCTGTCTCGTGCCCCATCCGGAAGAGGTGGCGTTTGTCGTAATAGTAAGCATTGCCTTCGGGCGTAAGGAAGAATGCGCGGTTGTAGTAGGATGGCTTTCCGCCTTCCGAGGCTGTTTCGCAGGCAATATAGCTGCCGGCAAGAGCAAGCCGGTACTCTTCGGACCATTGGCGCAGTGTTGCTATGGTTTCTCCCGTTGTGGGTTCGGCCAAGCTGGCGGTGTCCATACTAAAGCCGGTGGAGAATGTTTCCGGTAAAACAACAATCTCCGTTGTTCCACGAAGAGTTTCTAACTTCTCGCGGAGACGACGGAGATTTTCTTGTTTATTTTCCCAGACGATGTCTGTTTGCAAGATGCTTATTCGCATGGCATTAATGCTTAATACCTGATTAGATATTTCCTAAATCAAAATTTTCGGGATTTTTTCCTTTAAAGTTCTTGAAGTACAGTTTTATCTCGCGCATATCCTTTTCGATGTCTCCGGTAGGCATGACAGCCTTGGTAGAGGAGATGGTCTTGGAAGGATAATCAATCCCGATAAGCATGATGGGCACTTGTGCTTTAAGTGCTATGTAATAAAAACCTTTCTTCCAGTTGGGATTGGCTTTACGGGTTCCTTCCGGTGTAATAGCCAGGTGGAAATGCTTGCTGTTTGCAAACTTTTCGGTCATTTGGTCCACTAAGGAAGATTTACGTCCCCGGTTCACCGGAATGCCGCCAACGGCTTTGAATATCAGTCCCAGAGGAAAAAAGAACCATTCCTTTTTCATCATGAAACTGGTCTTGCGGCCGATGGCACCATAAAACAATTTACCGATAAATAAGTCCCAATTGGAAGTATGGGGTGCCGCACAAATTACACATTTGTCGTAGTCGGGCACCGTCACGTTTGTCTTCCAGCCCAGCAGGCGATAATAAATGAAGCTATAAAAGGCTTTCTTCATCTTATTTCAGTTTGCCCATTGCGTCAATAATTTCGTCTACTTTTGCATTGAAGTCAGCACGAAGTTTTTTGTAGAAACCTTTTACATTTCCTGGCTCGGTGTGGCTGATGCGGCTTATGAATTCATCTTGCATTTTCAGAATTTCAGCCATCAGTTCATCGGCTTTTTGTTTGTCTGTTCCAGGCACATATAAGCTGTTTACAAGACACTCTGTGAACAATTCACCTGCAATATAGTTTATATTCTTCTTTAGTTCTTTTCTACTTGCCATAATCTTTACGTTTAAAATGAATAATCTGAATTATTTTCGGTAAAGATAATGTTTTTCTTTGTTAGTGTAGAGCAAAAAAGGGTTTTTATGTGTTTTTAATTTAGTGGTTTTGTGGAATTATTCCACAAACTGTGGACACATTCCACAGGGAAAAATGGAGGATGCCACCATGAATAAAGAACTGCCGTCTGCTTTTCTGCTTGATATATAGTTTGTTAGACGTAATGGATGAGATGGTGATAGATTGGCATCGGATTTGCTTTAATAGAAAGAAACAGGGTTAAATTTAATATACAAACAAGCATGAGACAGTTTTTTACGAAAAAAGAATTGAAACTAAAGAAGAAGAGGTTGCTGATGATGGTTGCCTGCATGGCGGTATTGTTGGCAGGTTACGTTATTCTGACTTGGCCTAAGAAGGTGGAATCGGAAGCTCCTACCGTGATTGTGGAATCTGCGGAAAAAGGAGATGTGGAGATATATGGCGAGTACGTGGGACGTATTCGCGCTCAGCAGTTTGTAGAGGTACGTGCGCGTGTGGAAGGGTATTTGGAGAATATGCTTTTCGCAGAAGGAACATATGTCACCAAGAACCAGGTACTTTTTGTGATAAACCAGGACCAGTATAGGGCAAAGGCTGACAAAGCTCGTGCACAGTTAAAGAAGGATGAAGCGCAGGCATTGAAGGCAAAGCGCGATTTGGAGCGTATCCGCCCCCTCTATGCGCAGAACGCTGCCAGCCAGCTGGATTTGGACAATGCCCAGGCTGCTTACGAGACTGCAGAAGCCTCAGTAGCGATGAGCCAGGCCGATTTGGACCAGGCTGAATTGGAATTGGGATATACGTTGGTCCGTTCTCCGCTATCGGGACATATCAGTGAAAGAAATGTGGATTTGGGAACATTGGTCGGACCGGGAGGCAAGTCCTTGCTGGCTACGGTTGTGAAAAGTGATACGGTTCTGGTAGATTTCAGCATGACGGCATTGGATTACCTGAAAAGCAAGGAACGGAATATCGATATAGGGCGTCAGGACTCTACACGTTCCTGGCAGCCGAACATTACGATTACTTTGGCGGATAATACCGTCTATCCTTATAAGGGCTATGTGGATTTTGCCGAACCTCAGGTGGACCCTCAGACCGGAACATTCTCCGTGCGTGCCGAAATGCCGAACCCTAACAAAGTGTTGTTACCGGGGCAGTTTACAAAGGTTAAGCTATTGCTGGATGTACGTGAGGGTGCTGTCGCCGTTCCTCAAAAGGCGGTTACCATTGAGAAAGGTGGTGCATATATTTTTGTGATGCGCCGGGACTCTACGGTTGAAAAGCGTTTCATTGAACTGGGACCTGAATTTGGCAACAATTGGGTGGTTGAGCGTGGTCTGGTTGCCGGAGAACAAATTGTGACTGAAGGTTTCCACAAGCTGACTCCGGGTATGAAAGTACGTGCCCAGGCTGCCGTTCCTAAAAAGGAGGAAGAGCAGACGAGTGATTCTCTGAACAAGCAGGTTGTTTCCGAAACGAAGCAGACTACTCCGGCTGAGAATAAATCAAAGGACAACAACCCTTCAAAGTAATGATGTTATGAAAGTAAGTTTCTTTATAGACCGCCCGGTATTCTCGGCGGTGATATCGATTGTGATTGTAATTGTCGGTATCATTGGCCTGACCATGCTGCCGGTAGACCAATATCCGCAGATAACGCCTCCCGTAGTGAAAATCAGTGCTTCCTATCCGGGAGCCAGTGCATTGACTGTTTCGCAGGCGGTGGCAACCCCTATCGAGCAAGAGATAAACGGTACTCCCGGTATGCTGTACATGGAGTCCAACAGTTCTAATTCCGGAGGATTTTCAGCTACGGTCACTTTCGACGTGTCTGCCGACCCGGATTTGGCTGCCGTAGAAATACAGAACCGTGTGAAACTAGCGGAGAGCCGTTTGCCAGCCGAAGTGATTCAGAACGGTATTTCTGTGGAAAAGCAGGCTCCCAGCCAATTGATGACTATCTGTCTGACTTCCAGTGACCCGAAGTTCGACGAAATTTATTTGAGTAACTTTGCTACTATCAATGTACTCGACTTGTTGCGCCGTATCCCCGGTGTGGGACGTGTTTCCAACATCGGTAGCCGCTACTATGCCATGCAGATATGGGCGTTGCCCAACAAACTTGCCAACTTCGGACTGACGGTGCAGGATTTGCAGAATGCCCTGAAGGACCAGAACCGTGAGTCTGCTGCGGGTGTTTTGGGACAACAGCCGGTGAAGGGACTCGACATTACTATCCCTATCACTACCCAGGGACGCTTAAGCTCGGCAAAGCAGTTTGAGGACATTGTAGTCCGTGCCAATGCCAACGGTTCCATTATTCGTCTGCGCGATGTGGCGCGTGTTTCATTGGAAGCATCTTCATATAGCACGGAGAGTGGCATCAACGGTGAGAATGCTGCCGTTCTCGGTATCTATATGCTTCCCGGGGCCAATGCAATGGAAGTTGCAAAGAGCGTAAAGGCTGCTATGGAGGAAATCAGTGCAAATTTCCCTGAGGGGATGAGTTATGAGATTCCCTTCGACATGACGACTTATATTTCCGAATCCATTCACGAAGTGTACAAGACGTTGTTCGAAGCGCTGATTCTGGTGGTGCTGGTTGTATTTCTATCCTTGCAAAGTTGGCGTGCGACGGTGATACCGATTGTTGCGGTACCTATTTCCCTGATTGGTACCTTCGGTTTCATGCTTATTTTCGGTTTCTCTCTGAACATACTGACTTTGCTTGGATTGATTCTCGCCATCGGTATTGTGGTGGATGATGCCATTGTGGTGGTGGAGAATGTAGAACATCTTATGGAGACGGAGAAATTGAGCCCGTATGAAGCTACCAAAAAGGCGATGAACGGATTGGCAAGTGCCTTGATTGCCACATCGTTGGTGCTCTGTGCCGTGTTTGTGCCGGTAAGTTTCTTGAGCGGAATCACCGGACAGTTATACCGTCAGTTTACCATTACTATCGCCGTTTCCGTATTGCTTTCTACGGTAGTGGCCCTGACGCTTAGTCCCGTCATGTGTTCGCTCATATTGAAGCCCGACAGTGGAAAGAAAAAGAACATAGTTTTCCGCAAAATCAATGAATGGCTGAACTTGGGCAATCACAAATACGTGGCTGTCATTAACCGGGTCATCAGGAATCCCCGCCGCTTGATGAGTGCGTTCGGCCTGGTACTGGTTGCCATTTTCATTATCCACCGGTTGGTGCCTACCAGCTTCCTGCCGGTAGAAGACCAGGGCTATTTTAAGATAGAGTTGGAGTTGCCGGAAGGTGCTACTTTGGAGCGAACCCGTGTGGTGACCGACCGTGCCGTGCAATACTTGGAGAAGAATCCCTATGTGGCCTATGTGCAGAACGTGACGGGTAGCAGCCCCCGTGTGGGTAGCAACCAGGCACGCAGTGAGCTGACGGTTATTCTGAAACCGTGGGAAGAGCGTAAGGGGATTTCCATCGATAAGATAATGGAGAATGTGGAGCAGGATTTGAAGGAATATCCCGAATGCAAGGTCTATCTTTCCACGCCTCCGGTCATTCCGGGATTGGGTACCTCGGGAGGTTTCGAAATGCAGCTTGAGGCGCGTGGAGAGGCGACGTTTGACAACTTGGTGCAGGCGGCAGATACGCTGATGTATTATGCCCAGAAGCATAAGGAGCTGACGGGGCTTTCATCATCCTTGCAGTCTGAAATACCGCAACTTTATTTTGATGTGGACCGTGATAAGGTGAAAATGCTGGGTGTGCCCCTGGCGGATGTATTCTCTACCATGAAGGCCTATACCGGTTCAGTATATGTGAATGACTTCAATATGTTCAACCGTATATATAAGGTGTATATCCAGGCCGAGGCTCCTTATCGTGAGCATAAGGACAATATCAACTTGTTCTTTGTAAAGGCAAAAGACGGAGTGATGGTGCCGCTTACTTCCTTGGGAAATGCCTCTTATACCACCGGTCCGGGCAGTATCAAGCGTTTCAATATGTTTACCACTGCCGTCATCCGCGGTTCTGCGGCACAAGGCTACAGTTCCGGCCAGGCAATGGAGATTATGGAGCAGATTGCACGTAACCACTTGCCGGACAATATCGGTCTGGAGTGGAGTGGCCTTTCCTATCAGGAAAAGAAGGCGGGAGGACAGACGGGTCTTGTGCTTACGCTGGTATTCCTTTTCGTATTCCTCTTTTTGGCTGCGCAATATGAAAGTTGGACGGTGCCTATCGCTGTATTGCTTTCACTGCCGGTTGCCGCTTTGGGTGCCTATCTGGGCGTTGTGATATGCGGATTGGAGAATGATATTTATTTCCAGATTGGCTTGGTGATGCTGGTGGGGCTTGCGGCAAAGAATGCCATTTTGATTGTGGAGTTTGCCAAGGTGCAGGTTGACAAGGGAGGAGACTTGATACAGTCTGCCATCCATGCTGCCCAACTCCGTTTCCGGCCTATCCTGATGACTTCCCTCGCCTTTGTATTGGGAATGCTTCCTATGGTGTTGGCAAGCGGACCGGGCTCGGCGAGCCGTCAGGCCATCGGTACGGGTGTTTTCTTCGGAATGATATTCGCCATTGTATTCGGTATTGTGCTTGTACCGTTCTTCTTTGTCCTGGTATACAAGACAAAAGCCAAAGTGCAGCATAAGATTAAGAAAGACTGATTTTAAAGACAACGTTTATGAAAAGAAAGAACATATATATTATTTTGTTGCTGAGTATGTTTGCCCTTACCTCATGCAAGGTGGGCAAGAGCTATGTGCGTCCGGAGATGGCATTGCCGGATAGCCTGGCACAGCAGCAGGATAGCATGAGCATAGCCGATGAACAGTGGCAGGCAGTTTATACGGACAGCACGCTGCGTGCTTTGATAGACCGTGCTCTGGAATATAACAAAGACATGCTGATTGCAGCTTCCCGTGTCAAGGAGATGGCTGCTCAAAAACGTATCAGTGTTGCCAACCTTCTGCCGCAGCTCACCGGAAAAGTGGAGGCTGAGCGTGAGGTGGAGAATTACGGTGGTCATAGCCGTGATGTAGGCAATTCTTACGAAGCCAAGGTATTGCTCTCTTGGGAACTGGACCTTTGGGGAAACTTGAGATGGAAGAAAGTGGCTGCTGTGGCCGAATATCTGCAAAGTGTGGAGGCGCAGCGTGCGTTGCGCATGACTATCGTTGCGGAAGTGGCGCAGGCGTATTATGAGCTGGTAGCCCTTGATACGGAACTGGAGATTGTACGCCAGACACAAAAGGCGCGCGAAGAGGGAGTGCGCTTGGCCCGTATTCGTTTTGAAGGCGGGCTGACCTCGGAGACCTCTTATCAGCAGGCTCAAGTGGAGTTAGCCCGTACGGCTACGCTTGTTCCGGATTTGGAGCGCCGTATCTCTCTGAAAGAAAATGATATCTCTTTCCTTGTGGGGGAATTTCCTACCCGTATCAAGCGTGTCAATTTTCTGCAGGAACTGGATGTGCCGGAGTCCTTACCGGTAGGTCTGCCTTCGGATTTGTTGGAACGTCGCCCCGATGTCCGTGCGGCAGAGCAGCAGTTGAAGGCTGAACATGCCAGAGTGAAAGTTGCTTATACCAATATGTTCCCCCGTTTGGCCCTGACCGGACAATTTGGATTGGAAAGTGATGTGTTATCCAATTTCCTGGAATCTCCCTATTCCTTATTGAATGGGGCAGTCTTGGCACCACTTTTCGGTTGGGGAAAGAACCGTGCTGCATTGAATGCACAGAAGGCTTCTTTTGAAGCCGAAGTGCATAGCTATGAAAAGACAGTGCTGAATGCTTTTAAGGAAGCGAAGAATGCCATTGTAGATTTCAATAAGATAAAGGAGGTCTACCAACTGCGTGCCAAACTTGAACGTTCTGCCAAGGGATATGTGGATTTGGCACAGTTGCAATACATCAACGGCGTCATCAATTATATGGATGTGCTCGATGCCCAGCGTGGTTATTTCGATGCCCAAATAGGGGTGAGCAATGCCATCCGCGACGAACTTATTGCCATGGTAAATGTCTATAAGGCATTGGGGGGTGGCTGGCAAACCGAATGACGTGTGATTAAAGAAAACAGCAAGGGCGTGTATGTACCGAAATATTTGATGGTATATACACGCCCTTGTTCTATAATTGGCTTATTTCATCTAGGATTCTGTATTTAGAGTCTCCTTGTTTTCTTTCTTTTCCTTTGCCTTTTCTACTTCAAGAGCTACGTTTACAGCATTCATGCCTTTAAGGCCACGTTCGAGGTCGAACGTCACAATATTGTTTTCTGCTATATCTGTCAGCACATTGTTAATGTGGAAAAAGTATTTTTCGACCCCGGATAAGTCCTTGATGAAGCCGAAGCCTTTCGATTCATTGAAAAACTCGATACGTCCTCTGCGGATGACCGGTTCTTCCTTGTCTTTTTTGGGAGTTGATATGACGATTTCTTCCAGCTTTATTTCTTCTTTGGGAGTGTTTTCTGCCGGAGGAGTAGAGGTTATCATGCCGTTTTCGTCAACATAGGCAATCATATCTTCAAAGCTATTGGCTTTGTTGGATAGTTTTTTTTCTTCTTTCTTTTTTTGTTTTTCAGCTCGTCGGGCGAGTCTTTTCTTTTCATTTTCACGCTTGTCTGCGGAGATGGATTTGGCCATGTATTTTTATTTATTGAGTTATAAAAAAAGCAGGGGGCATTGCTACAACACCTCCTGCTTTTGTCAGTAGTTAAGAATATTAATATCTTCTAGAGTTGTAACCGCCTCTTCTGTCGCGATTGCCGCCATTGGAAGGTCTTTCTTCGCGGGGGCGTGCCACGTTTACCGAGATTTGTTTGTGGTCAAATTCAGCACCGTTCAATTCGTCAATGGCTTTTTGGCCTGCTGCATCGTCCGGCATTTCTACGAAACCGAAACCTCTGGATCTTCTTGTTTCTCTGTCTGTAATGATTCTTGCAGAAGAAACTTCTCCGTACTCTGAAAATAAATCGTTTAAGTCAGCGTCTGTTGTGCTGAAATTTAAACCTGAAATGTAAATGTTCATTTGAAATTTTAATTAATTGTAATTATTAAATTGGAGTATGGAGAATAATTATGGAAGAGACCGCCTAATAATAGTTGTATATTAAAAGAAGAACAATGCGATAACGACTCGTAACTCAAACTTTGCGGCAAAGATAACACAATAAATCAGTTAATTGCTTTCTTCTCCTTTTTATTTTAGGATAAAAAACGATAAATGTCATTTTATACATTATTTCGGCCTCTCGTTTGCATATCTTACGAAAAAAAGCGAAATTTGCGACGCTTTTAAACGGAACTTTACTAACACCTTTAAATAATTAAGAGAAATGACTAAAAGTGCATTGCAAATTGCAAGGGCTGCCTATCAGCCCAAACTTCCGAAAGCGCTGAAAGGAACTGTTAAGGCTGCAGAAGGCGCAGCTACTCAGTCTGTTGCTGACCAGGAAGAAATCAAGAAATTGTTCCCCAATACGTACGGAATGCCTTTGATTAAGTTTGAAACTACCGATGAGGTGGTTAACTTCCCCGCAATGAACGTGGGTGTTATCCTTTCCGGTGGACAGGCTCCTGGCGGTCACAATGTGATTTCCGGTATTTTCGACGGTATCAAGAAGCTGAACAAAGACAGCAAATTGTATGGCTTTATTCTGGGTCCTGGCGGCTTGGTTGACCATAATTATATGGAACTGACTGCTGACATCATTGATGAATACCGCAATACGGGTGGTTTTGACATCATCGGTTCGGGCCGTACCAAGCTGGAAAAGGAAGAACAGTTTGAGAAAGGTTATGAAATCCTGAAAGAACTCGGCATCAAGGCATTGGTTATCATCGGTGGCGATGACTCCAACACTAATGCTTGCGTACTGGCTGAATACTATGCTGCCAAGAATTATGGCGTGCAGGTAATAGGTTGCCCCAAGACCATCGACGGTGACTTGAAGAATGATATGATTGAAACTTCTTTCGGTTTCGATACTGCTTGCAAGACTTACTCTGAAGTAATCGGCAACATCCAACGTGACTGTAACTCTGCTCGTAAATACTGGCACTTCATCAAGTTGATGGGACGTTCCGCTTCTCATATCGCTTTGGAATGTGCATTGCAGGTTCAACCCAATATGTGTATCATCTCTGAAGAGGTTGAAGCTAAGGATATGTCTTTGGACGACATCGTGACCAGCATTGCCAAGGTCGTTGCTGAACGTGCAGCCCAGGGTAACAACTTCGGTACGGTTCTTATCCCCGAAGGATTGGTTGAATTCATCCCGGCCATGAAGCGTCTGATTGCTGAGTTGAACGACTTCCTTGCTGCCAATGCAGAAGAGTTTGCTCAAATTAAGAAATCTCACCAACGCGATTATATCATCCGTAAACTCTCTCCAGAGAATGCTGCCATCTACGCAAGCTTGCCCGAAGGCGTGGCTCGCCAGTTGTCTTTGGACCGCGACCCGCACGGAAACGTACAGGTATCTCTGATTGAAACAGAAAAGTTGCTGTCCGAAATGGTTGGCACTAAGCTGGCTCAGTGGAAAGAAGAGGGCAAGTTCGTAGGCAAGTTTGCTGCACAGCACCACTTCTTCGGCTACGAAGGACGTTGCGCTGCTCCGTCTAACTTCGACGCTGACTACTGCTACTCTTTGGGTTATGCAGCATCTGCATTGATTGCTAACGGAAAGACCGGTTACATGTCTTCTGTACGCAACACTACTGCTCCTGCCGAAGAATGGATTGCAGGCGGTGTGCCCATCACTATGATGATGAACATGGAACGTCGCCACGGTGAAATGAAGCCGGTTATCCAGAAGGCTCTGGTGAAGCTGGACGGTGCTCCGTTCAAGGCATTCGCTGCTCAGCGTGACCGTTGGGCTATGGAAACAGACTACGTTTATCCAGGCCCTATCCAGTACTTCGGTCCGACAGAAGTTTGCGACCAGGCTACGAAGACTTTGCAGCTGGAGCAGGCTAAATAAGTTGATGCATCAACAAGTTGACAATAAAACGGAGGGGCGGTTCATTCCGCCCTTTCTTTTCCTTTGCTCATGGCAACCAAGACCTCCACAAATATCCGGCGTAAAACTACTGCCGCCCGTCGTTCTTCCTCTCCGCGGAGCAAGAAGAAAATGCAGCCGCGTACCATGCCCGTATGGTTGCGCAATCTTTTGGCGGTCTGTATCATTCTTGTTTTTTCTACCGGCTTTTACTGGTTTTTCATTCGTCCTTATGCTTATCGCTGGAAGCCTTGTTATGGTCAGAAAGGTTACGGTGTATGTATGCCTTGCAACTATGAGGTGCATGGCATAGACATATCCCACTATCAGGGAAAGATAGATTGGGAACTCCTGACACATAATAGAGAAGCCCAATTTCCCATTCACTTTATTTTTCTGAAAGCTACCGAAGGCGGCGATCATGGTGACGATACGTTTACGCAGAACTTCGGCCAGGCGCGTAAATACGGTTTTATCCGTGGTGCCTATCATTATTTTATCCCTAAGACCGATGCCCGCAAGCAAGCCGATTTCTTTATCCGTACCGTGCAGCTGGCAAAGGGAGACCTGCCTCCCGTACTTGATGTGGAGACTACCGGCAAGCAGTCACCGCAGGAACTTAAAACGGCAGTCAAGACTTGGCTGGATAGGGTAGAGGCGCATTACGGCGTAAAGCCTATTCTTTATACTTCCTATAAATTCAAGAAACGCTATCTCAGCGATTCCATTTTCAATGCTTATCCTTATTGGATAGCCCATTATTATGTAGATTCCGTGCGTTATGAGGGCAAGTGGCACTTTTGGCAGCACACGGATGTAGGCACTGTGCCCGGTATTGAAGAAGAGGTGGATTTGAACGTCTTTAATGGTACAATGGAGGAACTTTTGGAGCTTACGTTGAAAACTCCTTGTATAGAACGCTAAAGGTCAACTTTAGCTTCCTGATATTGACCTTTAGCTTTTTAGTATTGACCTTTATTATTTTTGGAATTTCACTGCCGCCCACCGGTTCTTCTCACGATGGTGGACAAAGTGCAGCCCGTTGCGTTCGGCTTCTTCGCGGATGACGGGAATGTCATCTATGTAGAAACCGCTCATCAACAATTCCGCTCCGGGATTCATGCGGGCTATGTAGTGCTTCATATCTGCCAGGAGGATATTGCGGTTGATGTTGGCGATAACCATATCAAAAGGACCTTTGCTTTCCAGAGAGGAGGCATCGCCTTGGGATACGGCAATATTGTCCACTCCATTCAATTCTATATTTTCGAGGGAGTTGCGCACACACCATTCATCTATGTCGATAGCTGTACAAGGGGAGGCTCCACGCATGCGTGCCAGTATGGCAAGGATGGAAGTCCCACAACCCATATCGAGCAATGCTTTGCCTTGCAGGTCACTATCCAGCAGTTCGCCTATGATGAGGCTTGTTGTCTCGTGGTGCCCTGTGCCGAATGCCATTTGCGGATTGATGACGATGTCATATTCTGCTTGTGGGACATCGTTGTGAAAAGTGCTGTGAATGACACAACGGTCTCCGATAACGATGGGCTGGAAGAAGTTCTTCTCCCATTCCTCGTTCCAGTCTTTGTCTTCGGCTTCTACGAAATTATATTCTATCTGTGTATCGGGCAGAGGGAAGTCTGCAAGTGCTTCTTTGAGTAGAGATTCGTTATACAGCTCTTTCTGTATATAGGCAGTGATACCGTCGGTCTGCTCAACAAAACTTTCAAAGCCAGCTTCACCCAAGACTCCGGAAAGTACATCGTTGACTATTTCTGTGCACGGAACAGTGCGGAATGTAAATTCTAAATATTTCATCGGAATATGATTGTTTGTTAAATGCAGAAGAAGATTTTAAAGAACAAATCTATTTCTGCGTATCTTTGTTTTCACACTGCAAAGGTAATGTAAACCGAGGGCAGAATAAAATGAACTTGTTCATTTTTTATGCGGAAGTGCCGCTTGCCTCGTCAAAAGGCGGGGTATTTAGGGAATTCCCTATAAATCTTTGGGGAAAATCTGCTGCATGGGATAAAATCCGGCGTTATCTTTGTGACGTGAAGAAATAGATAAACGTAAAATCCATAAACCAAACTAATATGAAAAAGATTGTTTTTTTATCGCTTTTTGCCTTGTGCCTCCCATGGACACTGGTGGCACAAAGTATAGATGACGACCTTTACTACACTCCTTCCAAGAATAAGGAAGAGAAAAAAGAAGAGGTGAAGCAGGAGAAGAAAGTAGCTGCTCCCGTAGAAGAGATTGTAGTAAAGTCGAATGCGCCGACCACTATTTATTCATCGCCGGGAAGCACTACTGTTGTAGTAAAAGACCGTAAGGGGAAAATCCGCGATGTGGACGAATATAACCGTCGTTACGATTCTCGCGACAATGATTTCGTGATGGAGAACGATACCCTTTACATCAATGAAAAAGAAGATGACGGCCTGGACGGCGAATGGGTGAACGGTGAGTTCGAGGGTTCGCAGGATGATTACGAGTATGCTACCCGTATTATCCGTTTCCGCAATCCCCGTTATGCCATCAGCATCAGCAGCCCACTGTATTGGGATGTGGTCTATGGCTTGAATTCCTGGGATTGGAACG